>Ga0066695_10000366_pt1 | contig 13517 bp, 11 predicted proteins | sample GraSoiAngelo_144_FD_66452 | JGI IMG/M metagenome (GOLD analysis project Ga0066695, IMG submission 66452) | Grasslands soil microbial communities from the Angelo Coastal Reserve, California, USA - 14_1009_02_40cm | ecosystem: Environmental > Terrestrial > Soil > Grasslands | place: USA...
GAGCGCGCAGCTACTTCACGGGCTACCCGCCCTCGTCCCCGCAAATGGGGCTATTCCAGGGCCGGAAGCTGGTGTTCATGCTGGAGCGGAAGAACATCGAAGGACGCCCGGCCCAAGACATCGCGGCGGACCTGACTGCCGCGTTCGATCGCTACTGCACATAAACGAGACGGCCGGGGTCTCCCGGAGCGACTGCGTCGTTTTGTCGCGAAGGGAGACCCCGGCCGTCGAGAGCGACGCGCGCTAGAGGAGTTTCCCCCGCCGCACCCGCACGTCCACGATCTTGTCCACCCACGACCAGAGCGAATCCTGCCGCTCCATCGGCACGCCCTCGCGCACGTGGCGGCGCCAACCCTTCATCACCTCCGAATCCTGCGTCCAGATACGGACACGCTTGCGCGGCACCCGGCGCTCCCATAGCTGGGCGATCGGCGGGTCGGCGTAGAGTAAGCGCACGGTCACGTTGCGAGACAGGAATTCGAGGGGGCTCAAGTCCACCCGCTCGTAGCGTGCTTCGGGGGACAGGCGGCCGGCGCCCGGGTAATCAGGCTCGCCATCCGAGAACAGCACGATGTTCAGCGGTGCCAGGATCAGGTTGTTGCGCCGCACGTGCACCGCGGCCCGCTGGAAAAACGCGTTGAAGTCGGTGATCGGATCGGTCTGGGGAAACCACGCCCTGATGTCCGCCGCGATCTGCGCGGGCGACTTCCCGGTGAGATCCTGGATCGGGTGAAACACCTTGGGTTGACCCGGACGCACGCCGCCGAGCTCGCCCACAAATATCGCTGTGTAGGGACGCAGCCCGCCGATGCCGTTCAAGTGGCCGTAGATGTAGAGGGCCGCGAAATCGATCGACTCGTTGAACTGCGGGGTGTGGCGGAACGAGCCACTCACGTCGATCCCCACCACGAGCGTTGAGTTGGGTGGGGGCGCGTTCTTGGGAGGGCTGCACGCCGCGAGGGCGAGCGCCAGCCCGATGGTGCCTGCGATCGGCCGGCGCATCAGTGGCCTCCTTCCGTCGCCTTGCCCGCGAACGGCGTGCTCGCGAGCACGTCCTCGATCGAGTGGAACGGCAAAGCAAAGTGCGGCCGGCCGATGAAGATCACGAAGCCGAAGTTGAACCCGGCTGCGATCAGCTGGAGGATCGGGAGCAACAGCAGCTCCCACCCCTCGCGCACCTGCTTGTTGAACCACTCGCGCTCCGCCTTGAGCGCCTTGATCGGCCCCTGCCAGAAGTCGAGGTTGGGCGCCGGGCCGGCCGCGCCTCCGGCACCATGCGCCTGCGCGAACGCCTGCCGCCCCAGGAGCCCGATCAGCGCGGGCGCACCGAAGCGGCCGAACAAGAACCACGTCATGCCGCGGACACCGATCCAGCCGAAGAACGCAAGGCCGATCGTCCCGAACACGCCGAGCTGCACGCCCTGCTGCGCGAGCCACGGCGTCATCGCGTCCACCAGCTCGCGGTAGAGGAACAGCACCTCGAACAACGCCACCGCGATCTCCACCAGGATCATGAAGACGATCTGCCCCACCTGCCGGGTCTTGATGGCATCGTTCAGCACCTGGATGCACGCGAAGCTGCCCGCGATCAGCACCCACAGAAAGACCCATAGGATGAGCACGAGGAAGACCGGATTCACCTCGTAGCCGGTGAGGTCCGCCAGCAGCTCGCTCATGGTGGGGCGCAGCGTGAACGTGAAGATCGTGGCTTCGATCGCGGACCAGAATATCAGAAGGAAGAACGCCGCCCACGGCACGCCGGGCCGGCGCGCGGTCGCGTCGAGCATGGCGAGCGGCGACGTGACGGCCCCCTTCAAGGTCCCCCACACGAGCTCGACCGTGAGCTTCAGAAGCCCCCACACCCAGCCCAAGAACACCACGACGAACCGCACGAGGCCGGACCAGTAGAACCAGGTCATGCGAACCGCGTCCCACCACGACATCAACAGCGACGTAAGGAGCAAGCCCGCCCGCCCCAGCCGAAACGGGATGGTGTAGAGGGACACCATCGTCCCCCACACGCCGGCCACCAGCGTCGCCGCGGGCAGGAACAAGAGCACCACGACTCCCACAACGCCCCAGAAGGAGTCGACGCCCAAGATCATCCCGAAGACTCTCGCCTGCCATTCGACGATCCACGCCAGCCCGGCCCAGATCCAGCTCCAGAGCGTCGAGAGGATCCAGCTCCACTGCGCGGTCTGAACGGCGGCTACAGGAGCTTGCATGTGGCGGTTCCCTCCTCGGAGGTGGGACGAAGCATCACGGCCGCGGGGCGGGGGGCGCACTGCGGCGACGCTCATTGATAGTGAGCCTTCCCGCCCTGTCAAGCATTCGCCGCGTGACGCCGATCACGCCGACGTTACGACTTGCGCAAACGCGCCGAACGGCGGTACTCATTGGCATGCCGGAAGAGACCCCTAAACGTCTGATCGTCGTGGGCGACCGCGTCCTGATCTCCCCGGAGCAGGGCGAAGAGCGGACGAACGTCGGGCTCTACCTTCCCGCCACGGCGCTCGAAAGCCGCCAGGTGCAGGGCGGACGCATCGTCGCCACAGGTCCCGGCAACCCCATCTCCGAGCCGGCGAGCATGGACGAGGAGCCGTGGAAGATCCACGCTCCCGAAGTGCGCTATTTGCCGATGCAGGCGGAAGTGGGTGACTATGCTCTGTTCTTTCGGAAGGCCGCAGTGGAAATCACGTTCGGACAGAAGACTTACCTGGTGGTGCCGCAGGCGGCGATCCTCGTCCTCGTGCGCGAGGGCGCGGCGAGTGAGTAGGCGGGCTCTGGCGCACGTCCCAGGTGACGTGCATCCTTAGCGCCATGGCGGCTCCTGGATGGGCCCGCAGTCGCGGGGATCGCGCGGAGAAGGACGGCCTGCGCCGCGGAGCGTGGTACCGCGTCGTGGAGGACAGTGGGAAGCCGTGGGTCGTCGTGGACGTGCACAACGTCGAGGTCCGCATTCCCAAGGACGACCTCGAGGTTCGGCGTGAGCCTCCGACAACGTGGAGCGTCGTGCATGAGCCGCACCTCGTGTGCCCGGGGTGTCACAAGCGCCACCACGTGTCGGGACAGCCGAAAGAGGCGAAGTGCCCCGAGTGTGGAAACAGCTACGCGGTGAACTGGGCAGATCGGGGGTAACTCCCGCGCGATAGAATGGACCAGGCGGCGCGAAATGGGCTCCGGAATTGCTCCGGAGCCCATTCTCATTTCTGCCCGTGTCGGTCTTTCGGGGCGGGCTGGCGCGCGCGCGCGAGCTGATGCGGCGTCACTTCGGGCACGAGCGGCTGCACGTGCACCAGGTGAAGGTGCTCGGCCCCTTGCTCGCGGGACGGAGCGTGCTCGCTGTCTTGCCTACCGGCGCGGGGAAGTCGCTCTGCTACCAGCTTCCCGCCCTCATGACCGAGGGCATGACGCTCGTGATCTCACCCCTCATCGCGCTGATGCAGGACCAGGTCGGCGCCCTCCGCCGCCGCGGGCTGCCAGCAGCGTACTTGAGCAGCCTGTTGAGTCCCGACGACCGCCGCACGGTGCTGGCCGCGGTCCAGGCCCGGCGAGTGGGCCTGTTATACTGCGCCCCCGAGCGCCTTGCCCGGCTCGTGCCAGCGCTGCGCGCAGCTCTGATCCCGGTCTCGCTCCTCGCGGTGGACGAAGCGCACTGCATCGTCGAATGGGGCAACGAATTTCGGCCGGTATATCGCCGCCTCGGCCAGTACCGCTATCAGCTCGGGCAGCCCGTGACCCTCGCGGTCACAGGGAGTGCCACCCCTGCCGCACAGGCGGAAATCATCGAGGTGTTGCGCATGCCGGGCGCGGAGGTGGTGGTCACGTCGTTCGACCGGCCGAACCTGACGTTCGCGGTCGAACGCGTCCGCGACGACCGCGAGCGGTTCGCTCGCCTGCGGCGGCTAGTACCGCGCGGACCGGGGTACTCGGTCGTTTACACCCCGACGCGACGGCTCACCGAGCTTGTCACCCGCGCCCTGCTGCGTGCCGGAACGCTGGCGGCGCCCTATCACGCTGGGCTCCCGCCCGAGATGCGCCGCAAGGTGCTGCGCGATTTCCTGCGGGACCGCATCCCTGTCGTGGTCGCGACCAGCGCCTTCGGCATGGGCATCGACAAGCCCGACGTACGCCGAGTGATCCACTGGGGGCCGGCCCGCACGCTCGAGGCATACTACCAGGAGGCCGGCCGCGCGGGCCGGGACGGGGCGCGCGCGGCGTGCGTGATCCTCTGGACGCCCGCAGACTTCGAGCAGACCGACTGCGACCCCGCCATGCGACGCTACGTCGCAGGCCGCCAGTGCCGGCGGCGCGCCCTGCTCAACCACTTCGGCGAGGTCGGGGAGCGCTGCAACGGATGTGACCGGTGCGGCTTGCCACGTGAGGCCTGACCGCAACGCCCTGGGATGCAAGGGGCTGGCGTCAGGTGCCGGGGAGGCCCCAATATACAGGTTCTCGCTTCATTTTTTCTGCCATTTCCAAGGACCAAGAGTATGGCCGGCCGCAACTTCCTCTTCGTACCTGGTCCCACGAACGTCCCGGACCGGATCCTGCGCGCGATGCACCGCGCGATGGAGGATCACCGCTCCTCGGCATTCCCGGAACTGCCGACCGGCCTGTTCCGGGACCTCAACAAGCTGTTCAAGACCAGCGCGGGCCAGGCGTTCATCTTCCCTGCCAGCGGGACCGGCGCCTGGGAGGCGGCACTCGTGAACACCCTGTCTCCGGGCGACCGGGTGCTCGCCCCACGCTATGGCCAATTCGGTCACCTCTGGATCGAGCTCGCGCAGCGCCACGGCCTGCGGGTGGACGTGCTGGAGGTGGAGTGGGGGGAGGGGGCGCCCCCCGACCGGATCGAGGAGATCCTCACAGCCGACCGCCAGCATGAGATCAAAGGCGTGCTGATCGTCCACAACGAAACGGCGACCGGCGTGACGAGTGATGTCGCCGCGGTGCGCCGTGCCGTCGACGCGGCCCGCCACCCCGCACTGCTCTACGTGGACGGGGTGAGCGCGATCGCGAGCATCGACTTCCGGATGGACGAGTGGAACGTGGACCTCGCGATCAGCGGGTCGCAAAAGGGGTTGATGCTGCCGGCCGGGCTCGGGATCCTATGCGCCAGCCCGCGCGCCCTCGCCGCGCGGGAGCAGGCCAAGTGCACGCGCGCGTTCTTCGACCTGGGCGAAATGATCAAGTCGAACGCGACCGGCTACTTCCCCTACACGCCCGCGGTGCTGATGCTCCACGGCTTGCGCGAGTCGCTCGACATGCTGTTCGAGGAGGGGCTCGAGAACGTGTTCGCCAGGCACCAGCGCCTGGGGGAGGGGGTGCGGGCAGCGGTGCGCGCCTGGGGCCTCAAATTGTGCGCCAAGGCGCCCAAGTGGTATTCCAACACGGTCAGCGCCATCATGGCGCCCGAGGGGACGAGCGCCGGGGACGTGATCGACGTCGCGTTCCGGCGCTACAACCTCGCGCTCGGCGCGGGGCTCGGGCGCATGGCGGGGAAGCTGTTCCGCATCGGCCATATGGGAGACCTGAACGAGCTGATGCTCCTCGGGGCGCTCGCGGGCACGGAGATGGCGCTGCGAGACGCCGGCATTCAGGTCACACCCGGAGCGGGCGTGGCGGCCGCCGAGGAGTCCTACCGCAGCACCGCCGCGCCCCTGGCCGCGCGGCCGTCCCCCGACGCCCAGCAGCCAGCCGCCGGCGCCAAGCCCTCCCGCGCCAAAGTCGCGACGTGAGCCTGACGCGCTACGAGCCAGCCCGTCCCCGGCTGCAGCGCAGCGAGCTGGCGGTGCCGGGGTCTCAGGCCACGCTGTTCCGCAAGGCGCTCGAGAGCGAAGCGGACTACGTCTTCCTGGACCTCGAGGATGCGGTTGCCCCTGCCGACAAGGAGCAGGCGCGCCGCAACGTGATCGCAGGGCTGCTGGAGCACGACTGGCGCGAGCGCGGCAAAACCATCTCGGTGCGCGTCAACGGCATCGACACCCACTACTTCTATCGCGACGTGGTGGACGTCGTCGAGCAAGCGGGCCACCGGCTCGACACGCTGCTCGTTCCCAAGGTCGGCACGCCCGGCGACGTCTACCTCACCGACGCGCTGCTCACGCAGATTGAAGCCGCGCGCGGGATCACGCACCGGCTCGGCATCGAGGTGCTGATCGAGACCGCGCTCGGCATGGCGAACGTGGAGGCGATTGCCCACGCGAGCCCGCGCCTCGAAGCGATGCACTTCGGCGTCGCCGACCTGGCGGCCAGCCTGCGCGCCCGCACAGTGAGCATCGGCGGGCTCAACCCCGACTATCCCGGCGATCAGTGGCACGCCGCGCTGTCCCGCATGGTGACCGCGTGCCGCGCCTACGGCTTGCGACCCATTGACGGGCCCTACGGCGACTTCAAGGATCCCGACGGGTTCCTCGCCGCCGCGCGCCGCGCCGCCGCGCTCGGCTACGAGGGAAAGTGGGCGATCCATCCGTCCCAGATCGCCCCCGCGAACGACGTGTTCACCCCGCCGGCGGGGGAGATCGAGCGCGCCCAGCGGATTCTGCGGGCGTTGGATGACGCGGCGCGCGAAGGCCGCGGCGCCGCCCAGCTCGAGGGCCGCATGATCGACGCGGCGTCGGCGCGCCTGGCCCGCAACGTCGTGCAGATCGCCGCCGCCATCGACGCGAAGCGCGCGCCGTCGCTCGCCGACGCGCGGGCCTGACGCCATGGACATCCACGAGTACCAGGCGAAGGAGCTCCTCGCCGGCTTCGGACTCCCGATTCCGCGCGGCGGCGTCGCCTACAGCGCCGAGCAGGCTGTCTACCGCGCGGCGGAGATCGGCGGCGAGCGCTGGGTGGTGAAGGCGCAGATCCACGCCGGGGCCCGCGGCAAGGCGGGTGGCATCAAGGACTGCGCCAGCGACGCTGAGGTTCGCCAGGGCGCCAAGGACCTGCTCGGCAAGACCCTGGTGACCGACCAGACTGGTCCGGAAGGGCTGCCGGTGCACCGGGTGCTAATCGAGCAGGCCGTGCCGGTCGACCGCGAGCTGTACGTGGGACTCGTGCTCGACCGCAAACGGGAGCGGATCGTGGTCGTGGCCCATCCCCACGGCGGCATCGAGATCGAAGAGATCGCCCAGCGGGAGCCCGAGGCGATTCTGCGCGAGGTGGTGGAGCCCGCGGTGGGGATGCAGCCGTTCCAGGCGCGCGAGCTCGCGTTCGGCTTGGGGCTGCCCGGCGCCCAGGTCAGCCAGGCCATTGCCGTGATTCTCGGGGCCTACCGCGCGTTTCGCGAGCTCGACGCAACCATGGTCGAGATGAACCCGCTCGTGCTCACCAAGGATGGTCAGATGCTCGTCCTCGACGCGAAGATGAGCTTCGACGACAACGCCCTGTTCCGGCGACCCAATGTGGCGGAGCTGCGCGACTACGCGCAGGAGGATCCGCGAGAAGCCGAGGCCGCTGAGCACGGGCTGAGCTACGTGGCGCTCGACGGCGACATCGGCTGCATCATCAACGGAGCGGGCTTGGCGATGGCGACGATGGACATGATCAAGCACGCAGGGGGCGAGCCGGCCAACTTCCTCGACATCGGAGGGGGAGCATCACCTGACCGCGTGGCGGTCGCTTTTCGAATCGTCCTGTCGGACACGAAGGTCAGGGCGATCCTCGTGAATGTCTTCGCTGGCATCAACCGCTGCGATTGGGTCGCCGAGGGCGTGGTCCAGGCGGTGCGCGACGTGCAGATGCCGGTGCCCCTGGTGGTGCGGCTCGCGGGAACCAACGTGGAGGAGGGGCGGCGAATCCTCCGGGACAGTGGTCTGCCGATCCTTACGGCGGAGACGCTCGCGGAGGCGGCGGAACGCGTGGTGGCGGCGCGCAACGCAGCGAGGGCGGCGTGAGCATCCTGCTCGACGAGCGCACCCGCGTCATCATCCAGGGCTTCACGGGGGACAAAGGCACCTTCCATGCGAAGGAGATGATCGCCTACGGCACCAACGTCGTCGGCGGAGTAACCCCCGGCAAAGGCGAGACGACCCACCTTGGGAAGCCGGTCTTCAACACCGTCAAGGAAGCCGTCGCGGCGACCGGCGCCACCGCCAGCCTCATCCTCGTACCCGCGCCGTTCTGCGCCGACGCCATCATGGAAGCCGCCGACGCCGGCATCCGACTCGTGGTCACGATCACGGACGGCGTACCCGCCCAGGACATGATGACCGTGAAACGCTACCTGTGGCGCTACCCCAAGGAGCGCCGCACCCGTATGGTCGGCCCGAACGGCGCCGGCGTGATCAGCGTCGGGAAGGCGATGATGGGCATCATGCCAGGCCACATCTACGTCCCGGGACCGGTCGGCGTGGTCACCCGCTCCGGCACGCTGGGCTACGAGGCGGCGGCGCAGATGGCGGCGCTCGGGATCGGGCAGACGACGAGCGTGGGCATCGGTGGCGATCCGATCAACGGCAGCTCGTTCGTGGACATCCTGGCGTTGTTTGAGCAGGACCCCGAGACCGACGCGGTGATGATCATCGGCGAGATCGGCGGCCCGCAGGAAGCCGATGCCGCCATGTTCGTGAAGGAGCACATGACCAAGCCGGTGATCGGCTACGTGGCGGGTTTCACGGCTCCCAAGGGACGCCGCATGGGCCACGCCGGGGCGATCATCTCCGCGTTCGGCGACACGGCGGCCGAGAAGGCCGAGATCATGCGCTCGGCCGGCCTGGTCGTCGCCCCCAGCCCATCGGAGCTCGGGTCGACGATGGCGGAGGCGCTGGCGAGGAAGCGCTCCCGGCGGGTGATGGTCCCGCGGTGAGCGGGCGCTCCCGCGTCGCCGTCACGCGGCGGCTTCCCGCCGCCGTGGAGGAGCAGCTCGCCCGCGAGTTCGACGCCCAGCTGAACCGCGACGACCGGCCGCTCGAGGCGGCGGGGCTGCAGCAGGCACTCCGCACCGCCGATGGGTTGCTGTGCACCGTCACCGACCGGATCAGTGCCGAGGTCCTCGCCGTGGAGCCCCTCCAGGCGCGGATCCTCGCCAACTTCGGCGTCGGCTTCAATCACATCGACCTCGCCGCGGCGCGGACGCGCGGCGTGGTCGTGACCAACACGCCCGAAGTGCTCACCGAGGACACGGCGGACGACGCCTTCATGTTGATGCTGATGGTGGCGCGCCGCGCCGGGGAAGGGGAGCGGCAGGTGCGCGCCGGCGCCTGGACCGGCTGGCGCCCGACGCACCTGCTCGGGACCAAGGTCTCCGGGAAGACGCTGGGGCTCGTGGGGATGGGTCGCATTGCTCGCGCGGTGGCGCGACGTGCGCGGCTCGGCTTCGGGATGCGCGTGCTGTTCCATGATCCCGTGCCCCCGCCTCCGGAGGTCGTGGGCGAGCTCGGGGCGACGGCCCGCCCCAGCGTCGACGACGTGGTGCGGGAGGCCGACTTCGTATCGCTGCACTGTCCCGCGACCCCCGAGACCCGACATCTGATCGACGCGCGGCGTCTCAAACTGATGAAGCCCGGCGCGTTTCTCATCAACACGGCCCGCGGCGACGTCGTGGACGAGCAGGCGCTCGTCGCAGCGCTCAAGGCGCGCACCATCGCGGGCGCGGGCCTCGACGTGTACGAGCGCGAGCCGGCCATGAGCCCGGAGCTGCTCACGATGGAAAACGTGGTGCTGCTGCCGCACCTGGGCAGCGCCACGCAGGAGACGCGGGTGGCGATGGGGATGCGGGCCATCGAGAATCTCAAGGCCTTCTTCTCCGGCGCGCCGCCGCGCGACCGGGTCGCGTGACCGCAGACCCCGTGGCGGCGCTCGGCGCCGACTACGCCCAGTACCTCACCGATCTCCTGTTCAGCCTGCTGCTCGACGTGATCCACGCGCATCAGCCGGAGATCGAGGCGGTGCTGCGCGGGCGGCAAGTCGATGTGGGCCGGAGCCCGGAGCTCCTGGCGCGGACGATCCAGGCGCAGGGCATCTGGTTCCAGCTCCTCAGCATCGCGGAGCAGAACGTGGTGATGCGTGACCGCCGCCGTGCCGAGGTCGAGCGGGGCTACGAGCAGCTCCGGGGCACGTTCGCACAGGTGGTGAGCAGCGCCGCGGCGTCCGGGATCTCCCCCGACGAGGTCCGGGCCATTCTCGCGACCCTCCACGTCGAGCCCGTGATCACCGCACACCCCACCGAGGCCAAGCGTGTCACGGTGCTCGAGCGGCACCGTACCCTCTATCTCCGCCTCATGGACCTGGAAGAGCCACGCTGGACGCCGCGCGAGCGCAGCTATCTGATCGACGAGCTGCGCAACGACATCGAGATCCTGTGGCTGACGGGCGAGCTCCGGCTCGAGAAGCCGACCGTGGCTCAGGAGCTCGCCTGGGGGCATTACTTCGTCAACGAGAACCTGTTCGCCGTCGCCCCCGAGCTGCTCGACAAGCTCGACCGCGCGTTGCGACAGACATACCCGGACGAGCAATTCGAGGTGCCGCCGTTCTTCCAATTCGGCTCGTGGATCGGCGGCGACCGCGACGGCAACCCGTTCGTCACGAACGCGGTGACGCGGGAGACACTGAACGAAAACCGGCTCGCGAGCCTGCGACGCTACCGGCAGCGGCTGGGAGACCTGGTCCGCACGCTGAGTATCACCGAGCGGACCCTCGCCATCCCCCCAGCCTTCCGCGAGGCGCTCGACCGGCAGCTCGCGCTGAGCGGTGAGGTCGAGCGCATCGCCGCCCGCAACCCCGGAGAGGTGTTCCGGCAATACCTGGCGTGCATGCTGCGCCGCCTCGACGCGACCATCGAGTACGCCGGCCGCGGGCAGCCCGCCCCGGAGGGATGCGGCTATGCCACAGCCGACGCCCTGGTCGCCGACCTGCGAGTGATGGAGAGCGGCTTGAGCGAGGCAAACTGCGATGCGCTCGCGACGATGCGGGTGCGGCCGGTGCGCAGGGAAGTCGAGGTGTTCCGGTTCAGCACGTTCCGGCTGGACGTGCGCGAGAACACGATGCGCATCAACGAGGCGCTTGCGACGCTGTGGCGCACGCGCTCGGACGGTGCGGAGCCGCCGGCCCCCGGATCCGCGCCCTGGCACGCCTGGCTTCAAACCGAACTCACGCGCCCGCTGCGGCCGGGTCACGTTCCGCCCGACCTCCCCGGCGAGGCGGGGGACACGTTGGGCATGCTCCGCCTGGTCCGGGAGGTCCGCAGCGAGGTGGACCGGGAGGCGATCGGGACCTTCATCCTGAGCATGACGCACTCGGCGGATGACGTGCTGGGCAGCTACGTCCTCGCGAAGGAGGCCGGCCTCTTCGCCGATGCCGGGGGGATCGAGAGCTGCACCCTGCCGATCGTGCCCCTGTTCGAGTCGATCGAGGACCTGCGGCGCGCCCCCGACATCATGCGGGAGCTGCTTCAGGTTCCCCTGATCCGACGCAGCGTCCGCGCGCAGGGTGGCGCGCACGAGGTGATGATCGGATACTCGGACTCCAACAAGGACGGCGGCTACCTCACGTCGAACTGGGAGCTCGCGAAGACGCAGCTGAAGCTCACGCGGCTCGGCCGGGAATGCGGCGTGCCGATCACGTTCTTCCACGGGCGCGGTGGGTCCGTGAGCCGCGGCGGCGCCCCGACCGGGCGCGCCATTGCGGCGCAGCCTGCCGGGTCGATCCAGGGCCGCCTGCGGCTCACCGAGCAGGGCGAGGTGGTGTCGGTCAAGTACGCGAACCGCGGCACCGCCGCCTACCAGATCGAGCTGCTCGCCGCGAGCGTGCTGGAGCACTCGCTCCGCTCGGAGCGGGAGGCGGTGCCCGCACAGGCGTCCGAGTTCGATGAGGCACTCGAGGCACTCGCCGGCGCCGCCCACGCCGCCTACCGCGGCCTGGTCGAGCATCCCGACCTGGTGACGTACTTCCAGGCGGCGAGCCCGCTCGAGGAAATCGCCCTCCTGAACATCGGCTCCCGACCCGCCCGTCGCTTCGGAGTCAAGACCCTGGCGGACCTGCGCGCCATTCCCTGGGTCTTCGCCTGGACCCAGAACCGTCACTTCGTGCCCGGCTGGTTTGGCGTCGGCAGCGGGCTCGCCACCTTCCTCGAGGTGCGCGGCGCGCGGGGCGAGGCGCTCCTCAAGCGCATGTTCGAGGACTCCCGGCTGTTCCGGCTGATCGTGGACGAAGTCGAAAAGACGCTGGCGTATGTGGACCTCGATATCGCACGCGAGTACGCGGGCCTGGTAGCCGACCCTCGCGTGCGCGACGCCATCTTCCCGCTGATCGAGGCGGAGTACCGCCGCACAGCGGACGCCCTGCTGCGGTTGAGCGGGGGCCGCGCCATTGCCGAGCGCTTCCCGCAGTACCAGCGCCGCCTGGGCCGGCGCCTGCCGACCCTGGCGCAGGTGAACCGCCAGCAAATCGAGCTGTTGCGCCGCTACCGCGCCACGAGCGGCAAGGAGCAGGAGGACCATCTGGCGCCGCTGCTGCTGTCGATCAACTGCGTGGCGGCGGGATTCGGGACAACCGGATAGTAGCACGCTTCACGAGGCCACGTGCCACGAGAGCCACGTCGATCACATTCGTGAAGCGTGGCGTCGTGGCGTCATGCGACTAGGTTTCGACCCATGCCCGACTCCCCCTACTTCACCGACCAGCACTTCCAGGTCCGTGACATGGTGCGCGACTTCGCGCAGCAGGTCATCCGGCCCAGCGCACGCCGCTACGACGCCGAGAGTCAGTTCCCGTGGGACAACGTCAAGCGCATGGCCGAGCGCGGGCTCTTCGGCATTCCCTGGCCGAAGCCGCTCGGCGGCTCGGGGATGGACTACCTCTCATACATCCTGGTCATCCACGAGCTCGCCAAGGTGGACGCGAGCCACGCGATCACGGTCAGCGCCCACACCACGCTCGCCACCTCGCCGATCATGGACTTCGGCACGGACGCCCAACGGCGGGCGTTCGTCCCTCGCCTCGCCACGGCGCGCGTCCTGGGCGGGTTTGGATTGACCGAGGCCGGTGCGGGCTCGGACGCCGGGGGCACGAAGACCACCGCGGTCCCGAAGGGCGACCACTACGTCCTCAATGGCTCGAAGATCTTCATCACGCACGGCGGTGTGGGAGAGGTCTTCGTGGCGACCGCGCGCACTGACGCTGCCGCGAAACGCGCGCACGGCATCACCGCCTTCATCGTGACCAAGGACACGTGCGACCTGGCCGAGGCGACTCGCGTCGGCGTGGGTCACGATCCCGAGCTGCCGAAGTGCCCCGGCGTGCACGCGGGGAAAAAGGAAGACAAGCTCGGGTGGCGCGCGTCGGATACGCGGGAGCTCGTGTTCCAGGACGCGATCGTTCCGAAGGAAAACGTGCTCGGCGTTGCGAACCAAGGCTTCCGCCAGATGCTCCACACCCTCGACGCCGGGCGCATCGGCCTCGGGGCCCTGGCGCTGGGCATCGCCGAGGGCGCGCTGGCGCAGTGCCTCGACTACACGGTGACGCGCCGCCAGTTCGGCAAGCCGGTGGCGAGCTTCCAGGGGGTGCACTTCGCCCTCGCCGACATGGCG
>Ga0066695_10000368_pt1 | contig 13501 bp, 14 predicted proteins | sample GraSoiAngelo_144_FD_66452 | JGI IMG/M metagenome (GOLD analysis project Ga0066695, IMG submission 66452) | Grasslands soil microbial communities from the Angelo Coastal Reserve, California, USA - 14_1009_02_40cm | ecosystem: Environmental > Terrestrial > Soil > Grasslands | place: USA...
GCCCGCCAGGGCGGAAGCCGCCGGCTATCGGTTTCGGTTCGGCGGCCTCTCCGAGGCCCTCCAGGACACGCTCCGGGCTCGCTGAGCCCACGCACGAATTCTGCTCCCGGGTTCTCCCTGTCCCCTACTTGTTCGTCTTGACAAATATACGGATTTGTGTAGACTGGTGAGCGTAGTCGTCAGCCACGTCCCTCGAGGAGTGCCTCATGCGCCCATCCTGGAAGCTCGCCCTCATTGGTGGCGAAGTCACGGTGCTCGCCGCCTTTACCGGTGTCGGGATTCATCTGGCGATGCAGCCCCACCATGCGGCCTTTCGGCCGCCGCCGCTGACCCTGCCGAGTCTCCGGCCGGCGGTGATTCCGACCTTGACCGCGCCGCTCGCGCCGCCAGTAGCGACGCCAACCGCATCATCGGCGCAGCCGGCGCTCGGGCCCGAACTCCTGCGCAAGCTCGGACAGCAGGATCGAAACCTGCTCGGCGACCAGTGGGATGTGCTCCAGCGTCTCACCCGTGCGATCGAGCGCTATGTCGAGGACCGCCTCAGTGAGCCGCTCGAAGGCAAGCGCTGATGGATCAGCTCAAGCATTTGATCGAAGTCTGGACGAGCTATGCCCAGGGACTGACCGGCAGCATCGGCGCGTTGGCGTTCGTCTGTGCCTTCATTTGGAAGATGGTCGCGATCGAGCCGCGCAGCGTGATGGAGGCAAAACGCTGGATCGGCCGCATCGTCTTCGGCACCATCGGAGTGGAGATGGCCGGCCTCCTGGTCAGGGTGCTTGTGGATTCGGTAAATCATTAGCCGGCTTGAAAGCCCTGTTCGTCCTGGTGTTCGGTGCTAGAGGTCTTCTCCGGTCTGGTCACCGACTTCTTGACCGACCTCGTCAACGATGTGCGGGATTCGATCGCGGGCACGGTCGAGACCTATCTGCTCAGCACCCACGATCTGTCGACGCTCACACCGCGTCCGCTGACCGACGAACCCACCCTGCAGGCCATGTTCCACCTCACGCTGGCGATGGCGGACCTGTTGCTGGTGCTGGTCTTTACCTGGGCCTTTCTGCGAAGCCTGTGGGAGCGCAGCTTTCGTGCCCACTACACCCTCAAGGCGATCCTGCCGCGCGCGATGGCCGCGGTTGTGATGGCGCACTTCGCGTTGCTCTTTGGCCAGATGGCGATCGATCTGAACAACGCGCTCGTGCACGCCGTCTGGACCCAACCACTACCGGGCGGACCGCCTCGGCTGCCGTGGATGGATGCGATGACGAATGGTTTCGGAATGCCGTTGTTCCAGGTTGCTGTCCGCCTCGCCATCGTCATCATGCTGGTGATCGTCGCCTTTACCTACGTGGTCCGCTTCGCCCTGCTCGCCGTACTGCTCGCGGTGGCCCCACTGGCCGCCATCTGCATGATCCTTCCCGAAACCAAGCACTATGCCCAGTCCTGGATTCGACTGTTTCTGCTCACCGTGTTCATGCAGTTCGGCCAGGTGCTGGTCCTGCGCTTCGCCAGCCTGTTCACCGCCGACCTCACCGGCAGCCCGATTGAGGCGCTCTACGGCGCGGCGGTCCTCTACTTGCTGATCAAGGTGCCCGGCTTGATGAACGCCTCCGCGCACCTCGAGTCGAAGACCGAGCATCTCGCCGAAGGCCTTGTCAAGCGGGCGGTGAAGGGTGCCATGGCCACGCGTCGAGCCTCCGGCGCATGACCTCACTGGCGGCCGGACGCCTTGCGCTCCTCGCCTGGTCCTGGCGGCGGCCCGCCATCGCCGCTGGCGTGGCGTTCCTCCTGGTGCCCTTCTTGCTGGCCGGCGTCGTCGTCCGGGCGCAGCAGACCCCAACAGGTCCGCTGGTCCTGCCGGTGACCGAAGCGACGCTCACCCAGCCTTACGGCTGTAGCGCGCTCGAAATCGAGCCCTGGTCCGAGACGTGCCCCAGCCATCACTTCCACAGCGGGATCGACCTCGCAGCGCCACTCGGGACGATGGTGTACGCGGCGACCGCCGGGACCATCGCCGTCCACCGTGAGCGCGGCGGCTACGGCCTCTTCATTCTGCTGACTCACGATTCAAAGCTCAGCACGCTGTACGGGCATCTCGATTGGCCGCTCGTGCAGCCGGGCGACGTCGTTGCCGCGGGACAGGCGATCGCCCTGTTGGGATCGACCGGCAACAGCACCGGACCGCACCTGCACTTCGAGGTGCGCATCGCAGGCGTGCCGGTCGATCCGCTCCCGCTTTTGCATCCTGGGTCCCAGGGAGGTGGTCGGTAGAGACTGATCCGTTTTTGCCGGCTCGTCGAAACTCGTCTGGAAGGGAGAACGATCCAACATGGTGAACCGCGTGATTTTGGTCGGCCGCTTGACTCGTGACCCGGAAATCGTGATCAGCCCCAAGGGCCTCACCATCGCCAAGCTCCGGCTGGCCACCAACAGCTACTCGAAAGACGATGACGGGAATCGCCAGGAAGACGTCCAGTACCACTCGCTGGTCGCCTTCGACCGGCTGGCCTCCATCTGCCAGGAGTTTCTGACCAGGGGCAAACTGATCTATGCGGAAGGCCGGCTGCGCAGCCACGAATGGGACGGAAAGGACGGGCTGCGCCGCTACACCACCGAGGTCGTGATGGACCAGATGAAGATGCTCAGCCCGAAAGCCGAAAGCGTTGTCGACAACGGTCAACCGGTTGCCGAGCCGGTTAGCGCGTGAAGGAGCAGCATATGATCCCCGAGCCGCAACCCTACGACCCCGATGACCCGACTTACGACGAGAACGCCGCCGAGCTCGCCTACCTCCTGCCGGACCGCGGCTTTCCGGGCGAGCTGATCGACCGCGACGACCCGTTAGGGTACTGACGCCGGCAAGCCGCCTGAGGATGACCAGCTAGCATTTGCCCACACCGGACGCAATCGAAGTAGGTGTGGGCGTTCGTTCGAGTCTCCAGGAGGTGGCTGATGGCGGTGCAGACGCTCGTCGATGGGCCTGCTCGTCGATGACCCTGGGCGTCGGCATCGTGGGCCTGCCGAATGTCGGCAAGACCACCCTCTTCAATGCTTTGACGCGGGCGGGCGCCGGCGTGGCCTCGTACGCCTTCAGCACGGTCGAGCCAAACACCGCCATGGTCGAGGTTCCGGACAAGCGGCTCGACGTGCTGGCGCAGATGTACAAGCCCAAGAAAGTCACGCCGACGGTGATGAAGTTTGTCGACGTGGCCGGCCTGGTGGCCGGAGCCAGCCGCGGCGAGGGCATGGGCAACCAATTTCTCTCGAATATCCGCGAGCTCGACGCGCTAGCCATGGTGGTCCGCTCCTTCAGCGATCCGAACGTGCAGCACGTCGATAGCAAGCTGGACCCACGCCGGGACATGGCGATGGTCAACCTCGAGCTCGCGCTTGCGGACCTCGATGTGGTGAACAAGCGTCGGGAAAAGATCGCCGGGACCGCCCGCCTCAAGCCGGGCGCCAAGGAGAAGGAGGAACTCGAGCTCCTCGACCGGCTGGCGGCCCACCTCGACGAGGGCAAACCGATTCGAACCATGAGGTTCGAGCCTGAGCAGGCGAAACTCCTCAAGAGCTTTTCCTTCCTCACGGCCAAGCCGGTCCTCTATGTCGCCAACATCGGGGAGGCCCAGATTGGCAAGGAGACCCCGGAGCTCAACGCACTCCGTGACGAAGCCAGGAACGAAGGTGCCGATGTCATCGCCCTCTCTGCCCGGCTGGAGGCCGAGATCCGCGAGTTGCCGGACGATGAGGCAGCCGTCTTCCTCGAGGACGCCGGCCTGAAAGAGGCGGCACTCCCAACCTTCATCCACGCCGCCTATCGATTACTGAACCTGGTCACCTTCCTCACCGCTGGCGATCCGGAGGTGCGTGCGTGGACGGTTGCGCACGGAGCGAAAGCGCCCGAGGCCGCCGGCGTGATTCACAGCGACATCGAACGTGGCTTCATTAAGGCGGAGATCGTCGCCTACGATGATCTGGTCGCGGCGGGAGCCTATGCGGCGGCTCGTGAGCGGGGGAAGGTGAGGCTCGAGGGCCGCGACTATGTCATCAAGGATGGCGACGTCTGCCTGTTCCGCTTCAATGTCTGACTGGCGTGTCGTCTTCGACCCAGCAGCGAACGGCGCCTGGAACATGGCGGTCGATGAGGTACTGCTCGACGGCGTGGCCGCCGGTAGGGCGCCGCCGACCCTGCGCTTCTACGCCTGGTCGCCCGCCTGCCTGTCCCTCGGATACTTTCAGCCGTTCAGCGCCGTCAACCTCGAGGGTTGTCGGGGGCTTGGCGTCGATGTCGTTCGCCGGCCGACCGGAGGCCGGGCTATTCTGCACGATCGCGAGCTGACCTACAGCGTGGCGTTGCCAGCGTCCGTTCTCGGTCGGGACGCGGGCATCCTCCCCTCGTACCGACGGCTCAGTCTCGCGTTGCAGACCGGGCTGCGGCGGCTCGGCATCGACGTCAGCCTTGCCCCGGAATCGGAGGCGCCCAATCGGGCGTTGCACGGACCCGCGTGTTTTGATCGCCCTTCGGCCCACGAGATCCTCCTTCATGGGCGCAAGCTGGTTGGAAGCGCCCAGGTACGCCGTGCGGGCGCGCTGCTGCAGCATGGCAGCATCGTGATCGAGCCGCGGATGGCGACCCTGATCGCCTGCCTCAAGCTTGACGACGACCCGACGACGGCGGCGGGACGGCTCGACGACGCCGTGGCCGGCCTGGCCGAGGTCGGCAATTTCGAGCCGGGTTCGATCGCGCGGGCGCTTGCCGGGGCTTTTGCCGGTGAATTCGACGTCCAGCTGGAACAGGGCTGCCTCACGGAGGCGGAAGCGGGGACGGCGGCCCTCCTGGCGCGGTCGAAATATCGGTCGCCCGGGTGGACCGAGCGGCCGCTGGCGATGCCCATAAAAACAACAAGGACCAGATGAGGAGGGGCATTGCAGCGACGATGGCAGGACGGCTGCAGAATCTGGCCCTTGTTGGCTCGCGGCTTCGGGCACACGCTATATCTTGTACCCAGCGCGCTTTGTACCACAGCCTGTTGGATGTGTCAAGCGCTTATCCACGGTCGCGCTAAACTGCGATCCGCGTAGGCAGGCATGGCTCGAAAGAACAAGCGGTCTCAACTCAGAAAGCCCCAGCGCGGGGGGTCGGGCGCCGGGCGGGCGGCCCGGCCAGCCGGGATTCCGCCGCTTGCGCCGGCGCAGCCCGGTCAGCCGGCCGCAGCCGAACCGACGCCGCCCGCCGCGAGCGCCGCCCTGCCAGTTCAGCGACCGTTGCCTCGGGCCGCGCGTGGCCGTCAGGCGGGTGGCCCGCTGCCAGTTCAGGATGCGGCAATCCCGCTGGATCGGGTGCCGTACTTCCGCGCGGACCTGCGCCGGATAGCGATTACGGCTGGGCTCATGTTCCTGCTGCTGATCGCCGGATCGATCGTGCTCCGCGGGCTGCTCCAGGCGTGATGTTTTTCGAGGAAGCAAGAAAGCTCGTCGCGTAACCGTTCTGGCACAAAGGCGATAACAACTTGTCAGGAGGTTTGCGTGTTCGATAAAAGATCCCCGCGTGAAGCCGCACCGATCGTCGCTGAGACGGTGCTGTCCAATCAGATCAAGCTCGAGGGCCGGCTGCAGTCAACGTCCAATATTCGCTTCGACGGCGAAATGCTCGGCGACGTGTCCACCGATGGTGACCTGTCGGTCGGCGAGCACGGCCGGGTGAGGGGCAACGTCACCGGCCGCAACGTCGTGGTCGGCGGATCGATCCAGGGCAATGTGAGCACCACAGGACGCCTGGAGATCCTGGCGACCGGCAAAGTGTTCGGCGACATCGTGGTCGGTTCGCTGATCATCGACGAGGGCGGCATCCTTCGAGGGAAGAGCGCCGTCCATGGCGAAGAGGCGAATGCCTCGGTTGTTTCCGTCGGCATGCGTACCGAGGTCGCCGTCGCCGCCGCCTGACCCGTCGCCTTCATTCGTTAGCGGGGCCTGGAACCGTCCGGGCCCTTTTTGTTATCGCCGATACTTACTGTCGTGCTGTTCAGCGGCGACCCGATGCAATTCGTCATCAATGCGCTCTATTTGATTCCGGCGCTGCTTGTCGGACTCATCGGGCACGAGTTCTCCCACGCCGCTGTCGCCGTTGCCCGCGGGGACGAGACGCCGCGACTCGATGGCCGCCTTTCTCTCAACCCAAGCCATCACCTCGACCCACTCGGGTCGATCGCCGTGTTGCTGGTCGGGTTCGGATGGGCCAAACCGGTCCGGATCAACCCCTACCGGATGCGGGGCCCGTTCGACGCCGCTCTGGTCGCCGCGGCGGGTCCCCTCGCCAACCTGGTACTCGCCGTCGCGTTCTCGATCCCGATCAAGCTCGGCCTCAACGCCGGCACCTTCGATGCCAATTGGCCGCCCTGGCGCCTGCTGGTTGTCGCGTTCTATCTCAATGTTGCTTTAGCGATTCTGAACATCCTGCCGATCCCACCGCTGGACGGTTACAACTTCTTCTCAACGCTGCTTCGGCGACGATTCGGAGCGTTCTTTTTGTGGATCGACAAGCACCAGCAGGTCATCATGCTGGTCTTTGTGCTCCTGCTGCTGCTAACCGGCATCCTGAGGTTCATCTATCTTCCCGTCGCCACGCTGATCCTTCGGCTGCCGCCGTTCCCGATCGGTACCTGACAGTGGACGCTCTGCGCGCACTGCCCAGCGTGCATCAGCTCCTCGAGGAGGAGCCGGCAACGTCATTGATCGCCGCTCATGGCCGTCCGCTGGTCCGCTTTGCGGTGCAACGTGTCCTGGAGGAGGAGCGCCGGCGAGCGGCGACGAACACATCGCACGCTCGGTGGGCCCGGGTCGAGGCCACGATCCAGGGCCTGCGCCGGTCGCGTCTTCGGCCGGTAGTCAACGCGACCGGTGTGATACTGCACACCAACCTGGGGCGGGCACCGCTGGCGGCGGCGGCGGCCGACGCGACAGCCGGCATCGCCGGGCGTTATTCGACGCTCGAGTTCGATCCCCTGACCGGCCGGCGGGGCCGGCGGCATGATCTGCTGGGCGAGCTGTTGCGCTACCTGACCGGGGCCGAGGCAACCGCGGTGGTCAACAATTGCGCCGCTGCGGTGCTTCTGATGTTGACAGCGCTGGCAAAGGGCAAGGAGGTCATCGTCGCCCGCGGCGAGCTCGTCGAAATCGGCGGCGGATTCCGGATGCCGGAGGTCATGCGCCTCTCGGGTGCGCGCATGGTCGAAGTCGGCACCACCAACCGGACTCGCGCAGAGGATTACGCTGTCGCGGTCACGCCCAAAACGGTGGCCATCATGAAGGTGCATGCAAGCAACTTCCAGGTGGTCGGGTTTACCGAGAGCGTCGAGCTCAAGCCACTCGCCGCCATCGCTCGGCAGCATCAGTTGCTGCTGCTCCATGACCTGGGAAGCGGCGCCCTGCTCGACACGACGGCCTTTGGTTTGGCTGCTGAGCCACGCATCCAGGACAGCCTTCTTTCCGGTGTCGACCTTGTCGCGTCCAGCGCCGACAAGCTGTTGGGCGGCCCTCAGGCTGGTCTGTTATTCGGTCGAGCGGACCTCCTGGAGCGCGTCATGAAGCACCCGCTGGCGCGCGCGGTCCGGGTCGACAAGCTGACCATTGCGGCCCTCGCCGCTACCCTCGACCTCTATCTCACCCAATCGTTCGGCGACGTGCCGATCTGGACGATGCTGAGCACCTCCCTCGAGTCTGTTCGAAGCCGAGCGCAGGCCTGGCAGAGCCGCCTGGCCGAACTAGGGGTCGCCGTGGAGGTGGCGGCCGCCGAGTCAACGGTAGGCGGGGGATCGCTACCTGGAGAGAGGCTGCCCACCATCGTTGTGGTCATCACGCCGCGGCAGGGCGGTGCCACGGACGTACTGAGGCGTCTCCGCGAGCACGAGCCTCCGGTCATTGGGCGAATCGTTGAGGAGCGCGTGCTGCTCGACCCACGCACCGTGCTGCCCGACGAGGATGACGTGCTGGTCGACGCCGTAGCTGGCGCGCTGTCATGACGGAGCCGATTGCCGGATCGTTCGTAATTGGCACGGCCGGTCACATCGACCACGGCAAATCCACCCTGGTCAAAGCCCTGACGCAGATCGATCCGGACCGGTTGGAGGAGGAGAAGCGGCGTGGCATGACCATCGACCTCGGCTTCGCCTACCTGCTGCTTCCCAGTGGACGCCGGGTCGGGATCGTCGACGTGCCCGGACACCAGCGCTTTCTCAAGAACATGCTCGCCGGCGTCCATGGCATGGATGCCGTCATGCTGGTCGTGGCCGCCGACGAGGGTCCGATGCCACAAACCCGCGAGCACCTGGCCATCATCGACCTGCTCGCGATCCAGCATGGGCTCGTGGTGCTGACCAAGGCCGATCTGGTCGATGCGGCATGGCTCCGCCTGATGCGTGAGGAGGTCGCCGGCCTCATCCAGGGGACCGCGATGCAGCGCGCGCCCATCGTGGCCGTGTCGGGCACGAGCGGCGAGGGCCTCGACGAGTTGCGCGCGGCCCTCGATGCGGAGCTCGCGCAAACCCAACCTCGTCCCGACGTGGGCCGGCCGCGGCTGCCAGTCGATCGTTCCTTCGCCATGGCCGGGTTCGGAACCGTCGTTACCGGCACCCTGGTTGGTGGTGCGCTGCGCCAGGGTGCCGAGGTGATCGTGATGCCGGGCGAGCGCCGGGTCCGGATCCGCGGACTCCAGCAGCACAATCGGCCGGTGGAGGAGGCGCGGCCGGGGAGCCGCACGGCCGTCAATCTCAGCGGCGTCGACCACTCCCAGCTGCGGCGAGGGCACGTGCTGGCGCTGCCGGGGACCTTGCCCGTCACGCGGCGGCTCGACGCCCGCCTGGTCGTGCTGCCGGATGCCGCGCAACCGCTGCGTCACCGGCAGCGCCTCTTGATCTACCACGAGACCGCCGAGGTGATGGTGGAGCTCAGCTTGCTCGAGCGCGATGAGCTGCGCCCGGGGGAGGAGGGATGGGCTCAGCTGTTCGTGGACAGCCCGATGGTTGCGCTCGACGGTGATCGGTTCATCCTCCGCGTCCCGTCGCCGGCGACGACGGTTGCCGGCGGAGTGATCGTCGACAGCGCGCCACGCCGCCACCGTCGCCGAGATGGGATGGTCCTCAGCGACCTGGAGCTGCGCGAGCGCGCGGACCCGGGAACCGCGGTCGTGCTCGAGCTGGCCAAGCATGCCTGGGGCCTCAGTGAAGCCGAGCTTGGCCGCCGCCTGGGACGTTCCAAGCTGCAGCTCGACGACACGCTGGCACCCGTCGCCGATCGTGGCGCGATCCGGCGGCTGGCCTCGCGCTGCATCACCCGCGACCAGTGGGACCGGCTCTCGGCCCGGGTGACCACAGCGTTGAACGCCTACCACCAGGCGCAACCGCTTCGCCCGGGGATGTCCAAGGAAGAGCTACGTAGCCGAACCGGTATCCCGGCCGAACTCTTTACGCCGGCGCTCAGCTCGCTCACGAGCGATGGCATCGTGGTCGAGCGCAACGGAGAGGTGGCCGCGGCGGGTCACCGGCAGGGCCTCACACCGGAGCAGGAGTCGGCGGCGGTTGGCGTGCTCGCCGACCTGGAACGGCAACCGTTCAGCCCTCCGCCGTTGGCCGATCTCGTGCGCCGGCATCAGCTGCCGCCCGCGCTGCTGCAATACCTCATCACTCAGGGACGCGTCGTGCGCGTCAATGACGACACCGTTTTCGCCCGGTCCGCCTACGATGACGCGGTCAGCCGGCTGCGGGCACATCTCGCCGAGCATCGGACCTTGACCGTGGCGGCGGCCCGCGATGTGCTGGGATCGACTCGGCGCTACGTTCTTCCCTTGCTCGAGTGGCTGGATGCCCAGAAGATCACGCGCCGGGTCGGAGATGACCGTATCCTGAGGGGTTGATGCACGCCGGCGTTTCGCCGTCTCGTGGTCTCGCCGCTGGTCTGGCGATCGTCATCAGTCTCAATGCATGTGGCACCCCGCCGCCGGATGCGACCACCCTGCTGAAACAATCGAGCCAGCGGATGCTCGGCCTCAAGGGATTTCACTTTCAGATGCAGATCAGCGGATTCACCGGACCTGACGAGCCCGTGCAGAGCGCCCAGGGCGACGCGCATCCGCCCGCCCTGCACGCCAGGGTCAATCTCAAGGAGGGCGGAATCCTCCTCGAGGTCGAAGTGATCTTTGCAGCCGGCAATATCTATCTCAAGTCGTTCACGGGCGGGTGGCAGCAGCTCACCCCGGACGAGGTTGCGCAGTACTTCGACGCCCGATCGTTGTTCGATCCACAGGTGGGACTGTTCGCCGCGATGCGCGAAACCACCACGGCGGCTCGGGGCAATGTCGAGAAGGTCAATGGGCACGACACATACCCGATCACCGGCCAGGTCTCGGGGGCGCGAATGCACGAGCTGTTGACGCTGATCCGCGATCAGGGAAGCTACCAGGCAACCTACTGGATCGCGACCCAGGGCAGCGATCTCTGGCGCGCTCGGCTAACCGGAAATCTCTTCGACGCCGAAAAGCCCGCGACCATCACCTTCGACTTCAGCAATCATGATCACCCCGTTTCGGTCACGCCGCCTCCGCTCGGTTAACCCCACGGTCCTGCTTGGGCTCACCGGGGCAGGGCTGTTCCTCGCCTCCCTCGACGCCTACGTCGTGGTGACCGCTTTGCTGCCCATGCTGAAATCCGTGAATATCGCGGTCAACCGTCCGGAACAGGCGACGCCGATCATCACCGGCTTCCTGCTGGGCTATCTGGCGGTCATGCCGGTGGCGGGAGGGCTCTCCGACCGCTTTGGGCGCCTGCGCCTGTTCGCCGCCTGCCTGGTGCTGTTCGCCTTCGGCTCTTTTCTGACCGCGACGGCGCCCTCGCTCGCGCAGCTGGTCACGGGCCGCGTGCTTCAGGGGGCCGGGGGAGGGGCGCTGGTGCCGGCCGTGCTGGCGCTGGCCGCCGACCTCTATCCCGCGGGCAACCGCAGTCCGGTGCTCGGCGCCGTCAGCGCCCTCCAGGAGATCGGTAGCGTGCTGGGACCGCTGTGGGGCGGCCTGATCACGGCGTCATCGTTCGGCTGGACCTGGATCTTCTGGATCAACATTCCGGCAGCCGCGCTCTTGTTATGGGCGCTCTGGCCCGAGATTCGAGCCGGCGGTGAGGAGCGCCGTCCCGCCAATCTGGACTGGTTGGGGGCATTGCTGGCAACTGCCGGCCTGGCTCTGTTGACGCTCGCGCTCTATGCGGCCACCCCCGAACAGAGTCCAGTTGGAGAGGGCGTGATCTGGCAGCTGCCCCTGGCCTTACTGTGCTTTGTGCTGTTCGTGTGGCACGAGCGCCGGACGCCGCATCCGCTGATCAATGTCCGCCGTTTCCGCGACTCGTCGTTTACCGGATCGGCGCTGACCAACGCCATCGCCGGGGCGGGGCTGATGGTTGCCCTCGTTTATATCCCGGTGCTGGCCAATGCGGTGTTCTCGATGAATGCGAGCAGCGCGGCGCTCCTCCTCTTCCGCTTGATGCTGGGCATCCCCATCGGCGCTCTGCTGGGCGGCTTCCTGGCGCAGCGGCTGCGCAGCTATCGCTTCGTGGCCGCCCTCGGCCTGGTGCTGGCGGCGATCGGCTTCCTGATGCTCTCCGGTTGGAACGAAGGCTCGCTCACCCCGCACCTCCTCGGTTCGCCGCTGACGGTCGCCGATGGGGAGCTGCTTCTCACGGGTTTCGGTCTTGGCCTGGAGATCGCGCCCGTCAGCGCGGCGCTGCTGGATGCGGTTGGGGACGCCGAGCGGGGCGCCGGCGCGTCATTCCTCATCGTCATGCGCCTGGTAGGCATGCTCGTGGGGTTTTCGCTGGTGGCCGGTTTCAGTCTCTGGGAATTTCACCGGGCGACGGCCCATCTCATTCCCCCGCTGCCCGGCTTGAACCCGAACTTCGCGACCCAGTACGCAATTTACGTGCTGAAGGTGAAGCAGGCGATATTCGACGAATATCACCTCATCTTTCGCGCCACCGCCATCGCCCTATTCGTCGGCGCCTTGCTGGCCGCCCTCACGCTGCGGCCCTTGCCGCGCCCCCGCTGGCGCTGATGGGCTTCGTCGGCATCGACCTGGGCGGTACCCAGCTACGGGTCGCCGTGGCGGATGATCATGGCCGCCTCCGGACGGTCGTCCGGCAGCCCAGCCAGGCCGGCCGCGGCCGCGAGTACGTCATCGCGAGAATCGTGGCGGCGGTCGCTGAGGCGCTGGAGATGGAGGGCACCTCGCCGCGCCGGATTCGGGCGCTCGGAATCGGCCTTCCAGGACCGGTTGACCCGGCCGCCGGCCTTGTCATCAGCCCGGCCAACCTGCCTGGCTTCCGCAACGTGCCGCTTAACCGCATCCTCACCCGGGCCACCGGTATTCCAAGCTTTCTTCACCACGACGCGCACCTGGCTGCGCTCGGCGAGCATCGCCGGGGCGCGGCACGTGGCGCCAGCGAGCTGATCTATGTGACGGTTTCGACCGGGATCGGTGCGGGACTCCTGCTTCGTGGTGAGCTCTACGCGGGCGCCCACGGGATTGCCGGTGAGGTCGGACACATCGTGGTTCAGCCGGGAGGCCCCTTGTGCCGTTGCGGAAATCATGGGTGTGTCGAGTCGGTCGCCAGCGGCACCGGCATCGCCCACGCCGCCCGGGTTGCCGCCCCACGCACGCCGGGCAGCGCGTTGCACCGAATCGAAAACCCGACCACGGAGGAGGTAGTACGCGCGGCGCGGGCGGGCGATGCGCTCGCGAATTCCATCCTGGAGACGGCTGGGACCTACCTTGGGATCGCCCTGGGTACACTGGTCAACCTCTTCAACCCGCAGCTGATCGTGCTTGGCGGGAGTGTGCTCCAGGCCGGGCGTCCTCTGCTGCAACCGATGCGCAAATCCATGACCGCCTCCTCCTGGCTGGCGTCACGACGCGGGCTTCGCATCGTTCATCCTGCGCTGGCGGGCGATGCCGGGTTGATCGGGGCCGTTGAGTTCGCGCGCCTTCACGCACGACGTGGCCGTCAGGCTTGACCCGCCGGCGCTTCCGGAATGGGAGCAGCCGTTTGCGGCCGTGCAGGAGCAAGCGCGGCAACGGGGACTCCGAGCCTTCGTGGTGGGCGGTTACGTCCGCGACCGGCTTCTAGGCGGCGAGCGCGCCAGGACCATCCGCGAGGTTGACATCCTGGTCGACGGCAAGGGCGCCCCCGAGCTGGCGACGGCGGTGGGCACGGTCCTGAAGCTGCGGCCCCCGGTGATCTTCGAGCGATTCGGCACCGCGCACCTGGATCTGGATCATCGCGCCCTCGAATTCGTGTCGAGCCGCGTCGAGACCTATGAGCCGAGCAGTCGAAAGCCGGAGGTCCGCCCTGGCACCCTCAAGGACGACGTGATGCGCCGCGACTTTACCGTCAACAGCCTGCTGATGGATTGGGACGGGACGGTGCTCGATCTCACCGGTCGAGGGCTGCAGGACCTGGAAGCTCGACGC
>Ga0066695_10000372_pt1 | contig 13467 bp, 9 predicted proteins | sample GraSoiAngelo_144_FD_66452 | JGI IMG/M metagenome (GOLD analysis project Ga0066695, IMG submission 66452) | Grasslands soil microbial communities from the Angelo Coastal Reserve, California, USA - 14_1009_02_40cm | ecosystem: Environmental > Terrestrial > Soil > Grasslands | place: USA...
CCATACGCGACCAATGCCGCCGACACCATGCTCGCGGAGTCGGCATCGATGCCGGCGCCCTGCGGGATCGGCTGGTTCCAGAAACTCATCGGATCATAGAGCCGGGGGAAGGCGCCAGTTTGTGCAGGTGTCATCGTTGTCGCCTCGGTTTCATTCACCAGCTCATTAGAGGCATTCAAGGTCCTGACGACATAGCCATACGACGTTGATTGCCAGAGGCCGTAATCCGTGTAGGACAGCGTGGCACCGGCTGGAGCGGGAAAGTCATCGAGCAGCCGGCCGTCCCGGAGAACCTGGATCCGAGCGACCCCTGGCGTGTTGGCCCACTGCAGCTGGGCGGACCACGAGTTCAATGGCCAGACCCGCAGGCCGTTGCTGTCGTCCGCCCGCGCGGGGGCTGGCCACAGGAGGATGAAGACGGGGACGACGCCAAGCATCAGCGTCACACCCAGCCGCTTAAACCATGGTTGATCCCTGTGGCAAACCGTGCGCCGACCGGTCCTCATCGAACGGGCGGCGTTGGCAGCGGAAGCACGGATGGCAGCGGGAGGGGCAACGGCAGCGTGGAGGGCGCAACGCCCTGGGCTGTCGAACCCGAGGGCGGCGCCGCCGATGATCCGCTCGACGCCGGCGGCTGTCCCTCAGCCCCCGGCGGTTCATCCTCGACCTCATCCTCGAAGCGTTCCATGCCCGGCGACCCCTGGCTGCGTGCAGCCTGCACTCGTGGCGCCGAACCGGTGGGTGCCGGTGACGGAGCGGGAGGGGCGATCCCGCCCGGGGCCGGCTGCGGATACGGCGTGCCGTTGAGGGCCGGCAGATGCGGCGCCCCACCGTGATACGAGGGATAGGTCAGCAACACCGCCGCCCACAGGGCCGCCGCGGCCAGGGCCATCCCGCCAACCGCCAGATAGCGCGCTTTCATGCTGGCTCACCGCCTGACAGATTCAGGCTGTTATTTCCCTATAGAGGCGATATCACGTAGTGTTAGCTTTCGAGGCCTGCTTGTCAAGCTCGCGCGTTCGACGCCGCCCGGGATTCATGAGCCGAGCAGGCTCCTGGCCCGATGGCATGGGCACGATGACGCCCACCTCTGGCCGGTCCGGAGGCTGCGGGCCGGGGCGGAAGGTGGGAATGATGCCCCGCAAGAAGTCGCCGGCTTCCTGCCGAAACCGCAATTCCTCGAGCGTGAGGAGCGGATCCCAACGGGCCGGTTGATAGACCCACCGCCGACCGCAGTCGCAGACATGGCCCTGTGGGATCTCAGGATCGACCGGCCATGGCAGCCGGCAGCCATGACCGTCCTCGTCCGACGTCCCCGGTCGCATATCCAGCGCCATGCTCGAGACTCCGCATCGAGCCTAGCCCGGCTCGGCCGGTTGTGGCAATGGGACAGAACCCCCGATACCGGGTAGTTCGTCCCAATTCGGTCTACGACGGCTGGACGTCGACGAGCCCTTCCCGCACGGCAAGGATCACGGCTTGCGCCCGATCATAAATACCAAGCTTGTGGTAGGTGTTGCTGATATGGTTGCGCAGCGTTTTCGTCGAGATGCCCAGCTTCTGCGCAATTTCTAGCGTGCTGGCGCCCGTGGAGAGCGCCCGCAGGACCTCGAGCTCCCGCGTCGTCAGGCGCCCCAGCAGATCGCTCGATCGCGCCGCACCTCCTGTCCCCGCGCCAGGAACCGCGACGACCTCGCGTTTGCCCTGGGCGAGCAAGGCGGCCGCCTCGCAGAAATCGGCCGGGGTCGCATCCTTCGCGACGTATCCGGTCGCGCCCGCGCCTAGCGCGATCTGGACGTAGTCAGGGCTTTCGAATATGGTCAGGACGCCGATTGGCACCTGAAGATCCTCGGCCCGAATGGCGCGAATCGCCTCGACGCCACCCATTCCCGGCATGTGCAGGTCTATCAGGATCAGGCCAGGACGGAGCCGGCTGGCGGCGGCGACGGCTTCCAGCCCGTGCGACGCCTGTCCGACGACCTCGAAGCGCCCGTCGGCGCAGAGGATCTGCACGATGCCATCTCGAAAGAGCGCGTTGTCATCGGCGAGCAGCACTTTGATCGCCATGGGCCGTCTCTCATGTTACGGAGCGCTCCCGGCGCCGCCAACCCCTGGTCCGGCTTTTCGGGACATCTTCGGAGTCCCGCTAGGAAAAAGCCCTATTGCCCCGGGACTCTGGCGATCCGTAGGGTGTGATCGAAGCCCAGGGAGGTGGTCATGAGTACCCAAATCGCAACCCGAGGAGCCCGCGTACTCATCGTCGACGACCAGACGCTGTTTCGAACCGGACTGGCGCGGCTGCTGGAGGAAGACCCGCGGGTCGAGGTCGTGGGCCAGGCCGTCGATGGGGCGGACGCGGTTAAGCTCGCGGCCACCCTTAAACCAGACGTCATCCTGATGGATCTGAAGATGCCAAACCTCGACGGGTCGGAGGCTACTCGCCGGATCGTCGCCGAGCATCCGGAGATCAAGATCTTGATTCTCAGCACGTTCGATGCCGATAGCTACGTCCTGCAGGCGCTGCGGGCCGGGGCCAGCGGCTATGTATTGAAGGACTCGCAGCCGGACGCCATCGTTTCCAGCATCCTGGCCGTGATCAGCGGTGAACGCGTGATGGCGAACGCGGTCGCGAACCGCGTCCTCGACATGCTCAGTGGGACCACGACGCCGAAAGAGTTCTACGACGGCCTGACGGCGCGCGAGGTCGAGATCCTCAAGCTGCTGGCGGTCGGGCAGGCGAACAAGCAGATCGCCCGCCGACTTGCCATCAGCGAGAAGACGGTCCGCAACCACGTCAGTCATATGTACGAGAAATTGCATATCTACGACCGCTCACAGGCCGTGCTCTACGCGGTTCGCAAGGGGTTAGTCGAGCCCTAACCGGGACCGGGCAGCCGCGACATAGGACAAATCGTCCATTGTCCTAGGTCTCTGGGCGACGCAGGGTTCGTCGAATGCCCATTCCCCGTCACCCGGTGCGCTCCATATCGTGGATGACGGGAGAGATGGACAAACCAGTACGGGTTAGCGTGGTCCGTCGACGAGCCGCACTGCCGTGCTGAACGAAGAGGTTTCCCGTCTCTCCCTCGACCCAGCCTTTGGCCTGGACGAGACCGCGGTCGCCTTTCCTCTCGACGGCGGGCTCGATCTTGTTGCCCTTCGTTCGGCTGCCGCGGCGGCCGGCCGGCTGCTGGTTCGGGCACTGGCCCCGGCGGCCGACGCCGCCGGGCTCGTTCTCGCCCTGGTCATCACCGCAAACGTCGGCCGGGCCGGGCTTGGCTGGGCACTCCTGACTTTCGCCGGCCTGTGTACCGCCAGAAGCTTTGACCCTCGGCTTGATCTTCGCGCGTCGCGCGATGCCGCGGCACTCGCCGCCTGGATCGCGATCGGCATGGTGGGCGCGCTGATCCTCGCCCCTTCCACCCAGGACACACAGGCCCTCGTCCGTCTGGGGCTTAGCGGGTTCGGCCTTCTTGTGGCGGGACGAGTCCTCGCTTACGCGGCCATTCGCGCCGTTCGCGCCCATCATCTGGTCAGCGAGCGGACCTTGATCGTTGGCGCAGGGCCGCTCAGCAGCCAGCTGGCGACGAGCCTGTCCGATCATCCCGAGTTCGGCCTGACTCCGATCGGCTTCCTGGACGCCCGCCGCGTCGTTAGCGGCGCGCCGATCGCCGTTCTCGGTGACTACCTGAGCCTCGAGCAGGTCATCAAGCGGTTCGGCGTCCGGCGCGTCATCATTGGGTTCGGCCGAAACCTGGACCTGGTCCAGGCGGTGCGGACCTGCCAGGCGCTACCGGTGGCGATCCACGTCATGTCCCGCGGTGCCGACCTCGGCATCAATGGCGAAGGCCGGAATGTCGACCACGTCATGGGCCTTTCACTGCTTCGCATCAGGCGCACCCCGCTCACTCGGACTGACGGGATGCTGATCAAGCGCGCGATGGACATCACAGCGGCCTCGCTGCTGCTTGCCATCAGCGCCCCGATCTTCCTTGCGGCAGCGGCGGCCGTCCATTTCTCGAGTCCCGGCCCCGTTTTCTTTCGCCAGCGCCGGGTGGGACGCAACGGCAAGCCCTTTGACGTGCTCAAGTTCCGCAGCGTAAAAACGAACAACGACTCGGACACCACCTGGTCCGTCGACAGCGATGACCGGGTCACGACCGTGGGACGGCTGATCCGCAAGACCTCGATCGACGAACTGCCGCAGCTCATCAATGTCCTCCGTGGCCACATGTCGCTGATCGGCCCGCGCCCGGAGCGGCCTCACTTCGTGGAGCAGTTCTCTGCGGAGGTGCCGCATTATCAGGACCGCCACCGCGCACCGGTTGGCATCACCGGCTGGGCACAGGTCAACGGACTTCGGGGCGACACCTCCATCCCTGAGCGGATCCGGCTGGACAACTACTACGTCGAGCATTGGTCTCCCTGGCTCGATCTGGTCATCGCCCTGCGTACGGTCGGCGAGCTTCTCCGGGGGAGCAGCCCGTGATCGGACCTCCCTCGCCGGCGGGCGCACGATCGGCTTTTGGCCGGTGATGCCGTCGAGCTCAACCATCCGGGTGCTGGAGCCCCACGACCCCGGGCTGACTCGCGCAGCCGTGCGCGGCGTTGCCTGGCAAGCCTTCTCGTTTTTTGCTGGCAAGGTCCTCGTCCTGGCCGCCACCGTCATCCTCGCCCGCCTCCTCACCCCGACTGATTTCGGAGTCGTGGCGATTGCCCTGGTGTTCATAACGTACGCCGACGTCGTGACCGACCTGGGGGTCGCCCAGGCACTGGTATTCCTTCCGCTGGAACGGCACCGGACCGATGCCGCCGTCATGGTCTGCCTGGCGGTGTCAGGAGCCTTCGTCGCGCTTGCGATGCTGGCCGCTCCCCTGGCGACATCGTTCTTCGGTCATCCGGAGGTGACCGGGATGTTCCGGGTGCTCTCGCTCTCGCTGCTGTTGCGGGCGACAGGCCAGGTTCCGGACGCACTGCTGCGTAAGCGTCTGCACTTTCGTCCGCGCACGATTGCCGAGTTGAGCCGGGGGCTCGCTCAGGGGGGCATCTCCGTCGTACTGGCGATCCTGAGCTTCGGACCCTGGGCCATCGTTGATGGGTACCTGGTGGGCTGCGTGGTGTGGAGCGCGCTGCTGTGGCGGTTCGCGGGCTACCGCCCGAGCCGGGCCTTCTGGCGCCTTCGCGGCACCGGCCTCCGACCACTCCTCGCCTTCGGGCTGCCGGCCGCCGGCACCGCCCTCCTCCTGTGCCTCGTTTTCAACGTCGACTACCTTATCGTCGGCCGGTTGCTTGGAGCCCGCGCCCTGGCCTACTACACGCTCGGATTCCGCATCCCAGAGCTGGTCATCATCAGCGTGTTCAACGTGATGTCGGTTGTCGCATTTCCCTTTTTCAGCCACGTCCGCGAGAACACGGAGCAGATGCGCGGAGGCTATCTCTTCGGGCTGCGCCTACAGGCGATCTACGGGGTGGCTGCGGGCGTGGGCCTGGCGATGGCTGCGCCCATGATGGTCCACGTCGTCTTCGGTCCACAGTGGGGACCGACCGTTGTTCCCCTTCAAGCGCTGGCGCTCTACGCCGCGTTTCGATCGCTCGGGCTCGGCCCGCATGATGCCTTCCGTGGCATCGGCCGCCCAGACCTGTTGGTGAAGCTCTCCTTGTTGCGGCTGGCGGTCGTCGCCCCGGCCCTGCTGATTGGGGCGCGCTTCGGCATCGACGGCGTCGCCTGGGCGCAAACGGCGGCCGCCCTGCCCCTGGCGCTGATCATGCAGGCGGTCGCCTCCAACGTGCTCGGAATCCCGGTAAGGGAGATCGCCCGCGCGCTTCGGCCCGCGCTGATGGTCAGCCTCGGGGTGGCGATGGCGATGGCGCCGGTGCGGTTCTGGCTGGTTGCTCCGGAACCGGTCCAGCTGGCGCTCGCGATCGTCGCCGGCGCCGCCGGCGCGCTGGTCGCCGTGGTCGTTACCGATCGCCGACTCGCCGCTGAGATGACACGCTTCCTGCTTCCTCGATCAGGGGTTCGCATTGCGGTGGTAACGGAGTGAAGGAGTGAAAAAGATGCGCTTCGGGGCTCGGCGATTCATCGCCGTTTTGACGGTTGTTTCGCTCGCGCTTGCCGTCTCCGCACTCCGCAGCCCGGCGGCGCTTGCGGCGGCGACCTGCACCACGACAGTGGCCACGAATTACACCGTGCAGGTATGCATCACGGCACCCGCCGCGGATGCAACGCTGAACGGGCCGACGACGGTGACGGCCACGCAAACCGTGATCCAGGGGAGCGCGGCGGTCGGAGCGATGACCTTCACCCTCAACGGGCAAGCCCTCTTCACCACCTATAGCAGCGGGACCGCGCCGCCGTACACATTCACCTGGCACACCGCCCATTGGGTCGACGGCGCCTATACGCTGGGCGTCTACGCCAGGATGTCCGACGGAACCAACACGTCGAGCAACCCGGCCTGGGAGAGCGTGAGCCTGGCCAACGGCGTGACGACCCCACCGACGAACGGCAACAGTCCCACCATCACCACGGGAACAGTTCCGGCGGCCGGACAGCCGGAGATCGTGGGGGCGGTTGGCAGCGGAGCGGACGGCGCGCCCGGCTCCAACAACGTCGCCAACGAGGTGCGCGGCTGGTCACCGAACCTCTTTCTCTACCTTGGCGACGTTTACGAGATGGGGACCTACGAAGAGTTCTATAACTCGTACGACCCGGCCTGGGGACCGATGCGCAGCGTGACCAATCCGGTGCTGGGGGACCAGGAGATCTACTACGGGATCCAGGGCTATAACTGGTACTGGAACAACGAGCCGGCCTACTACTCATTCGATGCCGCCGGCTGGCACTTCATCGCCCTGGCCGCCTGCGCCTACTCTGACCGCCCATTTCCGCCTGACGGTCTATGCAGAGGTTCCAGCCCCGAGGTCACCTGGCTCAACAACGACCTGGCGGCGCACCCGGGAGCCTGCACCATCGCCTACTGGCACGAGCCCCGCTTCGCCCTTGACGGCACCGGCGGTAGCGTGGCCGAGCAGCCGCTTTGGGCGCCTCTCGCCAACAGCCACGCCACGGCCGTGGTGAACGCCGACCGGCACAACTACGAGCGTTGGACCGCCATGGACGCGAATGGTAGCGCGACGGCCACCGGTGTGGCGGAGTTCGTGGTTGGCACCGGCAATCACAACTGGGAACCGATCAGCGGTTCCGATCCGCGCGTGATGCGAACCATTACGAACACAGCAGGCGCGCTCAAGCTGTCGCTGACCACCACGACGGCGGGCTTCCAGTTCATCGGGCTCGACGGCACGGTGGGCGATTCCGGGAACATCCCGTGTCAGGGAAATGGAACGCTCGCCGGCGCGCTGACCGACGGCGGGAGTGGCGCGCCGATCGCCGGCGCGACCATCTCCTACAGCGGGACAGGTCCGGCCGGTCCCGTGACCGGAAGCGCGACCACCGATTCGACCGGCCATTACAGCGTGGCCAGCATCGCGGTCTCCTCCTACAGCGTGACCGCCCAGGCGGGCGGTTACCAGAGCCAGTCGGCTACCGCCGTCGTTGGCGGTGGGTCCACGACCACCCAGAACTTTGCGCTCACGAGTCAGGGCACGACGCTGACCGGCACCGTCACCGACGCCGCCACCGCCGCGCCGATCGCGGGCGCCACGGTCTCGGCGGGCACCGGCAGCGCGACCAGTAATGTCAACGGCACCTACAGGATCACTGGACTGGCGCCGGGCACCTACACGGCGACCGCCAGCGCGTCCAACTATGCCGGCACGAGCGCACCGGTGACGCTCACGGCCGGGTCGACGACCACGCAGAACTTCGCCCTGACTCCCAATCCGGGCACGATCACCGGCACCGTCACCGACGCCGCCACCGCCGCGCCACTGGCGGGCGCGACCGTCTCCTATAGCGGCGGAAGTACGACCACCAACGCAAGCGGTCAATACACCCTCGCATCGGTTCCGGAGGGCAGCTACACGCTGACCGCCAGCGCGTCAGGCTACACCAGCCAGAGTCGGAGCGTGAGCGTCGGACCGGGGGCAACCGAGACCCAGAACTTCGCCTTGCCGACGGCAACGGGCGCGATAACCGGAACCGTCACTGATGCCGCCACTGGAAAGCCGATCAATGGGGCGACCGTGTCCTACAGCGGTGGGAGCGCGACCACCAACGCGAGCGGTCAATACACCCTCGCCAGTGTGCCGCCTGGCACGTCGACCGTGACCGCAAGCGCTAGCGGGTTCACGAGCCAGAGCGCCAGCGTCATCGTGACGGCCGACAGCACGACCACCCAGAACTTCGGCCTCAGCCCCAATCCGGGCACGATCAGCGGCACGGTGACCGACGTCGGTACCGGCGCGCCGATCGCGGGCGCGACCGTCTCCTACAGCGGCGGAAGTACGACCACCAACGCAAGCGGTCAGTACAGCCTTGCCTCAGTCGCGGAGGGCAGCTACACGGTAACCGCCAGCGCGTCCGGCTATGCCAGTCAGAACCGCACGGTCTCAGTCGGTCCGGGCGCCACGGTCACCCAGAACTTCGCGCTGACGAAACCCTACGGCGCGATCAGCGGGACGGTCATCGACGCCGCGACCGGCGCGCCGATCAATGCGGCAACCGTGTCGTACAGCGGTGGGAGCACCGCCACCAACGCGAGCGGTCAATACACCCTGCCGAATGTGCCGCCCGGCAACTACATCGTGACCGCCAGCGCGGCCAGGTACACCAGCAAGAGCCAGTCGATCGTGGTCAGCGCGGGGGCGACCGCCACCGCCAACTTCGGGCTGTGGCTGGCCCCCTTCTTCAGCGATGGCTTTGAAAGCGGCGGCCTCAGCAACTGGACAGCCAGTAGCGGGCTTTCGGTTGAAACCGCCACCGTCCATTCCGGCACCTACGCCGCCGAAGGTTCGACCCTCAATGGGACGACGTATGCCCTCAAGCAGTTGGGCAACACCTATTCGGACCTCTACGACCGGACCTATTTCGACATCAAATCGCAAACCACCGGCTTCACGCTGATGGCGGACCAGACGTCGAGTGGCGGTGGGATCGTCCGCATCTACGTCAACCCGCAGAGCCAACTGGTGTTGTGGAACGATGTCACGCAGCTGACCACGACCGGGCCCACGGTGAGCCTGGGGACGTGGCACTCGGTCGAGTTGCACGTCAGGATCAGCGGCCTCGTGGTCACAACCGAGGTTTGGCTCGACGGTGCGCCCGTCCCCGCCTTCTCGACTTCGAGCGCGACCCTGGGCATCCTGCCAGTGGGCCAGGTTCAACTCGGCAGCCAGGCCATGCTCCAGATCTATGACGTCGCCTTTGACGATGTTGCCGTCTCGACCAGCCGGATCGGCCCCTGAGCCGATCCCGGCTGGCCCGGTCTTGAGGCCCGCATGAAGTGGAGCCACGTCGCCGGCGCGATCCTGCTCGGGATGACGATGGGCATGCCGAACGCCGCGCTGGCCGGCGACGATGGTCAGGACGGGGACATGATGATCCAGCACACGATCATCGTGTACCAGGAGAACATCTCGTTCGACCACTACTTCGGGAGCTTCGGTCACGGCAGCGCCGGGATCCCGCCTGGGGTTCAGCTCTACCACACGACGCCAAGCGGCGCGCCTTTGGGTCCCTATGCCCCAGCTCGCCTCGACGGAACCACCCAGGCGACCACCTGCGACGTCGATCACGAGTACTGGGACATGATCCGGATGGCCGACGGCGGGGCCATGGACCAGTATTTGCAGGCTGGCAACGATCTGACTGTGCCGAATCCAAGCACGTCCGGGAGCTGCCCCAGCTTCGAGGCCAACCCGGCCGGGCCGGCATTAGCGCTCGGCTACTACGAAGGGACTCCCGGCGAGCCGTCGGCGCCGCTGCAGAACTACTGGCGGCTCGCCTCGCAGTACACGCTGGCCGACAACTTCTTCACCGGGATGTATGGACCATCGACCCCTGGCGCGCAGTGGTTGGTGGCGGCCACCGCCAATACAGTGGGCGATCCGAACCCGGCCGGCGACGTCTGCAACGATTACGGCGGGCCGTTCATGCCGCAGCAGGATATCCCCAACCTCGGACAGGAGGCCTCTGCCCGAGGGGTGAGCTGGGCGTGGTTCCAGGGCGGCTTCGGTAGTTGCGCGACCGCCATCGGTGCCGGCTACAGCGCGCACCATGACCCATTTCAGTACTTCAGCTCGACCGCGGACCTGACGCACACGTGGGCCTGGAATCCACGGATGAACTTCCCCCAGCCCGACCGTCACCAGCGCGACCTGCAGGTCTTCGACGCGGCGCTCGCCGGTTCGCCAATCGATGGCATCGTCCCCCGGCTGCCACAGATCTCATGGGTCAAGGCACCCACGATCATGGACGCCCACCCCGGCTACTCGACTCCGATCGCCGATGACGCCTTCATCGGGGACCTGGTCGGCCGCGTCCAGGCCAGCAAATACTGGAAGCACGCGGCGATCATCATTGCCTTCGACGAGACGGGCGGCTGGTGGGATCACGCGTCGCCTCCGGTGCCGGCGGACCCCCATTTCGCTCCTCTAGTCGGCGGCTTCCCGAACCTATCCGGCTGCCAGTATCCGGGCATGGGCGATCCCTGCGGTGAAGCGGGCTTCGGGCCCCGCCTGCCCGTGCTCGTGATCTCGCCCTTCGCGAAACCGCACAACGTCGACCACGACCTCATGGACACGAGTTCGCTGGTGAAATTTGTGGAGTCGACCTACCAGCTACCACGACTCGGGGTGTGGGGCGATCGTGATGTGACGGCCGGCGACCTGCGCGGGGCGTTTGATTCTTCCGATGAGGGCGACGAGTGACGGTTCGGTCGTCATCGGACCATGACGTCGTTCGTAAGCCATCCCAGTTAGCGCATACCCTCACCGTCCCCGCGCTTGGGATCGCGGTCGCCCTGTGGTTCTCGCCATGGGTCTACAGCAGCGCCGCTCCCGCTTCCGCGCCGAGGCCGGTCGCAGCGCCCTCGTCGCTCGCGGCGTCGGCACCCAACTCCTGGTCGGCACTGCTGCGGACAACCGAGCCGGGCGGGACGGCTCGCGTTCAGATCCTTCGCAACGGCCGAGTCATCGACGACGTCCCGTTCGTGGGCGGTGGGGACCTATCCTACGTCGACAACCTGCTCTGGCCGGCGACGAGCTATCGGTATGAGATCCGGGCCGCCGATCAGGGTGGGAAGCCGGTGCGGGACGAATCCTTCGAGCTCACGACGCCGCCGCAGCTCGGATCTTTCCCGCTGCTCTACTCGGCGAACAGCTTCTGGAACATGCCGATCGCGGACGACGCCACCGTCGATCCAAATTCCACCGCGATCGTGTCCCGGTCGCTGGCTCATTACGCCGCATCGTCCTCAATCGCCACCTCTGACGACTGGGGGCGGCCAATCGCGTACGCCAACGCTCTCACCACGCAGTATGCGGTGCGTTGCACCAGGTTCGATTGCGATACCGCCGTTACCTTCCGCATTCCTCGATATGCCCGGCCCAGCAACGGGTCCGACCACCACCTGGTCGTGGTCGATCAGTCGTCCAATGAGGAACTCGATATGTGGCTGGCTGCTTACAACCCAAAGACCGACGCCTGGTCAAGTGGCGGGCGGTTCGTCACCGACGCTACCGGCTGGGGGGCCAACTGCGGCCCCTCGGTCCATTGTCATGGAGCGGTTGCGGCAGGGTTTGCCGCCTTCGGTGGGATCGTCCGCCCGGAAGAAATTGCCCAGGGGCACATTGACCATGCGCTGTTCTTGACCGATCCCTACACCCGCAAGGGATTTACCGCCTGCCCGGCCACACACACCGATGGCATCAGCAACGACAGCGCCGCCATCCCCGAGGGGGCCCGGATTCAGTTGGACCCGGCCTTCAACGTCAACGCCCAGCCCTGGCCGCGCTGGGAAAAAATCATCGCCCATGCGCTGCAGACTTACGGAGGCTATGTGGGAGATACCGGAGGCACGCTCGGCGTCGTTGCCGAATCATCGCTGGACCGAGGCTATGATGCGTGGTCCCTGGCGGGCCTGCCTCGGTTGCCCTCGCTTGCCAACCTGCCGTGGGCCCATTTTCGGGTCCTTAACTTGCAGAGCTGCTGAGAACTACAGCCTGCTCGTAGCGATGGCCGGGTAACGGACCTCGACGGCGCCAGGCTGGCCAGGTCCCGCGTCGCCGAGGACAACCGACCCGATTGGCGACCTCCCCGTGGAGCAGGTACCCAGCTGACTCAATGCCGCGATCAGATGACCGTCATAGGCGACATCGCAGGTGCCGCCGTTGCCCCGGGCCCAGACGTGTATTTGAACGCTGTGCCAGCCAGTGCCGAACGCGACCGAGCTGCTTGCCGTCGTCCCAGCCACGCCGTTGTCGACCGCCAGCGTGCCGTTGGGCGAGACGTAGAGCCTGATCTTCTGGACTCCGTCGTTCCCAAATACCGTGAGGAGACTCGCCGTCCTGCCGGGTGACCTGAGATTCGCCTGGAGTTGGGCGAACACCTCCGGATGCGCGTTTCGGAGCGTTAGGCGATTCGACGTTTGGCCGTTTGGTGGCTCATTGCTGAGATTGAACGCCGCGAGCATCGGTCTCGCCGAGGCGTCCCCCCCGGCCTGTTGAATCGGCGGCAATCCCCAGGCGACCTCCCACGTCTTCAGCATGGAATAGTGGTTGAAGGTCGCTCCATCTTCGCCGCTAGGCCGATTGACCCAGTTCCCCACCTGGATCGCCACCACGTGGTTGACGCGGGTGCCCGAATCTTCGTCCCATACGATGTACGCAATCGAGCGCCCGGTGGTCCACGCCGGCGAAGAAAAGATATTGACGGCGTTGATCCCGTTCTGGCCGCTGCGGTTTGTGCCGGTCAGGATGTCCCGAAGGAAGTCGTCGGCGCCCTTGAACTGGTTGTCGTGCATGTTGTACCGGTTTCCTGGAACGATGAACACGAAGTTGGGAGTCGTCGACGCGCTCATAAGGTCGGCGTGGAGTGAATGGCGGGGATCAGCGTACATGTCCACGTCATGGTCGACGCATCGTTGGCTGCTGACCGCGTTGCCTCCTTCAATGGTCTCGAAATAGACGAAGGGATTGTGGATGATGTCGTAGTCAGCGGTCTGGGACTGCCAGCGGCAAGGTTGTCCCATGGCCTGCAGATAGGCACGCCAGCTCCGTCCCGAGTGCTCGATGAGGTCGGTGATGTTGGAGGGGTCGGCGGCCGTGACCACGCATGAGGGCGGGCTCCTCGTCCACTGCGGGGTGCAGTCAGTCGGCGGTGTTCCGATCGCCTGGAGCTGCTCACTTCCGCTGACGAGTCCGAGATAGTCGGGTAGGCTGCCGTGATTCAGCGCGTGATAGTCCGTCTGGAGAAAGTTGTCATTGATCAGGCTGTTGATGAAGGGCGCCTCGTCGCTCCCGAGGATGCGGTCATAGTCCTGGTTCTCTTCGAGGACGACGAAG
>Ga0066695_10000373_pt1 | contig 13463 bp, 8 predicted proteins | sample GraSoiAngelo_144_FD_66452 | JGI IMG/M metagenome (GOLD analysis project Ga0066695, IMG submission 66452) | Grasslands soil microbial communities from the Angelo Coastal Reserve, California, USA - 14_1009_02_40cm | ecosystem: Environmental > Terrestrial > Soil > Grasslands | place: USA...
CTGCCGCCGCCGCGCTTCGCCGAGTACCTCGAGCTCACCGGCCGCTACGCCGCGAAGAGCGAGCAGCCGCTCCCCGCGCGGCCCGCCTCCGCCCTCGGGCGCCTGCTCTCGCGGGGGTTCCTGTTTGCCGTAGTCGCGGCGCGGGAGCAGCTCGAAGACCCCCGCCCGTCGGGCCTGCGCCTCGACCTGCGCTGGCGGCTGGCTCGGCTGCTCGCCCACGCTCACGGCGCCGGTCCGGGCCTTCCCGCGCTCGATCTCGCCGCCGCTGGCCGGGTCCGCTTCGACGCGAACGACCCCGAGATCCACGGCCTGGCCTGGAACTACCTGCGGGCGGCGCTGCAAACGCTCGGCACCGGACGCCGGCCGGTCCTGGAGGAGCTGGCGGTCGCGGTCGCGTTCCTCAATGCCGCGGGCGTGCTCGCGGCCCAGCGTGCCGGGCGTGCGGGCCGGTCAACGGTCGATGCCGACGCCTTCGCCGAAGGGCTCATGGAAGCGGTCGACCTGACCCACGCCGACAGCGGCGGCTTGCTCGGCCGCCTGCTGGGGACGCTCTCGGGGGGCGTGGAGGCGCTGTATTTGTTTGCCGGCGGCGAAGGAAAAGGCTAGACCCTCACCCTGCCCCTCTCCCTCAACGAGGGAGAGGGGATACCCGGACCTCAGGATCAGAGAGAGGGCATTGACGGGCCTTCAATCAGGAAGGGGGGAGCAGCAGTGCGTTGAACAGCACCTTGAAGGTCGCGTGGGGCTGGCCGCGGAACTGGGGCCGGAAGGCGAAGAGCACCACGCGGCCCTTGCCGACGGGCACTTCCACCAGGGCCGCCTTCTTGGCGATCTTCGGCTCGCCGAGCAGCCACCCGGAGTAGAGCACCTCTTTGTCGGGGAAGCGGGCGACCACGTGCGGCTGCGGCCGGCCCGTCGGGGCCGCGGGAGGTTGCTCCTCTCCCTCCTCGCTGCGAAAAGCCTCTTCCTCGAAGGCGGGCCCGTTCTCGACGAACACCACGCCCTCCTTCGGCATGCCCCAGGCGAGCGGGTGGCTGGGGTCGTAGGCCACGCGCAGCAGCCCGCCGGGCGCGTAGTACTCCTGGTTGGGCACGCCCCGGAGGACGTCGCGTACGCCCAGGCCGAAGAGGTCGATCGGGAGGTCGGCGGCGGAATCCAGGGCCACGAGCGTGCCGCCCTCGCGGACGAACTCCTCCAGCGCCGCCGACCCGGCGAGGCCGATGCCCCCCGTGAACTCGGGGGGTACGCTGCCCGGCGCGTTGCCGTCGAGGATCGTCTTGGCGGCCGCATCGGGAAGGACGACGACGTCCAGGCGGTCGCGGAGCGAACCCTTGCGCACGTCGGCATCGGCGAGCGTGCGGTAGGGGAACTCGAACTGCTCCAGCACCCACCGTGTCCAGCCCTCGTCGATGTTGGGGACCCAGGACTTGTAGAGCCCGATGCGCGGAGCCTTCAGCTCCACCGCGCCCGACGGCAGCGAGTCGACGGCGGTCACGGGAAGGCCCCTCTCCCGGGCGACGGCTTCCGCCGCCCCGCGGTCCAGGCCCTTCAGGATGAAGGTCCCCGAGGGAAACTCGCGCCCGCCCGCGCTGACCGCCGAGGTCGCGCGCCGCACTTCGCCCCCCGCCTTCCACGTCCGGTTCGCGAGCAGGAACGCGTCGTTGGCGCGCGGAGAGACGAGGAAGAGACCCCCGGCGCCGCTCACGGCGGCGGGGGCGTTGGCGGGCGCCGTCACCCTCTCCAGGGCCGCGTCGAACGGCCTCGCCACCCACGAGCCCTCCACCCCCATCTGTGCGGGCAGCGTCCAGCCGGTGATGTCGTAGGGCCGCAGCGGCGGCCCGTTCGCGCCTTCGCGGCGGTCGGGGTAGTGCTGCGTCTCCAGCAGGTCCTTCGCGTAGGCGCGGAACGGCTGCGCCATCAGGACCACGAACGAGCCGGCGGGGAAGGTCCGCTCGCCGGCCTTGAACTCCGCCCGCGCCCGTTGCACCTCGACCGCACCCGTGCGCAGGACGTCGACGAGCTTGGCGGCCGCGGTGGGATCGAACTGCGCCTCCCCGGCCGGGATCACGTACGCGTAGGGATCACCCTTCGTCCCCGCGGCGATCGCGTCGCGGCCCATGAGGTACGCACCGTACAGCCAGTCGCTGCGCTTGCGGGCGGCGACGTCGAGGGTGGCCAGCGACGCGCTCAGGATGTAGTCGACCGCGTCGCGCAATCGCCACCAGCCGCCCCGCCAGGGGCTCGGGTAGAAGGTGGTGGGGCTGTCGGTGGGCAGGCCGTTCCGGAACCGCTTCGGCAGCTTCGCCGCGTCGTACTCGTGCGGCGTCGCGTAGCGCCACAGCGCGGTCTCGGTGAGGATGCCGACCATGTTGTGGAAGTAGGGGGCGGTGCGCATCCCCCCGTTCCACCAGGTGTCGAAGCCGATGCGGCTGATGGCCCCCGCCTTGCCTTCGCTCTCCAGCCGCGACGTGATGGCGTCGCCGACGGTGGCCACGCCCCGCATCACCGGGGCCGGGATGTTGGGGTTCATGGGGTCGTCGAAGGGGGGCACGAAGATCCGCGCGGGGAACGGCGCCGACTGGTGGTGGTTGTAGACGATCTGGGGGAACCACTCCTCGTAGAGCAGCTTCGCCACGTTGCGCGACTCCGGCATGTTGAACATGAACCAGTCGCGGTTGTTGTCGTGGCCGACGTAGCGGTGGTACAGCTCCACCATCGGCGCGACCTCGTACGGCGTGCCGAGGTTGCGGTTGTACCAGGCCACCACCTTGTCGAGGCCGTCGGGGTTCATCACCGGGACCTGGACGAGGATCACCTCGTCGCGGATCCGCCGCATCTCCCCGCTCTCATCGGTGGCCACGCGCCACGCCAGCTCGGGCGCGTGCTGGGCGGGGGCCACCTCGGTGGCATGGAGCCCGGAGTCTATCCACACGATGGCCCTGCCCTCGGCGGCGAGGGCCCGCGCCCGCGTGTCGTCGAGCCCGCGGGCCAGGGCCAGCCGGCGCGCGATGTCCTGGTAATGGTCGAGCTTCTTGAGGTTGGCCTCGGAGCTGATGAACGCGGCGATCATCGTCCGGCCTTCGGCGGTGGGGCCGATGTCCTTGACGATCACCCGGTCGGAGGCGGCGTCGAGGGCGCGGAAGTACTTCACGATGGTCTCGTAATCGGCGAGCTTGCGGTCGGCGCCGGGGCGGAAGCCGAGCACGTCGTCGGGGCGGGGGACGGTGGCCGCCCCGTGCAGCGGGCCGGCGACGAGCCACGCGGCGAGGAGGACGGCGCGGCGGCGCACCCGCTTGACGTCGGCGAGGACGCGCCTCACCGGGCGAGCGGCGTCACCGCCGAGGTATAGAGCGCGTTCAGCAGCGGAACGTAGGTGGCCCACGACTGCGCACGGTACTGCGGGCGGAAGCCGAAGAGCACCACGCGGCCGGTGCCGAGCGGCATCTCGACGAGCGCGCCCTTGCCGCGGAGGTACTTGTCACCCAGCAGCCACCCCGACAGCAGCGGGTTCTCCGGGGGGTAGCGGGCCACCACCGTGCCCGCCTTCGTGTCGAACGCGGGGCTGCCCTCGAACCAGATCGGCGTCGTCGCCTCGAGGCCGTGGGCGAGGGGGCTCGTGCTCATGCCTTCGACCTGGGCCGCGAGGATGGCGCCCGGGCAGTAGAACTCCTTCGCGCCCTGGTCTCCCTCGTCCTCGTCCCCGCGCGCCTCGCGGCTGAAGCCCGCGAGCACGTTGGTCACCGGAAGCGCGAACTCGGCGATCGGCATCTCCGAGGCGGAGTCGAGGGCCACGAGCGTCCCTCCCTCTTCCACGAAGGACTTGAGGCCCTGCACGCCCTCCTTGCCGAGGCCGCCGACGTACTCCGGCGGCATCGAGCCGGGAGGATTGCCGCCCACCATCGCGCGGCGCGACTGGTCGGGGAGCACGATCGCGTCGAAGTGCTCGCGCAGGCCCCCCGTCCGGACGTCCTTGTCGTGGAGCGTCTCGTAGTCGACGCCGACCTGCTTGTCGAACACGAAGCGCGTCCAGCCTTCGTCCATCGACGGTACGTAGGACTGGTAGACGCCGACCCGCGGCTTGCGGAGGAGCAGGCTGGGAGGGGCGGCGTTGACGGGAGTGGCCACGAAGCCCAGCTCGCGGGTCATGGGCTCGAGGCGGGCACGGGCGTTCTCGGGCACGAGCAGCGTGCCGGGGCGGAAGTTGAGGCCGCGGTCGAGGAAGGCCGCCGTCGCCCAGCGCACGGGCACTCCCGCCCGCAGCAGGCGCCCCAGCGCCACCAGCTCCGCGTTCTTGTGGCCGAGGGCGAAGAAGCGCCCGCGTCCCCCCTCGATGCTGCCCCGCGCGATCGGGACCGCATCGAGCCTCTCGAGGGCGGCGACGAAGGGCGCGTCCGCCCTCACCACGTCCACGCCCATGAGAAGCGGCAGCGTATGGGCGGTGACGTCGTATGGCCGCTGGGGCGGACCGCCCGGCCACTGCCGCAGGTCCGGGTAGCGCTGCCGCTCGAGCAGCGCCTTGGCGAAGGCGCTGAAGGGCTGCGCCATCAGGATGACGTGGGAGTCCGGCGGGTAGGTCCGGTCGCCGGCCTTGAACTCCGCCCGCACGCGGTGCACCTCGACCCCGCCGGTCCGCATCACCCACAGGAGCTTTGCCGTGGCGAGCGGATCCTTCTGGGCCGCGGGCACGATGAAGGCGTACGGCTCGCTGCGCGCGGCGGCGCGCCGGTTCACCTCGTAGAAGGTCCTCAGCCAGTAGGCGCGGTTGCGGGCGGCGTGCTCGAGGACCGCGCGGGTGGCCGAGAGCTGGTAGTCCACGATGTCCCGGAGCCGCCACGTCCCTCCCGGCCAGGGGGCGGGGAAGTTCCAGGACGCTTGCCTGGCGTCGTAGCCGATCCCCGGCTCGAGGTCCTTGAAGCCCACCTCGATCGGCGTGGCCATCTTCGCGGAGGCGCACTCGGTGAGGATGCGCACGCCGCCGTGCGTGTGGGGATAGGCCCGGGCCGGCGTCCACGCGTCGTAGAGCGCGTGGATCACGACGCCCTTCTTGGCCTCGGACGTGAGGCAGGCCCCGATGTGCGATCCGATCCCGTTGACGGCCTCGATGAGCGCGGGGTCCACGTTGGGCTCCCACGGGTCCACGTAGGGAGGCGCGAAGATGCGGGCCGCGCGGGCTCCCATCTGGTGGAGGTCGTGCACGACCTGCGGCCGCCAGCGGTCGTAGAGGTGCTTCACCGTGAGCTGGGTCTCGACCTGCGTGAACATGTACCAGTCGCGGTTGTTATCGTGGCCCGTGTACTTGTGGTAGAGGAACGGGATCTGTCCTCCCTCCCACGGCGTGCCCAGAGACCTGCGGTACCACTCGACGACCTTCTGCGTGCCGTCCGGGTTGTGGGACGGGAGCATCAGGATGACCGTCTTGTTCAGGATGTCGAGGGTGTCGGCGTCCTGTCCCGTGGCCAGCGCGTAGGCCGTCTGCATCGAGGTCTGCGAAGCGCCGACCTCGGTCGAATGGATGCCGTGGTTCAGGGCCACGATCGCCTTGCCCGTGTCGATGAGGCCGCGCGCCTCGTCCTCGCTCAGCGTGCGGGGATCGGCCAGGCGCAGGTTGGCGCGGCGGATCTCCTCCAGGCGGGCCATGTTCGCCTCGGAGGTGATGGTGACCACGAGGAACGGGTTGCCCTCGGTCGTGGGCCCGACGTCCTCGACCTTCACCCGGGGCGAGGCGGCGGCCAGCTTCTGGAAGTAGCCGACGATCTGCGTCCAGTCCGCGAGCTTGCGGTCCTCGCCGACGCTGAAGCCGAGGACGGACTCGGGAGTCGGGACGTCGGCGGAAACGGCGGGAAGGGCGGCGGCCGCGCACAGCAGGAGGGCCAGGCAGAGGGCGGCGGGGCGGCGCGTCATGGTGTCCTTTGAGGAAATCACGAGCGGCCCGGCAAGGCAAGGGCCGCGCGGTAAAATCGGAGTCTGCTTTCATCGGAGGACATCAATGCTGAAACAGTTCAGGGAGTTCGCCTTCAAGGGCAACGTGCTGGACCTCGCCGTCGCCGTGATCCTGGGCGCCGCTTTCGGCAAGGTGGTCAGCTCGTTCGTCGAGGACGTCCTCATGCCTCCGCTCGGCCTGTTGTTCGGCCGCGTCGATTTCCGTGAGCTGTTCATCGACCTCTCACGGGGCGGCTATCCCACCCTCGCCGCCGCCACCGCCGCCGGGGCCCCCGTCATCCGCTACGGCCTGTTCCTGAACACGGTGATCACCTTCGTGATCGTGGCCTTCGCGATCTTCCTGCTCGTGCAGCAGGTGAACCGGTGGATCCTGAAGCCGGGAGCGGGTCCCAAGGAGTGCCCGTTCTGCGCGAGCATGATCCCCGTCAAGGCCAAGCGCTGCCCGCAGTGCACGTCGCAGCTCGCGGCCGCCTGAGGGCACTCGGGCCGTCCCGCGTCCCGGCAAGCCGTGACATCCTGGGGGCGTGGGCTTCCATCCGGCCGTCGAGGAGTGGTTCGCCGGCACGTTCCCCGGCCCCACGCGCGCGCAGCGCCTCGCCTGGCCCGAGATCGCCGCCGGCCGGTCGACCCTCGTGCTGGCCCCTACCGGATCGGGCAAGACGCTGGCCGCGTTCCTGGCCGCGATCGACCGCCTCATGTTCACCCCCGCTCCGCCCGCGGCGGAAAGGTGCCGCGTCGTCTACATCTCGCCGCTGCGGGCGCTCGCCTTCGACGTCGAGCGAAACCTGCGGGCGCCGGTCGTCGGCATCGCCCGGACCGCTGAGCTCCGCGGTGTCGCGTTCCACCGGCCCGAGATCGGGCTGCGCACCGGCGATACGCCCGCCGCCGAGCGCGCCCGCATGGCGCGCCGCCCGCCCGACATCCTCATCACGACGCCGGAGTCGCTCTTCCTCGTCCTGACCTCGCGGGCGCGGGCGATGCTGTCCTCGGTCGAGCTGGTGATCGTGGACGAGATCCACGCCCTCGTCGGGACCAAGCGGGGCGCGCACCTCGCCCTCTCTCTCGAGCGCCTGGCCGAGATCGCTCGGCAGCCGCCGCAGAGGGTGGGGCTGTCCGCGACCCAGCGTCCGCTCGACGAGGTCGCCCGCTATCTCGGCGGCGGCGAAGGCGCGCGGGCCTGGCGTCCGCGCCCGGTGTCGATCGTCGATGCCGCCGAGGGCAAGGCCTTCGACCTGAAGGTCGAGGTCCCGGTGGAGGACATGTCGCGCCTGGGGGAGACGGTGCCCGCGGCCGCCGAGGGCGGCGGCGCCGACGAGGTCGTCGAAGGCCCCGCGGGCGCCGTCGCTCGCCGCTCCATCTGGCCCGCGATCCATCCCCGGCTGCTGGAGCTCGTTCGCGCCCACCGCTCGACGCTCATCTTCGTCAACAGCCGTCGGCTGGCCGAGCGCCTGGCCGCGGCGCTGAACGACCTGGCGGGAGAGGAGCTGGTCCGCGCCCACCACGGCTCGGTGGCGCGCGAGCAGCGCATCGCCATCGAGGATGCGCTCAAGGCGGGGCGCCTGCCCGCGATCGTCGCCACCTCCTCGCTCGAGCTGGGAATCGACATGGGCGCCATCGACCTCGTCGTGCAGATCGAGACGCCGCCCTCGGTGGCGGCGGGGATGCAGCGCATCGGCCGCGCGGGCCACCAGGCCGGCGCGGTGTCGCGGGGGGTGATCTTCCCCAAGTACCGCGGCGACCTCCTGTCGACCGCCGCCATCACGCGCGCGATGCAGGAGGGCGCGGTCGAGGCGACGCGCGTGCCGGCCAATCCCCTCGACGTGCTCGCGCAACAGCTGGTGGCCGTCTGCGTCGACGGTCCCCGCAGCGTCGACTCGCTCTTCGCCCTCGCCCGGCGCGCGGCGCCGTACGCCAAGCTCCCCCGCGCCCAGTTCGAGGGCGTGCTCGACATGCTCTCGGGCCGCTACCCCTCGGACGAGTTCGCGGAGCTGCGGCCGCGCCTGGTGTGGGACCGGCTCCGCGGCATGGTGAGGGCGCGGGAGGGCGCCGCCCGCCTCGCCATCGCCAACGCGGGCACGATCCCCGACCGCGGGCTCTACGGCGTGTTCCTGGCGGACGGGGGCGAAGGCGCGCCGGACGGCCGCGCCGGCGGCCGGCGGGTGGGGGAGCTCGACGAGGAGATGGTCTTCGAGAGCCGGGTGGGCGAGGTCTTCGTCCTCGGCGCCTCGAGCTGGCGGATCGTGGAGATCACCCGCGACCGCGTGCTCGTGGCTCCCGCCCCCGGCGAGCCCGGCAAGATGCCCTTCTGGCACGGCGACCGCGCGCCGCGGCCGGTGGAGCTGGGGCGGGCGGTGGGCGCGCTCACGCGCGAGCTGGCCTCCGGGCCGCGCGAACGATCGGTCGCGCGGCTGGTGGAGCAGCACGCGCTCACTCCGGTGGCGGCGCGGAACCTCCTCGCCTACCTGGAGGAGCAGCGCGAGGCGACGGGTGTCCTCCCCGACGACCGCACCCTCGTTCTGGAGCGCACGCGGGACGAGATGGGCGACTGGCGGCTGTGCCTGCTCTCTCCCTGGGGCGGGCGCGTGCACGCGCCGTGGTCGCTGGCGCTGCAGGCGCGCATGCGCGCGGCCGGAGAGACGGAGGTGGAGACGCTCTGGAGCGACGACGGGATCGTCGTGCGCATCCCCGATCGCGAGCGTCCGCCCGACGCCGCGGACCTGATCCCCGAGGCCGAGGAGGTCGAGGGTCTCGTCGTGGGCGAGCTGGGCCAGAGCGCGCTGTTCGCCGCGCGCTTCCGCGAGGCGGCGGCGCGGGCGCTCCTCCTGCCCCGGCGCCGTCCCGGCCTGCGGTCGCCCCTGTGGATGCAGCGCAAGCGGGCGGCGGATCTCCTCGCCGTCGCGTCGCGCTACGGCTCCTTCCCGATCATCCTCGAGGCGTACCGCGAGTGCCTGCAGGACGTCTTCGACCTGCCGTCGCTGCTGGAGCTGCTGCGGCGGATCCGCCGCCGCGAGCTGCGCGTCGTCACCGTCGACGCTTCCGCTCCCTCGCCCTTCTCGTCGTCGCTGCTCTTCGGCTACGTCGCCAACTACATCTACGACGGCGACGCTCCCCTGGCGGAGCGGCGCGCGCAGGCGCTCGCCGTTGATCAGGCGCAGCTGCGGGAGCTGCTGGGGGAGGCCGAGCTGCGCGAGCTGCTCGATCCCGCCGTGCTCGCCGAGGTGGAGCAGGAGCGGCAATGCCTGGACGAGCGGCGGCACGCGCACAGTGCCGACGCGCTCCACGACCTCCTCGTCCGCCTCGGTGACCTCACGCGCGACGAGGTGGCCGCGCGCGTCGCGCCGCCCAAGGGAGAGGACGCACCCCCGAGCGTGCTCGCCCGCGCCTGGACGGGGGCGCTCGTGGCCGAGCGCCGTGCGATCGTCGTGAGCCTGGCCGGCGAAGAGCGGATCGCGGCGGCCGAGGACGCGGGGAAGCTGCGGGACGCCTTCGGCATCCCGCCTCCGCCCGGCCTGCCCCAAGCCTTTCTCGAGCCCGTGCCCGCCGCGCTCGGCGACGTCGTGGCCCGCTACGCGCGCACGCACGGACCGTTCACCTCCGCCGACGTCGGCCGCCGCTACGGCATCGTGGAAGAAAGGATCGAGGAAGCCTTGCGCCGGCTCGCGGAGACGGGACGGGTGCTGGAGGGCGAATTCCGTCCCGGCGGCATCGGGCGCGAGTGGTGCGATGCCTCGGTGCTCCAGGCGCTGCGACGGCGCTCGCTCGCCCGGCTGCGGAAGCAGGTCGAGCCGGCCGAGCCGGCGGCGCTCGCGCGCCTGCTCCTCGACTGGCAGGACGTGGCCACCGGATCCCCGCGACCGCCGCGCGGGGGCCCCGAGTCGGTCCTGGCGGCGGTCGAGCAGCTCCAGGGCGCGGTCGTTCCCGCCTCCGTCCTCGAGCGCGACGTGCTGCCCGCGCGCATCTCCGGCTACCGTCCGCAGGACCTCGATGCGCTCTGCGCCGCGGGGGAGGTCGTCTGGATCGGGATCGCGCCGCTCGGAGAGCGAGACGGGAAAGTCGCGCTCTTCCTCGCCGAGGACCTGTGGCTCCTGCATTCGCCGCGGGCCGACAAGCCCCGGGGCGAGGTCCACGACCTGTTGCGCGAGCATCTCGCCGGGCACGGAGCGAGCTTCTTCGCCGACCTGCACCTGGCCGCAGGGGGCGGCCTCGTCCAGCCCGTCCTCGACGCGCTCTGGGACCTGGTGTGGGCGGGGGAGGTGACCAACGATACCCTGGGTGCGCTGCGGGCCTTCGTGCGCGGGCCGGCCGGCCGCCGCCGCGCGGGACGGCGGCTCGCGCCGTTTCGTTCCCGCCGCCATGCGCCGCCGAGCTCGAGCGGGCGCTGGAGCCTGCTCTCGCCGCCCGCCTCTGCCCGCACCCCCACTCCCACCGAGCGCGCGAAGGCGCAGGCCGAGCAGCTCCTCTCCCGCCACGGCATCCTCACCCGCGCCGCCGTTCTCGCCGAAGGCGTTCCCGGCGGCTTCGCCTCGCTCTATCCGGTGCTCCGCGCCCTCGAGGAGTCGGGCCGCGTGCGGCGCGGGTACTTCGTCTCCGGCCTGGGCGGGTCCCAGTTCGCCCATCCCGGGGCTCTGGAGCGGCTGCGCGCCCTGCGCGAGAGCGCCCTGGGCGTGGAGGAGGAGCCGCCGGCCGCCGTGCTGGCGGCGACCGACCCGGCCAATCCCTACGGCGCCACGTTGCCCTGGCCGAAGGCCGACGGCGGCCGCCTCCAGCGCAGCGCCGGGGTCCACGTCGTCCTCGTCGAGGGCTCACTCGCGGCGTACGTGAGGGCCGCGGAGGGTGAGATCGTGACGTTCCTGCCCGGCGACGAGCCGTCCCGCTCGCGCGCCGCGGCCGCGGCGGCGCGCGCCCTCGCCCGCTGGTCCGCCGCGGGGCGCTCCGCGATCGTGTGGATGAGCGTCGACGGAGAGCCCGTGGGCCGCAGCGTTCTCGCCCGCGCGCTGAAGGACGCGGGCTTCGTGCCGTCGGGGCCGGGCATGAGAATCAACCCGGGGTACGCAGAGGCCGCAGAGGAACGCGCAGAGGCCGCAGAGGACGAAACGGAGCTGGAAGAGGGGGAGGACAACACCGAGGCCGGCGGCTGATGCCGGAGGGCGACACGATCTGGCGCGCGGCGCGGGCCCTCCAGGCCGCGCTCGGGGGCCGCACCGTCACCGCCTTCGATTCCTCCCTTCCCTCCGTCGCCGCGGCCGCCCGCCGATTAGGCCTCGTGGGCGGGCCGGTGGCGTGTGTCGAGGCGAAAGGCAAGCACCTGCTCGTACGCTTCGGCGGCGGAGCCGTCCTGCACACGCATCAGGGTATGACCGGAAGCTGGCACCTCTATAGACGTGGCTCGCGCTGGCGCCAGCCGGCGCATCTGGCCCGCGTCGTGCTGGAAGCGGGGGAGGTCGTGGCCGTGTGCTTCCGCGCCCCGCGGGTCGAGCTTCTCCCTGCCGGCGCGGCGGCCCGTCACGCCGCGCTCGTCCGCCTCGGGCCCGACGTGATGGCCGAGGCCTTCGACGCCGCGGAAGCCCGCGCCCGCCTTCGCGCCGCCGGCGACGTGGAAATCGGGGCCGCCTTGCTCGACCAGTCCCGCCTGGCGGGCGTCGGCAACGTCTACAAGTCGGAGGTGCTGTTCCTGTGCGGGCTCGACCCGTTTGCGCGCGCGGCCGGCCTCGCCGACGACAGCCTCGACCGGGTCATCGCGACCGCGCGCCGTCAGATGCGGAAGAACCGGGACGCCGTTTCCCGCCGCACCCGAGGTGCGGGGCCTGGCCGTTACTGGGTCTACCGGCGCGCGGGCCAGCCATGCCTGCGCTGCGGCACGAAGATCCAGCGGCGGATGCAGGGCGACCCGCCTCGCTCGACCTATTTCTGCCGCGGCTGCCAGCGTTAGGCGCGCACGAGCGTGGCGCCCCAGCTCATGCCCGCGCCGAAGGCGACGAGCAGCACGAGGTCGTCCTGGCGCAGCCGTCCCTCCCGCGCGGCCTCGTCCCACAGGAGCGGGATGGTAGCGGCGGTGGTGTTGCCGTACTTCTGGATGTTGTGGATGACCTTCGCGTCCGGGATTCCCAGCACCTTCTGGCAGTGCTCGTTGATGCGGCGGTTGGCCTGGTGCATCAGGACGAGCGACACGTCGTCGATGGTCACCCGGTTGCGCTCCAGGACCTGCTGGGCGACCTCCACCATGCGCGTGGTCGCGAGCTTGAACACATAGCGGCCGTCCATCACCGGGATGTGGTCGCCGCGCGCGAACTGTTCCGGATCCGTATAGGGCCGATGCTTGAAGCCGGTGCCGGGCACGTAGAGCTTGTCGTACTCGGCGCCGTCGGTGCCGAGGACCTGGTCGATCACGCCCCGCGGGCCGTCCTCCTCCGCGCGCATGACGACCGCCGCTCCGGCATCGCCGAAGAGCACGGTCAGGTGGCGAAAGCGTGAGTTCCACTCGTGCTCGGCCGGCGTGGGAGGAACGTCCGTGCGCCCGTAGAGGTAGTCCCAGTTGGCGGCGGTGTAGGGCATGAAGCCGCTGTGCACCTCCGCCCCCACGAGCAGGACCGTCCGGGCGAGGCCGGCTCGGACGTGCGCGTCCACCAGTTGCAGGCCGTAGAGGAAGCCCACGCACTGCTGGCGGATGTCGAAGCAGGGCACGTTGCCCAGGCCGAGCTTGGCCTGGAGCAGCGGGCCCGCTCCCGGGAAGTAATGGTCGGGGGTCATGGTGGCGAAGACGACCAGGTCCACGGCGGAGGGCTCCACGCGCGCCGCCACCAGCGCCCGGCGGGCGGCGGCCACGCCGAGGTCGGAGGTCGCCGTGCCCGGCTCCACGTAGTACCGCGTCTCCACGCCGCTGCGCTCGCGGATCCACTCGTCGCTCGTGTCCATGACGCGGGACAGCATCCGGTTGGTGACGACCGTGGGAGGAATCTCGGAGCCGCTGCCGACGATGACCGCCCGCATGGGGCCTCCTCGAGGTGCGATTGCGATTCTATCCGGTTGCGCCGGGACCCGCGACGGGACTATGGTGGGCCGATGCTGAGACGGGGTGAGGTGGCGCCGGACTTCCCGGTGGGCGGCCGCACGCTCTACCAGATCCTCGACGAGCAGTCGGCGGTGGTGTTCTTCTACCCGAAGGCCTTCACTCCCGGCTGAACGAAAGAGGCCGGCGGGTTCCGCCGGGAGTACGACAACCTCCATGCGTCGGGCTGCGAGGTGATCGGCGTGTCGCGCGACCGCCAGGAGACGAGCGACCGCTTCAAGGCGAGCCTCGGCCTGCCGTTCACGCTGGTGGGCGATCCCGAGGAGCGCATCATCCGGGCGTACGGCGTGCGGTGGCCGATCGTCGGCCTGACGCAGCGCGTCACCTACGTCATCGGGCGGAACCGGAAGGTCCGTCTCGCCTTCCACAGCGAGCTCGACATGGACGCCCACTCGGCGGAGGCCTGCCTGGCCCTCGCCGAGCAGGCCCCCTCCGCCTGAGCGCGGAGGGTCCTCCC
>Ga0066695_10000375_pt1 | contig 13457 bp, 6 predicted proteins | sample GraSoiAngelo_144_FD_66452 | JGI IMG/M metagenome (GOLD analysis project Ga0066695, IMG submission 66452) | Grasslands soil microbial communities from the Angelo Coastal Reserve, California, USA - 14_1009_02_40cm | ecosystem: Environmental > Terrestrial > Soil > Grasslands | place: USA...
TCCAGGTGCCGGACGCCGGCGGCGGCGAGATGGTTCGCCAGCTCGACGGGATCGCGCCGGCCGTCCCGGCCCAGGTCGACGAGCGCCCGGGTGAGCTCGGCGTTGCTCATCGTGCCGATCAACCGTTCGGCCAACGGGTCGTCGCGGACCCGGTCCACCAGGAGCTCGACGAGCGAGCGGCGAAGCTCGGGCGGGAGCTCCGTGACGACGTCGTGCACCGTCGCGTGCAGGTCGATCTCGCGTCCCGCCTCGATCGACAGGTCCGAGACCAGACCCCGGAGCCGCTCGAACAGGGCTTCGGCTCGGGTCTCCGGTGCGCCGGCGAGGTCGTCGATCCGAAGCTGTGAGGCCAGCAGGTGGGCATCGGGCACGCGAGCGGGATTGGCCACCACGTCCTCGGCCACATGATCGGCCCCCTCGACCGCGGAGGGCCCGAGAGCCGAGAGCATGATCGACCGAACCCCCGCGGAGGCGAGCATCGCCTCGGCGCCGCCCCCTTCCCTCAGCTCCTCGGGCGGCATCGACAGCATGGCGAAGGCCCGTTCCAGGTCGCGAACGTCCGGCACCGCCGCGATCTCCACCCGCTCCACCCGGCGTTCGAAGCAGGCTCGGGCCAGGCGCTCGGTCGTCTCGTTGGGGGGCAGGGGTGTCCCGGCGAACACGAAGCCATCGCCTCGAACCTCTACGTCGATCGGCCCGGAGGCAAGCGCCAGGCGGACCGAGTCGCCGATCCGCTCCACCGCCGCCACGAACCCGGGGCGGTCGGAGCTGCCGGGGAAGAGCCGGTAAGCGGCCAGGCCGAGCCAGAGCTGCCGCAGCAGCCCCGCGACTTCCCTGGCCCGATCTCCCCCCCCGCTCACGACCACCCCGATCTGATGGCTAGCCCCTCCTGCGGGTGTATCGACCGTCGGCCCCCCCGGCCTAAGCCGAGGGTCCGCATGCGGGAGGCCGGGGCGGCTAAACCCGACGGGGGGACGGTCGGGCCGCCGACGTCACGGACGTCCGGCTCACCGGAAGATGCCGAAGCGGGGCTCGACGCGTTGGGCCATGGCGGCGGCCATGAGCGCGTTCCCCACCAGCCAGACGTCGGTGATGGGGCCGACCCCGCCGGGGACGGGCGTGATGGCCTCGGCCCTGGCTGCGACGCTCTCGAAATCCAGATCCCCGACCATCCGGGTCTTGCCCGTGGCCGGGTCCTCCACCGGGTGGATGCCGACATCCACAGCGATGACGCCGTCCCGGACCATGTCGCCGGTCACGAGGGCTCGTACCCCGGCCGCGACGATCAGGATGTCGGCGAGACAGGTGAACTCGGCGAGCTTGCCGGCCGCGTGCGTGCGGCTGTGACAGGCGACGACCGTCGCGTCTCGCTGAAGCCCGAGCCACTGCGCCGGCTTGCCCACACTGTTCGAGCGGCCGACGACCACGATGGTCTTGCCCGAGTAGAACGTGGCGGGATCCTGGCCCGTCGACCGGACGTAGGAGTCCAGTAGGTAGTAGCAGGAGGCAGGGGTCGACGGGAGGAACCGCGGCCGGCCCTGGGCAAGCAGCCCCGTGTTCTGCGGGTGCACCGCCTCGATGTCCTTCAGTGGATCGATCGCGCTGTTGATCTCAGCCTCGGGGATGTGTGAAGGGAGCGGGTGCAGGACCAGGATCCCGGTGATCCTCGGATCGGCGTTCAGCTTGCCGATCGTCGCCGCGACGTCCGCGAGTTCGACGTCGGCGGGCAGGCCCTCGCTCACGTACCGGTATTCGAGCGCCTCGCACAGACGCCGAACGTGGCGCTCGTATGCCTGCGCCGCGAAGTCCTCGCCCACCAGCACCGTGGCCAGGCCCGGCCGAACCTCGGACAGCCGCAGGACCTTGAGCTCCTCCTCGATCGTGTGCCGCAGATGCTCCGCGATCGCGTTCCCGTCGATCACGTGGGCCACGTCACCCCTCCTCGGTGGTCGCGGTCAGCCCCGCCCCAGGCGCCGGAGGAACCCCTGCTCGTCGATCATCTCGACCCCGACCTGTTCGGCCTGCGCCGCCTTCGACCCCGGATTCTCCCCCACGACGACGAAGTCGGTCTTCTTGGAGACGCTCGAGGCGACCCTGGCGCCTGCCTCCTGGGCCGCCCGGCTGGCTTCGTCCCTGGACATCGAGGACAGGCTCCCGGTGATCACGATGGTCTTGCCGGCGAGCGGTCCCTGGGCCGGCCCCTCGGGCTTCTCGTCCGCCGTCCGAATGCCGGCCTTGCGCAGCTTCTCGATGAGCTTGCGGTTCTGGCGGTCGTGGAACCACTCGTACACGCTCCGGGCGATCTCCGGCCCGATCTCGGGGACCGCGTCGATCTCCTCCACGCTCGCCTTGGCGATGGCGTCGATGGAGCCGAACTCCCGAGCCAGGACCTGCGCCACGTGGGTCCCGACGTGCGGGATGTTCAGCCCGACCAACAGGCGCCAGATGGGGCGATCCTTCGAGCGCTCGATGGCCGAGAGCAGGTTGTCGATCCGCTTGTCGGCGAACCCCGGAAGCTGGGCCAGCTGCTCCCGGGTCAGCGAATACACGTCGCCCGGATCCTTCACCCATCCCATGTCCAGCAGCAGCAGGCCCGTCTTGTAGCCCAGGCCCTCGATGTCCATGGCGCCGCGCGAGGCGAACGCGAACAGCCACTCGACGTTCTGCGACGGACAACCTCGCTTGTTCGGGCATCGCCAGTAGGCCTCGCCCTCCTTGCGGGCGAGCGGCGTCCCGCACGAGGGGCATTTCTTCGGGAACCGCCAGGGCTTCGCCTTCGGTGGTCGCGTCGACAGGACCGGGCCGACCACCTCGGGGATCACGTCGCCCGCCCGACGGACGATCACGGTGTCGCCCTCCCGGATGTCCTTGCGTTTCACCTCGTCCTCGTTGTGCAGGGTTGCCGTGGTCACCGTCACGCCCGAGATGAACACGGGCTCGAGCACGGCGAACGGCGTGACGATCCCGGTGCGTCCGGTGTGCACGTCGATCTCCTTGAGGAGGGTGGTGCGCTCTTCCGGCGGGAACTTATAGGCCACTGCCCAGCGGGGGGCGTGGCTGGTGGCGCCGAGCTCGTCCTGGAGAGCGATCTGATCGACCTTCACCACCACCCCGTCGATCTCCCAGTCGACGCTGTGCCGGTTCTCCTGCCACTTCTGGATGTAGGCGATCACGCCGTCCAGGTCCTTCCGCACCTCCCCCTGCGGCGGGACCGGCAGCCCGGCGTCGCGGCACCACTGGAGGAAGCCCGAATGCGATTCGAACCGGATCCCCTCGGCATAGCCGAAGCTGTGCACCCACAGGGCCAGGGGCCGGCTCGCCGTGACCTTCGGGTCCTTCTGTCGAAGGCTCCCCGCCGCGCCGTTGCGCGGGTTCGCGAATGGGCGCTGGCCCGCTTCGAGCAGTTGTTGGTTCAGCTTCTCGAACGCCTTCACGGGCAGGTAGATCTCGCCCCGGACCTCGAGGACCGGGGGCGGGTCCTTGACCCGGAGCCGCTGGGGCACCGAGCGAACCGTGCGGACGTTGGCGGTGATGTCCTCACCGACCCGGCCGTCTCCCCGCGTGGCCCCCTTGACCAGGAGCCCGTGCTCGTAGGTCAGCGCCACCGCAACGCCGTCGATCTTCAACTCGCAGTAGTACCGGACCTCGGACCCGACGGCCCGCTCTACCCGGGTGGCCCACGCCTTCAGCTCCTCCTCCGAGAACGCGTTGTCGAGCGAGAGCATCACGGACCGGTGCTCGACCGGCGCGAACAGGTCGGCGGGAGCGACCCCCACCCGTTGCGTCGGGCTGTCGGGGGTCACGAGCTCGGGGAACCGTTCCTCCAGCTCCCGGAGCTCCCGCATGAGCTCGTCGTACTCGGCGTCGGAGATCTCCGGATCGTCCAGGACGTAGTACCGGTAGGCGTGGAAGTTCAGCAGCTCGCGAAGCTCCTCCACTCGAAGCTTCGCCGCCGCGAGCTGCCGTTCGGCGTTGCCCATGTCCGCTCCGAGCCCGCGCCTACGCGGCGATCTCCACGCCGCCCATCATGCCGATCCGCTCACCGAGGATCACGACCGCCCCGTACACGCCCGGGACCCTCTTCAGGTAATCGAGCGCGGTTCGGAACCCGTCGGGCTTGGGCAGGATGGCCTGCACGCCGGCGGCCGCCGCATCGGCCAGCATGCACGAGCTGGCCAGCACGGCGATGCCGTCCATGTGGGCCCGTCCCCCCATGTTCGTCGAGATGCCCACGCCCTCCTGGCGGGGCGGGACGACGACGGCGATCGACGCGCCGTTCGGGCGGCGGAGGACGGTGAGCTTCTGCCGCTTCTTGGCCACGATGAAGTAGTCGCCGCCGCAGGACACCGTGAGCTCGCCGCCCGACCGCGCCAGGAACCGTCCCACGTGGTCGGCCAGGGCCCCCAGGAAGGAATACATGGGACCGACGCCCGCGCTCCGTCCGACCTGGGCCATCTCCTGGACGATGGCCGGTGCGTCCGGCGGAACGTCGATCGGCCGCTTGCTCGTGCGGATGTCGGGGTTGCGGAGCGTGTAGGCCTCGAGTTGCTCCCAGAACGAGAGCGCCGCGGCCCGCGACTCGTCGTCCAGGTCCGTCCCGGCCGTGATGTGGATCACGACATCCTGGACCTGGATGTCGAACGTGCGTGGCTTCCTCCTGAACAGACGCACGCGGTGGCCTCCGTGGGCCCGTCCCGGACCCGAAGGCCGATGATAACGAGCCCCGCCGCCGAGAATCCGACGGCGGGGCTCGACGGGTGCCTAGCGGAAGGACTCCATGATCCTGGCGCCGCCGAGGAGCTCGTCGTTCCGGTACACCACGACGCTCTGGCCCGGGGCCACCCCGCGCTGCGGCGTGCGGAACTCCACACGCAGGCGACCCTCCGCGTGGTCCACGACGGCCGGGACGTCGTCGCCGTTGTAGCGGATCCGGACCTCGGCCTCGAAGGGGCCGACGGCGGGCGGCTCGCCGGCCACCCACGAGACGCGGTCGGCCACGAGGCCTCGTCGCGACAGGAGATCGCCGGGGCCCACGACCACGCGGTTGGCCCGGGCGTCGACCTCCACGACGTACGACCGTTCGCCCGTCGAGACCCCGATACCGCGACGCTGCCCGACGGTGAACCGGAACGACCCCCGATGGCGACCGATCACGGTGCCATCGCGGTCGACCACTTCACCCTGGCGAACCATGCTCGGCGCATGCTCCTCGATGAACGCGGCGTGGTCGGCTCCGGGGACGAAACAGACCTCCTGTGAGTCGGGCTTCGCCGCGACCGGCAGGCCGAACCGCTCGGCGAGGGCGCGGGTGTCGGCCTTGGCCATCCCGCCGACGGGGAAGCGCGCCCTGGCCAGCTCTCGCTGGCCCACGGTGTGGAGCATGTACGACTGGTCCTTGCCGGTGTCGGCCCCGCGCCGGAGATGCCATGCACCCATCGGATCCCGGTCGGTCCGGACGTAGTGGCCGGTGGCCACGAGGTCGACGCCGAGCCGATCCGCGCGCTCGAGGAACGCTCCGAACTTGATGTGCTCGTTGCACCGCGCGCACGGGTTCGGCGTCCGGCCGGCCTCGTGTTCGGCGAAGAAGTCCGCCAGGACCGTCTCGGCGAACGACGCCGACATGTCCACGACCTCGAAGGCGAACCCGCCGATGCGGGCCACGGCCTCGGCGTCCGCCCGGGCGCTCGGCCCGCAGCAGCCATGGTCGACGCCGTCGGCCAGCTTCACGAGCTTCATGTGGGAGCCGAGAACCTCGTAGCCCTGTTCGGCGAGTAGGCACGCCGAGACGGACGAGTCCACCCCACCCGACATCGCGACCAGCACGGAACCCATCGAACCCATCGCTCGGAGGCTAGCAGCCGTGTCAGGAAAGCGAAGCGATCGAGCTGGCTTTCTCGAGCCGCTCCAGCCAGGGACGGGCCGCCAACCGCTCGAACGTCGTACGCACCTCGGCGAGCACCGGCTCGGCTTCGTCCGCTCGGCCTTGCTGCACGAGCCACTCGCCGCGCTCCAAGAGCGTTACAGCCATCCAGAAAGGAACGCTCATCTCACGGAACATTCCGATGGCGGTCTTGAAGCCCGCGGTGGGATCGTCTCCCATTGACACCGTCAGCCGGGCGCGGAACCTCATAGCATGCGCATCGACGAAAGGTGAAGACTGTCCTGGGGACAAACCCTCGGCGAACCCGAGAACCTCTCTCAAAGCCGGGGTGTCTCCGAGTGCGCTCGCCGCTTCCGCTGCGAAGACGAACCCGGTCTTCACCATGAGGTGATTCGGGCCGTACGCGCGTGCTCCCTCGGTGAAGGCGAATCGAGCTGCGGCGAGGGCTTCCGGGTACCGTTGCTCGCCGATAAGGACCACGGCCTTCGCCGCCGCGAAGACCGATCGCTCCTGGAGGTCCGCGGAGCCCTCGTACCGTTCGAAGAGCTCGATCCCGCGTCTGGCCTCGTCGAGCTCTCCTCGATGCACGTGGATCTCGGGTACCGCCAGCGGGAAACCGACGACATCCGCCAGCACCCACTGGTCTCGGGGGATCTCCGTCAGCGACGAGAGCACCTCGTCCCATCGCCCGGTCTGCATGAGCGGGTACGCGGACTCGGAGAGGAACACCCACTCCCAGAACCGATTGCCAACCTTTCGGGCGAGGGATCGGGCCCGCTCGTGGTATTCGATCGCCTCCTCGTACCTATCTCCCCTGGAGAACCCTTCGGCCAGGTTGACGAAGGCACGCAGGGCCGCCGACGTAGCATCGTGCTCGAGCGCGACGTCGAGCGCGTGCTTTAGGAGACCCGCAGCCTCCTCGGGGTGCCCGCGCCATACAGCGATGAGCCCTTTCGTGTTGAGGGCCTGCGAGAGCACCTCGGGGAGCCGCAACTTCTCCGAAACGTCCAGCGCGACCTCGATCCATCGACCCGCGGCATCGAGATCGCCCTCGAAGAAATGCTGCCGGCCGAGCTCGGCGGCGAGCGTTGCGAGGTCCTCGTCCGGCTCCTCGGTCGAAAGGCCGGCGAAGGCCTTCTCCATCCTGTCGATGGCCTCGGCGAGCCGCCCCGCGGCCCGATCCACCTCCGCCAGCCGGGCCGATACGCGGGCGGCGGGCCGCGGTTGCCCTTCGGCCTCGTAGAGAACCATCGCGGCCTCCAGGTGGATGCGGGCCTCGTCGAGCCCTCCCGCCGCCAGCGCCATCGTCCCCGCACGCTCGAGCAACGACGCTTGCTCGTCAGGCGCCTCCGTGAGCCCAGCCGCGCGCTCGAAGTACGTCTTCGCCTCCTCGCTCGCGGCGAGCGAGGCCGCACGCTCACCCGCCTTGACGAGGGCGTCGCGCGCCGCGGCCCGGATCTCATCGGCGTCGCTCGCATCGGGGGCCGCCATGTATGCCGCCAGGTAGTGCGAGGCCACGACCTCGATCACCTCGTCCTCCTCGCCACTCGCACGGAGGTACTCGGTGACCGAGAGGTGGCGGGCCTTACGCTCCTTCTTCGAAAGGGTTCCGTAGGCGATCTTTCTGACGAGATCTTGGAGGAAGCCGTACTGGCCGCGCTCGGGTGATCGCGGGTCGGCCTGAACCTGCAGCACCTCCTTGCGTACGAGCGATGCGAGCAGCGGTTTGAGATCCTCAGCCGGGCGACCCATCACAGCCGCCAGTGCGCCCTTTGTGAAGGTTCGTCCCAGCACGGAACCGTCCTGGATGAGCAAGCGTTCCTCGGCCAGCAGGCCGTCGAGGCGAGCCGCGATGAGAGCGTGAAGCGACTCCGGCACCTCGAGTGTCTCGATCGGACCGGTGAGCCGGTACACGCTTCCCTCCCTGGCAAGCAGGTTGCGGTCGAGCAACATCCGCACGGTCTCCACCGCGTACAGCGGGATGCCCTCGGCCCGTTCCAGGATCCTCGCTCGAAGCTCATCGGGCAGCCCCGGGACCAGGCTCGCCAACATCTGCTGCATAGCTCGGTCGTCGAGCGGCTCGAGGGAGATCGACGTGAAGTTCCGGGCACCCGCGCCCCAGCTGGGGAAGCGGTCCATGAGCTCCGGGCGGGCCAGCGTCAACACGAAGATCCGATTGTTCCGGGACCAATCGAGCAGGTACTCGATGAAGTCGACGAGGGAAGGATCCGCCCAATGCAGGTCCTCGAAGACGAGCACGGTGACCCGCTGGTCGGCCAGCCGCTCGAAGAACAGCCGCCACGCGCTGAACAGCTCCTCGCGCTCCTGAGCGGCCCGCTCCTCCAAACCCAACAAGTGAGCAAGACGCGGCTCGACCCAACGTTGCTCCTCCGGATCAGGAAGATGCTCCTGAACGGACTTTCGCAGTTTGACCAACGCGGTTGCCGGATCCTCGTCCTCGAGGATGTGCGCGTGGCTCTTCACCATCTCGGCCAGCGCCCAGTACGTGACGCCCTCTCCGTACGCGAGACATCTCCCTCGATGCCAGTACGTGACGTCGACGAGGCCATCGACGTACTTGAAGAACTCCCAGAGCAAGCGCGATTTCCCCAGGCCCGCGATGCCGAGCACGGACGCGAGATGGGCCCTTCCCTCCTCGGCGCTGGAGTGGAAGAGTTCCTTGATGAGCCGGAGTTCCCCGTCGCGGCCGACGAACGGAGCCTCCAGGCCCGCCGATCGAAGCGCGCCACCACGAGCGCCGACCACGCGCAGGGCGCGCCACAATTGAACAGGTTCACTCTTTCCTCGCAGCTCGAAGGGTCCGGCTTCCTCGTACACGATGGAGCCCTCCGTGGCCCTCCAGGTGGATTCGCCGACCAGGACGGAGCCCGTTGGAGCCAGCGACTGGACGCGTGAGGCCGTGTTGACGAGGTCCCCGGCCACCATGCCCTGGCCCTCCGCTCCGAGGTTGACGGCGGCCTCGCCGGTCAGGACTCCAGCACGCGCTCGAAGGTCCGGGGCTTCGATGTCGCGGCCGAGCGCAGTGACGGCGTCGGTGAGCTCGAGCGCCGCGCGCACGGCTCGTTCGGCGTCATCCTCCGTCGCAACCGGGGCGCCCCAGACGGCCATCACCGCGTCGCCGATGAATTTCTCCACTACTCCGCCGTACCGAGCGATAAGGGTGCGACAAGTATCGAAGTACCTCGACAGGAGCTCGCGGACCTCCTCGGCGTCGCGGGACTCCGAGAGCGTCGTGAACCCGACGAGGTCGGCGAAGAGGACGGAAACGAGCCGTCGCTCGGCGGCAGCAGGCTGGCGCGTCGGACCGGTCGACACGCGCTCCGGACGGGTAAGGGATGGATCCGTCAGCGACGTCCCGCATTCGCCGCAGAAGCGCATGGAGGAATCGTTCGAGGTTCCGCACGACGGGCAGATCAGCGCGAGTGGTGCCCCGCACGTACCGCAGAACTTGCGGCCTGGCGGGCTCTCGGTGCCGCAGCTCGAGCAGATCACGGGCTCGCCACCTGAGTCGCCGCCAGCCGATCCTGAGCGCCGTCGAGGCGCTGGAGCCACGGCCGAGCCTCCAACCGCTCGAAGATCTCACGGGCGTCGGAGAGGAGTGGCCGCGCCTCTTCGGATCGTCCCTCTCGCGACAGCCATTCCCCGTGCTCGAGCAAGGTCGCCGCCAAGTAGAAGGGGAACACCATCTCCCTGAACAGTCCCGCCGCGCCCTTGAAGCCCGACTCGACGCCATCCTTCTCTCCGTGGAGAGCGGCGAGCCTCGCTCGGAACCGCATGGAGTGCGCCTGGAGAAGCTGAGGGGTCCCGCCACGCGGAAGGGACTCGACGATCGCGAGGAGCTCCTCAACTTTCCTGACGTCGTTCAGGTCGAACGCAGCCTCGACACCATGGACATAGGCCTCCTTGACGGCCTCGTGAGATATGGCGACAGCATCGCGAGCACGTAGGGCGACTTCCGCGGATTCGACGGCCTCCGCGAATCGACCCTCCTCTCGGAGGAGCGCAGCTTTGCCGACGGCGTGCATCGCACGCTCCTGGATGTCGGCAGAGGATTCGGCTTCGGTGAAGATGGCGAAGTCCTCCCGAGCACGCTCGGGCGCTCCCCGGTTGAGGTGGATGTACGGGACGTTGCTTAGGAAGCAAAGCATGGCTGCCCGCGATTGATGCGTCGCCTCGTCGCGAACCCCATCGGCCATCGCCAGGACTTCGTCCCATTCGCCCATCGCAAACGCCGGATAGCTTTGAGCAAGGAGTTGCCACTCCCAATAGCGGTTCCCCGCTCTGCGCGCGAGTAGGAGACCGCTTCGCACATGTCCCCACGCCTCTTGATACCTGTCCGCATGGCTCGTGAGATCCGCGAGGTTGTAGTGAGCGCGGAGGGCGGCCGACGGTATCTCGTGCTCCAACGCCACCTCGAGGGCGTATCGCATCAGGGCCAAGGCCTCCTGGCGCCTGCCTCTCGCCAGCATCGTGATCGCCTTCGTGTTGAGCGCTTGGGACAGGATCTCGGGCAGCCAGAGTTCCTCGGCAAGCTTCAGGGCCACCTCGATCCGCTCCGCGGCCGCGTCGGTCTCTCCTGTGAAGAAGAGCAGTCTCCCCAGCTCGGAGGCGAGCGCCGCGAGATTCTCGTCTGGTTCCTCAGCCGCGAGCACCCGAAACGAGCGGTCCATGTTGTCGACCGCCTCGGCAAGTCGACCCCTGTCCCACATGATGTCGGCGAGTCGGGCAGAGACGCGGGCAGCTGGATGCGTCTGCCCCATGCGCTCGAACTGGGACATGGCCCGCTCGAGCAAGGCCTGAGCATCCGCGGATCGACCACCCATGCGAGCCATCATGCCTGCACGCTCGAACAATCCAGCCTGCTCCGATGGGTCGTTGGCAAGCTCAGCGGCCTTTTCGAAGTAGCGGTGGGCCTCCTGACTGGCTGCGAGGGAGGCGGCGCGCTCGGCTGCACGGATCAGCCGGTCTTTCGCATGGGCCTTGATGTCTTCAGCATCCGGAGCGTCGGGGGCCTCGTGATAGGCAGCGAGGTAGTGTGCGGCAACGACCTCCACGAACTCTTCCTCGTCCGGGCCCCAGCCTTCCTCGATGAATCTGGCAGAAGCTACGTGCTTGTCCTTGCGATCTCTCTTCGAGAGAGTCTCGTAGGCGACACGCTTTACCAGATCCTGGAGGAATCCGTACTGACCACGCTCAGGTGAAAGCGGATCTGCCTGGAGCGAGAGGACTTCCTTCTTGACCAGCGAGGCCAGCAGCGGCTCAAGCTCCGGCTCCGACAGTCCCGAGAGTGCCGAGAGCCCAGAGATCCTGAACGTCTTTCCCAGGACCGCCCCATCTTGAAGCAGCTGGCGTTCCTCGCGGGTCAGACCATCCAAACGCGCAGCGATGAGGGCGTGGAGGGTCTCGGGCACCTCAAGCGTCTCGATGGGGCCAGCCGGCTTGTATGAAGCCCCCTCCTGGACCAGCAGCCCCCGGTCGAGCAGCATCCGAACGGTCTCGACTGCATAGAGTGGGACACCTTCCGCCCGTTCGAGGATCTGCAAGCAAAGACTTCGCGGCAAGCCGGGGACGAGTCCTGCGAGAAGCTCGTCCATCGCATCTTCGTGTAGAGGTTCTAGGTACAAGGATGTGGCATTCCGCATGCCGGCACCCCAACCGGGGTGTCGTTCGGCCATCTCTGGCCGGGCGAGCGCGAGGACGAACAAGGCGTGGTTCTTCGACCACTCGAGGAGGTACTCGATGAAGTCGAGCATCGAGGGATCTGCCCACTGCATGTCCTCGTAGACCATGACCGTTGGCATCTCCTCGGAAAGGCGCTCGTAGAACAGCCGCCAGGCGCTGAATAGGTTTTCACGGTCCCAGGACGCTCTCTCCTCCAGACCGAGGAGATGAGCCAGGCGCGGCTCGACCCACTGACCTTCCTCCGGGTCTCTGATGGATTCCTCAACCGTCCGATGGAGCTTTTCAAGGGCCGACGCCTGCTCCTCCCCCTCACGGATCCCGGCCCGGGTTCGGACCATCTCGGCGCGCGCCCAGTACGTCACGCCCTCCCCGTATGGCAGGCACCTGCCTCGGTGCCACCGCACCTCTTCGACCAGGCCGTCGATGTACTTGAAGAACTCCCACGACAGGCGGGATTTGCCGGTGCCGGCAATCCCGACCACCGAGACGAGGTGCGCCTTCCTCTCCTCGGCCGAAGCGTGAAAGAGTTCCTTGATCAGTCGGAGCTCACGGTTGCGGCCGACAAACGGGGCCTCGAGGCCCGTCGATTTCAGGGCTCCGCCACGCCCTCCGACCACCCGGATCGCGCGCCAAACGGGAACAGGCTCGGCCTTCCCCTTGAGCTCGCGAGAGCCGGCCTCTTGGTAGACGATCGCCTCATCGCTTGCGCGCTTTGTGGCCTCGCCGACGAACACGGCTCCCGGGTCGGCCACGCCCTGGATGCGGGAGGCCGTGTTGACGATGTCACCAGCCACCATCCCCTGGCCCTCGGCGCCGATCGTGACGGCCGACTCCCCCGTGAGGACGCCGACCCGCGCCCGCAGGTCCGGGGAACCAATCTCTTGCCCAAGGGCTTCCACCGCCGTCGTCAGATCGAGCGCGGTGCGAACGGCCCGCTCCGCATCGTCTTCATTGGCGATCGGAGTACCCCACACGGCCATCACGGCATCGCCGATGAACTTCTCGACGACTCCGCCATATCGCGCGATCAGCGTTCGGCACGTGTCGAAGTACTTCGACAACAGCTCGCGCACCTCCTCGGAGTCGCGGGACTCCGAGAGCGTCGTGAACCCGACGAGGTCGGCGAACAGCACCGAGACGAGCCTCCGCTCGGCTTCAGGAGCTCGTGCCACCTGCGCTTCGACACCAGGAACCCGCCCACCGGCAAGCGGAGCACCGCACTCCCCACAGAACTTCACGGCAGGAGCATTCGGTTCGCCGCAGGAGGGGCAGATCTGCGCCAATGGTGACCCGCACTCCCCGCAGAACTTCCGAGCGGCTTCGTTCTCCGACCCGCACGCCGGGCAGTCCATCGCACCTCCCCAGGAGCGCTAGCGGCACCTTTGACCTGCGAAGCGTAGCTTCCGGCGGGACCTTCCGGAAAGGATGCCCTCTGCCGGCTTGTATCCTCCGTCTGGCCATCCAACCGAGGATCGCGCCTTGAACCTCGTTGTCCTAGTGAAGTACGTGCCGGAACCGCAAGGGATCCCCACGCTCGGCGAGGACTTCCTGGTCGTGCGGGAAGGCGTCGAGGGCGCCCTGGACCCGGGGGACGAGTATGCGGTCGAGGCCGCGCTCCAGCTCGTGGAGGCGCACGGCGGCGACGTGGCCCTGGTCTCGATGGGCCCGGAGGGCGCGATGGCCGCCCTCCGGCGGGGGTTGTCCATGGGGGCCGACCGGGGAGTCCTGGTCACCGACCCCGTGCTTCGAGGTGCCGACGTCCTCGTCACGGCGCGGGTCCTGGCCGCCGCCGTCCGCCGCGGGAACTTCGACCTCGTGCTGGCCGGCGTCGAGTCCACCGACGGCTCCACCGGGACGCTGCCGATCACCGTCG
>Ga0066695_10000380_pt1 | contig 13431 bp, 6 predicted proteins | sample GraSoiAngelo_144_FD_66452 | JGI IMG/M metagenome (GOLD analysis project Ga0066695, IMG submission 66452) | Grasslands soil microbial communities from the Angelo Coastal Reserve, California, USA - 14_1009_02_40cm | ecosystem: Environmental > Terrestrial > Soil > Grasslands | place: USA...
AAATGGAACCCAGCGATCTCGTACCGCCTGACGCAGCCCTTCCGCATCGAGGCGGTTGAGCGGGAGATCAAGCGCGAGCGGCCGGACGACGTCCTGCTCCGCCCGCGCCTGACGGGCGTCTGTGCCTCGGACCTGAAGCTCTACGCCGGCAGGCGTGACCGACGCGCGCTCTCGCGCAAGCTCCCGCTCGCGCTGCTGCACGAGGGCGTGGCCGAGGTGGTCGAGGCCGCCCCCGCGGCGGGCGACGTGCGGCCCGGGAGCCGCGTCGTCGTGGTGCCGAACGTCCCCTGCTACATCGCGTACCCCGAGCTCTATCCCTCCAAGGCCGAGGGCTGCCTCGCATGCCGCCCCGGCGGCGCGGGCGAGAACTACTGCCTGCACCACCTGTACCTGTCGAGCAACACCGACGGGCTCGCGCAGAGCGTCTTGCGCCACCCCGGCCGCCTGGTGGTGCCGGTCGATCCCGAGATTCCCGATCGCGTCGCGGCCCTCACCGAGCCGCTGACCACCATCCTCGCCGGCTGCGACAAGGCCCCGATCCGCCCCGAATCCCGCTACCTGATCCTCGGCAACGGCCCCCTCGGGCAGTTGGTGGCGATCTGCCTGCTGGCCTTTTACCACGTGCCGCGCGAGGCGATCTGCATGAGCGGCAAGGACTGGGAGAACCGCCGCGCGATGCTCCCGTTGATCGGCACGGCGAGCGACGCCGAGGACCCGCAGAGCCTCGCACCGCTGCGCGGCGAGGTCGAGGTGGCCTTCGAGTGCGTCGGCGGCGACGGCGCCGCGGACACCCTCGAGCAGGTGATCGAATGCCTGCGCCCGGGCGGCAGCGCGATCCTGTTCGGCCCCTCCGAGCGCTCCGTGCTCTTCGACACACGCGAGATGATCGCGAAGGGCCTGACGTTCCACGGCTGCAACCGCAGCCATTTGCCGCACTTCCACCGCGTCCTGGAGCGGCTGCGCGATCCGGCGGTGCAGGCGTTGCTCGACACCGTGCTCAGCACCGACGAGTTCTACGTCCGCTCGGCGGACGACCTGAACCGCGCGCTCTACTACGCGTGGACCAAGCGCGACGCCCGCAAGACGCTCATCGGCTGGGCGGGCCCGGAGTGAGGTGGGGCGGCATGCGGCTCATGCGCAACATCTCGATCACCATGGCCACCAGCTTCCTGTCGACGGGAGCCGCGGCCGTGGCCGCGCTCGTGGTTGCCAACGCGCTCGGGGCGAAGGGCGCGGGCACCTTCGCCATCGTGCGCGTCATGCCCACGGTGGTGACCGCGCTGCTCGGTGCCGGCATCACCCTCTCCAACGCCTACCTGGTCGGTTGTCGCAAGTACTCGGTGCAGGCGATCACCGAGACGAGCGCCTGGCTCGGTGTCGTCATCGGGCTCGCCGGCTGGGGAGGCTGGGTCCTGTGCGGCGGGCTCGTCCAGGCCCACTTCCTCACCATGCTCTCGCGCGAGGCGGTGCTCGTCGTCGGGCTCTCGATCCCTCTGCAGATCGTGCGCAACTACCTGAACTCCGTCCAGCAGGGGCTGCAGACTTTCACCGAGGCGAACGTGGTTCTCTTCATCGAGGACCTCGCCGCCATGCTGTTCGTCCTGCCGCTCATGTGGAGGGTCGAGGCGGGCCCCGAGATCATCGTCCTGGCCTCGGTGGGCGGCTCGGGCCTGAGCTGCATAGCCGCGGTGCTGTGCCTCGTGCGCGCCGGCTTCTGGCCGTGGCCGCGGCTGCATCGCGCCATCGCGGCGGAGGCGATCGTGTTCGGCATCAAGGGCCACATCGGGCGCATCGCGAACATGCTCAACTGGCGCCTGGACATGATGATCCTCTCGACGCTCGCGAGCGTGGAGGTGGTCGGTTACTACGCGGTCGCCACCAAGGTCGCCGAGGCGTTTCGCCCGCTCTCGGCGAGCCTCACCTTCGTGCTCCGCCCGCTCATCGCGAGTCTCCCGATGTCGGAGGCGCGGGCGCGCGGCGTGCTCCTCTACCAGCGGGCGTTCGCGATCAACATCGGGCTCGTCCTGGTCATGGCGGTGGTGGGCGGGCCGCTCATCATCCACCTCTTCGGCCCGGAGTTCGCGCCCGCCGTCCCCGCCTTTCAGATCCTCCTCGTGGGGCTCGCCGCGCACGGCGCCGACGGCGTGCTGAACGGCTACAACGTCGGCATCGGGCGGCCCGAGTTCAACACCTACACTGCGCTCGTCGGCCTGGTGATCACAGTGGTCGGGGACGTGACGCTGATCCCCGTCTACAGCCTCATTGGCGCGGCGGTCACCTCGAGCGTGGCCTACTCCCTGAAGACCGCCGCCCTGACGGGGCTCTTCCTCGTCACCTCGGGCGTCACGCTGCCGCAGCTCGTCGGCTTGAAGGAGTACAGCCCTGACCTGGCGTAGCGCACTGCCGAGCGCCGGCCCGGAGCTGCTCGCCTGCCCCGTCTGCCGGGGCCCGCTCAACGCACGCGCCGGCGAGGTCTGGTGCCGCGCCTGCACGCTGCACTATCCCCGCGTGGACGGCGTCTGCCTCCTCGGCTCGCCCTTCGCAAGGAAGGGGCCCTTGCCCGCGTTCTGCGGCGACCGCATGCGCCAGTTGCTCGCGGAGGTGACGGCGCTTGGCTGGGACGAGGCGCTCCGGCGCTTCACGAGCGAGGTCCTCTCCGGCGCGCTGCGTGCGCGGAGCCGGTCGGCGTGGGCGCGGGTGCGGGCGAAGGTCCTGGGGAGGACGTGGGAGGACACGCTCCAGGACCTCGGCGACCCGACGCGCGCCGGCTGGCAATTCCTGCTCGACCTGCGTCCGGCGGGCCGCGTGCTCTTCCTCGGGCCGAGCTGGGGGGCCGCGCCGCTCATCCTGGCGCGCAGCTCGGCGCACGTGGTCGTACTGGATGGCGCTCTCGAGCGGCTGCGGATCGGCCGGCACCAAGCCCGGAGCGCCGGGCTCGACGACCTGAGCTTCGCGCGGGTGATCGACCCGCTCCGCCTGCCCCTGGCCGACGGCAGCGTCGATCTGGCGGTGGTGCCCGGCCTGCGCGAGTGGTTCGAGGCGGTGGCGGCCGAGCAGCCGCTGTCCGCCGCGTGCGGGACGGAGCTGCTCCGCGAGCTCCGCCGCGTGCTCGCTGCCGGCGGCCAGGCCTACGTCGGCGTCGAGAACCGCTACGCGGTCTCCCACCTGCTCGGCGGGCGGGGTCCGCGCGGCGCGAGCTACACGCCGCGAACGTTCCGGCGGGCCGCAGCGGCGGCGGGCTTTCACGGCTGCTGGCTCTTCGCCCCGATCCCGTTCCGGCACAAGTTCCACCAGGTCCTCGACCTCGAGCGCACAGACCGCATGAACTTCTCGGCCGACGCCTACCGCACGCGCGGCCGGACGCTCCGCCCCCTCGTCCGCGCGTGGGACGTCTGCAACCGGCGCGGGGCGGTGGAGCGCCGCCTCTACCCCTATCTACCCGGATTCGCCGCCGTGCTCTCGACCGAGCCCGTCGCCACCTCGCTCGCCGAGCGCGTGCTCGACCACCTCGGCGCGCGGGCCAACCTCCCGCCGGGCGCTGCCCGTCTGGCGCGCTACTACGTGCGCGCCAAGGGGGTGGTGGTGCTGGTGGCGGGCTCGCCCGCGGAGGGCGGGGTGATCGCCCGCCTCCCGCTCGCGGAGCCCGCCCGAGTCGCGTGTGCGCGGCACCATCGCGCGCTCGAGGCGCTGGCCGCCGACGCGCGTATCCCGCCGCGTGTGCGGCGCCTCTTCCCCGTCCCGCTCGCGCAAGGGACGCTCGACGGCCACGCCTTCTTCGCCGAGACCGCGCTGGAAGGCAGGTCGGGGCGCTTCTACTACTCGCGCTCCGGCCGGCGCTACGACCGGGCGATCCTCGACGCCGCCGCGGTGCTCACCGAGCTGCGCCGGGTGACCGAGGAGCCCGTCACGATCGAGGAGGCGGAGTTCGACCGCCTCTGTGGCCGGTGGCTGGTCGAGCTGCGCCAGGTGGTCCGCGAGGAGAGCCGCGAAGCGCTCGCCGCCATCGAGGAGTGGCTCACGCAGACGCTCGTGGGCACGAGGCTGCCGCTCGGCTGGCACCACGGCGACTACGACCTCGCCAACCTGCTCTACGGGCCCGGGGACCGGGTCACCGGCATCCTGGACTTCGAGGCCTTCGACCCCCGCGGCCTGCCCCTGATCGACCTCCTGCTCTTGCTCGCCCGGCGACCGATCCGTCGCCAGGGCTTCGCTTTCGGCACGCTCTTCACCCGGACGATGCTGTCACGCGCGCTGCCGCCGCTCGAAGCGGAGCTGTTCGAGCGCGAGCTCCGCCTGCTCGGCGCCGACGAGCGGCTCTACCGCGCGCTCGCCGTGTGCGGCTGGCTCGGCCACCTCCGCCTGCGCCGGGACAGCTGGCTCGTGCGCTCGCCGTCCTGGCTCGAGGACAACCTGCACGCCGTGGTGGAGAGCGTCAGGAGGGTACTGTGACTGCCATCGGCCCGCTTCCCGTCGACACGCAGAACCCGGCCGCGGGGGGAGACCCGCACGCCCGGCCGTTCCTCGAGGCCCTGTTCGCCGCCTACGAGGACGAGTGCGTGCGCTATGTCGTGCTGCGCAACTACGAGTGCTGGCCGGACAATTTCGGCAAAGACATCGACCTGGTCCTGAACCCGAACGACCTGCAGCTGAGCCACGCCATCATCCGGCGCCTGGCGGAGGCGCACGGGCTGGCCTGGATGGCGAGTCGGCGGCGCAGCTCCCATATCAACTACTACCTCGCGCCACTGCGGTGTGACGGCGTGGCGCGCGGGCTCGTGCTCGACGTGCGCACCGATGTCGTGCACAACGCGTTCGTCTACCTGCCCGGGGCGCTGGTGCTCGAATCGCGCCGGCGCCACGCGGAGGGCGGGCTCTCGGCCCCGTTCTACGTCCCGTCCCCCGCCCTCGAGAGCCTGGCCGTCCTCCTGCATTGCGTGTTTGACAAGGGCGCCGTGCGCCCGTCGTACCGCGCGCGGCTGCGTGAGCTCGATGCGGGAGAGAGCGAGGAGTTCCGGCACGCGGCGACCGCGGTGGTGGGCCGGACCCTCGCGGCCGAGCTGGCGGAGTGCCTGGCGGCGGGCACGCCGGAGCGGGCACTCGGTCTCCGGCGTCGGCTGCTGCTCGCCACCGCGCGGCGCAATCCCGAGGCGATCTCGCGCTGGCTGCGGGGGCGCCGCGGCGCCGTCTGGGACCGCGTCATGGCGTGGGTGCGTCTGAAGGGCCACGTGGTCATCCTCGCCGGCCCCGACGGCTCGGGCAAGACGACGCTCGCCGAGCTGATCTGCCGCCGCTTCGCGCCGACGCGCATCCCCGCCTCCGCCGTCTACCTGGGCGCGCAGAAGCCGCTCCTGCCCACGCGCCGGCTGAGCCAGAAGATCCGCGGGCGGCTCGCATCCCCCGGAACGCCGAAGCCGATCAAGGACGTCGACCGCCGCGAGCGCCTGCGCGGGCTGCTGCACATCCTGGCCGACAAGTGGCTGCGCTACCTGGTCCACGTCCGCCCGCGCCTGGTGCGCGGCGAGGTCGTGGTCCTCGACCGCTACTTCTACGACCTGCGTACCTTCCCGCATCCCCTGGTGCAGCGGCCCTGGCTCGAGGCAGTGATCATGCGGCTCATCCCCAAGCCGGCCCTCGCCTTCTGCCTCACCGCCGACCCGGAGCTGATCGCGGCGCGCAAGCGGGAGCTCACCGTCGCCGAGACGGCGCGCCAGCTCGAGTGCTTCCGGGGGCTCCGCCGATGGATCCGCAACTTCCACGAGGTGCCGGCCGACGGCGACCTCAAGGCGGTCGTCGACGGGATGACGAAGCAGATCCTGCGTCTCTACGCGCGCGACCGCTCGCCGCAGGACATATGAGGGCGGCACGCTCCCCGCTCGGACGCGACGGGCGCGTCCTCTTCCTCTCCGGCGTGGTCGCCCTTGGGACGGCGCTCGGCGTGCAGGCGGCGGGGGCCGCGTGCGCTCCGCTGCGCTACTACGGCACGTACTCCCTCGGCCGGAAGGCCGGGAGCCGGACCGTCTCGGTCCGGGACCGCATCGTCGAGGTGCGCAGCCTCGGGGCCGACATGATCGTCGGGACCGGAGACAAGAAGGACGTCCTCGAGTTGTTGCCCGAAGGGATGCTCGCCGTCCCCGGGTGCGGCCTGCTCACGAAGCGCGACTGGCAGAAGGACGGGCGCTGGGACGAGGCGCAGGCGCGCGCCCGCCTGGCCGTGCTCGCCAAGCGCTTCGGCCACCATCCGCGCGTCTACGGCGTGTGCATCACGCACGAGGTGACCGAGTACGCCAACCACGCGCGGCGCCGGTGGATGTACCAGCTCGCCAAGGAATATTTCCCTGACAAGAAAGTGATACAGTACTACAGCGTGCTCTGGGACCGGATGAACTCGGCGGGCATGAAGGTCGACGGCTATGGCCAGAACGGCGAGGTCGAGACCGACGTCCTGTTCGTGTCGCTGCAGGCGGTGGCCAAGGGCCGCTTCGACCTGGAGAACGTGCGCCGGCTGAGAGAGGCGCTCGCCGCGGCCGCGCGCACGCCCGGCATCCCGGTCTGGGGGCAGACCTCGATCAACGCGGACCACAAGAGCGTGACCGGCCCGGGGTCGATGATCGCGATCTGGGGCGAGCGCGGGGAGAACATGGCGGCGTGGGCCGACGCGCTCTTCCGGACCACCGGCCCCGACACGCCGGGCGGCCCGCTGCGTCTCTCGGGCTTCTTCTGGCGCTCGCTCGGCCGCTTCCCCTGGGACCTCGGATACCCGGCCTTCGCCGCCCACCGCGCCCAGATGCGGGCCATCGGAGCCAAGCGGTGCGGCACGAGCTCGGTGGGTGGAGACGGATGATGGAGCGCCGACGAACCGCGATGCGCAAGGCGGTAGCCGTGATTGGCGGCCTGCTGGCCATCTCCCAGCGGGGGGCCGCGCAGGCGCCCCCCACCCAGATCCTGCGCTTTGCGCCGATCGCCGACACTTACGTCGACAGCTCGGCGCCGGCCACGAGCTTCCACGCGAGCACGCGGCTGCGTGTGAACGGCTCGCCAGCGCGCACGAGCTACCTGCGCTTCCGCGTGAGCGGGGTCAACGGGCGATCCGTCGAGCACGCCCGGCTGCGACTCGGCGTTCGCAACGCGAGCGGGGAGACCGGCGGCACCGTGCACGTGATCACCGACGGCGCATGGGAGGAGTCGACCCTCACGTACGCCAACCGCCCCGCGGTCGACGGGCCCGGCCTCGACACGCTCGGGCCGGTCGCCATGGGCGCCGTGGTGGAGTTCGCCCTCGACGGCGCGATCGCCGGTGACGGGGTGTACGACCTCGCGATCGACAGCCCGGCGCGGGATGGTGTCGCCTACCTCTCGTCCGCGGCGCGGCGCGGGCCACGGCCCGTGCTCGTGCTCACCGTCTCCGGACGCCCGAAGCCCGCGGTCGGCATCCTGCAGCCACAGCCGGGTGCGACCTTCTTCGCCGGCGACCCCGTCACGCTCCAAGGCGGCGCCACCGACGCGGTGGACGGTGACCTGAGCGCGCTCATCGAGTGGCGCTCCGACGTCGACGGGGCGCTCGGCACGGGCGCCATCGTCGCGCCGCAGCTCGGCCTGGGGCGCCATACCGTCACCGCGTCGGTGACGAACGGCGCAGGGCTAGCCGATGCGGCGCAGATTCGCGTCACGGTGCGTGCCGCGCCGGCGGGCAACACGCCGCCGTTGGTGGCGATCACTGCACCCAACGAGGGGGCGCCCTTCACGCTCGCTCAGGCGATCCCTTTCCGGGGTACGGCCAACGACCTCGAGGGCGGCGACCTCACCGACCAGCTCACGTGGACCTCGGATCGCGACGGGGTGATCGGGGTCGGAGAGAGCTTCAGCACGACGCTCAGCCCCGGAGCTCACACGGTCACGGCGAGCGTGAGCGATGACCAGGGGCTCGAGGGCGCGGCCGAGGTCACGGTCACCGTCGGCGGCCGGCCTCACGGCCTCGCGGCGGTGCCCGCTACCCCGCGCGCCCTGATCCGCGACTCGGCCAGCAAGACCACCACCACCACCAGCACGGCCAGTCCGTCGCCCACCACGACGACCGCTGCGCCCTGGGGCACCACGGCTACACCGAGCGCGACCACGGCCAGCTCGGCCAGCGACGTGGGCTTCGAGGACTTCAGCTTCGGGTCCGGCGTCGACGCGGACACGAACCGGGCGACCGCGCACAAGCCGCAGAGCAAGCTCTGGTACAACGACGGCCTCTGGTGGGCGACCCTCTTCGACCCGGCGAACGGCGGCGGGCACCGCATCCACCGCCTCGACATGGCGACGCAGGCCTGGGTCGACACAGGGGTCTTGGTCGACAGCCGGAAGGCGAGCCGGCAGGACGCGCTCTGGGACGGGCAGCACCTCTACATGGCGTCGCAGTTCGGCCTCACGGGCGGAACGCCCGAGAACCGGCTCATGCGCTACACGTACATCTCGAGCCTGCAGACCTACAAGCTCGACTCGGGATTTCCGGTGGTGATCCCGGGCGGGGGCACCGAGGCGCTGACCATCGCCAAGGACACGACCGGCCGGCTGTGGATCGCCTACACCCTCAACAGCCGTGTGATGGTGGCGAACTCTGTCGGCAACGACACGACGTGGAGCGCGCCCTTCGTGGTGCCGGTCTCGCAGGGGACGACGGTCTCCTCGGACGACATCGCTGGCGTGGTGGCGCTCCCCGGCCCTCCCGGGAAGATCGGCGTATTCTGGAGCAACCAGTCGACCACGAAGGACTACTTCGCGGTGCACCCCGATTCCGCGGCGCCGACCGCCTCCTGGACGCAGGAGGTCGCGGGGCAGGGAGGCAAATTTGCCGATGATCACATGAACATGAAGCTCGCCTCCGACGGCCGCCTCTTCGTCGCCGTCAAGACGAGCTACACGACGTCGACCGACACGCTAGTCGGGCTCCTCGTGCGCTCGGCGACCGGCGTCTGGTCGCCGCTCTACAAGGTGGTCACGGTCGCCGACAACCCCACCCGCCCGATCTGCATGCTGGATGAGGTCCAGGGCCTCGTCTACGTCTTTTACTCTTTGAACGCCGCCGCGATCTACTACAAGGCGAGCGACATGGATGCCATCGCCTTCCCGAGCGGTGACGGCACGCCATTCATCCAGCAAGCGGCCGCGAACGACATCAACAACCCGACCGGCACCAAGCAGAACGTCGACCCGAGCACCGGGCTCGTGGTCGTCGCCTCCAGCCCCTCCTCCCTGCACTACTACCACAACCTCTTCGCACAGGTGCCGAGCACCACTACCACCACGACGACCACCAGCACGACCACGACGACGACCACTCAGCCACCGACTACGACGACGAGCACCGCGCCGACCACCACCACGGCGCCAACGACGACGACCACCACCACCACGGCGCCGGCCACCACGACCACGCTGCAGTTCACCGCGACGGCGGACGCCTACGTGGACGCAGGCTTCCCCACGACGAACTTCGGGACGGATCCGATCCTCATCGTGGACGCAAGCCCGGTCCGCATCAGCTATCTGCGCTTCGCGGTGACCGGCACCGGGGGGCAGGCGGTGACGCAGGCGATCCTGCGCATGCAGGTGGATGCGGGCTCCTCGTCACCAAGCAACAACGGCGGCAGCGTGCACACGATCTCGAACAGCACCTGGCAGGAGACGACGATCAACTACGAAAACCGGCCGCCGGTCGACGGCCCGATCATCGCGAGCCACGCGGCGGCGGTGACGTTCAACGACGTGATCGACTTCGACGTGACGTCCGCCGTCACCGGGGACGGTACCTACAACCTCGCGCTCGACACGCCCTCGACCGACGCCGTCCACTATCGGAGTCGTGAGGCGTCGGCCGGCCAGCCCTTGCTCATCCTGACGCTGGCCTCGTCGAGCACCACGAGCACGTCCACGACCACAACGACCACCACGATGGCGCCGACCACTACGACCACGTCGACGACCACGACCACGTCGACGACCACCACCACGACCGTCCCCGGGCCGGTGACGCTGACCTTCGTGCCGATTGCCGATACCTACGTGCACGCGAGCAAGCCAACAAGGGTCTTCGGCACGGCGAACCTGATCGAGGTCGGCGACAATCCCGTCCGCCAGGCTTTCGTGCGCTTCTCCGTGAGCGGGGTCGGCGGCCGCACGGTGACGAGCGCCCGCCTGCGCCTGACGGCCGGGTCGAGCCCAGCGTCGGCGAGTGACTCGGGCGGCACCCTCCATCGCATAACCGACAACAGCTGGTCCGAAGGGGCGACGAACTACAACAACCGCCCGGCGATCGACGGCCCCGGCCTCGCCACGCAGGGGCCGGTGGCGGTCAAGCAGGTGGTCGAGTTCCCCCTGACCGGCACGGTCACCGCGGACGGCACCTACAACTTCGCGATCGACAGCGCCTCGGGCGACTCGGTGAGTTACCGCACCCACGAATCGGCGACCGGCAAGCCCGAGCTCATACTCAACCTGGAGTGAGGCCACCCGCTGCGACATGAGAACGCGACCGCTCCACATTCCTTTCCTCTGTGCGCTCCTCGCGGCGGCCACGCCGGCCGCGGCCGTTGAGCTCAGGCGCGGCCCCTACCTCCAGCTGCTCACCACTCACTCGGTCACCGTGGTGTGGAACACGGACGTCGCCGCGGCCTGCTCGCTCACGATCCGCCCGGTGGACGGCGCCACAGCCACCGCTGCCGGTAAGGCCGGGACGGTGTGCGCGATCGCCGTCGACGGGCTCAGCCCCGGCACCGAGTACGCCTACACTCCGCAGGCCGATGGCGGCCCCCTCGGCCCGGAGTCCGTCTTCCGGACCGACGATCCGGCCCGTCCCTTCAGGTTCCTCGTGATCGGGGACTCGGGGAGCGGCGATGCGAATCAGCGCGCCGTGCGCGACCGCATGCTAGCCCTTCCGGCTGACCTCCTCCTCCACACCGGCGACATGGTCTACGACGCGGGCGCCGCCTCCGATTTCGACCCCAAGTTCTTCACGCCCTACCGGGACTTGATCCGGCGGCTCGTCTTCTGGCCCTGTCGCGGCAACCGCGACGTCAAGACCGACGGGGGCCAGCCGTGGCGCGACGCCTTCGGCACGCCGGCCAACAACCCCGCGGGGTCCGAGGACTACTACTCGTTCGACTACGGCAACGCCCACTTCGTCGTGCTCGACAGCAACCAGAGCACCGACCCCGCGAGCCCGCAGTACGCGTTCGCCGACCAAGACCTCGGCGCGAGCGGTGCGCTCTGGAAGATCGTCGTCTTCCACCACACGATCTACTCGGGGGGCGTACACGGCCCCGACCTCACCGTGCGCGCGAACCTGCTGCCGCTCATCGACCGCTACTCGGTCGACATCGTGCTCATGGGGCACGACCAGGACTACGAGCGCACCCTGCCGCTGCGGGCGGGCCAGGTCGTGCCGCCCGGTCAGGGCACGATCTACATCACCACCGGCGGCGGCGGCGGGGAGCTCCGCCCCGTGACCCCGACCGGCCTGACAGCGTATGCCGAGGAGGCTTTCCACGTGACTCGCGTGGCGGTGGACGGCGGGACGCTCACCGCCGAGATGGTCCGCGCGGACGGCGAGGTGCACGATTCGGTGACGCTCACTAAGGACGCCCCCTCGCCGAAGTGCCGGGTGGACGCCGACTGCGATGACGCGAGACCGTGCACGTTCGACCACTGCGCCGCCGACGGCTGCCACCATGATGTGCTCGGCTTCGACGCGGTCCAGATCGCCATCGCCGGCGCGCTCGCCCTGGATGCGTGCGCGGGCGAGCCCACGCCGGCCTTCGTCGCCCGGCTGCTCCAGCGGGCGGACCGGCTCGTCGCAAGGGCTGCGCGCGCGACCAACCCGCGGCATGCGGACCGGCTGATGACGATCGCGGTCCAGCGCCTCGCGAAGCTCGCCCGGCGCGTCGGCCGGGCCGCCCGGCAGGACCGTCTCTCGTCTCCCTGCGCGGCCGCGCTCGCAGGGGCGGTCTCCGGGGCGCAGAACCGTGGCGAGTGCCTGGCGAGCCAGCGCTCACCTGTGGCCGACACCTACATCGACGGCCGGGAGGCGAACCGCAATCACGGGGCGGCGGCCGAGCTCGTCATCGACGGCTCGCCGGCGCGCGTGGCCTACCTCGAGTTCGACCTCTCGGCCGTCAAGGGCGTGCGCAAGGCCGTGCTGGACCTGCACGTGACCAATCCCTCGGACGACGGCGGACGGGTCTACAGGGTACCGGGCGTGGGCTGGCGCGAGGGCAGCGGCAACGGCCTCGACCCGAACAGCGGCCGCGGCCCCGGCCTCAGGTGGAAGGACGCTGACACCAACCGCGACGCGAAACTCGATCTCCAGGATCTGTCCACGCTCGTGCCGGCGACGGGCGAGGAGGTGGCGCAGCTGGGGCGCGTGGAGCGCGGACAACTCGTGCACCTCGACGTGACGCGCGCCTTCACGAGCGACGCTGGGTTCTATACGCTTGCCATCACGGGCAACGGCAGCAACGGCATGGCCTTTGCCAGCCGAGAGCACCCCGCGGCCAGCTGGCGACCCGTGCTGCGCATCGTGCGGGAGGCCGGCGGAGGCTGAGCCGTCGGGCTGCTCCGCCACGCTTACGAGGCGGGCGGCGGCTTACATGGGAGCGCGTCTCGCGGACGAATATGGTCGCCGCAACGCCGTGCCGGGAGAACTGCTCGTGGGGGAGGCCGACGCGAACCGTCGCGCGTGCCTAATTGCAGGGGGCGGCGAAGTAGTGGATTTTTCCGAACGGAGAGGGGGGATTCGAACCCCGGAGCCACGAGGGCTCACACGATTTCGAGTCGTGCCGTTTCAACCAGGCTCATGCGCGTCTCCAGGGCGACCGTGAGTAGCACAGCGGTCGGGGGGGACCGCCAGAGTCAGCGGTCGGATCGCCCGTCGAGGGCGCGCTACATCGCGCTGCCGCGGCGCGTGCGGAAGAAGTCCTGGAGCAGCGTACGACACCTGTCCCCCGCCACCCCGGCAGTGACGCGGATGCGGTGATTCAGGCGTGGATCGGCCGCGAGGTCGAAGAGCGAGCCGGCGGCGGGTCGGCGCAGCCGTAGACGAGTCGCGCGATCCGTGCCTGGATGGCCGCGCCCATGCACATGACGCAGGGCTCGACCGTCACGTACAGAACGGCGCCCGAGAGCCGGTGGTTTCCGAGCGCCGCGGCCGCGGCACGGAGGGCGCGCACCTCGGCGTGCCCCGTCGGATCGTGGTCCGCCACGCTCGCGTTGCCCGCGCGTCCGCCGCTCACCCCACGCGCCGGCTGAGCCAGAAGATCCGCAAGCGGCTCGCGTCCCCTGGGACGCCGAAGCCGCTCAAGGACGTCGACCGCCGCCAGCGTCTGCGCGGGCTGCTGCACATCCTGGCCGACAAGTGGCTGCGCTACCTGGTCCACGTCCGCCCGCGCCTGGTGC
>Ga0066695_10000382_pt1 | contig 13414 bp, 15 predicted proteins | sample GraSoiAngelo_144_FD_66452 | JGI IMG/M metagenome (GOLD analysis project Ga0066695, IMG submission 66452) | Grasslands soil microbial communities from the Angelo Coastal Reserve, California, USA - 14_1009_02_40cm | ecosystem: Environmental > Terrestrial > Soil > Grasslands | place: USA...
GAGTCGAGCATCCGCTGATACCAGGGCGCCTTGCCGGACGCCGCCTCGCGACACATCGTCGTGAAGGATTCGGTGAGCCCCGGGTCGAGGGTGATCCCCGCAAATCGGGTGAGCTCCCCCAAGCCGTCGTCCACCATGGTTTCCGTTTTGATCGGGAGATCGAAGCTGACGTTGAAGAAGGCATTGATGATCGAGATGATCCGGGCCTCCACCGAAATCGCCTCCCCCTTGAGCCCATCCGGGTACCCTTCACCGTTGAACCACTCATGGTGGGCCCGCACCAACGGCGCCAGGCCGGCGAGCGGAGCGAATCGTCCCAGCAGGTCCGCCGCGACGCCCGGGTGGGTCATCATCAAGGCCCGCTCCTCGGGGTCCAGGCGGCCCCGCTTCTTGAGGATGCTGTCCGGCAAGCTCAACTTGCCCAGGTCCTGCACCAGCGCCGCGTAGCGCACTCGTCGCTGGCTCGCCGGGTCGAGCCCGATGTGCTGGGCGAACCGCTCGGCTAGTTCAGCGTGTTCACCGGCCCGGCTATGCAGCGCCTCCCGGAGCTCGATGGCGCCGGCAAGCGCCAACACGGCGGCCTCCTCCGCCTGGCGCGACTCGTCGAGCAGGCGTGCGGTCTCGAGCGCCGCCGCTGTCTGGTTGGCGAAGGCCATGACGGCCGGCAGGTCAGCCTGCCGCAATCGAGAGCCGACGACCACGATGGCGCCGATCGCCTTGTCGCCAACCACCAGGGGGGCGGCGATCATGGTGCTCATGTGGAGCAGCTCGCTCACGCGGCGGGCGTTGGCGGCGACGGTTGGAATGGCGACGGCCATCCGCCCGACCAGCTCGTCGGCGTCAGCGATGTAGTGCGGCCGGAGCGTGGTGCAGACACTGTGGAGGATAGGAGCCCGGTCGAAGGGAATGATCGTGCCGACGGCTGACTGCCCGGCCACCTTTTCAAAATCGGTGTCAGGCTCTGCGACCTGCCGAAATGCACAGCGCAGTCCGTTGCCGTCCGCAAGCAATAAGACGAACGTCGAGAATCCGGCTTCTGCCAGACGCCGGCCGACCACGGCGAAAATGGCGTTCTGCTCAGGTCGCCGGAGTGCCTCGAGGCCGGCCTCCCCCAGGGCTCGGACCAGGCTCTCCGTCGGCGGATCCGTGGCCGGTATGGTGGGAGCTTCGCTCGGCGTCACGGTAGACAGGAACTGGGTAAACCCGGCCTCGGCCAGCCGCTCCGGGCGAAAGAACCACACGCGGCCGATCTTCTCGCCCGGCAGTCGTCCGCTCCGCGCCTGACGCCGAACCACCTCCGGGTGCCGGCGAATGGCAGCCGCGACCTCCTCCACGGAGAGCAGCCGAGGTAGCTTCATGGCGAGCGGCACAGATGGTTGTGTGACGCGACGCTTCACTGCACCCTGCAACGAAGGAAGGTCGTTCTTCCTACGTCTTATAGCCGTGGATGCCCCGCCCTCCGGACCGATGCCGGAACGCCGGACCATCCTGGTCACGGATGACAGCGGGGCGAACCGTGACCTGCTCTGTGGACAGCTCTCCACGCTCGGCTTCTGGACGGAAGCCGCCACCAACGGTGAGGAGGCCGTCCGCGCGGCTCGGCGCCTGAAGCCGGACCTGATCTTGATGGACGTCGAGATGCCGGTCATGAATGGCCACGACGCCTGCAAGCGCCTGAAGGCCGACCCCGCCACCGCCGAGATCCCGGTGCTGATGATGACCGGGTTCGACCCGCGGCCAGAGCGCTCGAAGATGGTGGAAGCGGGCGGCGATGACCTGATCGTGAAGCCGATCCCGATGCGCGACCTACAGGTGCGGGTGCGCGCGCTCCTCCGACTCAAGGAACTGCGGCGCGACCTTCGCAGTACGCAGGAGAGCCTGCGGGAGTTGGTGAAGCGGGAGAACCCGACCGAGTCCAAGACGCCCTTCGACGACAGCGTCGCGCTCACGGCCCAGGCGCTAGCGCGCCTGATCGGCCTCGACGCCGAGGACCAGGAGGTCGCATACCACGCCGGTCTGCTGCATGACATCGGCCAGATCGGGCTTTCCGAGGAACTCCTGAACAAGCAGGGCAGCCTGACACCCGAGGAGTTTGCGCAGATCAAGCAGCACACCATCCTGGGCGCGGAAATCGCCGGCCCGTTCCGCCCGGCCTCGGTGCTGGCACCGGCCATCCGGCATCACCACGAGCGCTGGGACGGCACTGGCTACCCCGATAAGCTCCAGGGGCCGGCGATCCCGATGATGGCCCGCATCGTCGCCGTCGCCGACGCCTTCCACGCGATGATCACCGACCGTCCCTACCGGCCGCGACATACCGTCGCCAGGGCGCTCGAGATCCTGGCCGCCGGTTCCGGCGCGCAGTGGGACCCGCGGCTGACTGCCGCCTTCGCCACGTCGTCGTTGCCGCAGCGAATTGCTGGCACCCAGGGCGAAGAAGCCAAAATCGCCTAGCCCTCGCGGTCCCACCGCCACACGTTCAGCTGACTGTACGATCGAGTCCGGACAATGCCTCGCGGATGGTATGCAGAAAAAACTGTCCAAAGTCGTCGGCTACCCGCACCAGGCGCCGGTTTGACATCGATGAACCTGGAGTCCACGAAACCACTGGGGATTCGCCCTGGCTGTCAACCTCCGACGTATCCAGCGCGAACCATGTTCCATCGCCGGTGGCATACACAATGACAAGCGGAGATGGCAATCCACCTTTTCGCTCCTCGAGCGTGAGCCAAATTCCGTTGGGAACAGAGGAGCTAACGAACGTGTTGGTGGTAACGCCGTAAAATTCTTCTCCGGCAATATCCCCGGCGCCCAGTTCCGTTAGAAATTTCCTGTACGTTGGTGGAAACCTGATCCCGAGTGCCGATTCGGCATGCGCCACCATTTCGGTCGACCGTTTCCCTACGAAATGGGCCTGGCGGTCATTCCTGGCGACCAGCTGCAGCGCAGCGTCCATGTCTTTCATTGCCATGGCGTCACCGTGCCTGGTTCGATCGCGGATTCCTCACGGCGATCGCTGATGTGCAGAACCCGCCCAGTGTAGCCCCGGCGCTGGGCCCGCAAGCGAGATGGATGTTCCTCAGAAAACGATTCGGCCGGCCCGGAGGCCGGCCGAACTCTTGAATGAATCAGCGGACTAGTTGTAGATGCAGGTGGCGTTGCCCTGGATCGTGCCGTGCACGGTGCCCTGGGGCGGCGCCGCCTTGTAGGTGAACAGCTCGGTACCGGTCGGGATCGGAGCCGCGGCGTTCCAGTTATTGGTCGAGCTGTGCAGCAGGTTGGCCATCAGCAGTTCAGCCTGGTTGATGGTCGTACCGGCGGCCGGGGTGGCGACATCGCTGGCGCCCGGCAAGCTGGCCGGCGTGACGGTGCCGACTGGGTAGACACCGTAGGTATTCCAGTACAGGTCGGCGGCGCCCTGAATCGTGGCGCCGTCGGTCTTCATCCCGTTGCAGGCCGCGTTGGCGTTGACACCCGAGATGTTGAAGAGAACAATCGCCGCCAGGATGCCGAGGATCGCGATGACCACCAGCAGCTCGACAAGGGTGAAGCCTTCCTGCCCGCGATGCGAGCGGCGACGCGAATCTTTGAGTATGGAGAGCAGCATGTTCGTCGTATTACCTCCTTAGTCTCTGTCGAGATTAGAGTCGCTTTCTTGCGAGATTCGTGAAAGTTTGCTCAGCGCAGTAGCAGTTGGGAAACGGCGACCGACACAGCCCCCAGGCTCAGCACGATGACCACGAGTGCCACCAGCGGCCGGGTGCGCCCCGGCCGCCGTGGCGGCGCGAAGTCGACGGTGACGTGAGGGGATTGCTCAGGCCGCGACACGGATGTCACCTCCCTGTGACGGACTGAGCCGGTTCTCCCATTGGTTCTGCTGGATCAGCCCAATCCCGGCAAAGTGGGCTTGCCAGGGAAAACCTGGGGAAACGCTGAACCGTGGCGCGGGCAGGACAACCCTGAACTCGAAGCGCTCCTCGGCCCGTTGGGGACCGTCGGGGAGGAAGCTGAAACGCCCCCCGAGAAAGAGTGGCGTCGCCGGCGTGATCGGAACGTCCGAGGCGGTCCCCCGCATGAATTTAACCAGCGCGTTCAGTGACAGGGCCAGCTCGTCAAGCTGAGCGTCAATGTCATCGGCCGGCGCGTCGAGCAGGAAGGTGCGAAAGAACCGCGGTCGACCCTGCGCCATGAGTACCAGGGTGGCCTCCGCTGCGCCCCACTCCAGCAAAAGGCCGTCGGAGACGGCCATGCCGCGTGCCAGGGCCAGCGGCTTCAAGTCCATGTGCTCGACCTGCAGGCCGGCTGCGCTGACGGCGCTGACCAGGGCGTCGATCATTTCTCGCCTCGCGGCCACCAGGTACACGGCGTAGCCGTTCGCATCGCGGACCGCGTGCCAGGCGAAATAGACGTCGGCGGCGGCCATCGGCACCTGCCGGCGACCTTCGAACGCGACAGCACGGCTGAGCTCGCTCTGGCGAAGTGCGGGCAATCGGAAATCGCGGAACGCGGTGCCGGTCTCCGCGATGGCGAGCCGGGCACGGGTCGCGCGCACGCCCCCCGCCTCGAGCGCGCTTCGGACGGCAGTGGTCAGCAGCGGCGAGGGCATGCCCTCCACGAGGGCGCCGTCCGGGAGGAGGACTTCGGCATGACCGGTGAGGCGCCGGCCGTCGGCCTCCAGCAGCTTCAGCTCGCGGGCTCCGATATCAAGTCCAAGCCGGGCGGTCACTGGAAGGTTTCCCAGCTCACGACTGACGACGCGCCCACTTGCGTCACCAGTGCCGTCAGGGTGCGGCTGGTGCCGGACGCGGTGACGGTCACGTTCCAGGTCGCCCCGTTTCCGTGGCAGGGGTTGCCCTTCTGAATGCCGACGTTGACCGTGATCGTCCCCGTCGGGTAGTTCAAGGTCAGCGTGCTGGTCTTCGGGGCGTTGCAGCCGTTGCCATTCTTGTCATCGATGACTTGCATGGCGTAGGCCAGTCCGGCATCGAGCGCGTAAGAGGAGCGAGTGTCCGCCCGAACGGTCCCCAACCCCAGGAAGGCGCTGCTGGCTAGCGTCAGGCCGGCCCAGAGGATGAGGAGGAAGGCGGCGACAAATGCCAACACGATGAGGAGCGCCTGCCCACGCTGACCAGGGCGACGTCGGGACATCAGAGGCAGCCTCCCGGACGGTTGCTGACGTTGAGTAACACTGCCGACGCGCCCGTGGCCGATGGAAGGATGCTGACGGTGCCATAACAACCAGCCCAGCTGACGATGACCCGCGTCATGCCGCGGGCAGCGACCTGGGAGGTGGCGTTGGCCATGCGGATCAGGTTGGCATTGCCGTCGATGCTGTAGACGACGGTGACCGGGGGGACACCATAGGTCAGGGTCATCGGAGTGCCGGTCTGGATGGTGCCGGCCACCGTGGCGGTCTCGCTCTGTAAGTCGCGGGTCAGCCACAGGCTCGCGTTGCTGACCGCGGAATCGGCGGCGATCACCCGGGCCTCGTTGTTGATGGCCCGGTAGCCCACGAGGAAGGTGCCGGCCATCGCCAGGGTAAGCACCGTCAGGATCGTTACGCCAACCATGGCTTCGACGAGGGTGAAACCGAGCTGCCGCCGCTTCATGGCAACTCCTTGAGAAAATCGAGTTGCTCCCGAATCCCGTTGGGCCCGCTGACCGTGAGGATGATCTCCTGCAATCCCGTGTCTGGATTGCCGGCGGCGAAGGTTGGGTTCGAGTTCTTGTCGTAGTGCAGCACCTGGGTGCTGAACGAATAGCCGCCCAGGGAGAGATGCGCGTAATTGGCGGCGGCAAGGTAGGTCTGGCTCTTGATGTACTCCGCGTCCGAGCGGGTGATGCGGTCGAGCGTCGTCTCCTGCTGATGTCGGGTGGCGGCCAGGGTGGTCGCCGAGAATCCGCCAAGGACGGTCACGACGATGACGGCCAGAAGAGCGATAGCTACCGTGGTTTCGATCAGGCTGAAACCGCGCTTTCGCCTCATTTCAACGCCCCCACCAGGCCGTACATGGCCGAGATCAACGACACCGCGATGAAGCCAACGATCACGCCGACCGCCACCGTCATCACCGGCTCGATCAGGGACGTCATCGCACGGATTCGATACTCGAGCTCCTCTTCGTAGAACTCGGCGGCTTGCTCCAGGTAGGTGTCCAGCGTTCCTGTCTCCTCGCCGACCCGGACCATCTGGGTCAGCATGGGCGGAAACAGGCGGGTCCGGACCAGCGGTCCGGCAAACCCCTCACCGCTCGTCATCTGCTCTTTCACGGTGGTCAATCCTCGCTGGAAGACCTTGTTGCCGGTGCTGGCGATGACGGCCTCGAAGGTCTGCCCCAATGGCACGCCGGCCTTCAACACCATGGCCAGTGTTCGGGCAAAACGATTCAGCACGGCCGACAAAACGATCGGTCCCAGGATCGGCGCCTTGATGGAGAGCTGGTCTTTGGCGTAGACCCCGCGTGCGGTTCTCAGCGCGAGGATAATGCCGCCCGCAACCGCGACGACCACGGCGCCGATGACCAGCGCCCACTGGCGGGTGAAATTGACAATGCCGATCAGGATCCGGGTCGATAACGGCAGCTCCACCCGAAACTCCGCGAAGATCCGAACAAAGGCGGGCAGTGCGAAGAAAACCAGGATGATGACAACGCCAGTCGCGACCACCAGGATGACCGCGGGGTAGATCATCGCGGCTTGAACCCGTCGTGCGGTGTTCAGGTCCCGCCGCAGATATCCCGCCAACTCGGTCAGGGTCGCCTCGAGGTTCCCGGTGAGCTCCGCCACGCGCACCAGGTCGATGTAGAGAGCGGGGAAAACCTTCTGGTGCTTGGCCAGCGCCTCCGAAAGATTCTGTCCGCGCTCGAGGTCGTCGAGCACCGCCAGGATCACCCGCTTGAACAGGGGTGAGGCCGTTTCCTGCGCGATAGTTCCCAGTGCCCGGCTCATCGGCACGCCGGCGCCGACAAAGGTCGCCAGCTGACGGGTGAAAAGAATGATGTCCGCCCGGGAGATCTGATAAAGGGACGGGAAGTAATCCGCCATCGTTTTCTTCGGCGGTACAGGGTTGAGTGCGACGATCTTGAGGCCTTCCAGCCACAGAGCCTGCTCGGCGGCCGAGGTGCCCTCGGCGTCGATCCGCCCGTCGCGGCGCTGCCCGGCCTCCGTATAGGCGCGGTACGCGTAGCTAGGCATCGTCACCCTCGCTCAGGTGCACGGATCGCATCACCTCGGCGATGGTGGTCAGGCCCTCATCGATCCTGGCCAGGCCCGCCGAGCGGAGCGTGGTCAGGCCCTCGGCGATGGCACGCTCGCGCAACGCCTCGGGTGGTGCATCGCGTACCAGCTCCCGTTTGATGCTGTCGCTCATGCGGAGGACTTCGAACACGCCGATGCGGCCGTGGAAGCCGGTGTGGGCGCAGAAGGCGCAGCCGTTCCCGCGGTGGAAGATCTGGCCCTGGCCACCCATCGCGCGGTAGAACTCCAACTCCTCCGTCGGCGGCTCGTACAGCACGCTGCACTCCGGACAGATGCGTCGGACCAGGCGCTGCGCCAGGACGCCGGTCACCGCCGAGGTCACCATGAATGATTCGATGCCCATCTCCAGAAACCGGTAGATCGCCCCCACGGCATCGGTCGCGTGCAGCGAGGAGAGCACCAGGTGCCCGGTCAGCGCCGACTGTACCGAGATCTCGGCTGTCTCCTTGTCCCGGATTTCGCCGACGAGGATGGCGTCCGGGTCCTGACGAAGGATGGCGCGAAGGCCATTCGCGAACGTGATCCCGGCCAGGCGGTTGATCTGGATCTGATTCACGCCCTGGAAGGTGTACTCGACCGGATCCTCGATGGTCATGATGTTCTGTTCCATCCGATCGAGCTCGTTGAGGGCCGCGTAGAGCGTGGTCGTCTTCCCGCTGCCGGTCGGGCCGGTGACCAGGATCATGCCGTAGGGCGACCGGACCAGCGCCCGGAAGGTCAGGAGCGCCGCTCGCGAAAAGCCCAGCGTGTCGAGACCAAGGATGGAACGCGACCGCTCCAGGAGGCGCAGCACGACCTTTTCGCCCCAGATGGTCTCGATGGTTCCCACGCGGATATCGAGGGGCCGGCCGTCGACCGTCGTCTGAATCTGTCCGTCCTGGCTGTGGCGCCGGTCGACGATGTCGAGGTTGGCCAGAAGCTTGACGCGCGAGGCGATCGGGGCGGCCAGCGTCGCCGGCAGCCGGGTCGCATCGTGGAGGACGCCGTCGATGCGAAAGCGCACGCGCAGGTGATCCTGCTGCGGCTCGATGTGAATGTCCGAAGCCCGCTCTTCCGCTCCCTGGGCGATGATCAGATCGACGATCTGCACCACCGGCGCGTCCTGCTTGACCTCGGCCAGCCGTCGGGATGCCACGGTGGGCCGTCGTGTCTCCTCGAAGGAACGGACGTTGCGGTCGACCCCGGTTCGCAGTTTGTAAGCCTGCGTGATCGCCTGCTCGATCTGCGATCGCACACCCAGCACCGGCTTGATGCGCTTCCGGGTCAGTACCTTCAACTCGGCGAACAGTGCCAGGTCACCCGGGTCAACGGTTGCGAGTTCGAGCTCGTCCTTGTCCACGCGAAGGGGCAGGATGATGTGTTCGCGGGCGTACGACTCGGAGATCAGCGCGAGGGCCTCCTTGTCGATCCGGGTTCGGCCGAAATCGACTTGCGGCACGTTGAAATGCCGGCTGAGCACACCGGCGAGAGCCTTTTCGTCGACCAACCCCTGGGCGAGCACGATCTGCCCCAGTGGACGGCGCTGCCGCTTTTGCTCGGCTAGAGCCGCCTCCAACTGTTCCGCAGTCAGGAGCCGGCTTTCGAGCAACAGCTCACCGAGGCGTTTTTCCTGGCGCAGCCCGAACCGTTCGGCGGGCTGGCGCTCCACGGCGCTCACGCGATCGCCTCACGGATCGGCCCTTCCAGCTGGCGGCGGATCTTGAAGAGCGCTTCAGGGGTAAAGCGCAAGTGCCGGCCAGGGGTGCGGAACGCGGGCTGAATGTCACCGCGGTTCACTGCGCGGATCAGCGTGGACTTACTGATCCCGAGCCAGCGCGCCGCTTCGCTCGTCGACAGCGCCGGCTTCATGGGTCTCTAACCGGAGCAAACGCGTCAAGCGGCGCAACCCTGCGACTAGGCCGCGAGGCGACGCAACTCTTCCGGATGCTGTGCCCGGGCAGCGGCGGCGCCAAAATCGACCAGCCCGGCCCTGACCAATTCGCCCAGGCTGCGCTCCATCGTGTTCATGCCGTCCTTGACCCCGGTCTCCAGCACATTGCGCAGCTGGCGCGTCTTGCCTTCCTTGATCAGGTTCTGGACGGCGATCGTGTTGAGCAGGACCTCGAAGGCGGCGACTCGGCCCGGGCCGTCACGGCGGGGCAGCAGTTGCTGGTAGATCACCGCCGCGAGTGTGTTCGAGAGCTGGACGCGGACCTGTTGCTGTTGCTCGGCGGGAAAGACGTCCACCATGCGGTCGACAGCCTGCGCCGTGTCATTGGTGTGAAGGGTGGCCAGGACAAGGTGACCGGTTTCGGCGATCGTGATCGCCGCCGAGATGGTCTCGAGGTCCCGCATCTCCCCGATGAGGAGCACGTCGGGCGTCTGGCGGAGGGCTGCTCGTAGAGCGTCCGCGAATGAGGCAACATCCGCGCCGACCTCGCGTTGCTCGACGATACTGCGCTGGTGCCGGTAGACGTACTCGATCGGGTCCTCGATGGTGATCACGTGGCACGGCCTCGTTGCCACGATGTCGTTCACCATCGCCGCCAGCGTGGAGGATTTGCCAGAGCCGGTGGGCCCGGTCACCAGGATCAGACCCTGGCCCAACCGGGTCAGGCCGCGCACCACCGTGGGCACGCCAAGCTGATCGAAGTTCGGGATCTGATACGGGATGAGTCGCAACGCCAGGCCAACGGATCCGCGCTGCTTGAAGGCGTTGATCCGAAACCGCGCCCGCCCTTTCCAATTGAAGGAGAAGTCGAGATCGCCCTCTGCTTGAAAGCGGGCCCAGCGCTCGGGCGACACCACTTCCCGCGCCATCTCCTCGATCTGGTCTGGGCGAAGCGGATCGCGCGCGATTGGTACCAGGGCGCCATCCTTGCGCATGGTGGGCGGCGCTCCGGCCGACAGTATGAGATCGGAGGCCGCCTGCTCCAGCAAGACCTGGAGGTAGGCGTCGATGATCAGAGGGTGCGGGTCCGCCTGCTGGCCGGGAGGCGTGCTTGATTGCTTGACATCCTGTGCAACCTGCTGGGCGCGGCCTTCTTGCTTCCGCTGGGGGCCGCCCTGGGCAGCTTCTTCGAGGTCGTCCTGGACCGCCTGCCACGGGGAGAGTCGCTGCTCTGGCCACCGTCGCACTGCCGCACCTGCGGCCATCGACTGAACGCCGACGAGCTCATCCCGGTGATCAGTTACCTGGCCCAGCGCGGCCGTTGCCGGGCCTGCGATATTCCGATCGGCCGGGGCGTGCCGGTCCGCGAAGCACTCAGCGGGCTGGCCCTGGCCGTGCCCTGGGCGCTCACGGGCTGCGCCCATCCGGTGTTCGCGCTGGGCATCGGGATCGCCCTGCTGGTGGCGGTGTGGGTCGCGCGCGGTGTGATTGTGAGCCGGGGCTCGACCGCAGGCCGCGGAAGCAATTAAGCCTGCAACCGCGCGTTACCTAGGCAGCTTTGAAGCTGACCGGGCCGCTGTTCCCTAAAGAAACGCTCGGAATCCGCCGGATACTCGGCCTGGCCGTCTTGATGGCGGCGGTGGCCGCCGTCGCCTATCTGGAACGATTTCTTGGCCGTGACCTGGACCTGCGCCTGATCTACTTCCTGATCGTCCTGTGCGGCGCCATTCTGCTGCCACGCTTACTGGCGCTGGCCGTGGCGGCCGGCGTCGCGATCGTGAGCGTGGGAGTCAGCGGCGTCGAGGGGACGAGCCTCCTCATCAATGGACTCACCCATCTTTTGATGTACGGCTACGCCGCCTTGCTAACCAACAACTGGGAACAGGAGCGGCGGCGGTTGATGCGGATGAGCCGTGTCGATGAGCTGACCGGTCTGCACAACCTGCGAGCGCTCCACGAGCAGCTCCCTACCTGGCTGGGACCGGCCGCGCGAACCGGCCGGCGGATGGCGCTGATGATGATGGACGTAGACGGGTTCAAAACCGTCAACGACCGGCTCGGGCACGGCGTCGGCAACGAGTTGCTCAAAGAGGTGGCGAACCTGCTTCGCTTCGCCGTGCGGGTCGGTGACGAGCCGTTCCGATTCGGTGGAGACGAATTCGTCCTCTTGCTGTCGGATGCCGATGGTGCCGGCGCGGTGATCGTGGCGCAGCGGATCCAGGATATCTACCGGTCGATGGGTCAGACGTTGCGTGGCACGGACGTCGAAGTATCCTTCAGCATCGGCATCGCGGTCTTTCCCGACGATGGCTCGTTGCCCCAGGATCTGCTTCAACGCGCCGACGAGGCGCTCCTGCAGGCCAAGCGCAGCGGGCCGGCCAAAGTCGTCCGCTACGCGGAGCGCGCCGCCGCCTAGGGCCGGCAGGTCCAGGACTGCAGGGGGACCGAGTAGCCCGGCGTGCTGAAGACCAGCTGCTCGGTTCCCGCTGATGCGGGCGTCCAGCTGTCGGTCACCACGCTATGCGCCGCGGTATTCCCCGCCGCGACAACGATGGTGTATTGGGGGCTCACCCAGGTGCCGTTGCTGTCCTTGCGAATCCAGTTGTAGCGGACCGTCCCGCCCGGTCCGCCCGCCTGCATCCGGAAGGTGCCGGTGGCGGTCACGGTGCCGAGCTTGCACTTCGTCGAGTTGTTGACGTTGATCGTCACGTTTTCCGATGCCGATGCGATGGCGAAGGGTGCGGGCGTCGGAGTTGGCGTGGGCGTTGGGGTCGGGGTTGGCGTGGGCGTTGGGGTAGGGGTAGGCGTGGGCGTGGGTGTCGGCGTCGGGCTGGCTGACGGCGACGGCGTGGGGGATGCGCTCGGACTCGGCGACGGCGAACCGCTCGGACTGGCCGACGGTGACGGGCTCGCACTTGGCGAGGCGGAGCCGCTCGGGCTGGGCGACGCCGAGGCACTCGTGGAAGGGCTCGTGCTCGGCGAGCTGGTGGGGGAGGCGGTCGGTCCGAGCGCGACGATGGGCGATCGCGACGCGTTTGGCCGCGCGGCGAAAAACCGGGGAGGAAGGTTGAAGGTCGGTACCAGCAGCCAGAAGGGGGCGTGCGGATCGTCCGCGAAGTACAGGCTGGCTTCCGGGTCCGCGGCGTTCCCCGCGGCATCGATCCGGAACGGACCGATCTCCCAGTCGGCGGGAATCGCCCGCACCAGGAAGAAGACCAGGATCAACCCGCCGAAGAAGAGTAGAAAGCCCGCCTTGCGGCGCCGGCGGCGCTTTCGTTCGCCACTTCTGATCTCAACGCCGTTGCCTGGCTTCTGCGATTGCACCGGCAGCGCGACGGCATCCAGCACCACGCCCACCTCAACCAGGGCGGTCGTGCCACCATCGGGTTCACCGCCCGGGGCTGGTTTGCCTGGATCGGGCACAATTGCCGCGTCAACCTGGGCGGGCGCATGCGTCGCTCCGGCATCCGGGCCACCAACGAGCTTGGCCAGCCGCTTCTCCAGCCTGTCTCTATCCAGGCCGGAAATCGCATCCTTCGGCGGCATGGCACGCCAGGGAGTTAGGCGCATCTGCGCCCACCCTAGCGCCGGCCGATTACGACGCCTGTTTCACGCGTGGCCGCTCAACCATGCTGCTGTGACAGGCTTGCCACGGAGGGTTTACGACCTCGTTGCCGTCGCGGAGTTAGCCAGGGGGCCAGGCCATGGCTCGCCCACCGAGGAGATGGACGTGGAGGTGATAAACGCTCTGGCCGGCCTGCGGGCCCTTGTTGAAGACGAGTCGATAGCCGTCGCGATCCACCTTTCGCTCGTCGGCGATGCGGTTGGCCACCTCCAGCATCCGAGCCAGCATCGGGGCGTGCTCGCGGGTGAGATCGTGGACAGAGGGGATGTGCTCTTTGGGGATGACGAGCACGTGGGTTGGCGCCACCGGCCGGATGTCCTCGAAGGCAACGATGTTGTCATCGCGGAAGACTTCTTTCGCGGGAATCTCCCGGGCGAAGATCTTGCAGAACAGGCAGTCCTCAGCCACCGGCACAGCTTACGCGCCGAGCAGACCGTCCCCGCAGCTGGCCATCGGTCGGATGGTTGCGAGCGCACCCAGCGTCTGACCGCGGACCGGCGCATACACCGTGATGTAGTTGTCGCTGAGTCCACGCATCCGGTTCGGAAAGCGCCGGTCCCAGATCACCTCCAGCTCCCGGTCGATGAAGCGCGCCTCATACGCTCGGCGCTGGGCCTCAGCCTGCGTCTGCAGTCGGTGGCTCCGTTCCTTGCTGATCGGGT
>Ga0066695_10000383_pt1 | contig 13411 bp, 10 predicted proteins | sample GraSoiAngelo_144_FD_66452 | JGI IMG/M metagenome (GOLD analysis project Ga0066695, IMG submission 66452) | Grasslands soil microbial communities from the Angelo Coastal Reserve, California, USA - 14_1009_02_40cm | ecosystem: Environmental > Terrestrial > Soil > Grasslands | place: USA...
AGCACGTTGGGAGTGCTTTTCACGCCCAGCACGTTGCGGTGCCTTTCACACCGAGCACGGTGGAGTGGTGTTCACGCCGAGCACGGTGAAGTGCTTTTCACGCCCAGCACGGTGAAGTGCTTTTCACGCCCAGCACGGTGGAGTGCTTTTCACGCCGAGCACGGTGAAGTGCTTTTCACGCCGAGCACGGTGGAGTGCTGTTCACACCCAGCACGGTGAAGTGCTTTTCACGCCGAGCACGGTGGAGTGCTGTTCACACCCAGCGATTGCGTGGCTCTACGAGAGCTCTTCGACGTGTGTCGCGAGGATCTCCCGGAGCCGCGCGAAGCGCGGGTACTTCTCGAGGTTCGTGCGCGTGTACCGCAGCGTGCGCGGCATGTACTGGATGTACACCGGGTTGCGGCGGGTCATGGTCTGGTAGCCGAACGTGCCCAGCGCCTTCAGGTTCCGCTGCAGGGCCATCAGATCGAAACGGCGCCGGAATTCGTCGGCGGAGAACGCCGCGCCGTTGCCTTGTTTCAGCGCGAGGAAGTACGCGATGAGCTCGTCGAGCTCGCGGTCGGCGATGTCGACATAGGAATCACGCAGCAGCGACACGAGATCGTAGGTGTCGGGTCCCATGCGCGCGTCCTGAAAGTCGATGATGTAGAGGCTGCCTTCGCGCAGCATCAGGTTGCGGCTGTGATAGTCGCGATGGCACAGGACGCGAGGCTCGCCCGACAGCTCGTCGACGATCGCCGCCCACTCCCCGGCGAGCGCCGCTCGCTCCGCTTCGTCCAGCGCAACACCCCGATAGCCCTCGACGAAGTGCTTCGCGAAGAACTGGAGCTCCCACGTCAACTTCTCGATGTCGAACGCAACCCGATACGGCGGATAGCGGTCCGATCGCAATTCCGACCCGCGCCGCTGCAGCAGCTCGATCAGGGCCACGGCCTGCCGATACAGCGCCGCATGCTCCTCGGCCGATGCGGCGCCCAGGTGCGCCTGCAGCGTCACGTCTCCGAGATCCTGCAACGCCAGAATGCCGAGCTCGTCCGAGTGACCGAGCACCCCCGGCACAGGCAGCGGGACCTGCTGGAGCAATTCGCCCACGCTCGCAAACGGCAGCGACGCGAAGTCAATCGGCCCGGCGTGCAGTGCCAGCACGATCGACGGGCCGTCGGCCGGGATGATCCGGAAGTACCGGCGGTCCGACGCGTCGCCGGTCAGCGGCACCACGCGCGCGTCGCGCCCAGCGAGTCCACTTTCGCGCAGATAGCCGTCGATCCGTTCGCGAAGTTGGGCGCCGTCGGCGGTGTGCTGTTCGTTCATGGGCGCCTGGACGAGACTGGCAGTTGATCTATCCGTCCGCCCCGGTCACTCCCTCGACCGGGCCGACGTCCAGCGGTGTCTCAACCAGATCGTCGCCTTTCCCACGGATGAGGATCGCGCGCCGACAGGCGGTGCCGGCGGGCACCCGTACGCGGTCGGTGATGATGCACTCGTCGATCACAGCGTCCGCGCCAACCTGCACATCGTCCCACAGAATCGACCCTGTGACGCGCGCGGAGGCGTCGATGCGGGCGGATTGCGTCATACCTGAGCTGGACGTGCCGGCTCTCGTCATGAACGCCTGCGATGTCTGCCAGTAGTCGGTTGGGGTGCCGACATCCCAGAACTCGGCCCCGCACACGAAGCCCCGAACGGCGCCGGGCCGCGATCTGACGAGCGCGTCATACACTCCGCCGATCGAGCTGGCCGCTTCGCCGGGTGCCACCGCATCGAACGCCCTGGCGTCGGCGATCTGCACGCCGATGAAGTGATACGTCCCCGCCGACGAAGGACCACGCCGCGCAAAGCCGACGACCCGCCCTTCGTCGTCCAGCCGCACGCCGCCGTAACGGGTGAACGCGCGATTGGGAACGAGCGCGAGCGTCACGAGCGCGCCGAACGCCGCATGAGCGTCGGCGAGTTGCGCCAGGTCCAGATCCGTCAACGTGTCGCCGTTGATGATCAGGAACGTGCCGGCGTCACCATCTCCGATGATCGGCCGCGCCAGCCGCGGGCCGCCCGCGCTGCCGAGGATCCGCGGGTACTCCCACGAATAGCGGACGCGGGCACCGAGATCGCGGCCGTCGCCGACGACCGCCGTGATCGTCTCGGGACGGTGATGGAGATTGAGCACCAGATCGTCGGCGCCTTGCGAGGCGAGCCACCTGATGATGCGTCGGATCATCGGCTCGCCGGCGACCGGCATCGCGGGCTTCGCGCGGACCTCGGTGAGTGGCAGGAGCCGCGTGCCGAGACCGGCCGCGAGCACGACTGCCTGGCGAATCGGCGCCTTCGTCATAACAGGGCTTACAAGGCAATCGTGCGGCCGGCGCGTGTGAACGCGCGGCGCAGGAACACGTACATGGTGAAGCATTCGATGGCGAAGGCGGGGAAGCCGAAGTAGCCGGGCAGCGGCATCTCGAAGAGCTTCAGGTGCTCCATGATGGGCACGCTGTAGTGCCATTTGGCGCGTGACCAGTAGTTCCAGAATTCCCAGAGCACGCCGCAGAGGAGGCCGCTCAGCGACAGGTTGGTGAGCCGATCGCGGCGTTTGGCGCGCCAGTCGTCCCAAAGCGACTCGCCGCCGAGCCACGCGTTGATCGGGTCGAGCAGGAAGATGAAGCCGAGCCACACCGGCGCCGCCAGGTACCGCGCACTGGCTGCTGAGACGAGAAACGGCGCGATGAGCATCGCCGCGCCGATGGCGGCGCTCAACAGGCCAGGTCGGTCGCGTGGGTCGGGCAGGTCGCGCAGGTCAGGCAGGTTGGGTAGGTGAGGTAGCGAGACCGCACTCGACCTGCGCGACGCACGGGCTACGCTCATCAGGTCCGCTCCCTCGAAAATGGCGGGCCAGATCGTGGCGAACGACCAGGCGTACCCGAAGGTCCGCAACGCCGGATCCTCGGGCAGGCCGACGTAGTACCAGTTCCTGAGGACCCGGTTGTAGCCTTCGAACACCAGCCACAGCGGAATCGACGCGAGCGCCAGCAAGGCGAGCTCGAGCGGCGCCGACTGCATCCACGAGTGGCCGCGGGCACGAAACACGATCGCGTCCGCGAAGATGATGAATCCGGTCCACGCAATCGGGGTGTTCCACGACCAGAACGGCTCGATCTTCGCGAGCGTGGCCGCCTCGGATACGACCATGATCGCGAGGCCGATCCAGACCGCCTCTCCCTTCAACACCATCGACATAAACGTAAGGCCTTTTCGGGTTTCCTTTGTGTCCTTTGTCCCCTTTGTGTCCTTTGTGTCTTTTTCAAGTGACACGCACTCGGAACGAGCAGCCGCGGAGCGCCGGCGTGCCGACGCCTTTGCCGAGAATCAACACTTTGTGGGTGCTTCCGAGGCCCCCTGGCATCACCAGCGTCTTCACATTGCGGATTGCGGACTGCGGATTGCGGGCGGATTGCGGATTGAGGACTGACGGGAGGAGTCCCAGGAGGAAGTACGTCTGATCGAGGAATCCGAGTGTGGCCAGGCCCTCGGCCTCCGCGCCCGCTCTGACGCTCGTGAAGTCGACGTGCGCGGTGAGGTCCTGGTCGCCGGGCTGCCGCAGCCACGCCGGCGTCTCCGGCGCCGACTCCGGTCCCCTGCTGCGATGCCGCGAAAACGTCGTCAGCGTGCCGTCCGCGTGCGCCGCCGAATAGAGCTCGCGCGCCTCGTGGCCGTAATCGATCAGGATGATGAACCCGCGCTCGAGTCGCCGCGCCGCGTCACGGATCCAGTCAACCGCACGCAGGTTGATTTCCACGCGCCACCCCGCCTCGAGGGACACGCCCAGCCGGTCGAGGTACTCGCCGAGCGCCGGTGTTGACAGCGGTCCCTCGATCAGGTGTAGGGCGGAATCGACGTACACCTCCCTCAACCCGTCGGCGCGCATGACAACCTGGTGGACCGGGAGCGCGTCGAGCAGCTCGTTCGCGACCAGGACGCCCTGGAACATCGCGGGAAGCGAATCGGTCGAGGACGCGAGGCGCCCGGCGACGTCGCCGAGCGTGTCGGCCTGCGCGCGCCGCGCTTCATCGCTGGTCTCCACGAGGTGCAGGCGGAGCGAGTCGTAGAAAGCCGGATCGCGGTCTCGTGCCGCACGCAGGATGTCGGCGGACAAACGGCCATTGCCGGCGCCGGCTTCGACGAGATCGAAGCTCCTGACCGCAGAGGGAGCAGAGCACTCGACTTTCTGCGCGTGCGCCGCGGCCTCCGCGGTCAGCGTGCTCATTTCAGCGAGCTGGATTTCCAGCAGCTCGCCGAAGAGGGGCCCGACGTCGACGCTGGTAAAAAAATCGCCCGCGCGGCCGGATCGCTGGGCCGCACGGGCGTAGTAGCCGAAGTCGGCGTCGTAGAGCGCCAGATCCATGAACGCGGCCACCGTCATCGGGCCGCGTTCACGGACGACATCGGCGATCGACGATCGGCGATGTTCAGTCTTTCTTGATGGGGACGAAGACTTCGCCATCGCCGCGCCAGACCCGCAGCTGCGCGAGACGTCCCGATGGGACCTTCTGGAGCTCCCGGGCCGCTTCGACCGCGCTCGACACGGCCTTCGAATTGACCGACAGGATCACGTCGCCCTGCCGCAGCGCGCCGGCCGACGGCCCGTCCGGATCGACGTCGGTGACGACCGCGCCCGACTGCCCCGACGGCAGCCGCAGCCGCCGCGCCATCTGCGCGGTGACGTTCTCGAGGGTCAGCCCGAAGCTGCCGGCCGCCTGTTCCTGCGGCGCCGCCTGATCATTCCCCTGCGGACGACGTGCGACAGTCTGCTCGGCTTCCAGGTCGAGCTCGTCGACGACGACGTTGAGGGTCTTTTCCTGCTTGTTGCGCAGCACCTTCACCGACACGCTGGTGCCCGGCTTGGTCGAGACGACCATCTTCACCAGCCCGTCGCTGTTCGTGACGGGCCGGCCGTTGAACTGCACGATCACGTCGCCCGGCTCCATGCCGGCTTTCGCCGCCGCGCCGCCCGCGATGATTTGCGCCACCACGGCGCCCGCGCGCGACTTCAGCCCGAAGTCCTCGAAGCCTTCACGCGGGACCGGCAGCACCTGCACACCGATGCGCCCGCGGATGACCTTGCCCTGGTGCAGTTGCGGCAGCAGCTCTCGCACCGTGTTGCTCGGCACCGCGAACCCGATGCCGATATTTCCTTCGTTGCGCGCGTTGGTGATGATCGCGGTGTTGACGCCGATCACCTCGCCGCGCAGGTTCAGCAGCGGCCCGCCGGAATTGCCGGGGTTGATCGCGGCGTCGGTCTGCATCATGTCGTTAAATCGGCCGTTGGTCACGGGAAACGCGCGCGACGTCGCGCTGATGACGCCCACCGTCACGGTGTGCGCATAGCCAAACGGGTTGCCGATGGCCATCACCCAGTCGCCGGCCTCCACCTGCGACGAGTCGCCGAATTTCGCCTCCGGCAGCGGATGAGTCGGCTTCTCCACGAGCTGAATCAGCGCGCTGTCGGTCAGCGGATCGCGGCCGATCACCTTGGCCTTGTAGCTGACGTCCGATTCGTCCGCGTACAACGCCACCTCGATCTTCGTCGCGTCCTCGACCACGTGATTGTTGGTGAGGATGTAGCCGTCCTTGCTGATGATGAAGCCGGTGCCCGCCGCGCGCGTCGTCTGCTCGCGCTGTCGCCGGCGCCCGTTGCCACGCCCGCCCTGGTTATCCTGCTGGTCCTGATCGCCGCCGGCGCCGCCACCCGGGCCGCCGAAGAAGCGGTGGAACAGATCGTCGGGCGTGCCGCCTCCGCCGCCGAAGAAATCGGTGAGGTCCTGCCCCTTCGCCTTCATCTCGGTCCGGATGTTCACGACGATCGGCGTCGCCATCTTGGCGACATTCCGGAACGTCTGTGCGTCGAGCGGGCCGTTGATCGGCGCGCTGTTCATCGGCGGGACCGCGATGGTCTGCGCCGAGGACGCGGGCGTGAGATCGAAACGCGAGGCGATCACCATCCCGACAAACAGCGACGCGACGACGAGGAGCACTCCGTAGAAAGCCGTGGTCTTGCGCGTTGACATTGTTACGAACCTCCGGCGGGCCCGACTGGACCCGCCCTAACTAAGTGTCAGAATCCCGGTCTGCAACGGTCCGGTCACCGCCGCGTCGCGCGGCGCGACTATCATATTGATTTCCGTCCGGACGCCGAAGTCGTCGAAGTACACCCCGGGCTCGATCGTGAATCCGCTGCCGGCGAGCAGCCGGCGGTCGTCATGGGTCTCGTAATCGTCCATGTTGGCGCCGTTGCCGTGCACCGATTCGCCCAGGCTGTGGCCGGTGCGATGCAGGATCCGCTCTCCGTAGCCGGCGTCGCGCAGGACCGAGGACGCCGCGCGATCGACCTCCCAGCCACGGAGCTCGCGGCCGGCGCGTATCGCATCCTGCACGAGGCGCACGGCGGCGTCGCGGGCGTCCGAGACGGCTCCGAACGCCTGTGCACAGCGATCGGGGACGCGGCGGCCGGTGAATCCGATCCAGGTGATGTCCGCAAACACCGCGCCTGGCCGATCGAGCTTGCCCCAGAGGTCCAGCAACACGATCTCGCCGGCGTGAATCGCGCGGTGTTCGCGTGCCGTCGGGAGATAGTGAGGGTTTCCTGAATGTTCGGCGGCCGAGACGATCGGATCGGAGTCGCTGACGAGCCCCTCGTCGCGAAACCAGCCGGCCATGAGCTGCTGGATGGCGTACTCGGTCGTGGCGATGCCGTCCCGAATACGTTCGGCGACCGCTTCGAAGGCGCGGTCCTTCACGCGGTAGAGTTTTTCGGAGGCCTGCCGGTGGGTGGCGATGGCGTCCGCGTCCCAGATCGTCGAGAACCGCTGGACGAGATCGCCCGACGACACGACGTCGACGCCTGCCTGCCGGACCAGTTCGACGGTGCCGGCGTCCACGCGTGCGATGTAGGGGATGGCGCAGCCGGGGGAGTATTCCATCGCCACGCGCCGCACGCCGGTCAGCAGCATCCGGAGGCCCGCTTCGAGCTGATCACGGCCGGCGTATCGCGTGGTCGTGCCGGGCAGATGCGCGAGCGAATTCTTTTCGATGGCGTGGACCAGGCCGCGGGGCTCACCGTCTGCCGGAATCAGGTAATACCAGCGCCGGGTGGCGAGATGTCCGCCCTGGCGGTTGACGCCCGTCACGTCGGCGGCGAGCGGGTTCAGTCCACGGAAGTCGTACAACAGCCACGCGTCGATGCCGTCGGCCCTGAGCGCCGCCTGCACCGCACCGATGTCGAGCCCGACCGCAGCCTGCGAAAGGGACATTCGATAAGTATAGCCGGGACGCTATAATTGCTTCACGCCTGAATGCCAGCGCCAGTCGGCGTCGCATCGGCGACGCGAACGAGAGTGATGACCATGAACGCACGTATCCGCGTAACGAAGCGTCGACTCAAAACGCCGGGTGATACCGAGCCGTCGGTTCGTGAATCTTCGTTACCAGGCGCCCGCTGTGCGGCCGCCGAGACAGCTGAAGCCTCACCGGCAAATACATGCGTCATTTCGCCGGAACGCGGCTTTAGAAGGTGTCTGGTGGCGTCGATCGTGTTGCTGGCCGGTACCATCCTGACCGCCGGCCAGGCTCCGGCGCCGTCGCCGCCGCCGCAGCCCCCCACTTTCAAGGTCCGCGTCGACTACGTCGAGGTCGATGTCGTCGTGACCGATCGGCAGGGCCAGCTCGTCCGCGATCTGAAGAAGGAAGACTTTCAGGTCCTCGAGGACGGGAAATCGCAGGTCGTCACCACCTTCACCCTGGTCGATATTCCGGTCGAACGGGCCGACCGCCCGCTGTTTGCCAGCGCGCCGATCGAACCGGACGTCAAAACGAACGAGAAGCCGTTCGACGGCCGTGTGTACGTGATGGTCATCGACGACCTCCATACGCGCTTCGGGCGAACGCAGCGCGTGAGGGGCGCGGCGAGGCAGTTCATCGAGCGCCGTCTCGGCGCGAACGACCTGATGGCGGTGGTGCACACGGCGGGTCCCACCGACGGCAACCAGGAATTCACGAACAACAGGAGGCTGCTGCTGGCCGCCGTGGACAAGACCAGCGGACGCAAGCTGGATTCGGCGACCGCGGGCAGGACCGACGAGTTCAACCGCACGAGGGACCTGCGCCAGTCGGGCGACCCGGTGAACGATCCGAACGATGCGGAGCGCGGGTTCAACGCGCGATCGACGCTCGACACGCTGCGGAACGTCGCCGACTGGTTCGGCTCGATACGCGGCCGTCGCAAGTCGATCCTCTTCGTCAGCGAGGGGATCGACTACGACATCCACGACATGATTCCGGCGAGCGGGTCCAACCACACCAGCGCATCCATGGTCCTGGACTCGACGCGCGACGCCATCGCCGCGGCGACGCGGTCGAACGTGGCGATTTATGGCATCGACCCGCGCGGGCTGACCGACCTCGGCGACGAGTCGATCGAGATCGGCTCGTTCCCGGACGACACGTCTCTCGGCATCGGCACGGGCTCGCTCATGAACGAGCTCCGGCTCGCGCAGGACAGTCTGCGGACGCTCTCCGAGGAGACCGGCGGGTTCGCCGTCGTGAACAAGAACGACTTCTCGACCGCCTACCAGCGCATCGTCGAGGACAACAGCTCGTACTATGTCCTGGCCTATTACCCGCCGGACGCCAGGCCGGGACGGTTCCACAAAATCGATGTCCGCGTGACGCGTCCGGGACTGACCGTCCGCGCGAGGAAAGCGTACGTCGCGCCGAAGAAAGCCGACGCCGTCCCGACGGCCGGCAAGAGCCCGTCGACGCCGGAGCTGCGGGAGGCGCTCGACAGCCCGTTGCCGATCAGCGGTCTGGCGATGCACGTGTTCGCCGCGCCGTTCAAGGGCGCCGCGCCCAACGCGTCGGTGCTGCTCGGCGTGGAGCTGCGGGGACGCGACATTCAACTGACCCAGAACACGAAAGTGCTGCTCTCGTATGTCGCGATCGATGCGAACGGCAAGTTCAAGGGGGGCAACACCGACTCGCTCACGATGACCAACTTGCGGCCCGAGACCAGGTCGCGCATCGAGCAGACGGGTCTGCGCACCCTCAACCGCCTCGACCTGCCGCCCGGGCGATACCAGCTGCGCGTCGCCGCGCACGACTCGAGCGGCGGCAACGTCGGGTCGATTCAGTACGACTTGACGGTGCCCGACTTCGTGAAGGCGCCGTTCAGTATCAGCGGGCTCGTCCTGACGTCTGCCGCCGGCTCTGCGCTGCCGACGGCGCGGGCCGACGAGCAGCTCAAGCCGATGCTGCCGGGTCCGCCGATCGCCCTGCGCAGCTTCCCGCAGAACGACGAGATCGTCCTGTTCGCCGAGGTGTACGACAACGCGGGCGGCACTCCGCACAAAGTCGACATCACCGCGACGGTGACGACCGACGAGGGCAAAGTGCTGTTCAAGACCGACGAAGTGAGGGACTCGACCGATCTCGGCGGGGCGCGCGGCGGGTACGGCTACACGGCGAAGATTCCGATGAAGGATCTCGCGACCGGCCTCTACGTGCTGAAGGTCGAAGCGAAATCGCGCCTGGGGAACTCGCCGGTCGCCGGGCGCGAATTGCGCATTGAAGTGACGCCGCCGGTGGCTGGACGATGAGCGCCGCCGGCGCGCCGGCGGTTGTCCTGATGACGCAGGTGCTGGCGCTCGCGGGAATCCTGGGGCAGCCACCGGCTCGTGGCAGGCCTCCGGACTTCATGATGTTGGAAGCGCCGAACACAAGGACCATCGAAAAGGGCGATCAGAGCAACGTCGACGACGCGAAGCAGGTCCTCGTCCGCACCGACGGGGAATGGACGCGCCTCTGGCAGCAGCACTCGCCCGAGCGGCCGCGGCCGGCGGTCGATTTCTCGAAGGAGATGGTCGTCGGCGTCTTCATGGGGAGCCGGCCGCACGCCGGCTTCAGCACCGCCATCGTCAGCACCACGGCGGCGAACGGCGCGCTGATCGTGCGCTACACGGAAACCCTGCCGAAGCCCGGCACCGTCAGCGCGCAGATCCTCACGTTCCCGTATCACCTGGTCGCGATCGCGAAGACGGACGTGAAGGATGTGAAGTTCGAGAAGGTGCAGTAAACGACTTCTTACTTCTTCGGAGCCGCCTTCTTCGCCGGGGCCTTGGACCCTGACGTATTCACCACCGACTCCTTCGGCGCGTCGAACGACTTCACCGGGTGCGTCTTCACCGTACCGTTGGCGTGCGAGAACATGTACTGGTTCGCCTGCATCTTCGCGTTGTAGGGCGTTTCGATCTTGACGGTCTGGACTTCTCCCGGCTCCAGCCGATTCACGACGCCCTTGCCTCCGGTGACGAGGCCGCCGCCCTTGTCGTACCAGGTCTCGTCGATCGCGAGGCGCAGGATGGGGGCGTTCGAAATGTTCTTCACCTGGAGTGTCGTGACGACCATCTCCTTCTCACGCTTCGTCGACGGCTTCGTGAACTCGACGTCGGCCTGCCCCTTGAAGGCCGGCGCGAACTTCTTGCCCGCCAGGATCGACTTCATCGGCGGGGCCTGAGGGGGTTGAGCGAAGACCGCGGCCGCGACGAAGCTGGCGCCGACGAGCGTCGCGGCGAGAGTCAGACGCGCGCGATTCATAAAGTCCTCCCGGAAGCAGACGAGCTGAAAGGTGGAAACGGGCCGGAATTATATCAGCTAAGGGCCCGTCACGGCGCGGGTTAAACCCGTCGGATTACATTTCGCCGTTCCAGTCCTCGGGTTCAGGGTTGACCGCACGGAAAATCTCCATATGCCATTTGCCGCCGCCCCACGGCTCGATCACCTCGGCCGCGACGACGTCGACCAGGATCTCGGAGAACAGGCGGCCTTCCGGATCGCCTTCGAGGTGGTAGGCCGGCTCGTCCCAGCCGAAATTCGGGTAGAGCATCAGCGTCAGAAACAAGTCGTACCCGTCGTCCACGACGATGAGCTGTCCGCAGGGGCGCTTCTGCGTCGAGTGATAGATCAGGTACTTCTCCGCGCTGTGCGCGCGGATGTAACGCTTCAGCGCGAACTCGCGCGCGACGATCTCCTCGACGGCGATTTTCTTGTCCCAGCAGTCGCGGCAATACTTCTCCTCGCCCCGCGGCTCCGAAACCTCTTTCGCGCCGCAGAGCGCGCATCGCGATTTGACGACTGCCTTGCGTGGCATATGGTGAAGTCTAGCACCATGGCACGACCGGCGCACGCACGCAGGGCTCCGCCATCCGGCGATGAACTTCCGCGACTTCGCGGCGATGAAACGGCTGACGGTTGATGGCTCGGGGCTGGACGCTATCGCCTATCGGGCGACCGTGTTTTTCTCGAGCGCGGGCACATACATCCTCTTGACGTATTCCTTCACCATCCGTCGCGCCGAGAAGCGCGGCGCAACCGTTCGAATCGATTCCTTGACGGTCGCCAGCCAGCGGTGCGGGACGAGGGCGGCGTCGCGCTCGTAAAACGCCGGGACCACCTCTTCCTCGAGCAGCCGATAGAGCGCCGCCGCATCCGCGAAGTCCACCGCGTCCGGGTTGTCGGGGTGCGCCCCGCCGTCGATGACCCAGCCGTTGGTGTTGGTATAGCCCTCCGCCCACCAGCCGTCGCCGATACTCAAGTGCGGGACGCCGTTGATCGCGGCTTTCATTCCGCTCGTGCCGCTCGCCTCGAGCGGCTTGCGCGGGTTGTTCAGCCACACGTCGCAGCCCTGGGCGAGGAAATGACCCACGTGGAGATCGTAGTCGTCCACGAGCGCGATGCGCCCGCCGAACATCGGATCGAGTGCGCGTTTGTAGACCCGCTGCAGATGGTGCTTTCCGATCTCGTCGGCCGGATGCGATTTCCCCGCGAAGATGATCTGCACCGGCCGCCCGTCCGCATTGAGGATGCGGGCGAGGCGCTCGGGATCGTAGAAGACGAGCTCCGGCCGCTTGTAGCCGGTGAAGCGGCGCGCGAAGCCGATCGTGAGCGCGTCGGGCTCGAGCAGCGAGCCGGCCGCGACGACGCGCGGGATGCCGACGTGCTCGACCATCCATCGCTGCCGCGCCCGGTCGCGGATGAAGGTGAAGAGATACCGCCTCAGGGACTGCCGGGCCCTCCAGAGCTCCTCGTCCGGAATGGCGAGCACGCCATCCCAGAGCGCCGGATCGTCGTGGCGATCGAGCCATTCCGATCCGAGGTATTTCGTGAACAGCTCGACCATCTCGCCGGCGATCCATGTCGGTACGTGCACGCCGTTGGTGACGGCCGAGACGGGGCGCGCGGCTTCCGGCAGATCCGGCCACATCGGCCCGAACATGGCGCGCGTCACTTCCCCATGCAGCTGACTGACGGCATTGGTCGAGCCGGAGGACCGGATCGCGAGCGCGGTCATGTTGAACTGCGGACCGCCGCCATTGTCGTACGCGCCGAGCGCCAGGAAGCGATCGCGGTTGGCCCCGAGCGTTCCCCAGCAGCCCGCGAGATGCTTCTCGACCAGGTGAAAGGGGAAGGCATCGTGTCCGGCCGGCACCGGCGTATGCGTGGTGAAGATGGTCGTCTGCCGGATCTCCTCGAGCGCCTCGTCGAACGTCGAGCCGTGCTCGATCAAATCGCGGATGCGCTGCAACACGACGAAGCCGGCGTGACCCTCGTTCAGGTGGAAGGCGCCCGGTTGCGCTCCGAGCGCCTTCAGCGCACGGACGCCGCCGATGCCGAGGATGATCTCCTGCTGGATGCGCGTCTCGCGATCGCCACCGTAGAGGCGCGCCGACAGCTCGCGGTCCCACGGCGCGTTCTCTTCGAGGCTCGTGTCGAGCAGGTACAGCCTGACCCGGCCCAGGCGCACGCCCCAGACCGCGACGAGCACCGAGCGGTCGCCGAGCGGCACGGCGGTGATGCAGGGCTTGCCATCCGGCGTCAGCGCCGGCTCGATCGGTGCGTCGGCCCAGTTCAGGCGCTCGTAGCTTTCTTCCTGCCAGCCGTCGGCCGACACGTGCTGGTGGAAATACCCCTGCGGATACATGAACCCCACGCCGATCAGCGGGACGCCGAGGTCGCTCGCCTCCTTGCAATGATCACCGGCGAGCACGCCGAGGCCGCCGGCGTAAATCGGCAGCGACTGGTGCAGGGCGAACTCCGCCGAGAAGTACGCAATCGAATGGCCGTTGCCATGGGGCAGCGTGCTCCACCATGTGTTGCGCGCCGCGCGCGCATCCTCGAGCGCGGCGATGGCGCGATCGTAGATCTCGAGGAACGCAGGGTCCGCCGCCGCCGCTTCGAGCTTCGCGCGCGGCATGATCCACAGCATCCGGACCGGGTTGTGGGCGGTCGCACGCCATGAGCCGTAGTCGAGACGCCGGAACACCGCGCGCGAGTCAGCGTGCCAGGTCCACCAGAGGTCGACGGCGAGATCGTCGAG
>Ga0066695_10000385_pt1 | contig 13392 bp, 10 predicted proteins | sample GraSoiAngelo_144_FD_66452 | JGI IMG/M metagenome (GOLD analysis project Ga0066695, IMG submission 66452) | Grasslands soil microbial communities from the Angelo Coastal Reserve, California, USA - 14_1009_02_40cm | ecosystem: Environmental > Terrestrial > Soil > Grasslands | place: USA...
TGCAGGGGATTAGGCCGGTTGACGGAGAACTCTCTGGGGAGTAAAATCCGAACGCTTAGAGCTTGAGGTGTCTCCATGTCAGGGTTAACGCGGAGGGCAGTTGCATTGGCTTTTTCACTCGCCATCGGGTTGCCTGTAGCTCTTGCCCAAGATGCACAGGATTCCGGCGACGCGCCAACCGCCAAAAAAATCGATAAAACCACCAAGCGGAAGATGAAGCAGACACTGAAGGAGCTCGATAACGCCTACAAGCAGTGGCTCCAGGAGGACGTGGTCTATATCATCACTCCGGACGAGCGCAACGCCTTTCTCCAGCTGCAAACCAACGAGGAGCGCGAGCAATTTATCGAGCAGTTCTGGCTCCGCCGAAGCAGCAATCCCGATCTCCCCGACAACGATTTCAAGGAAGAGCACTACCGCCGCATTGCCTACGCCAACGAACATTATGCTTCGGGGATCCCGGGCTGGAAAACCGACCGCGGCCGCATGTACATCATGTGGGGCCCGGCGGACGAGGTTGAGTCGCATCCGACCGGCGGCACCTACGACCGGCCCATGGAAGAGGGCGGCGGCTCGACCTCCACCTATCCCTGGGAGACCTGGCGCTGGCGCTATCTTGAAGGCATCGGAGAAAACATCATTCTGGAATTCGTAGACCCGAGCGGGTCCGGGGAATATCACATGACCATGGATCCCTCGGAAAAAGATGCGCTCTTGCACGTCCCGGGCGCCGGGCTGAGCCTGATGGAATCCATGGGCATGTCCACCAAGGCTGACCGCTTCACCCGCTCCGACGGCACGAACCTGCCGACTTCCTTGGGCGGAACACCTGCAAGCATGGATGAATTCAACCGCCTCGAGCTTTACGCCAAGGTCCAGAAGCCTCCCGAAGTAAAGTTCAAAGATCTCGAAGCTATCGTAACCTCGCGCATTGTCCGCGACCAATTGCACTTCCTCTACCGCACCGACTTCCTGAGGGTGACCGACGACACCGTTCTCGTCCCGATAACCGTTCAGATTCCCAATGGCCAGCTCGCTTTCCAGGCAAAAGACGGAATTCACACCGCGACCATGAATATCTTCGCGCGCGTAAGCACGCTGACGGGCCGCATCGTGACCACTTTCGAGACACCCCTCACGAAAGACTTTCCCGATTCCCTCTTTCAGCAGTCCATGAAAATGCAATCGATTTACCAGAACGCCGTGCCTTTGCGTCCTGGTCTGTATCGCTTGGACTTGGTGATCAAGGATGTGCAGAGCGGAAACATTGGCGTCGTGAATGCCCGTCTTGCCGTGCCCCGCTATGAAGACGACAAGCTCGCGGCCAGCTCGCTGATTCTTGCCGACCAGATCGAGCATGTTCCCGCCAAGGAAATCGGAACCGGCCAGTTTGTGCTGGGCTCCTCCAAAGTCCGGCCGCGGCTCGAGGGCGATTTCACCAGCGATCAACGGCTTGGCATCTACATGCAGGTTTATAACCTGAAGCCCGACGACTCGACGCACAAGTCCAACGCGAATTTTGCATTCACGGTCAAGCGGGGCAACGACCCCGTACCAGGAATGCAGTTCAAGGAAAGCTCCGCGGACATGAAGCAAACCGGCGAGCAGGTCACCATCGAGCGGTTCCTGCCGCTCGCGACGCTCGCGCCGGGCAAATACACTCTGGAAGTGGACGCCACGGACACGCATTCGAATCAAACCATTTCGCGGACGGCGGATTTCACGGTGAAGGCGGCGCCGGAAGCCAAGACCACGGCGAGCACTGCACCGGGGAGGTAAAGAACGTGAAACAGGGGCAACTCCGAATCCTGGGGGCCCTGGTCCTGGCGGCTGCGGTTTCTTCCTTTGCTATCAAACCGGCGGCCGCGCAAGCCAAGCCTGTGCTCGGCAAGCTTGCGGGGGTGGTGCGTGACACTGCGGGCACGCCGCAGATGGGCGCGAGCATTGAGCTTGTTCCCGAATTTGCAGGCATTGCTCGGCTGCCGAGCTTGCTGACGAACACGCAAGGCATTTTCCAAGGGAACAAGCTGCTCCCCGGTCTCTACACCTTGCGCGTGACCCTTGCCGGTTTTCTTCCTACCCTCGAAAAGCACGTTCGCATCAGCGCCAATCTGACGACCGTGGTTCGCGTAGAACTGGAATCCATGTACGCGACCCTCGAGCAACTGCGTCGCACGCCCTCGAGCGCCTCGAGTACTCCGGATGATTGGAAATGGGTGCTGCGCTCGGCGGCGTCCGTGCGCCCGGTTTTGGAATGGGTGGACCAGTCGGATTCGACGGCGCTGCATGCAGACAATCGCAGCCTTGGTGTGCCGCGTGTTCGCATGGAGTTCACCGACGGAGCGCGTCGGGCCGCATCGCCTTCCGGTATTGCGCCTCGGCCTGCGACCGCGGTCGCTTATGATCAACAGCTTGGAGGCGCAGGCAGCCTGCTTTTCGCCGGGCAAATGAGTTATGACGAAGATGCGCCCGGTGGCGGCATTGCCACGGTGTGGTTGCCTTCGGGAACTCTCGGTGCGGGGCCGCACACGGCGCTCGTGCTTCGCGAAGCCAAGATCGGGCCTGATGGTCCGAGCTTCCGCGGCGCACGTTTGGATCAGGGCGGCACCCTATCGTTGGGGGATCGTCTCCTCCTGCACTACGGCGGCGAATATGTTCTGGTGGGACTGGGAGCCTCGGCATCGGCCGTGCGTCCCCGCGCTCAACTCAGTTACCGCGTAACCCAGGGTTGGTCGACCGAGCTGGTTCTTGCTTCGATGCCCACCAGCCCGCAAGCGCTCGAAGCCACAGAAACGCAGCCCGGGGCCATGCTGACCACGGCTCTTAACCAGCTGGACGCCTTCCCGGCATTGCTTATGCGCGACGGCCGGCCGGTTCTGCAGAGCGGATTGCATGAGGAAATCGCTGCAAATCGAAAAATCGGCGCGCACGGCGTTCTTCAGTTTGCCGGTTTCCACGAGGACAACCGACACACAGCCGTTTACGGCCTCGGTGGACAGACTTTGCCGGCTGCCGATTACCTCCAGGATTACTTCTCGAACGGATTTGCCTATGACGGTGGCGCCTCGAGCAATTGGGGCGCCCGTGTGGCGTTTCGAAAGAAACTGGAAGGCGACACCGAATTTACGGCGCTTTATTCTGTGTCGAACGCGCTTGCCCCGGGGAATGACCCGTACAGCGTGTTGCGTGACCTGCTGCAGTCGGTTCCGCGGCATGCGCTCGGCGCAGGCGTCTCTGCCAAACTGCCTCGTTTTGGCACGAAGCTTAACGCCGGCTACAAGTGGACGAGCGGCCCTGCCGTTTCCCGCCTCGATGCTTATGGCGAGTCTCTTTATCAGATGGATCCCTACCTCCACTTGATGGTACGCCAGCCGCTGCCGAAATGGGCTTTGGGAAGATGGGAGGCGATTGCGGACTGCGACAATTTACTGGCACAGGGCTATGTTCCAATCAGTAGCCGGGATGGCCACGTGGTTCTCGTCCCTTCCTTCCGGACTTTCAGGGGTGGCTTGAGCGTGCAGTTCTAGACTGTCCGGAGGTTCTCAAAAGCTGTAGCTGCCCTCCCAGAAACTGGATCGACCGGGGTTGTCCCGCCCACCGCGGCTGCAGGCTGTTGATGACGCTAGAGTTAGCTGTGAGCCGATCTACTAAACAGTGGACATTGGCTTGCTTCTAGACTTTCGCATCACGGGTCGGTTTTGTTCATGAAGCAGAACTTGCGAGTCAGTCTCGGGGCGGTGGTGTTGGCGCTAGCGACGCTGGCAGCGGTAATTTTTGCCCTGTTGAATTTTGACCAGCGGAACCGCTACGACCAAACCTATGACGGGGTCACCTGGATCGATACCGAGCAGGGTGTCCAGGCCCGCCACGTCGCGCCCAATTCCCCCGCCAGTCACACCGCGATCCACTCCGGAGACATCCTAGTTACCTTCAACGGCGCCCCGATCTCCCGCGCGGCCGAAGTCGCCCGGTGGCTCGAGCGCGCCGGTCTCTGGACCCTGGTTCACTATAAGCTCTCACGCAACGGACAGGAATTCGAAACGCCGCTCGTGACCGCTCCCGCGGAAAAGCCCCTGGCAACGGAGAATTATCTTCGCGCCGTTGGCTTGCTGTACCTGTTCATCGGCCTGTTCATCTTCATTCGCCGGTGGAACGCTCCGCGCGCGGTGCACTTCTATATCTTCTGCCTGGCTTCGTTCATCCTATGGTCGTTCCATTTCAGCGGGAAGCTGGACACTTTCGATTGGGAAATCTATTGGTCGGAAATCGCGGCGCGCCTGCTGGTCCCCGCTTTGCTCCTTCATTTCGCGTTGGTTTTTCCCGGGCGGACCGAGTCGCGGATGCGCACGACGGGAAAGCTTGCGGCGGTTTATCTCTTGCCCGCAGCTCTGCTCGTTGTCCACTTGAGCACGGCAGTGAATGCACTGGGATTCGTGCCCTGGCTCGGATCCTACATCCTGCTGGATAAACTCGAGTTCGGCTATCTTGCAGCCTACTTCATCGCCGCAGGCATGGTCTTTTACCGGAATTATCGCGAAGCGCCGTCTGGCGTTCTCAGGCAGCAGTTGAAGTGGCTGACCGGGGGAACGCTCCTCGGAGCTTTGCCCGTCTCTCTGCTTTACATTCTTCCGCGGGTAGTCGATCTCTCGCCACCCACGTGGATGAAGCTGACCGTCACGAGCCTCGTGCTCATCCCCTTGTGCTTTGCCTACGCCATCATCCGTTACCGCTTGATGGATGTGGATATCATCTTCAAGCGCGGCCTGGCCTACACGGCGGCTACGGCGGCAGTGGCCACGGTGTACTTTTCGCTGGTGGCCCTGTGTACCTATCTCTTCCACGCCCCCGCTACCGGGCCGGTAGGCGGGATGATCGCCATCGTCATCGCGGCATTTCTCTTCCAGCCTCTCCGCGAATGGATTCAGGCGCGCCTGGATCGCTTTTTCTATCGCGACCGGCTCGACTATCGCCGCACCTTGATCGAATTTGGCCGCACGTTGACGAATGAAGTGCGGCTGGACCCCATGCTCGGTTCGGTGATGGACCGCATTTCGCAAACCCTGCTGGTCGACCGCCTGGCGGTTTTTGTGGACGATCCCGACGAGCCTGGCAAGATGCGCCTCGCTCGCTCCCTGGGCGTGCGGCTCTCGGAATCCATGGACCTTAGCTTCCTCGACCCGGCTCGGCCCGAATTCGCCCGCGGGGCGCTCTTTTTTGAGTCGCCCCGCGGGGCGAAAGACGTCAGCGACTCGGTGCGCCGGACGCTCGAGCAATTGGACCTGAATTATTTCATTCCCTGCCGCATCCGCGAGCACACCGTCGCCGTCCTCGGCCTCGGCAAAACCGTCGACGGCGACTTCCTCTCAAGCGACGACGTCGAGCTGGTAGAAACCATCGCCGGTTACGTTGCCGTCGCTCTCGACAACGCACAACTCTATTCCTCGCTCGAGCAAAAAGCTCTGGAGATCGTGCGCCTCAAGGACTTCAGCGAAAACATCGTGGAGTCCCTCAATGTGGGCGTGCTGGCCGTGGATTTGGACGGCATTGTGGAATCCTGGAACACGCGAATGGAGCAATTGTTCGGAGTCCTGCGCCGCGATGCCGTAGGCCGCAGGCTCAACTCGCTGCTGCCGGAAGCATTGACCGAGGAAATCGCCGCGCGTCGCGATCAGGAGCACATCACCGGCATCTATAAACAGCGGCTCCATCATCAGGGAAAATTTTTGATCTTGAACGTTTCCATTACGCCGCTGGTCAGCAAGTCGAACGAGTGTATCGGACGCCTCTTGCTTTTCGACGACGTGACGCAGCGCGAGCGCATGGAAGAGCAGATGACCCAGACGGAAAAGCTCACCTCTCTCGGGCTGCTCGCCGCCGGCGTGGCCCATGAAGTGAATACACCCCTTGCGGTCATCTCGAATTACATTCAGATGCTGGCAAAGCAGATGCCCGAAGGCGATCCTCGCCAGTCGATCATCGAAAAGATCGTCAAGCAGACGTTTCGCGCGAGCGAAATTGTCAATAATCTCTTGAACTTCTCGCGCACCGGAGCCGGCGAAGCCGCGAGCGTGGACGTAAACCGCGTCGTCGAAGAGACTCTTTCGCTGGTTGCCCATCCACTGAAAACCGCGCAGATTCAGGTGGTGAAAGAACTCGGCGTGGCCCTGCCCCCCGTGCATGGCTCCGCCAACAAGCTGCAGCAGGTTTTCTTGAATCTCTTTTTGAACGCGCGCGATGCCATGCCCGGCGGAGGAATGCTGGAAGTCCGCACCGCCGCGCCGAATGGCAGCGTCGAGATCGAAATCGCGGATACCGGCGCGGGAATTGCCCGCGAAGACATCAACCGCATCTTTGATCCTTTCTTCACCACCAAATCCAACGGCCGCGGCACCGGCCTCGGCCTGTCGGTCAGCTACGGCATCATCAAGGAGCACGCGGGAAAGATTGACGTGCGCTCGACGCCCGGGAAGGGCACTTCGTTCCACGTGGAGTTCCCCGCGGCCAGGAAAGCCGCCCATGTCTAAGGGCTCCATCCTCGTCGTCGACGACGAATCCGAGATTCGAGAAGGCCTGGAGATTCTGCTGAAAGGCGAAGGCTACGGCGTAGCCAGCGCCGAAACCGCGGAATCCGGGCTCGCCAAGCTCGAAGAGCATCCCTTCGACCTTTTGCTGCTGGACGTCAGCTTGCCCGACCGCAACGGCCTGGACATGCTCAAGGAAATTCGCCGCCGCGATCCGGACCTCTCGGTCGTATTGATCACCGCCTACGGCTCGATCGATATGGCGCGCGCCGCCTTCAAGAACGGCGCGATGGATTACATTACCAAGCCGTGGTCCAACGAGGAATTGCTCGCTCAGGTAGCGCAGGCCGTCGAATCGCGCCGTCTTCGCGACGAAAATCGTCACCTCAAGCGCGCCCTGAAGCAGCGCTTCAATTTCCCGAACATCATCGGCAAGAGCGAGAAGATGCAAGTGCTGCTGGATCTGGTTGCGCAGGTGGCGCCCTCGCGCTCGACCGTGCTCATCAGCGGCGAAAGCGGCACCGGCAAGGAACTCATCGCCAAGGCGCTGCACTCGGCCTCTCCGCGCGCGGACAAAGCCTTTGTGCCGGTGAATACCGGCTCTATTCCCGTGGATCTACTCGAGTCGCAGCTTTTCGGACACGTCAAGGGGGCGTTCACGAGCGCTGTGGCTTCGAAAAAGGGGCTTTTCGAGGTGGCCGACCAGGGCACGATTTTCTTTGATGAAATCGCCACCATCAGCCCGGAAACGCAGGCCAAGCTGCTGCGAGTGATTCAGGAGCGCGAATTCATGCGCCTGGGGGGAACCGAACAAATCAAGGTGGACGTGCGTATCGTGGCCGCCTCGAACGTCGAGCTCCTCACGCTGGTGCGCGAAGGCCGCTTCCGCGAAGATTTGTTTCATCGCCTGAACGTCATTCACCTGCGCATTCCGCCGCTGCGCGAGCGTCGCGAGGACGTGCCGCTTCTCGTTCTGCATTTTCTCGAGCGGTTCTCGACGGAAAACAATCGGGCGCCTATGCAGTTCACTCCGAACGCTATGAAATTGATGATGGATTACGACTGGCCGGGCAATGTGCGGGAGCTCGAAAACGTGGTCGAACGCGCCGTGGTGCTTTCCACGCAGAACCGCATTGATGTGGACCTGCTGCCGGAAGCCATTCGCAGCAAAGAGATCGTTCGGGGCGTGCGGCTGCAACTTTCGGAATTTCTCCCCGCGCTTCCCGGCGAGCCCGGCGCCCGCACCGCGGCGGACAACCCGCACCCTTCGCTGTTTCAGATCATGGATGAGGTCGAGCGCCGCATCATCGTGGATATGCTCGAGCGCACCAACTGGAATCAAACCGAAGCCGCCGAACGGTTTCTTATTCCGCTTTCCACACTGAACCAGAAAATCAAGCGACTCAACATCGAAGTCCGTCGCCGCGGCCGCGACGAAGCCCTTGGCGCCAGTTCCGGCAAATAGCCCGACGCCTGAAGCAACGATCCAATGATTTCCAATCCCTCAAAAGTCCATTGAAAGGGAGAAGCAGTTTCCTGGTACCGTCGCTGAAAGCACTAAGCTAGGTGGCCAGTACGCCTTGACTATCGACAATCAATATTGTAGATAGTCATGGTATGGGCAAACCAAGCGACCCAGTGCAAGGCACTCTCGACCTCTTGATTCTCAAAACAATCTCGCTCGAACCGAAGCGCGGTTGGGCTATCGCCAACCTCATTCAACAGATCTCCAACGAAGTACTTCAAGTCCAACAAGGCTCGCCTACCCCGCTCTGGGCAAGCCAAGTTCTACTCTCGTTGACCGCCACGGGACGTGCTCAGTTGGAGAAGGAGGCGGCCAACTGGAGCCGGCTGTCCGGCGCGATCAATCTGGTCGTTGACTCGACCTAGGAGTCAAACGCCAATGCAATGGCCTCGACAATTATGGATGCGCCTCCAAGCGCTCTTCCACCGCGATCGCTTCGCGCAGAAACTAAACGATGAGATTCGCCTTCACCTCGACGAGCAAATGGAAGAAAACATTGCCGCCGGGATGAGCCCCGACGAGGCCCGCCACGCCGCCGAGCGCCTTTTCGGCAACTCCACATTGGTCAAGGAAGAAACACGTGCGACGTGGGGATGGACGTGGCTGGAAGAAATCACACAAGATCTGCGCTACGGCTTGCGCTTGCTGCGCAAATCGCCGGGGTTCACTTCGGTTGCGGTACTGACTCTCGCGCTCGGCATCGGCGCGAACACCGCCATCTTCAGCGTGGTCAATGCAGTGCTATTGAAGTCTTTGCCTTTCAAGGACCCAGAGCAGTTGGTGATGGTTTGGAATCGAGCGGCGGCCGCGGCTGGCGGCGACCGCACACCCCTGGCTGTTGCCGACTTGCTGGATTGGCGTGCTCAGAACCGCTCCTTCGCTGACATTGCGGCGTTTCAGGGGGACAGCTTCAACTACGCCGGCGGCGACTTGCCCGAACAGCTTCAGGCAGCCAAAGTAACCGCGAATTTTTTCTCCGTGCTGGGAGTGCAAGCACAGCTGGGCCGAACTTTCCTGCCGGAGGAAGATCGACCCGGAGCGCAGCACGTCGCGCTGCTCAGCGACGGATTCTGGCGGAGACGTTTTGCCGGAGATAAGCAAGTTTTGGGACGCACGCTTACTCTGGGAGGTGAAGCTTACACGCTCATCGGGATCCTGCCTGCAAGGCTGGACTTTCCTACCAAAGAAGTCTCACTGTGGACGACACTGCAGTTGAAACCGCCGACGCGACGCGGCCCGTACTTCCTGACAGGCATGGCGCGATTGAAGAAAGATGTGAGCCTGCAACGCGCGCGCGTCGAAATGAGCACTCTCAAAACAAGCTATCCGTCCGGTGAGCACATTCTGAGCGGTCAGCAATTCAACTTCAATGCGCTGCCTGTGAGCGAATTCATACTGGGCGATGTGCGGCTGGCTTTGCTGGTTCTTATGGCGGCGGCAACGCTGGTACTGCTGATTGCGGCTGTTAATGTCGCCAATCTCATGCTGGTGCGCTCTGCCGCGCGGGTTAAGGAAATATCGCTACGCACGGCGCTCGGAGCCAGCCGCTCACGCATCATTCGGCAGCTCCTGACCGAGAGCACTTTGTTGGCCCTGACTGGCGGCGCATTGGGCACGCTGTTGGCCATCGTTGGCGTACGCGTATTGCTGAAGATAGCCCCGGATACAATTCCGCGGTTGAGCCAAGTCGGCATTGACGGGCGCGTGCTCGGTTGGACAGCGCTCGTTTCCGTGGTGACCGGGCTGCTGTTCGGACTTGCGCCTAAATGGCAAACCACGAGGTTGAGTCTCGAGGAAGCGTTGAAAGAAAGCGGGCGTGCCACGACCGAAAGTACCGGCAAGAGGCGCTGGCACAGTCTGCTCGTGGTCACAGAACTCTCGCTGGCAGTCATGCTGTTGATTAGCGCAGGACTCCTCACCAAGAGCTTCTGGCGCTTGCAACGCGTCGACTCCGGAGTCAGCACGGAGCGAATTCTGACCATGCAAATTCCCCTGCGCGGACCACGCTATGAAAAGGCGCAGCAACTTGATTCTTTTTACCGGCGCCTATTGGAGCGAATTCAGACGTTGCCAAGCGTGCGTGTCGTCGCTGTGAGCAATAGCCTTCCCCCCGACAGCAACGAATACTCTGACAATTTCTCTATTGAAGGGCGCCCAGCGGTTCCCAATCAGCCTCCACCGATCGCGTACATGATCCTTGTCAGCGCGGATTTCTTCCGCGCGCTCGGCATTCCGCTGCGAAGGGGACGCTTTTTCACGGCCGCCGACGCCGCCAACTCTCCGCAGGTTGCCATCGTCAGCGAAACAACGGCCCGGCAATTCTTTCCAAATGAGGACCCACTCGGAAAGCGCATCACGGGACAGGGAGAGATTGTCGGTGTCGTAGGAGACGTGAAATACTCGGGGCTGGCGGATTCGATACAGCCCGCGATCTACGAGCCACTGACCCAGGCGCACACCTGGGATGCGTTTCTTTCTGTAAGAACGGATGCCGCCGACCCCATGAGTCTCATTACCGCTGTCCGAGACGAGATTAAGTCGCTCGATCCCGAGCTGCCGGTGTCGCAAGTTGGCACGCTCGAGAGCCGGTTCGCTACGGCGGTTGCGCAGCCTCGTTTTCGAACGACACTGATTGCCTCTTTCGCCGCATTGGCGTTAGTGCTCGCGGTAGTCGGCACCTACGGCGTGATCTCTTATTCCGTCACACAGCGCACGCACGAGATCGGCATCCGCGTGGCCTTGGGCGCCCCACGGAAAAGCGTATTGAAGCTCGTCCTGGGGCAGGGGACAGCGCTGGCCATTGCCGGCGTACTAATTGGGTTGGCCGGGTCTTTCGCGCTTACAGGCTTGCTGAGAAACCTCCTTTTCAATGTGAGCACCACCGATTGGCCGACGTTCGCCGGAACGACCCTGCTGCTCTCCGGAACCGCGCTGCTCGCTTGCTATTTCCCTGCGCGACGCGCGACGCGCGTTGATCCCATGCACGCTCTACGACACGAATAAGTGAAACAAAGCATCTCGCGGAAGTGCCTTCGGTTGTTATCTTGCTCCAGACGCAACTCACAGAAAGGGGAAGTGGCAGCCGAGGATTTTCTGCGATTGCTCTACCGCGAAGGTCGTTTGACGGCGGCCGAACTCACCGGGCGGCTGCGCGCGCTCAAAGAGCTTGCCGCCGGCAAGCTCCGGCCGGTGTTACAAGTCAGGAACCAAAGCAACGCTTGTAGCGCTCTGCAATCTGAAGTAGTGCGGGTCAGCCGATCGGAATTATTGTGGCTGTTCGGGCCGCCGAACCGGCGGCTGCAGAACGGGCTGGAATTGGCCGAGATTCGTGAACTGGATCTGGCTCCCGTCCAGAGTGAGTGCGCGTTCCAAGACAACGTCCATGGTTGAGCCGCGCGGGAGTTCGGCTTCGGGTCCGCGCGTGAGCAGAATAGCAGCGAGTCCCGCTGCCGCGCCTATACCTGCCCCGATGCCCGCTCCCTTCGGCGTGGGGCTCGCGATAGCGCCGATCCCCGCCCCGGTGGCGGTGGTGGATATGACCGTGCCTGCGTCACCGCGCTTGTCGGCTCCGCCGGTCACTTTTCCCTAGGAGTCCATGGTTTCCTTGCCGCCGGAATCCGCGCTGCGTGGGGCTGCGTTCAGATCCACGGTATAACCAGTGGGCAGAATCAGCGTGTTCAGGCGCATCCGGAACTCGCCGCGGCCCTTGATGCGGCCGGGGCGTTTCGAATCAATCAGTTCGCCGCGCAGATACGACCCGACAGGAATTACGATGCGGTTGCCGATGGTGATCGGAAACGATGTTTGCAAGTACACAGAATCGCCAGGCTTCGCGCTGCGCGTGGAGATTCCGTTTTGCAGTACGACTCCGACGCGCGTGCCCGCAGGAACAATCACTTTTTCGCCCGAGCCCGCCTGCGGGGCCGGAGCAGGCTTCGTCGCAACGGCCGGTCGAGCGTCGCTCTGCGGTCCTTCAGGTTGCTGCGCCGCGAGCGACATCGTGGAGAGGAGACTTGCCGCCAGGGCAAGCGTCAATTTGCTACCGGCTTCACGGGTGTACTTCATGACAGCCTCCGTATGGCTTACTCCGCTGCGCAGAATAACCGGAACGGATGCCTGAGTACAGCGGGAAGTATGGCGCTGAGTGACGCCCCGGTGCTCGCAGAATGGCCCCACTTCGGTCTCACTCCCGTAAGACGCCGGTCATGCCAAGAACGAGTGCTAAGGGAAAGAAAATTGCGACCAGCCCAACCGCACCCGCCATTTCAAAACCATTCTTCAAATGCGTCCCAACGGCGGCCACGGGACGCGGAGGTGTACGAAGTTCCCACTAGGAAATGAAACGCCCCCTCTCGAGAACCCCGGTCCGCACATAAAAACTCTCGCTCCCGATGGAGGTAATCGGGCCGGTAACGACGGAACGATCCTTCAATTCACAATGGACAAAGCGATGAGCGTCCCTGCCAAGCGACCGGACGGACTCTCTCATCACAACGTCCGACGGCGTAAGCGGGTGATGAAGCTCTTGGAAGGAAAAGCGGGGAACCCGGCGACGTGCGTGAGGCTGCTGTGTCTCGGTGATAAGAATATTGCTGAGCCCCTGGAGCAACTGGAGTTGCTCCATCGTGAGGGTAGTCGGGAGAGGGCCGATCTCTTCGACAGGAGATTGCGCGTCGGCAACGGTTGAAATGAAAAACCCGGCGAGCAAGAGAACGGTGCGCAATGCGCTTGATAAGGGCATGGAAGTCCTCCTCCGTACAGAACCTGTGTACAGAACTTGCTCGAGCCTGCCTGCAAGCGATGCACACCGCTTGCCAACGTCATCGGGCTCCGGAATGGAAGAGCGTTCTCTTAAGTGTTTGAAAGAAAGGCATCTAGTTTCCAACTCTCTGAGAGTGGGTAATGTCCGGCGTAGATTCCATTCAAACTGCCGCCGGCGAAACGCGCCATGTGGTGGCCCTACGTGACGGTTTGACCGGAAGCGGCGGGGGAGCTAGGCTCTGTCTGGACCGAGGAGAACGAAAATGGCGAAGCTGGCTTTGATTTACGGGATGAGGCTGTTGCCGGAAGAAGACTTGGGCGAAGTGAAAGACGCCGCGGTCGTGCTCAAAAACGGGCGGACGGCGCGCGTGACCATGCACTTGATTGAAGGCACCAAGGAAGAGATTGAGAACACGTTTCGCCGGTCGATCGAGGCGTTTTTTGAAATGTATCCGGAGATTTGAGGAAGTTTTCAGTCGTCAGTGGTTGTTCGTGGTCAGTTATCAGTCTAAAGAAAGAGCGGCACGTGGGTGAGCACGAGGTACACGTGACAAATGTAGTCAAACAGCTGCTGTTCTGGAGTGA
>Ga0066695_10000386_pt1 | contig 13390 bp, 14 predicted proteins | sample GraSoiAngelo_144_FD_66452 | JGI IMG/M metagenome (GOLD analysis project Ga0066695, IMG submission 66452) | Grasslands soil microbial communities from the Angelo Coastal Reserve, California, USA - 14_1009_02_40cm | ecosystem: Environmental > Terrestrial > Soil > Grasslands | place: USA...
CCCGGACATCGTTCCAGGGGCACACTCTCGAAACCCCCTGGAGTGATTTGCAGCTCGCATACTTCGTTGGGTGCGCGATGTGGACGTATCTAAATACTCCGTTTCTACTTGTGAGACCCGGCGTTGAATCTGAAGAAGTCGCGCCGTGGCAAGAAGCAGGCGAAACGTGGCGTCGTCTGAAAGTCCGCTTTCCCTCGGATATCGCGACCCACAGTACAGAGCAGACACTGTACTTCGATCGCCGAGGATTGCGGAAGAGGCACGACTACGAGGTCGAGATCAGTGGCGGTACGCCGGCCGCACACTACGTCTCCGATCTCAAAGAGTTCTCTGGCATCGTCTTTCCGACGAAGAGAAGAATCTTCCCTCGCCAACCAGACGGCCATTCCGCACCGGAACCCCTGGTCGTCTCGATCGATCTGGATCAGTTTGTCCTCAGTTAGCGGTCTAACGGGAGATATGGGATGACAGCCGTTACACGTCCGGCTGAAGCGTCCTTCAGGGCTCCAATAAAGAAAAGACATCGGCAGAGCTTGTCGTGCACGCTCTGCTGCGAGTCTTGGTGCATCGAGCAGCTCTCAAAAAACCGCTGGCACTGTGAAGTGAAAATCTCAAACGACGCTGACGTTGACGGCCATTGATCGCGTGGCTAAGAGCGGCTTACGAACTATGCGCGTAAAGTCGCCGTGTCATCTTGACGAATATCATCTAATTTAACTTCGCCAGGATGTTCCGGTTCACTTCATCAATAGATGCCGCGCCGTCAGTGCGCAACACCTTCCCCTCTGCATCCATTGCTCGAATCATCGGCATGGTTTCGGAGTAAAACGACTGCAGACGCCTTTGGATCGCCTCAGGGGTATCATCGGGGCGTCTCACAAGGCGGCCGCCGCACTTGCGGCATTTTTCCATCGTGCCTTCAATATAAATTGCTCCACACTTTTCGCACGTCACTCGCCTGATGAGCCTCTTAAGGGCTTCTTCGTCGGAAAGTTCGATAAAGACCACTCGATAGTCTCCCCTTCCGGTTTCCGGCCAGAACTTCTTGAACAATTCATATTGCGTCAGCGTTCGAGGGTACCCGTCGAGAATTAATCCCCGATCCTTCGGCAAAGCCTCTACCTTTTCTTTAATGATTTGTGAAATCAACTCCGGCTGAACTAGACGCCCTTCGAGATTGATCGTGTGATGAACCGCCCTTCCTAATTCGGTGTCTTCTTGAGCGATTTCCCGCAACAGGTCGCCTGCACCGAACAAGGCGAATCCAAGCTTTTTGGCGAGTAATTCCGCCTGTGTGGTCTTGCCTGACCCTTGTGGTCCAAGAATGATCAGATTCAAAGCATTCACAAAAGAATGAAGCCTCTAACCGGCCTTTCGGAAACCCTCGTCGGAGTATCTGCGCTCCGGCAGGTATTCGACTGTTGGCTGGTGGCGAACCGGTTGAGGATACAACCCCATCAGATCCAGGAACTCGTTTGGAATGTCGGACCGCACCGGCAGTCCAAAGCTTTTTGCTGTTTCATAAGTAATGGGGTGGTCGTGCGTCCATGTTCCTTCGGACAGTAACCGCGCCAATTCTGTGTCCTTGCCTGTGGGAATCTTGCCGGCCAGCAATTCCCGTACGCTCTCGCGGACCTGCAACGTGGCTTTCTCGGCCTGGTCAGCAAGAATCAACGTGTCGTCTTTTACTTTTTCGACAGGCTTCCTCGCGACCGCTTTGAGAATAGACGCGGCCGGGAAGTTACCGAGCTGAGGATCTACCGGTCCCAAAACTGCATCTTCACTCATGACAATCTCGTCAGCGGCCAGGGCAATCAGGGTCCCTCCTGACATCGCGTAGTGCGGCACAAATGCCGTTACTTTCCCATCATGTTTGTGTAACGCACGAGCGATTTGCAACGAGGCCAGCACGAGGCCGCCCGGGGTATGAAGTACGATGTCCAGAGGAACTGAAGGATCGGTGAGATGGATGGCGCGCAAAACTTCCTCAGAGTCATTTATATCGATATAGCGAAGCACCGGAAAACCGAGAAAATTCATCGTCTCTTGCCGATGGACAAGTAAAACGACCCGAGACTTCCGTTGCCGCTCAATCTTAGCGATAAGTCTTTGTCGCGAGCTTTCGAGTAAACGTTGTTTCAAAACGGGTTGCACCGCTGAAAGGAGAAAGAAAAACCAAATCAGATCCAGAGGGTTCATAAATTATGCCTCCAGTGGTTCGTCGGAACCCAGGCGCTTTCAATGTGATACTCGTCACGCGACGGCAAGCGATACCCGTTCCCGCGTTTGACGAAAAAGAACTGAAGCAGAATTCCGGCCGCGAAACCGCCCACGTGCCCCCACCAGGCGACGCCTCCGATGTTTCCCTGGTATGCCAGGGAGAGAGTGCCGCTGAACAGTTGAGAGAGTGCCCAAAACCCGATGAACAACACAGCAGGCAGTTCAAAAAAGAGCGGGAAAAAAAGAATCGGCAGGAGCACGATCACTCGGGCAAACGGAAAAAGAACTAAATAGGCGCCCAACACGCCGGCGATTGCCCCGGACGCGCCGACCGCCGGAATTGTCGAATCCGGATTCACAAGCAAGTGCACGACGCCCCCTGCCAGACCGCACAACAAGTAAAAGAACAAGAATCGCATGGATCCCATACGGTCTTCCACGTTGTCGCCAAATATCCAAAGCGCCCACATATTAAGAATGATGTGCAGCCAGCCCTCATGGAGAAACATGTTGGTTAGAAATGGCCAGTAATCGTTGAACGGAAGGCCAACTGCCGCCGCCCACTCCGGGTACGTATATCGGGCCGGAACGAGCCCGAACAAATAGAAAAACCGCTCGAGTTGTTGCCCCGGCATTCCCAATTCACAAAAGAAAACGAAGCTGTTGGCGAGGATGACGAACCAGGTCGTAATCGGTGGATTCTTGCTGGGTATGGTATCCCTGATGGGAAGCATCGGCTCGCAACCTCACAACTCCTAAGTGCACCCTGGAGGCCTTTTTGGTTTTGATGAAGCTGAAGAAAAACGCCAAGAGATTGTTGAGCGCGTCAAAATTAGAAAGGGGGTACTTATCATGGCAAAAGCGGTTGGTATCGATCTTGGAACAACCAACTCCGTTGTTGCGGTCATGGAGGGTGGAAAGCCAACCGTGATTGTCAATGCGGAAGGAAGCCGACTCACTCCGTCTGTCGTGGCGTTTACCCGAACCGGCGAACGCCTCGTTGGGCAGTTGGCAAAGCGGCAAGCCGCTCTGAATCCGGAAAACACCATTTATTCAGCGAAACGGTTCATCGGACGTCGATATTCGGAAGTGCAAGAAGAGATCAAAAATGTTCCATTCAAGGTTGTTGCAGGTCCGAACGACGCTGTCCGTTTTGACATCATGGGCAAGCTGTACGCTCCGGAAGAGATTTCGGCACTCGTGCTCCGCAAACTGGCGGATGACGCTACCAAGTACCTCGGCGAAAAAGTTATGGATGCCGTCATCACAGTTCCTGCCTACTTCAATGACGCGCAGCGCCAGGCGACTAAAGATGCGGGCAAGATCGCCGGTTTGAACGTCTTGAGAATCATCAACGAACCTACTGCCGCCTCACTTGCCTATGGGCTTGACAAAAAGAAGAACGAGACGATTCTGGTCTTCGACCTTGGTGGTGGGACGTTTGACGTCTCGATTCTTGATGTCGGCGAGGGAGTCTTCGAAGTCAAAGCGACGTCGGGGGATACACATCTGGGAGGCGACGATTTCGACAAACGCATCGTCGACTGGCTCGCCACCGAGTTCCAGCGCGAAAACGGCATCGACCTGAGAAAGGACCGCCAGGCCTTGCAACGATTAACGGAGGCCGCAGAGAAAGCGAAGATTGAGTTGTCCGGAACGATGGAAACTTCCATCAGCCTCCCGTTCATTACAGCAGACGCCACCGGCCCCAGGCATCTCGATGTGCGGCTGACACGAGCGAAGTTTGACCAGCTTACAGCCGACCTGGTTGAACGGTGCGTAGGCCCTGTCAAGCAAGCTCTGTCGGACGGAAAGCTTACTGATAAAGACATCGATGAAGTGATTCTCGTCGGTGGTGCGACACGGATGCCTGCCATTCAAGTCCTGGTGCGGCGCTTGATGGGCGGCAAAGAACCGAACCAGTCGGTTAACCCGGACGAAGTCGTCGCCGTGGGTGCTGCAATCCAGTCAGGCGTGCTTGCCGGTGAAGTCAAGGATGTCGTTCTGCTGGACGTGACGCCGCTGTCATTGGGCCTCGAGACTCTCGGTGGTGTGATGACGAAAATCGTTGAGCGAAATACGACCATTCCCGTACGCCGCAGCGAGGTGTTCTCCACCGCCGACGATAACCAGACTGCGGTCGATGTCCATGTGCTCCAGGGCGAGCGGCCGCTCGCTCGCGACAATCGAACACTTGGCCACTTCAAACTCGAAGGTATCCGAATGGCGCCTCGCGGAGCACCTCAGATCGAGGTCACATTCGATATCGACGCGAACGGTATTCTGACGGTAACGGCACGCGACCGGGATACCGGCAAGGAGCAAAAAATCACGATCACTGGTTCGACGCAATTAGCCAAAGAGGAAATCGACCGGATGGTTCGCGACGCGGAGACCCACGCGGATGAGGATCGTCGTCGCAAAGAGGAAGTGGAAGCGCGCAACAACGCCGATGCAATGGCGCATCAGGTTGAAAAACAGTTGCGCGAACTCGGAGATCGGGCCCCGGCGAACGAGCGCGCGCGGGCGGAACAAATGATCAATCAAGTGCGAGAACTTGTAAAGACACAGTCCGCGGACCTTAATCAATTGCGGCAACTGACGAGCGACCTGCAACAGATTCTATATGGCCTTGCCACTGCGGCGTCTCAAGCGCAACAGCCTGAAACCGCTCAGGCCGAAACGAAGACCGGGACTGGCCCGGATGACTTCATTGACGCAGATTTCAGAAAAGCAGGTTGAACATGGCAGAAAAAACAATTGAGACTTTGGAACAAGACTTGAAAGCAGAACACGATCTCCATCTGCGCGCCCTCGCCGATTTCGATAACTATCGCCGCCGTATTGACCGGGAGCGTACGAAATTCGGAAGAGAGGCGCTGCGGGATTTTATGACCGGTCTGCTGGATGTTGTGGATGATCTCGAACGCTTTCTCGACTTCGTAGAAGGAGAGACGAGTCCTTTCATCGACGGCGTTCGCGTCGCGCATCAGAAGCTGCTGACACTTCTCGAAAAAGAGGGTGTACACCCGTTCGAAAGCCTCGGACAGCCGTTCGACCCCTCTCTTCATGAGGTCGAAGCAACCGCGCCGGCCGGGGAAAAGAAGCTGGGCTCCGTCGTGCAGGAAGTACGACGGGGCTACAAAGTTAAGGACGATCTGCTGCGGCCGGCGCGTGTCGTCGTAGCGGCGTAGTACAAATGGCGGTTAAGTTCAGGGACTACTACGAAACACTTGGGCTTTCTCGGGGGGCTACTGATGAGCAGATTCGTGGTGCTTATCGGAAGCTTGCCCGGAAACATCACCCGGACGTGAATCCTGGAAATAAGGACGCAGAAGAAAAATTTAAAGAAATAAATGAGGCTTATAGCGTCCTTTCCGATCCACAAAAAAGAAAACAGTATGACGAGCTCGGCCAGAACTGGAAAGCGGGAGCGGATTTCAAACCTCCACCGGATTGGCGGCGCGATGTGCGAATTGATTTCGGAGACCTCGACGATCTCGGCGGATCTGCCGGCTTCAGCGATTTCTTTGAAAGTATGTTCGGCGCTGCCCGCCGAGGCGCCGGCAGGAGGGGAGCCGGATTTGCAACTCGCGGTCGCGACCTGGAAGCCCAGATCCGTATCCCCCTCGAAGAGGCACACCGCGGCACAACCCGGACCATTGCTTTACGTGGCCCCGACGGAAAGCAGAAGTCGATACGCGTCAACATACCGGCCGGCGTGTCGGACGGAGAACTCATCTATCTCCCAAATGAAGGCGAGGCCGGCGCAGGCGGCGCCTCTTCGGGAGACCTTTTCGTAACTGTCAGGCTTGAACCCCATCCTCTATTCAAGGTCCTTGATGATGGCAACGTCGAGACGGACTTGCCCGTTTCGCCATGGGAGGCCGCGCTTGGCGCAAGAGTCCGTGTGCCGACACTCGACGGCCCGGTGGAACTGAGTGTTCCTCCCAATACTCAAACCGGGCAACGCTTACGCTTGCGAGGCCAGGGCATGTCACGAAAGGATCGTGGACGTGGTGACCAGTATGTTCGTATCCAAATTGTGAACCCTCCGTCACTGTCGCCAACGGAACGCGACCTGTTTCAGAAATTGGCGTCAGAATCGCGTTTTGATCCTCGTCAGCTCATGGCAGGTAAAAAATGAAAGCCAGAAATTACGAAATTACAGTTGTCCGAACTCGACCCAACTTGATGCCGTTGGAAGACGCCGCAAGGCGTCTCGGGTTACATCCGGACATCGTTCGGCGGTTTCTCGAGTTTGGTCTGCTGGAGCCGGCGGAAATTGCCGGCGCCACAATCATGTTGGATCCCGTCGCGCTTCATCGGATAGGCGTGATTCAGCGGCTGCGATGCGATCTGGGGATCAACCTGGCGGGAATTGGAGTCATTCTGGAATTGCTGGACAAGATCGACGCTTTGCAACGTGGAGGCCGTCATGGATATTAATAAACTTACTGAGAAGCTGCAGGAGGCGCTCAGTGCCGCCCAAAGTAAAGCCGTGCGCTACAGTCATCAGCAGGTGGATGTCGAGCATCTGCTGCTGGCCCTGTTGGAGCAGGAGCGCGGTCTGGCAACTTCGATCTTGAACAAAGCCAATGTCGATGTCGAAAGCCTCCGAAGAAATATCGAACAGGAACTCGACAGGGTACCAAAAGTTACCGCGCCCACAGGCGAACCTGGTCAGGTATATATTACGAGCCGTCTGAACCGGCTACTCATTCAAGCAGAAGACGAAAGCAAGAAGCTCGGAGACGAATACGTTTCGGTGGAGCACGTTCTTCTCGCAATGACCGACGATACCGGCGCGACCGGGCGCCTCTTGAAACAGTCTGGTGTGACTCAGGAACGGCTGATGCAGACCCTGCGCGAAGTTCGTGGAAGCCAGCGTGTAACCTCCCAAAATCCCGAGGCCACGTACGAAGCGCTTGAGAAGTATGGACGCGACCTTACCAAGCTGGCGGCGCAAAGCAAGTTGGACCCCGTGATCGGCCGCGACGATGAAATACGCCGGGTTATTCAGGTGCTTTCTCGCCGAACCAAGAACAACCCGGTCCTGATCGGAGAGCCCGGCGTTGGAAAGACCGCAATTGTCGAAGGTTTGGCCCAGCGGATCTTCAGAGGCGATGTCCCCGAGAGCCTTAAAGACAAACGCATCATCGCTCTCGATATGGGCGCATTAATTGCGGGAGCAAAGTATCGAGGCGAATTCGAGGAGCGACTGAAAGCCGTCCTCAAGGAAGTGCAAAGCTCCGAAGGGACGATCGTGCTTTTTATCGATGAACTCCATACCGTCGTCGGCGCCGGTCGCGCCGAAGGGGCCATGGATGCGGGGAACCTTCTCAAGCCCATGCTGGCGCGCGGGGAGTTGCACTGCATCGGCGCCACGACCCTCGCCGAATACCGTAAGCACATCGAAAAGGATGCCGCACTCGAGCGGCGTTTCCAACCAATCATGGTCGATGAGCCTGGCGTCGAAGATACCATTTCGATTCTTCGCGGTTTGAAGGATCGCTACGAAGTCCACCATGGAGTACGCATCAAGGACTCCGCACTCGTCGCCGCTGCGGTCTTGTCCAAGCGTTACATCACGGATCGATTTCTACCCGACAAGGCTATCGATTTGGTGGATGAGGCTGCAGCGAAGCTCAGGGTTGAAATTGATTCGATGCCGTCAGAGTTGGACGAACTTCTTCGGCGTGTCATGCAGCTTGAGATCGAACGCGAGGCTTTGAAAAAGGAGACGGATTCTGCCTCAAAAGACAGGCTGGCTAAACTCGAGAAAGAACTGGCCGAACTGCATGCGCAAGCGGATTCCCTCAAAGCGCAATGGCAGGCGGAGAAGCAGGCGGTCAATCGGCTGCGAGCTCTTCGCGAACAGATCGAACAGACAAAGGTGGAAATCGAGCGTGCCGAAAGGGAATACGATTTAAACCGCGCTGCTCAGCTGCGTTATGGGCGTCTCGCGGAACTCGAGCGCAAGCTCGCTGCCGAGGAAGAGCGGCTGACTAAGAAGCAAGGGACGCAGCGACTCCTCAAGGAAGAAGTGGACGAAGAAGACATCGCGGAAGTCGTCAGCCGCTGGACCGGAATCCCTGTGTCCAAGCTGCTCGAAGGAGAAATGCAGAAACTCATGCATCTTGAAGATGAACTTCACCGGCGTGTTGTAGGCCAGGATGAGGCTGTAACGGCCGTGGCCGAGGCCGTCATTCGCGCTCGAACCGGACTCAAAGATCCAAACCGGCCGGTTGGAAGCTTCATTTTTCTCGGACCTACAGGTGTCGGAAAGACAGAACTGGCCCGTGCGCTCGCTCAAGCGTTATTGGATGATGAACACGCCATGATCCGCATCGACATGTCCGAGTATCAGGAGAAACATACAGTTGCCAGGCTCATTGGGGCCCCTCCGGGTTATGTCGGCTTCGAAGAAGGCGGACAACTTACCGAAGCCGTTCGGCGCCGGCCATTTTCGGTGATCCTGTTCGACGAGATCGAAAAAGCTCACCGGGATGTTTTCAACGTTCTGCTTCAGATCCTCGATGATGGCCGGCTGACGGACGGGCAAGGCCGTACCGTGGATTTCAAGAACACCATTGTGATCATGACTTCAAATATTGGCAGTTACCGCATCCTGGAGTATCGCGGCGCTTTTGAAGGCGAGAACTACGAACGCATGAAGCAGGCCGTGTTGGATGAGATGCGACAGCATTTCCGTCCAGAGTTTCTCAATCGTGTGGATGAGACCATCGTATTCCACTCTCTTTCAGAGCAGCATTTGAAGCGGATCGTCGACATCCAGCTTGAAAACCTTCGCCGCCGCCTCGAGGATCGGCACATCTCCATTGAACTTACGGACGCCGCCAAAACTCATCTCGTCCGCACAGGCTACGACCCGAGCTACGGAGCACGTCCCCTCAAGCGTGCCATCCAAAGAGAAATCGAGACGCCGCTGGCACGGCTTATGTTGAAGGGCGAGATCAAGGACGGACAAACGGTGCTGGTCGATTACGACGCGAAAGGCGCCAAACTGACATTCACGCCCAAACCGGTGGAGGAACCTGTCTTGAGTAAAGCCTCATGAGGCTGAAGTGTGAAGTGCGCAGCCGAAATGCATGCGGACCTCATAGCAATGGGGTCCCAGGGCGAAAGCGGCGTGCGAAGCCTGGTCATGGGCAGCGTGTCGCGGAAAGTGACCAACCATGCCAGACAGCCAGTGTTGATTGTGAGAGCACAGCATGAAGGCATGTTGTCGCAGGAGGCAGCCTGAGATGAAACTCAATAAGATCCTGTGTGGCGTTGATTTTTCAGAAACGTCCATTCGGGCGTTCGAGACCGCCGTCGAGCTTGCGCGGACATTCAAGGCCGAGCTTCACGTGATTCATGTGATCGAAGCTGATCCGCAGGTGCCGAACCTGTCTCTGGAAGCTAAAGCGATAAGCGCGATGGACATGCTTGTCGCTCCGGCGCAGGAGACCCTCCATGATGTCCGATTGACGAGTGAGGTGACAACAGGCCTCGGGTTCGTCGAAATCTTGAACCGCGCGCGTGAGCGTCGCTGCGATCTGATAGCGCTCGGGGCCAAAGGCATCACATTGCTTGAAGAAACAGTTTTTGGAAGCACTTCCGAACACGTAGTGAAGGAAGCCCCTTGTTCCGTATTGATCGTGAGAAATTGAATTTAGCTGGCAGGGCGTTATGGCCAAACCTGTATTGTTGGTCGTGGACGATGACCAGAAGGCGCTCGAGCTGATCGTGCAAGACCTCGAGCAAAGGTACCGGGACCGGTATCGCATCATTGGTCAGACTTCCGCGAGCGAAGCGCTTGAGAAACTGCAGCAGTTGAAACGCGACAACGAGCCGGTTGCACTCCTTCTTGTGGACCAGCAGATGCTGAAGATGACCGGCGCTGAATTCCTCAAACAGGCGGCCGACCTGTTTCCTGCCGCAAAGCGCGTCTTTCTCACGTCTTATAACGACGCGAAGGGGGGTATCTGCGCCCTTAAAGAAGTTGGCGTCGATGTGACTCTGATGAAGCCTTGTCAACCACCCGATGAGAACCTCTATCCGATCCTCGACGACCTGTTGGCGGATTGGCAAATGGCTCTAAGCACTCCAACTCCTGGGAGCCTAATCATCATCGGATACCGGTTCTCACCGGAGTCCCATCAAACTCGTGACTTTCTGGTGCGGCATGGTGTGTCCTTTCAGTGGCTCGACGTTGAATGCGATGAGGAAGCGCGACGGTTGCTGGCTGCCGCTGGTCTGAAAGCCCCACGGCCACCGGTCGTGCTGTTTCCTGATGGCACGATGCTCATACAACCGTCGAATGAGGAGATCGCAGAGAAAATCGGCCTGCAGGTACGGCCCGGACGCACGTCATATGACCTCGTGATCGTCGGCGCCGGTCCTGCTGGTTTGGCGGCCGCGGTCTATGGAACAAGCGAGGGATTGCGCACCGTCATGATGGAGCGTTATGCACCGGGCGGACAGGCGGCGTTGAGTTCGAAGATCGAAAATTATCTGGGCTTCCCGGCCGGGCTGAGCGGGTCGGACCTCGCGCGACGCGCCGTCATTCAGGCAAAGAAGTTCGATGTTGAAATCGTCACTCCGCAGGTTGTTACAGGTGTGTGCGTAGAAGGCTCTGCGCGGGTTGTTAGACTCAATGACGGCTCATCAGTGCGCTCCGAAGTGATTCTGCTGGCAACGGGAATCGAATGGCGGCGGCTTGAAGTGCCCGGAATCGAACGATTGATCGGAGCCGGCGTCTATTATGGCGGTACCTTAGCCGACGCCTCCCTCTGCCGTGGTGAAGATGTGTACATCGTCGGAGGAGCGAATTCTGCCGGTCAAGCCGCGCTTGGCTTTTCCCGTTATGTTAGATCAGTGACGCTGCTGGTGAGAAGAGAGTCGCTGTCACAGTCGATGTCGCAGTACCTCATTGAACAGATCGGGGCGACACCCAATATCAAGGTGCGCCTGCGGTGCGAGGTTGCCGAGGTACATGGGGAAGAACGGCTTGAAGCAATCACCGTACTGGACTGTTCCACCCAACAGAAAGAGACCGTACCAACTCATGCGCTTTTCATCTTTATCGGTGGTCTTCCGCACACGGAGTATCTCAAAGGCGTCGTCAAGACAGATGACCACGGATTCATCCTGACCGGGCCCCATTTGGAAAAGTTGGGTGGAGACCACCATCCTCCTCCACTGGGCTGGCCGCTGGAACGAGATCCTTTCTGGCTGGAATGCAGCGTCCCCGGGATATTTGCGGCGGGCGACGTTCGCCACGGTTCGGTCAAAAGAGTTGCAGCCAGCGTGGGCGAGGGTGCAACCGCCGTGCTGTTCATTCATGAGTACCTGAGCTCGAATTTATAGCCTTAGGAGGAAATCATGGCACGAAAGATCGAACAGGTTTTTGGTCCCATCAGTCCCATTGCGCAAGTCATCACGGTGAAGGGAGACGCGGAAGCACGCCGCGTTGCGAACGACACGGAATTCGGACTCTCGAGCGCCGTCGTGTCCGGAGATAAAGCGCGGGCGTTGCAGTTTGCGTTGGGTGTGGAAGCCGTATGACTCATATCAAGGACAGCAGCGTGGATGACCGGCCGAACGCCCCATTCGGAGGCGAAAAGAACAGCGGGATTGGACGCTTTGGAGGTGAATGGATCATCCAGGGGTTCACAACCGATCACTAGGTGACGATCCAACATGCTCCGCGGAGCTATCCGTTTTGATGGCAACTCGGGATATTTGAATGAGGAGAATCGACATGACCCTCGCCGAAGTCAAAAAGGCTTTAAAGAATACCGACGAGATTGAAATAACCGTCACTGGCCGCGTATCCGGGCGCAGGATTTCCAACCCGGTGTGGTTCGTTCAGGAAGGCAACAACCTTTACCTGCTACCCGTGAACGGTTCGGACAGCGACTGGTACAAGAACATCTTGAAGACACCCAGGATGTCGCTGGCCGCCAATGGGGAAGAATGGAGCGCCGAAGTCAGGGCCATCACGGATCAGGCCACAGTGCGCGACATCGTCGAGAAGTTCAAAGACAAGTACGGCGCAGACCAGGTGAAGAAGTATTACTCGAAGTTCGACGTTGCCGTTGAGGTCCCTCTCGTCGCAGCACAACGTCGATCTGCATGAACTTTAAAAGGGGAAGATAGTTGCATATGACTGTCGAGCCGTTGCTGTTCGTTATCTTCGGCGCAACCGGCGATCTCAGCCGCCGGAGACTTCTACCTGCTTTATACCACCTCGCGCAGCAGGGTTTATTCGACCGCTCGGTCGTCCTGGGAACGGCGCGAACGACTGGAATAGACAGTGAAGCCTTTCGAGCAATAGTGCGCAATATCATCTCGGTGATCGACCGTGACAGCTTGCCGGCCCAGTCACGCTGGTGCAACGAGTGCGTCTACTACCACGGTATCGGCGATGGCGCGGAGAATGATTTCCGTCAGTTGGCGAATGAGATAGAAAGCATCGAGGGACGCCACGGTTTGCCAGGCAATCGCGTGTTCTATCTCGCCTTGCCTCCTCAATCCTTTCCAGCGGTCATCGAAGGGCTAGGGCGATCAGGCCTCAACCGCAGCCGGCGCTGGACGCGACTTGTCGTAGAAAAACCGTTTGGACAGGATCTGGTCTCAGCCCGAGAACTGGATGTGCTGATTCATCGATTCTTCGATGAGTCGCAGATTTTTCGAATCGATCATTATTTGGGTAAGGAGACGGTTCAGAACCTTCTTGTCCTTCGTTTCGCAAATCCGATTTTCGAGAAAGCATGGAACCGCGATAACGTCGAGAACGTTCAGATCACTGTCGCTGAAGAACTGGGAGTTGAGGGGCGGGCAGAATACTACGATAAGAGTGGCGCACTGCGTGACATGGTTCAGAACCATCTGACACAGGTTCTCACTTTGGTCGCCATGGAAATTCCGTTCGCCTTGGAACCAGAAGCCATTCGTGACGAGAAGCTGAAAGTGTTGGAATCGATCAAGCCGTTGTCGCTCGATCAGGTTGTCTTCGGCCAATACACTAAAGGGAAAATCTACGCTGAATTCGTACGCGGCTACCGAGAAGAGCCAGCGGTTCGCCAAAACTCTACTACCGAAACCGCTGTTGCATTAAAGCTAGAGATCGCCAACTGGCGCTGGAAAGGTGTTCCGTTCT
>Ga0066695_10000393_pt1 | contig 13335 bp, 8 predicted proteins | sample GraSoiAngelo_144_FD_66452 | JGI IMG/M metagenome (GOLD analysis project Ga0066695, IMG submission 66452) | Grasslands soil microbial communities from the Angelo Coastal Reserve, California, USA - 14_1009_02_40cm | ecosystem: Environmental > Terrestrial > Soil > Grasslands | place: USA...
GGCTTATGATCCAGGCGCGATCCCAGTCCGACGATTTGGAGCGCTTGCCTGGCCCGTCGCTCACGGAGGTCTTTGCGCAAGCCAGCATAGATCATGGGCAATTCGACATTGCTCAGGGCGCTGGCTCGACTCAGCAGGTTGAAGCCTTGAAACACGAAGCCGATGAGACGATTGCGGACGCGAGCTAGTTCCCGGGTGGACAATTGGCTGACCTGCTTGCCCGCCAACCAATAAGTCCCTTGCGTGGGACGATCCAGGCAGCCGATCAGATTCATGAAGGTGGATTTGCCGGACCCTGAAGGTCCCCTGACCGCAACGAATTCGCCAGGGAGCACTTCTAATGAGATCCCGCGCAGCGCGGGCACGAATGTCTGTCCTAGCTGGTACTTTTTGTGCAAATTGTGCGCGACGATGATTGGTTTCCCCTGCTTGTCCGCATTCACCACGAGCGGTGTAGCTCCATTGGGTGCTGACGATGATCCAGTGTTTTGAGGAGATGCGAAGGAAACTGGAGTTGTTGACATATTCATGTCCTGATGCGTCATGATCTCTTTCTTCTCTTTCATGTTTAACGAGCTTACTAAACATTTAATAAGTTCGACATAAATGTATACGCATTTAGGTGTTGTTTTCCTCTTTCATGAGCTTACTAAACATTTAATAAGCTCGATGTAAATGTATACGCATTTAGGTGTTGTTTTGTTGCACGGGACATGCGATGCCGTCAAGCAACACCGAGACCAGGATCGAGGCCAAACGTGGAACCTCTATTCGTTCAGAATCCTTTGCCGAAAAATGCATGTCTTGCAGCAGAGCTATGATCAACCCCAGATACATACTGGCAAGTAGGTTGGCCGGAATATCCGCTGTGACCTCGCCGGCGTCGATCGCCTGTTGAAAGGCGTCTGCAATGTGCTGCTGGAATGTTCCTCGCAGTTGCCGAAAGATAGCCCGCTGTTTTTCGCGGTCCTTAATCTGCTCCTTCGCATCCTGTATCAGTACCGGGAAATGATCGACGGGAAGCGTCAGCAGGTACGAGGTGAGGAGATTCAAGCGCTCCCGAATACTGTGAGCGGGTGCAATAGCCCGGCTGATGCCTGCGCTCCATTCTTCGAACATGGCCTGTATCACACTCATAAACAGGTCTTCCTTGCCTTGAGGAAAGTGGTAGTATAACGCCGCAGGCGTGACTTGAACCACGTCGGCGACCTCTTTCATGGAGACCCCTTTATAGCCCTTGGCAAGAAAGAGTTCCTCGGCTGCTTTGAGAATCTGACGCCAGGTTTCTCGGTCGATATGTGAAGGTTGATGGCCTACTTGTTTATTCGTCATCTAACGAATGGTTTCCTTCTTGCACTAATCGATTTACTAAACGCTCATTAAGTTTCCCATTGCAAAGTATAGTGCAGGGAAACGCTCCTGTCAAGGGGAAAATAAGGGTCACTTCATGGTCCCTTCGTTGGTGTTGGCGACGGTGTCGGTGACGGCGTTGGCGTCTTTGTTGGCGTCGGCGTCGGTGCCTTCGTTGGCGTCGGCGTCGGTGCCTTCGTTGGCGTCGGATCCAGGGTTGGCGTCACCCTGGGCGTCCCATTGGTGAAGTTCTTCACATAGAGAATGACGGTACGATCCTTTGGAATCGAGGTACCGCTCGGCGGATCCACTCTTGAGACAATATTTGGCGCCGGATTATTTGGATCTGTACCATCTGGGCGTACAGAATAGTTGATATCCGCGTTGGTCAGAATCTGTTCCGCTCCGCTGAGGGTATTGCCGACCAGGTCAGGCGGTACCACGATTGTCTGTTGTGTCGCGGAGCCCAGGGTGATCTGAATAGCGGAGCCTTTGGGAGCAAGTAAAGGCGGCGCGGGGTCCTGGTTGATCACAATCCCCGTTGTAATACCATTCGTGACTTTTAAGGTAAAACCCGCACTGGTTGCTTTTGTAAGTGCAGCCTGGTATGTTAACCCCCGCAAATCAGGGACCTGGATTTGCTGGACAGTAATCGTTGGAGTAGGGTTTGAGCCGCCCGGCCAGGGAAAGCGAATGAAATTGAGTTGTGTCGCCAGGTAGATACTAAAACCCAGCAATAATAACGTTGCCAGCAGGATGATCGCGGTAACGATGCTGGCAAATCGCGAATCCCGCCTATCGTAGGTGACAGAGCCTGCGCGCGGCTGTGTGCTGCGTGGATAGGCGGATAGATCCTCCGCCTGGTTGTTGTATGCCGGTTGATTGGCAAGTACAAGCGGCTCGGGCTGGCGCGGCACACCATTGCTCGAGGGATACCCCATATTGTTAGGAGAGGAAGTAGGCTGGCGCTGATTGCCGGCCCCGGGATACTGGGTATAAGTTGCTGCACCGCCCGGTGCCGGTGTTTGTGGCGCTCCTGGTGATACGGCTCCGGGTAAGACTTCGTCTACCTCTGCTTCGCCCAACAATTCCAGGGCGCGGGCAAGCGTACTACCATCGCGGTAGCGTCGCTCCGGCTCTTTCTCCAGGCAGCGCAGGATAATCACTTCCAGGGCCGGGGGAATATTGGAATTGAAGAGCGTCGGTGGCGCTGGCAGGTCCTGGATATGCTGCATAGCTACTGCTACAGGAGTGTCGCCATCAAAGGGTGTGCGCCCGGTGAGCATCTCGTACATGACGATGCCGAGCGCATAGACATCGGCAGCCGGGCTGACAATTTCGCCCTGCGCCTGCTCTGGCGCGTAGTACTGCACAGTGCCAAGGGTCATGCCAGTGGTGGTGAGGCGTTCGGCGTTGATGTCTTTATAGACACTGGCGATGCCGAAGTCAGTGAGTTTGATTGAACCATCCCGTCCCACCAGCACATTTTGTGGTTTGACGTCGCGATGAACAATGCCGCGGCGGTGGGCCGCTCCCAGTCCAAGCGCAACGTCATGGGCAATTATAATTGCTCGATCGACGGCAAGAACGCCGCGCGAGCGCAAATAGCGGCGCAGGTCTGTACCTTCCACCAGTTCCATCACAATGAAATAGTTTCCATCGGTCTGGCCATAGTCGTAGACCTGCACTATATTAGGGTGCTGTAATGATGACGCAGCTTTTGCTTCACGTTGAAAGCGAGTAACAAACTTTGGATCGGTGCTATAGACTTCGCGGAGCACTTTGATGGCCACTACGCGATCCATGCGCATATCCTGGCCACGGTAAATAGTGGCCATGCCGCCTCGACCTATAGATTCTCCTAATTGGTATCGCTCACCCAAAACTTCGATTGGCATACTTCTCATCGGAACGCATATTGCTGCGCCCTTTCTCCATGTAGACGAAATCTGCTGCGCCCTTACTTCGTATTGTAGCACCCACTATTGTAACGCATTCTGCAACAGAATGGAACACTACATTACATTGTGCTACAGGGTGCGATGACATGTGATGCGCAGTAAGATGACCAGGACGAGGGCGACGCTGCCTTCATCATCCCCCGGATGCGGCTGCCTTCATCATCCCCCAGATGCGGCTGCGTCCCCTCCCTTCCTACCAGGACGAGGGCGACGCAAGCGTCCCCTCCCTTCCTCTCTTCCTCCCCCGCCCCTACGGATATCCTCCCGCCCCTACGGGTGATGTACCTGTGCCAGGGTACCCAGTACGCGTTGATCTCCCAGGCGGCGGGTAATTTTTAGTGTGTCCATATGCTCTAAAAGTGGCAGGATATATTTTCGTGTTGCCCCCAATACATCCCGTGCCTCTGCTACAGTCATTGTACCATGCTCACGCAGAAACTTGACCAACGTGGCTATGGCCTGGTCATAGGTTTCCCGCAAAAAAAGCACTCCATCACTTAGTTTCACCAGTTGCCCTTGTTCTATCAACGCATTCAGCGCTTCAGTACCTACCGCTGCCTCCGCCTCGTTGCGGTCTGGCGGTGTATAAGGATTCTCGCGAAAGCGGCGCAGCAAGTGTTCGACCTGTTGCTGCTGTATCTTGTTAAACTTTGGTATGAAATCGGGTAGACGCATTGTGCTGCCCGCTGAGCTACCAACTGAGCTACCAGTCGTTGTGGCCTCAGCAACTACCCCTTCTGCCTGCAAGGCGGCGAACACTTCGACCGCCATTTTCGCAGGGAGGTTGAGGCGCGTGCGCCATTCTTCCTTCGAGAGTCCGCTGCGCAGGGGATGCTGACGGTGCTGCTCACTCAGCAAGCGCACCGTTTCTTCTACCAGGGCATCCCATACCGGCTGCGCGAACCATGCTGTTCCTATTCGTCGAACTCTTCCTTCTTGTAACAACGTCTCCAACGTCTGTTGTGTCACATCAACGGCTAGATTACTCTGCTTGACGATCTCCGCCAATTCGTAGCCGTTGAACCCTTTATATATCTGACCTTTCACAGCAGCATTTGGCGTCCCTGTAACACGTATCCTTCTATCTAATGCGGCCAGCACCAATTCTTCTGGCACACCGTGCTCCAATGTCTCGAGTCGACCGATTACCGCCGCCTGGAAACGGCGATGGTAGCGCGGCTGCACATCAACGATCTCTCCGCCGCCGATAGTGGTGCTGGGCGAAGGGATACGCAAGATGAAACGATCGCGGCGTGCCAGCACTGCTGGATGGCTCATGCGTAGTTGTACCCACGCGCTCTGTCCCGGCTGCAACTCATCTACATCGAGCAGACGCACCCTGGCAGGCACTTCCTGCGATCCACTGTAGACATCCACCTGCGTATTGTGCGCGAGCGAACGAGGGGCATCGGCCAGCAGTTGGATATGGGCATCGACGAGCATGGTTGGGCGAAGTTGTCCCGGCAGAGCGATGACATCGCCACGCTCCAGGTCTGTACGCGCGACACCGGCCAGGTTCATGGCCACACGGCTCCCCGGCTGCGCAACATCGACTTTATTTTTGTGCGTTTGCAGGCCACGGATGCGCGTCCTCAAGCCCTGCGGCAAGATTTCAATCTCTTGTCCGACTTTGAAGTTGCCGTCAAGCAGAGTTCCGGTGACGATAGTGCCAAAGCCCGTCAGTGTAAAAACCCGATCAACCGGTAGACGAGGGCGAGCAATGTTCTGGCGCTCCTGCGAGGTATCGAGCATCTTTTCAATCTCGGCAAGCAGTTCTGGCATGCCTTGCATTGTATAGGCCGAGACAGAGATGATGGGAGCATGAGCCAACGTCGTTGGTAGAAGATATTCCGCGACCTCCTCGTGCACCAGCTCCAGCCACTCCTGGTCGACCAGGTCGGCCTTTGTCAGCGCGACAATGCCTCGCTGTACGTGCAGGAGATCAAGAATGGCCAGGTGTTCGCGAGTCTGCGGCATAATGCCCTCGTCGGCGGCAATAACCAGCAGCGCCGCATCAATACCGCCCACACCCGCGAGCATATTTTTGATGAAGCTTTCGTGACCGGGGACATCGACAATGCTGACCTCGCGCCCACCTGGCAGTTTGAGCCAGGCAAAGCCCAGGTCTATCGTCATGCCGCGTTCTTTTTCTTCCGCCAGGCGATCGGGATCAATGCCTGTCAAAGCTTTGACGAGCGTAGATTTCCCATGGTCTACATGGCCGGCAGTACCAATACAACTCATGGATAATTACAGCTGGGCCTGGTTGACCGCTAGGGTCAACCCTACTATACACGGTAACGCCCCTGCTTGGGGCCTAACAATAAGATGGCGATGGCACGGTTTAGGATACTGTAATGATAGCTCTCAGTATACACTAAGAGAGGGTTTCTGACTATCTATTTTGGAGCGAAAAGGATATTCTCTGTAGAAAATTTGTTGTAATACTTCCCTTCATAGTCTACACTACAAAGGCAATTGCGCTTGACTGTTAAAACAAGGTAGTGTATCCCTGGCCAGGGGTTGAGGAAGGCTATTCTACACTGATGAGAGAACCGAACAACACGAACGACACTAAGAAACACCTTCGCAGCTTAACAAAACGCGGGCGAATCATCCTGACTCTTTTGCTCGTCGTCGTTCTACTGCTGGCTGGCCTCCTCTACAGCCAGCGTCACCAGATTCATCTGCTCATCCAGGCCTTTAGCGTACCACCAGCTCAACCTGTGCATATTACGCCGTTAACGCTCCCTCCGAGCACTGCAACGCCTGGTCAGGCGACCAGTGCCAATTGGACCATGTACCACAATGACAATGCTCGTACCGGGTTTATTGCAGGAGCGCCCGATCCTACCCACCTCACGAGCCTCTGGAAGCAACCACTCGACGGAGCGGTCTATGCTGAGCCACTCGTGGTCGATGGACAGGTGATTGTGGCGACGGAAAACGATACCCTGTACGGGCTTGATGCACGTACAGGGCAGGAACAATGGCGTACCTCTGTGGGAACCCCTGTGCCGCTCTCAGATTTGCCGTGTGGCAATATTGATCCTCTCGGCATCACTGGCACGCCGGTCTACGACCCGCAGACTGGTCTGGTCTTCGCTGTGGCAGAGATACAGGGGCCGGCCCACGTTCTGGTCGGCGTTGATGTCAAAACGGGACTCGTCAAAGTCCGCCGCCTGGTAGATCCTCCGGGAATGGACCCGCTAGCACATCAGCAACGTGCTGCCCTGGCCCTCTCAGGGGGCAGAGTCTCTATTGCTTTCGGTGGGCTGTACGGCGATTGTGGCAACTACCATGGCTGGGTGGTTGCCTCGCGTACTGATGGTGCGGGAGCGTTGCTCACGTACCAGGTTCCGACCACGCGTGAGGGAGGTATATGGGCTCCAGCGGGACCGGTCATAGACGCCCAGGGAAACCTCTACGTAACAGTCGGCAACGGCGAAGCCACGCAAGGGGACTGGGACCACAGCGATTCGGTCTTACGCCTATCCCCCACGCTCCAGCTGGAAGATGGTTTTGCGCCGCAGAGCTGGCAGAGCGATAATGCGTCAGATGCCGATCTCGGCTCGATGGGACCAGTGCTCTTGCCCAATGGGTTGATATATGCCGACGGTAAGTCGGGCCAGGGCTACCTGTTGCGGGCAGACCACCTGGGGGGAATAGGCGGGCAGATCCAGACGATCTCTCTTTGCAGTGCCTACGGCGGAGCTGCTGTGAGTGGTCTGTCTCTCTTCATTCCCTGCAGCGATGGGCTGCGACAGCTCCAGCTCGAAGCAGGAGCGCACCTCGTTCCTGGATGGCATGCTCCACAGCAAGTGACCGGCTCACCAGTCATAGGAGGACAGACTATTTATAGCCTCGATCCTGGTGGTGGTGTGCTCTATGCCCTCAACGCCGCAACAGGTGAGGTGCGTGCCACGCTCTCTGTCGGTGCAACTTCGCGCTTCGCGACGCCGACGCTCTCCCAGGGAAGCATCTTCATCGGAACCTTGACAGGCATCGTCGCTGTGGGAATGACATGAAAATCGGCCGGGGCTGAGTGAACATCCTCTTCATCTATCAAAAATCCCATCGACACTCACCCGCTGCAAACGATATAATAAAGGAAAGGTACACATAGCCAGCAGGAACAGGGGTGGAATGAACGAAAAAATCCAGTCTGTACTCAATTCACTGCCGCATAAGCCGGGCATTTATATTATGAAGGATGCCCAGGGCACTATACTTTACGTCGGGAAAGCGATCTCGCTGTATAACCGCGTGCGCTCGTATTTCCAGGAGTCGAGCGATCTCAGCCCCAAGAATAGAAGTATGGTGGCGAAGGTTGAGGATATCGAGTTTCTTGTCGTCAAGAATGAGGTCGAGGCGCTGGTGCTGGAGAGCAATTATATTAAGGAGTATCGACCGAAGTACAATGTGCTGATGCGCGACGACAAGAGCTACCCGTATATCAAGGTAGCGCTGACGGAGGATTTTCCAAGGGTATACCGCGTGCGCAGCTTTCACCGCGACGGCAATCGCTACTTTGGCCCTTATACCAATTCGGGGGCGGTTGACGCTACGCTGGATCTTTTAAACAAGCTCTTTGCCTTTCGCACCTGCCGCTACGACGCGAGCACATGGGCACCACCCGCACAGGGTGAACCTCCCGCGGGATGGAAGCAAAAATTATTGCCACGTCCCTGCACGCAGTACTATATCCACCGCTGTATCGCTCCCTGTGTCGCCTACGCCACGCGGGAAGAGTACGATGCGGTGATCAAACAGGTGATTCTCTTCCTGGAGGGGAAGCACGACGAGGTGGTCAAGACGCTGCAGGAGAAGATGCAGGCGGCGGCGGAGAACCTCAACTTTGAGGAGGCTGCGCGTATACGCGATCGCATCCAGGCGGTTGAGCGCGTGCTGGAGAAGCAGCGCATCATTTCGACAGAGGGGCAGGACGACCAGGATGTGATCGCTTTTGCCAGCGACGAGGATGAGACGTGCATGATGACCTTCTTCTTCCGCAATGGCAAGCTGATTGGACGCGAATTTTTTATCTTGCAGGGGACGCGCGATAGCAGTCCAGGCGAGGTTATGGCTTCCTTCTTGCAGCAGTTTTATGAAAGTTCACCGCACATTCCGCCGGAACTGGTCGTCGAGGCAGAGCCGGACGACCGCGCCGTCATTCAGTCGTGGCTGCGGGAGAAACGCAATGGGGCGATCAGCATTACTGCACCCAAACGGGGGGACAAGCTGCGCTTGATCGAGATGGTGAAGCAAAACGCGGGCGAGGTGTTGGAGCAACAGCGTATCAAGTGGCTGACCGATAGCCAGAAAACGCAACTGGCCCTGGAGGAACTACAGGAGGCGCTCAACCTGGCGGCTCCCCCACAGCGCATCGAGTGCTACGACATCTCGAATACACAGGGTACAAACTCGGTGGGGGCCATGGTAGTTTTTGAGGCGGGGCGGCCAAAGCCCAGCGAGTATCGCCGTTTCAAAATTAAGACCGTCGAAGGGCCCAACGACTTCGCCAGTCACCAGGAGGTGCTGCGGCGCAGATTTCGCAATGCGGCAAAACAAGCAGCCGCCGACGTAGAGACCGCCTCCGAAATTATTACACACACTGACACGTACATTGAGCCAGCAGTTTACGCCGCCGTTGATGAAACGCCAGTAGCTACCCAACTCCAGCATGAATGGGCGTTGCCGGATTTGATTATCATCGATGGCGGGAAAGGCCAGCTTAGCGCGGCAATGGAGGTTTTGCAGGAACTCCACATCGATATACCGACGGTGGGACTGGCAAAGGAGAACGAGGAGATCTTCACTCCCGGCTCGCCGGACCCGATAATGCTGCCACGTTCTTCACAGGGTCTCTATATGGTACAGCGCATTCGCGACGAGGCGCACCGCTTTGGCATTACGTACCACCGTAAGTTGCGCTCCGAACGCACGTTTAAATCTGTGTTGGACGAGATACCGGGCATTGGGCCCAAACGCAAGCAGGCTTTAATGAAGCATTTTGGCTCGGTACGAGCGATGAGCGCGGCCAGCATAGAGGACCTGGCGGCCCTTGACGGCATGACGCGCGACGCGGCTGAGAAGGTCAAGGAATATATTGGCCGCGTGGAATAAAGGGGCTACTGTACTTTGTTTTTATGTCTAGAGGGCTTTTTGGGCGACCGTCTTGCTGGGCGACCCTTGGGTCGCCCAGCAAGACGGTACAGGGGTATACTGAGCGGACTCCTGGTTTGATTGACAATCGTAATAATGGTACGTTAGTATACGTATATATTCTTAATGAGGGGTAGCCAGCGGGCTTACCCGTTTGTGCGCATTGGAGGAGCAGCCGTGGCGGCTGTTCGGACCTTTTAGGGGTGATTGCTGTATGCCAACCTACGAATATCTCTGTCAAACCTGTAGCCACCGTTTCGAGCAGTGGCAAAAGATGACTGATGATCCATTAGATGTCTGCCCAGAATGTGGCGGGCGCATTCGCCGGGTGTTTTTCCCGGCCGGTATTGTCTTCAAAGGCTCTGGATTTTATAAGACTGATCACCGTTCTTCAAGTGTTGCAGACTCCAACGGCCAGACAACAAAAAGTGATGGGGCTGCCGCTTCCAGCGAGTCGAAGAGTGCTGGAGAGAGCAAGTCTGCTACGACGGGGTCCGGCGCGAGTAACTCGTCGACGAGCGAAAGTAAGGTGCCTGTGGCTACTAGCACTACGACGAAGACGAAGACGAAGTAGGGCCGCTGAGGTGGTTGTTGGGTAGGTTTTTTACGTTTGTGGGGGGTGTATATGGCAGAGTCTGTGCTGGCTACGATGCAGCGGAAGCAAATTGAGATTACGATTGGTGAGTTATTGCTCACTGATGATTTTTATATGCGTTTGGAGATTACTGAGCGGTTGCGTCATCTTATTGCACATGCTGATCCTTCGCTGGATAGGTCGCAGCTTAGTGAGGGTGCTTTGGAAGAGCTTGAGGCTTTAGATTTGTTGCATTAAGCGTTTGTGTTTGTTTTTCTGTGGCCTCATCGCTACGCTCTTCGCAAAGATTATTAAGAGAAGTTGGGAATTTGGCAGACTGCGTCTGCCAAATTCCCAACTTCTCTGTATGTTTTGCAGAAGCTGCCAAATTCCCAGCTTCTCTGTATGTGTAACAGATATCTCACACTTTTTTTACCCAATATTCCTAAGAGGGCGTTTTTTAGCGTGCCAGCATGTATAATTAATAGACAATCCCCAAAGCAGGTGAAGGGGATTAGGGAGACAGATTGGTATGCAAGTGCAGCGTGAGCAATCGCAGGATGAGATCATAGAAGCTCTACAACGCCAGGTAGATGAGTTAACTGAGGCCAATTTCTTACTGAAGGATCAATTGGCGCGTAAAGAGCAGTTTATTGCTATGATCGCCCACGAATTGCGCGGCCCATTGACGCCCATTATCAGCTATGCGCAGTTGGTGGCGCGTCCCACACGGCGGCCAGAGACAATCCAGCGAGGAATGAGGGTGATTATCAGCCAGGCCAGGCGTTTGACGCGCCTGGTCAACGATCTGCTGGATTCTTCTCGCCTGAGCTCAGGCCAATTCACACTCGTGCGCGAGGCGTGTGATATTGCGGCACTGGCAAAAGAGGTGGTGGAAGAACTGCGTCCCGTTGCTCCCTATCATACGCTGGCGCTGGAGACTCCTGAAGTGCCTGTTATTGGAAACTGGGATAGTGGGCGCCTGCAACAGGTGCTGGGGAACCTGCTAGATAACGCGATCAAGTATTCCGACGAGCGCACAACGATCACAGTGCGTATCTGGACAGAGGATGATCTCGTGCATGTGAGCGTTCATAACCAGGGCGTCGGCATTCCTCTGGCAGAGATGGGCCAGCTTTTCCGCCCGTATGTCCGTTTGCAGGCGGCCAGCGCCCGGCAAGGATCTGGCCTGGGGTTGCACATTACAAAAAGCATTATTGAAGCACATGGAGGTACACTGCGCCTCGAGCCGCACACAGCCGAGGGTCAGGGTACAACCTTTTCATTTGACCTGCCATTTGCATTGAACAGGAAGCTCAACAGCAGGGAATAGCCATAGAAGCGCGGGCGCGTCAGTTGCCTTGACATCAGGTATGCCGCTGATGTATTATCCTCAGGTGAGGATGTTTTCCCATTTTTGCGGAAACAATGGGCGGTTGCTGAAATTGGTAGACAGGGCAGACTTAGGATCTGTTGGTGATGAACCGTGAGAGTTCGAGTCTCTCACCGCCCACTACGATGAGCGTTCGTAAGAGTTGACAAGTATCGCAGATATGCGGGAGTGGCTCAGTGGTAGAGCATCTCCTTGCCAAGGAGAAAGTCGCGGGTTCGATCCCCGTCTCCCGCTCCAGATTTGTTCTGAGTATTGGGTGACCGCAAGCTCGGTCTTAGCAGGAGAGAGCATGTTGTCCTCATGGGGCAAGTGCAGATGCAACTCACACAACATAGAAAACGCTCAGTTGTGAGAAACAGAATGTTGGAATGTGCTGAAGACTGCGGTCTCTTTTCAGGGTGTGGTCTATGGTAGTGATTACCTCTCTGTGCTTCCCAGGCTCTTTGTTGTAACCACAATCAGTATAGCGGGTTGTGCGCAGTTATATATACTTATACAATACTATTGATTAGAATGAACACCTGTTGGAGGAAATGTGAAGGTCTCGGTCGAAAAGTTGCCCACCAGTGAAGCTGTCCTTGAAGTAGAATTGAGCTGGGACGAACTGGAAAAGGCTTCAGATAAAGCGTACCGCAAGTTGGTACAAAAAGTTGATGTGCAGGGCTTCCGCCGGGGCAAGGCCCCGCGTTCTTTGCTAGAACGAAAACTTGGTAAAGAATATATTTACCAGGAAGGTCTCGATGAGCTCATTACTGAGACCTATCGCAGCGCGCTCAAGGAGCACGAACTTACCCCTATTACCAAGCCCGAGTTGGACGCCCCCGTCCTTGAGATCGGGCAGCCCTATCATTTCAGCCTGAAAGTGCCGATTATCACACCTGTGACGCTCGGTGATTACAAAACCCTTCACTTTGAGCGTGAAGAGGCTGATGTCACCTCCGAAGAGGTCGAGAAAGAGTTAGAGTCGCTGCGCAATCAGCGGACCACCTGGAATGAAGTTGAACGCCCTGCTGACTACGATGACCGTGTTACCGCCGATCTCAAGCTCACCATCGAAGACAATAACGTTTCTGACTTGAAAGATAATACGTTTGAACTGACGCGGGAACGCCATGGTATGTTCTCCGGCATGGATGAGTATATTGTAGGTATGGAGGCAGGAGAGAGCAAAGAGTTTACCACGGTCCTGCCCGAAGACTACGCCAACGAGAAACTGGCAGGTAAAGAGGGCCATTTCGCGGTTACCGTTCATAAGGTAGAGGTTAAAGAAGTTCCTGAGCTTGATGATGCCCTGGCCAGCGAGGTGAGTAATAAGCAATACGAAAACCTGGAAGACCTGCGCAAGGCCATCAGCGATACTATACTCGAAAGTAAGGAGCGGCGCATTCGCGACGAGTTGCGCGATAAGGTTGTGGAGGCCGTCATCGACCAGGCTCAGATCACCCTTCATCCTTTGCTCATCAAGGAGGAGGCCGAAGAAATGCTGCACCAGCTTACCCATCTCCTGGAGCAGCAGCGCATGTCTATAGACCAATACCTGCTGATGATGCACAAAACTCGCGATGAGTACCTGAAAGAAATGGAACCCGAGGCCGAAAAGCGCGTAAAGCGTGAACTTGTCCTGGACCAGGTAGCGAGCCAGGAAAAGATCAGCGTTTCCCCCGAAGAGGTGGAGGCAGTTTTCCGCGCATACGAGCAGGCAGGCCAGCCGCTTGGGCGTTCAGAAGCGCAGGTCCGGGCGTTGGCAGTCAATCTGCGGCGGGAGAAGGCCGTTACGCGCCTGATAGAGCTAACAACGGATACCGGCAGCAGCGCCGAGGCCGCTGAGGAAGAAGCCAACGAAGTAGAAGCCAGTATAGAGAATGCAGGGGCTGCCGCACTTGCCGCTGAGG
>Ga0066695_10000397_pt1 | contig 13302 bp, 10 predicted proteins | sample GraSoiAngelo_144_FD_66452 | JGI IMG/M metagenome (GOLD analysis project Ga0066695, IMG submission 66452) | Grasslands soil microbial communities from the Angelo Coastal Reserve, California, USA - 14_1009_02_40cm | ecosystem: Environmental > Terrestrial > Soil > Grasslands | place: USA...
GGTCGCCTACCTGGTAAGTCCGAATCAAGCCTTCCTCTTCAGCACGGACAGTTCTGTGGTCTCCGGCTTTGGCGAGCCCCAGGCGGCTATGTCGTTCACGAACAGCGCGCTGAATGGAAATTATGCAGGTGTGGCGGCTACGCCAGCGTCGTTTGGCGTTCAAGTATTCTCCGGTGAGTTCGCGGCGGACGGCGCCAGCCCCACCGGCAATATGACCGGCACGGAGGACATCGGAGCGTCCAGCGGACCAGTCTCGGGCGCGGCGTTTCAGGCTGCGTACGCCATATCCTCCTCGTCAGCAAATGGACGGGGAACCATGACCGTCGCTTCCGGAGAAGGAGGCAACGCCGTCATTTACATGATCTCCGCCACGGCCTTCGTAGCGGTTTCACTGAACGACCCGAATCCCGCAGTGTTGCTCTTTGAGCAGTCTGCAACTTCTCCTCCGCCGACGCCCACTCTTACTTCGCTGACCCTGAGTCCTGCGACTGTGACTGGCGGAGATTCGTCCACGGGCACGGTAACGCTGAGCGGGCCGGCACCGTCAGGTGGAGCGCAAGTCGCGCTCTCGAGCAGCGACACGTCAGTAGCTACAGTTCCTTCCAGCGTGACGGTCACGGCTGGAGCCACGAGCGCGACGTTCACGGTCAACACCAGCGCCGTCACGGCGTCAACCACGGTCACCATCTCCGCGGCCTACGCGGGCGTAACCAAGACAGCTTCGCTCACCGTGAATCCCGCGCCTCCCCCACCGCCCACGCTTTCCTCGCTGACGCTGAATCCCAGCACCGTTATCGGCGGCGTGCAATCTTCCACGGGCCAGGTCACGTTAAGCGCGCCCGCACCTGCAGGTGGCGCGACGGTTACCCTCTCCAGCAGCAGCGGCGCAGCCAGCGTGCCTTCCAGCGTGTTTGTTCCGGAAGGAGCTACCAGCGCGACCTTTACCGTGAACACCTCCATCGTTCTCGTTTCGACTTCCGTCACCATTTCAGCTTCGTACAACGGTACGACGCGGATGGCAAGTCTCAACGTGCTCCTGTAACGGGGCTGCATATGCAGGCAGGAAGGGGTGCGGCGCTGAAATCGGGCGCGCCGCACCCCTTCTGAAGGGCACGGCGCGACACTACTGGATCCCCATGGCCTTGCACTGAAATGCATCTTCGTTCCTCCACTACCCCGGTGTTTTTGCAGAAGAGTTCGGATTTGCTTGAAAAGAAGAGAGTTGAGTTTTTGCTGAGTGCAAAGTGAGGTTGGAACAGCGTAAAAGAAAGGGGAGAAGTTCAAACGTAGACTCCACTGGTTGGCCACTCTTTTACAGCAACCAGCGTCAAAATCTCCGGTACGATCTAAGTTCTGAGAGCCATTCCTATGCCGAGAAGGCTGTTTGCAATGGTGGTGGCTGCTGGCTCCGTTCTTGTTCAATCACGGCAATCGTCCACACAAAGAATTCCTGCTGTCCAAGCGCAACCACAGGCCGCCACCGAGCAAAGCGAAGCCCGAACCAAAATCAGCGTTAATTCCGATCTCGTTGTGCTCGCTGCCACGGCCAAAGATCTCCACGGCAATCTCGTTCCTGATCTTCAAAAAGAAGAGTTCCGCATTTTCGATGACAACGTTGAGCAATCCATAGACGTTTTCACTGCCGAAGCCTTTCCGCTCTCGCTGGTCGTCCTCATCGACGACGATCTGAAATCCCAGGACGCGGCACAGATGGCTCCCACTCTGCGCGCCATAACCGGCGGAATCAGCTCAAGCGACGAAGCCATCATTTGCCGTTTTGATCTCTCGTTCTATCCGGGCGATGGATTTAGTGCCGACCTCAACAAGCTCTGGGCCGATTTGAAGGATGCCCAGGATCATAGCGGTCCTTCGACCTCCGGTGCCGTCCCCTTCGTCACGCCACCATCGAGCCATCCACTCGGAGTCGGTGAACCGCCCCTGGCAGCGCCAACTAACCTTGGTTCCCGCCCAACCAAGGCTCTCGACGACGCCGTCCATTCTGCCGCTGAGCTGCTCCATGATCGCGGAGCCAGCCGCCGCAAGATCATCCTTCTCATCTCCGACGGCCTCAACGGGCCGCAATTTAACCATCACACGTACCCCGGCACGCTCGAGGCGCTCCTTCACGACAACATATCCGTATACAGCTTGGCTGTCGGACACTCCTTCAAGCGAAAATTCTCCCGCCTAGTCAATTATGCGAATGACTCCGGCGGCGACATCTATTACGCGGTTCAAAGCGCGACAATGGAAAGGCTCTACTCCCGAATAACCGAAGAGGCTAGGCACGAGTACACTTTGGCCTACGTGCCCCGCGGCAATAACCGCAACGCTAGTTATCATAAGGTAGAGATCCGCGCCACGCGCGAAGGCCTCACCATCAAGACGCGCAAGGGCTACTTCACAGGACCTCTCGCGGTTCCGGCAAAGCAGTAAGGTTGGCACTCCCTAATCGGACGTACCTCTCATCGCAGCCTTGCTACAATCGGCCTGTGCCGCGTGGAGCCCAACCCGAGATGCATGAGCTACTGGCGGTGGATACGGACGCCGGAACGCGGCTGGACCGGTTTGTGGCCGCGCATCGCCCGGAACTGTCGCGGTCGCGCGTACAGGAACTTATCGACGGCGGGCTTATCCTCGTCAATGGCAAGGCAGCGAAATCCTCTCAGAAACTTCACGGCGGGGAACTCATCATTGTTCGGGCGCAGCCGCGGCCCGCGACACGCGCCGAAGCGGAAGCGATTCCGCTGGAGGTGCTTTACGAAGACGACGACGTGATCGCCGTTAACAAAGCCGCGGGGATGACCGTTCACGCCGGGGCGGGAAACGTGTCTGGCACACTGGTCAACGCGCTTCTTGGGCGAGGGCAAGCGCTTTCAAAGGGTAGCGATCCGCTGCGGCCGGGAATCGTGCATCGTCTGGACAAGGAGACTTCGGGCGTGATCCTGGTGGCCAAGAACGACGTGGCGCACGCAAAACTCGGGGACGCGTTTCGCCAGCGCGCCATCAAGAAGACGTATATCGCGCTGGTGCAGGGCGTTCTTACGGAGAAAAGCGGCCGCATTGATCTGGCAATCGGACGCGACCCGATTCATCGAACGCGCATGGCGACGCAGCGCAAATCGTGGCATGGTGCGGCCATCGCCAATCCGCGCGAGGCGCGCACGGATTGGAAAGCGCTCGCAAAGATCGACAACACAACGCTGGTGGAAGTCCAACTCCACACCGGACGCACGCATCAGATTCGAGTGCATTTCGCCGCGCTGAAGCATCCGGTGGTGGGCGACACGCTGTACGGCGCAGCGCGGGAGTTGCGGATAGGCAAGCTCGATTTGCCTCCACTGGGACGCAATTTCTTGCATGCGGTGAAACTTGGCTTTGCGCAGCCGCGGACCGGCGCATGGATCGAAGTTCGCGCTAGATTGCCGGTGGAATTGCGCGATTATTTGAGAAAACTTTGTGACGCTGCCGGAGAAACGCAGAGCCGAATTGACGCCGCGCTGGCGGGATACCTATAATCGATGCAAATGCGACGAATCATTAGTTCGATCTTTTTGGCGCTGGCGCTGCTGTTATTTCCGCTGACAGACCGGGCACAGCAATCGGCACCAGCCACGAAGCCCCAAGCGTCGTCCTCTCCGGACGCTAAGCCGCAAGCACCCCAGCCGACGCAGCCTGCCGCGGCGAAGCAGGAACCTACCCAGCAGAGCGATCAAACCATCAAGTCAGTCGTCAACCTCGTCGATGTGCTCTTCACGGTGCTCAACCGCCGCAACAAGCTTGTACCGGAACTCGAAAAGAGCGATTTCAAGATCTGGGACGACAAATATCCGCAGGAAATCCGCTACTTTAGCAAACAGTCCAATCTGCCTCTGCGCATCGGCATGCTCCTGGACACTTCCAACAGTATCCGCGACCGCATCAAGTTCGAGCAGGATGCCTCGATCAATTTCCTGTTCAGCGTGCTGCGGCGCAATAAGGATGAAGCTTTTGTGATGACGTTCGACGATGAGCCGCAAATCGTCCAGCCCTTCACCGGCGACGCGGGAGCCCTGCGCGACCAGATCACCAAGACCCGCGCGGGCGGCGGCACTGCAATCTACGACGCGATTTACGAAGCGTGCGTGAAGGAATTGAGCCACCCTCCGCGCCCGCCGGGCGATCAGCCGGACGTGGTGCGCCGCGTAATGATTCTCATCAGCGATGGCGAGGATAATCTATCGACGCACACGCGCGCGGACGCCATCGAAATGGCGCAGCGCACGAGCGTGGTCATCTACACCATCAGCACCAGCACACAGTGGGTCTCGCTCTCGCAGACCGATCCGAGCAAACTGGCGGACCGCAAATATCACCTGACAGACGGTGACAAGATTTTGCAGGAACTCGCCGAGGAAACCGGAGGCCGCGCGTTTTTTCCGTATCACGTCGACGATTTGGACCAGTCGTTTCAGGACATCGGCGACGAATTGCGCAACCAATATTCCGTCGCCTACCTTCCCACGAACTACGTTATGGATGGCCGCTACCATAAAATCCGCATCGAGGTGCCCGATCATAAGGGCTACCAGGTGCGCGCGCGCCGCGGCTATTTCGCTCGAGCCGGCAACAACGTGCCGGCGACGGCAAATCCTCCCGGAGGCACAATCCAATGATCCGTTGTTGAAAATGCGCTGCGCGCGGCGCTAATTGAAGTCAATGCGAAATTTTTTAATGGGGAATGTTGCGCAGCAGGATCGCGTCGGAATCGGCGTGGCCCCGTCCAACCGCGAGCCGTGTCCCGTCCTTCGAATACTCGTATCCTCCGATTTTTTCCGAAGTGAAGTGCGTTAGCTGGCGCCGCGCCGATCCATCCAATGGCTGCACCCACAGATTGTCGACCCCTTTTTCCCGCACGGCATAGAGGACCGCCCTACCGGAAGGCATGAACACCAGGCTGGGGAGCGCACGCGGATCGAATTCGAGAGACGATTTTTCCCCATCCTCGACAGAATAAGTAATGAGGATAGTTGCGTGATCCGATTCGCGTGCTTCGAATGTAGCGAAGGTTTTGCCGTCGGGAGAAAGGTCATAGGGTTCGGCGGGGGACTTGATAATTGTTTCGGGCGTGCCGCCGTCGATGGGAATGCGCTTGAGGAAGTGGTTTTCAGCAGCGTCGATGAAGTACAGCCATTTGCCGTCGTAGGAACAGACCGGCACTCGGTCATTGACGCCAAAAGTAAGACGCAAAAGGTTTGTGCCATTTGAATCGACGCGCCAAAGATTAGCCTCGGCGCCACCCGAACGGCCGATGCTTCGAAAGACGATATAGCGCCCCTGGCCGCACGAGGCGACCTGGTCCACCGCGTATTTCGAGTCGGAGAAAATGACACGGTCTCCGCCAGATGGATTCACCATGCGGATGTCAGAGCCCTGGATGAGGAGAACTTGGGCGTCGGCGGTCAAGTCCCAACTCCGAATAGGCAGAGTTGAAGGTAATTTCAATGGTTTGAAGTTCTCGAGTGATCCTACGGGTGCAATCTCCACCTGGTATTTTGCCTGGCTCTGATTGGCAGCGATCGATTGGCCATCCGCAGAGAGGCTCGGATGAAAGTAGTCGTTGGTGTCTGTGGTCAAGAGATGAAAGGCGCCGTCGGGGAAGGAAACGATCCCAATTTGCCTGCGCCTGAATCCAGTTTCCATAGTAGCGGCGGAGACGATGAGGCCGGTCATGTCCGGAAGCCAAACGGGCTCGTTATAGAGGCGATCCTTAGCGATGGCTACCTGCTTCATGGAAGCGCTGGCGACATCCACGGCGAGGAACCCGCCAATATCCTGAGGCGTGGGCTGGACGATGGGAATCACAATCGTCTTGCCATCAGGGGACCAGGCAAGAGTCAGATTATCGGCGTGAAGCTCGACATGATGGAAAAGATCGCGCTCGAGAGTGCCGTCGCGGCGCGCGATCTTGAGGTCAGCCACCTTGGAATCGCCGTGTTGGTGCAAGTAGGCGAAGCGCTGGCCATCTGGTGAAAACGAGATGGGGCTGTCCACATCTTTTATGAGCAGCCGCGGTGTTCCGCCAAGCATGGGGGTGTCATAGAGGGAAGCGATAGCTTGCTCTGAGTCATCGCGGCGGACGAAATAAATGTAATTGCCGTCGGGAGAAAACGTGAGGCCGCTGTATCGCGTGGCGGCAGGCGTTACAACTTGCGTGTTGCTGCCCGTGGGAATGTGCCGCAGCCAAAGGGACTCCAGGCCGTTTTCGTCGAGGACGTAGAGCAAGTATTTCCCGTCGGGAGAGATTCGGGCGAAGAAGACGTGGCCGTTGTTGGTGAGATTTTCAATCGACATTTGTTCGACAGGCAGGACTCTTTTGCGTGGCAGGAAAGAGTACACCCCGAACGCAGCAGCGACGAGTAGCAGAAGGATGGCTCCAAGCACGAGGCCCGTGCCGAACTTGTTCTTGCTAGCGGCGGCGATGAGGATGGAGCTGCTCGAGGGCGCGCGCGGAGGCGCAGTGGGCGTGACGGCCGGCGTGGACGACTGCGTGGGAATGCGCGCTGAAGAAGAGGTTACGGGAGCAATTCTGCCGGAGTCCAGTTCGCGCTGGAGGCGCTTGAGGTCAGCGCGCAGTTCCGCAGCGACCTGGTAGCGGACGTCGCGATCTTTTTCGAGAGCTTTGTTAAGGATGCGCTCCAGCTCAGCCGGGACGCCTGGATTCAAGGCGACAGGAGCGACGGGCGCGCTGTGCAGAATGTTGTCGAAGACAACGGCGCTTGTGGTGCCGGGGAAAGGCAGCTTGCCGGTAATCAATTGGTAGAGCACGCCACCGAGAGAGAAGAGGTCGCTCCGAGCGTCGAGTTCCTCGCCACGCGCTTGTTCGGGAGACATGTAGGAGATGGTGCCGACAGCGGTGCCGGGACTGGTGAGGAGAAGAGTCTCGGGATCGCCGAGAGTCGATCCGTCGAGGCCGGCGTGATGATCGGGGAGAAGCTTGGCGAGGCCAAAATCCAGGATTTTGACGCTGCCGCGGTCGGTAACGAAAATGTTGGCGGGCTTGATGTCGCGATGGATGATGCCCTTTTTGTGGGCGGCGTCGAGAGCGTCGGCGACCTGTGTGCCGAAGTCGATGATGCGTGGAATGGGAAGGGAACCGGTGGGGATCAGCTTGTCGAGAGTTTGGCCTTCGAGCAGCTCCATGGCGATGAAGGTGCGGCCATCCTGCTCTTCGATGGCGTGAATGGTGCAAATGCTGGGATGATTGAGCGCGGAAGCAGCTCGGGCTTCGCGGAGGAAACGTTCGAGAGTTTGTAGATCACGGCGCGTGTCTTCGGGGAGGAATTTCAGGGCGACGCGGCGTCCGAGCTTGGTGTCTTCGGCTTCGTAGACGACGCCCATACCGCCTTTCCCAAGCTGGCGGAGGATGCGGTAATGGGCGATGGTTTCGTTGTGCATCGGCAAGGAATGAAGAAAGGATGGTAGACGGTCGGAAGATTGGGGTCAAATCGCTTCATGTTATACAATGCTCGGCGTTTTCCCCCGCAAAATACTGAGAGGAGACTTTGGCCTCATGTTCCACGATACCAAATGCCGGTCCTTCCAAAACAAAGTTAGTTCCACACGAAACAAACATCGATCCAACCTAAGTTGTTACAGGGCTATCGTGCTCGCCGCGGTTTTGTTGTTGTTGGTCTGCGGGCCTGCGGCTCGTGCGCAAGCGCAGGACGTCACAAGCAAGCTGAGCGGCTTTGACTCCTACATGGAGCAGGTCCTGAAAGATTGGAATACGCCCGGAATCGGCGTGGGCATCATTGTCAACGACAAACTCGTTTTCGCCAAGGGCTACGGCTATCGCGATTACGAGAAGAAGCTGCCCTTCACGCCGTCGACGCTGTGCCAGATCGCCTCGAACTCAAAACTGTTCACCGCCGTTTCCGCGGGCATGCTTGTCGAAGTGGGAAAACTTACTTGGGACAAGCCGGTGCGCGAGTCGGTTCCAACGATTCAGTTTTACAACGACCAGCTCAACAACAACGTTACGCTTCGCGACATGTTGTCGCACCGCACCGGAGTGACGCGGCACGACTTGATCTGGTTCAGGTCCCCTTTTACAAGGAAGGAACTCTTCGAAAAGCTGAAGTACCTCGAGCCGCAGGAGCCGATGCGGGAGACCTTCCTCTATAACAACCTGATGTATGCGGCCGCAGGGAACATCATCGAACTGAAGTCCGGGAAAACCTGGGAACAGTTCGTGCGCGAGAAAATCTTCACGCCGCTCGACATGAAGACGACCGGCTTCACAATCTCCGATATGACGCAGCAGGCTGACCACGGCGTTCCGTACCGTGAAAAACGCGACTCGTTCGAGCTGTACAAGATTCCTTACTACGAAGACACCGAGGGCGTCGCTCCGGCGGGAGCCATCATTTCCAATATCGACGAGCTGTCCCACTGGCTGATCGCGCTGATGAACGACGGGAAATACAACGGCAAACAAGTTTTGCCGGCGAGTGTGCTGAAAGCCACGCTGCAACCGGCCATTGGTTTGCCAAACACCTTAGGAGAGGCGCTGGGATTTTGGGAGCTGCTTAATCCGGCTTACGGCATGGGACGGCAGACGGCAGCTTACCGGGGGCATCTGCTTACTTATCACGGCGGCGACCTTCCCGGGTTTCATTCGCAAGTTTCCTTCATGCCGAATGACAAGATTGGTGTGATCGTTCTGGTGATCAGCGATCACAGCGCCCCGCTCTACAACATCGTCAGCTACAACGTGTACGAGCGGCTCCTCGGCATGGACCGGACGCCGTGGAGCCAGCGCCAGCTCCAGCAGCGCCTTGCCGGGAAGAAAGCGGGCACGGAAGCGCGTGCGAAAGCCGGCGGCGATCGCGTTCCGAATACCAAGCCATCTCATGCCCTGGCCGACTACGCGGGCGACTATGAGAACGCGGCCTACGGCGTTCTTAAAATTGGGCTCAAGAATGACGCGCTGCAATTCGGTTTTCATGCCTTCGATTTTCCGCTGAGCCACTTTCATTACGACCGCTTTGACACGCTCGATGACGAGCAATACGGCAAGTTCTCCGTGAACTTCCGGACAAATCCGCAAGGCGACATTGATGGCGCGGTGATATCGCTGGATCAGGCGGAAGTTGTATTCACGCGCAAGGCCGAGACGCTGGACCCGGCGCTGCTCGAAAAGCTGGCTGGCGGATACGCGACTCCGACCAAAGTTAAATTTGAAGTACTCTATCAGCCGGGAACCGGTCTTTCTCTTTCTTTCCCGGGCGGACCTCCCATCAAGCTCATTCCCGTCAAGGGGCTCAAGTTCCGGACACCGCAATTCGGGGATATTATTTATGAGTTCGTCATGGAGAATGGCAAAGTGACCGCGCTGAAGCAGCGCAACCCGTCCGGCGAATTCACCTTCCCGCGGCAGTAAGGGCACGGAAAGGCATAGCCACAGAACTACCGCATGGCCAATTGGAGGCCAGGCCCAGCACTCTGTCATCCCAACAATTCAACGCTTACTAATCGCGTCATCCCACATGTGGTGAGACAGCTTCCACTCCCCATCCGCCTGCTTCCGGAGGACGTTTAAGAAGACGCCGGTGTGCGAAGCGCTTGTTGTCTTTCCGTTTTGCGTTGTCGTCCACGCCACTTCGTCCGTCCCCCATGCATAGCGATTTGACCATCGCCGCCGATGCTCTGGGGCGTCACTACGAGTTTTGTGATTTGGGTTGACGGAGCATTAGGCGGGAACCAGTATTCGTTCAATCCCTTTTGACCGATTCGCGGGATGTCTCCATGTGGTGGGAGCAGCACACAGTCATCACTGAAACAGCGCGCACGCCACCCGCATCTCCCCTGAGCCAAGCTTCCTGGTACAGGGCATGGACGCGCTTTATCTTTGCGATGTCATCCGCGGACAGGCTGTTTCCGCCAGCCATGATCATCGGACAAACCAGCAAAACCGAGATAGGCAGAACGAGTTTGCGCATTTTCGCGAGGCCTCCTTGAGATCGCTGCCCTTTTGGACGCCCTACCTCTAGTTTTGTCATCGCATCCCTTGTGCGGTTCTTGATGTGCCGCAGGCCAATCGGGCGCTACTCCTCGCCATCGCTCAAGACGTCTGGCAAGACGGTGGAGGAGTGGCTAGGGTGTTTACAGGCGGGGGAAAAAATCGCTTGACATATTCCTATATGGGAATGTATTGTGAAGGCATGGCTCGAGCGACGACCACCTCGGATGCATTCAACGCAGTGGCAGAACCTCGGCGCCGGGCCATCTTGAACTACCTCGCGATCGAGGAGCGGCCCGTTGGGGAGATTGTGGATTCGCTGGGCATGGAGCAGCCTTCGGTGTCCAAGCACCTGCGCGTGTTGCGGGAAGTGGGCTTGGTCAACGCGCGCCGCGATGGCCGCCGGATGCTCTACCGAACCAACGCCGAGGCCATCCGGCCACTTCACGAGTGGACGGAAACGTTCGAGCGCTACTGGCGTCATCAATTAAGCCGCATCAAGGAGCGCGCCGAGGCGAACAGCAATCCGTCAAAGGATTCGGGCCCGAATCTCATTCCACGGAGGAAAAATGATTACGACGGGAATAAAAATTGAAGACTTGACGTTGAACGTGACAGAGGAAATCCACGTGCGCGCGACGCTCGAAGCAACGTTCGCCGCTCTCTTGGAACAACTCGGGCCCTTCAACGAAACGGCCGAAGACAAGCCCATGCCCATGAAGATCGAGCCATGGCCGGGCGGCCGCTGGTACCGAGACCTGGGCGATGGCAATGGTCACTTCTGGGGAAGCGTGCAAGCCATCAAGCGGCCCACGCTCTTGGAAATCACCGGGCCACTGTTCATGTCCTATCCGGTCTCCTCGAATGTGCAATATCGTTTGAGCCAGGTGGATGGCGGGACGCTGATTCAGTTCCGACATTCAGCGCTTGGCTTGATTCAGGAGGATCACCGCAAAGGTGTCACGAAAGGCTGGGGGCACATTAATGCGGGTGTGAAGAAGCGAGCCGAGGCGCCGCGTTCGCGTTCAACAGCGTCCTAGCGCTGAATTTCCAGGTACGAGATGCAATTCATGTGTCCCTTTTGCCTCGCCAGCGCAGCACTGATGGCCGGAAGCGTGGTTTCGACAGGCGGACTGACCGCGCTCTTGGTGAAGATACTCGGAAAGAAGCAAGCCCCCGAAGAATTTGTCGCATGGCATGACTCAAATCCAAAGGAGGAAACATGGGCCAAGTAACGAACGAGCAAGTGAATCTGATGTTGCGCCTGTACGAGGAGCGGCGCGAACCTAAGTTGAGAGAAGCGCGCGACTGGTTCTCGGCAAACTTCCACGTGAAAACCGCCGATGACTTGATGCGCGTTTGTCCCCCGGGCAGCAAGGAAAACACGTACATGCGCATGGTGCTCGGCTACTGGGAGATGGTGGCGAGCATCGTGAACCGCGGGCTGATCGACGAGGAGTTTTTCTTCGAAAGCAACGGGGAACAGTGGGTGGTGTTTGAACAGGTAAAGCCGGTGCTCGGCGCGTGGCGCGCGATGTTCAGCAGCCCCCACTTCCTCGCCAACCTGGAAACCCAGTGCAATCGCCTGGAGGCCTGGAGAGAAAAACGCAGCCCCGGGTCCAACGAAGCCATCCGCAAAGTGCTGGCGCAAATGCAACAGGCGACACAGGCGCAGAAGGCCCAGGCCGCGGCCAGCTAAAATTGAGCTTGCGGTTCACACCATTTTCGGTAAACGGCCGTGGATGCGAGGCTCGTCCGGACCAGGTACGGTCGGGCTTCCGCATTCATGGGGGCAAGGCTGTCTTTCGGTGAGAGTTGAGAAGCCGGAGAGGAGAACTAGATATGGCAACCAGAGCGATGGAACATCCAAAAGTTGTGTCGCCGGCGGAATGGCTGGCCGCGCGCAAGGAGCTGCTAAAGAAGGAGAAGGAGTTTTCGCGTCTTCGCGACCAGTTGAGCAAGCAGCGCCGCGATCTGCCCTGGGAGAAGGTGGAGAAGGTGTACGTGTTCGATGGCCCAAAGGGGAAGGAGACGCTTGCGGATCTCTTCGGAGGCAGAAGCCAGTTGATTGTGTACCACTTCATGCTCGGTCCCGGGTGGGCGGAAGGATGCCCGAGCTGCTCGTTCATCTCAGACCACATTGACGGAAGCGTAGTGCACCTTGCTGCGCGCGACGTAAGGCTGGCGGTGGTCTCGCGGGCGCCGCTGGCGGAGATCGAAGCGTTCAAGAAGCGCATGGGCTGGCGGTTCCATTGGGTATCGTCGCACGGCAGCGACTTCAACTACGACTACCAGGTCTCGATGAAGAAGGAAGAGTTGGGGAAAGGAGAAGTCTATTACAACTATGGCATGCAGCAATTCCCAAGCGAGGAACGGCCCGGCACGAGTGTGTTTTACAAAGGCTCCGCGGGCAATATCTTCCACACCTATTCGAGCTACGCTCGCGGGCTGGACATCCTCATCGGAGCGTACAATTGGCTGGACATCACGCCAAAAGGGCGCGATGAAGAAGGGCTAAAGCACACCATGGCCTGGGTGCGACACCATGACAAGTACGACGAAGGATACAAGGTTGACTCGAAGGCGGAGTACGTGCAGCCCGCTAAGGCCTCGGACGCCGCGAGCAGTTGCTGCGAACATCATTAATCACGAAACTTTCAGTTTGCATGCAAGCACAACCGGGCGGCCACACGGACGCGTCACTTCTGAAGCAGGAGCCCGCGTTCAGCGTTGCCGCCTAAGAGTTCGGAAAGCTCATCCTTTCGGCGCGTAGTAGCCTCTTCGGGCGAGAACCTTCAATTCCTTGTCGGTCGTTTCCACTTTGATCTTGCGGAATTTTCCATCACGCGCCGCATTCGTCGGGTAGTAGCTGAGCGTGTATTGGTCACGCAACTCCTCGGAGATCTGCTCGAATGCTTCCTGCAAGTGCTTCATCGATCCAACATCAATGACCCGGCCGCCGGTTTCCTCCGCCATTTTCTTGGCGACATCGGGACGCGTGCCGTAACCGGGATCGTGGACCAGCAGGATGTGAATCACTGCGTCCGTGCGCTCCGCGACTTCGATAGCTTCCTTTAGCTCTACTTTGCTTCCTTGATCGTCGGCGTCGGTGATAATCACAAGAGCCTTGCGTCCCGCTTCGGTTGCCAGCTTTTCCGTGCACGCCACCCAGACGGCGTCGTAGAAAGCCGTTCCGCGCAAGCCGCGGGTGCGGGATTCTGGCGGCAACGGCCCTGCGTTGACCATGCTTACATTCGGTGCGTTGATACGCGCGCTGCGGATGGCCCGGTCGAGCTGGG
>Ga0066695_10000399_pt1 | contig 13277 bp, 12 predicted proteins | sample GraSoiAngelo_144_FD_66452 | JGI IMG/M metagenome (GOLD analysis project Ga0066695, IMG submission 66452) | Grasslands soil microbial communities from the Angelo Coastal Reserve, California, USA - 14_1009_02_40cm | ecosystem: Environmental > Terrestrial > Soil > Grasslands | place: USA...
GAGCGCGCGTACTCGACCGTCCACGAGGGCGCGATCTACCTCCACCTCGGCGAGAGCTACCGCGTCGTCGCGCTCGACCTCGTCGCCCGAAGCGCGCTCGTCGAGCCGTTCGTCGGCGACTACTACACGCAGGCGAAGAAGGAGACGATGACCTCGATCGAGGAGACGCTTCGCACCGACCGGTGCCTGGGGCTCGACCTCGCGTTCGGCCGCGTGAGCGTGACCGAGCAGGTCGTCGGCTACCAGCGGAAGTCGATCCGAGACCAGTCCACGCTCGAGCTCGTCGGGCTCGACCTTCCCGAGACGACGTTCGAGACCGAGGCCGTCTGGTACGTGCCCGAGCCGGAGCAGCTCGACGGCCTGACCGAGATGCCGACGCTCCTCGGCACGCTGCACGCCGCGGAGCACGCGATGATCGCGATCCTCCCGCTGTGGGCGATGTGCGACCGCTGGGACATCGGCGGCCTCTCGACGAACATGCACTATCAGACCGGCCGCCCGACGGTATTCGTCTACGACGGGCACTCGGGCGGCGTCGGAATCACCGAGCGCGGCTTCGACACGTTCGAGGGCTGGGTCGAGGACACGGCGAAGATGCTCAACGGCTGCCCGTGCGAGAGCGCCTGCCCATCGTGCGTCCAGTCGCCGAAGTGCGGGAACCTGAACGAGCCGCTGGACAAGGCGGGGGCGCTGGAGCTCCTACGAAGGATGCTCGACACGCGCTAGCACGAAGTCGACCGCCTCCTCGGGCGTTGCAGCGCGATCGACGCCGTCCACCTCCAGGCCCGGCTCGAGGATCACGACCGGCCGCCCGAGCCGCTTCGCGAAGGCGATCTCGGTCAGCGTGCCCCAGCTGCCGCCGACCGCGATCACGGCGTCGCCGGACGCCGCGACGGCGAAGTTCCGCATATGCCCGAGCCCGGTGGCGACAGCGTGGTCGACCCACTCGTTCGCGTCGCTGCGGCTCGTCCCGGGGAGAATGCCGATCGTGGTGCCTCCAGCAGCCTTCGCGCCGCGCATCGCGGCCGCCATCACCTCGCCGAGCCCGCCGGTGACGACCTTGCAACCCCGCTCGGCGAGGAGCCGGCCCACCTCCTCGGCACGAGACTCGTGCTCGACGCCGCTTCCGATCACGGAGACCTGCACGTGGCGATCGTAGAACCACGGCACGCGCGAGGCGGAACGCTCGTCCTCGGCGGCGGGTTCGCGGGCTCCTATGTCGCGCGTCTGCTCGGGAAGCGCGGCGCGACGATCGTCAGCCTGGAGAACTTCATGCTCTACACCCCGATGCTCCCGGAGGCCGCCTCCGGCACGCTCGAGCCGCGCCACGTGGTGGTGCCGCTGCGGATGATGTGCCCGCACGCGGAGTTGCTCCTCGGCCGTCTCGAGGCCCTCGACGCGGAGCAGCACGTCGCCACGATCCGGGCGGGGACGGAGACGATCGCCGTGCACTACGACCAGGCCGTCCTCGCGCTGGGCTCATACCCACGCGCGCTGCCCATCCCCGGCCTGGCGGAACACGGGCTCGGCTTCAAGGACCTCGCCGACGCGATCTACCTGCGCAATCACGTGCTCCGCCAACTCGAGCACGCGGCCGCCGAGAAGGACCGGCAGCGCGCCGAGGCACACCTCACGTTCGTCTTCATCGGAGCCGGTTACGCGGGAGTCGAGGCCCTCGCCGAGCTCTCCGACCTTGTGCGCGACGCGCTGCGCTACTACCCTGAGTTCCAGCGGCCCCGGATGCGCTGGGTCCTGGTCGACGCGGCGCCGAAGATCCTCCCCGAGATCCCGACGCGCCTCGGCGAGTACGCGGCCAGACAGCTGGCCGGACGGGGAGTCGAGATCCGCACCTCGACGACGCTCACCTCGGTCGGGCCCGGCGCGGTCGCGCTCTCCGGCGGAGTGCGCATCGCGACGCATACGCTCGTCTGGACCGCGGGCGTCACGCCGAACCCGATGCTCCGCGCGCTCGGCCTCCCGGTGGACGAGCGCGGAGCGGTTCGCGTTGACTCGATGCTCCGTGTCGAGGGCCGCGCGGGCCTGTGGGCGCTCGGCGACTGCGCCCGCGTACCGAACGAGCGAACGCCGAGCCCGGACCCGCCCACCTCGCAACACGCGTTGCGCCAGGCGCGGCGCCTCGCGAAGAACCTCCGCGGAGACCCGGAGCCCTACCGCTTCCGCATGCTCGGCCAGGTCGCCACGCTCGGCCGCTACAAGGGGATCGCCCTGGTCTTCGGCGTGCCCCTGCGTGGGTTCATCGGCTGGTTCGTGACGAGGACGTACCACCTCTACCAGCTGCCGCTCTTCTCGAGGAAGCTACGCGTCGTGACCGACTGGACGGTCGCCCTCCTCTTCCGAAGGGACATCGCCGAGCTGGGCATGCTCGGGCACCCGAGGAGGCTCGGCGGTGACTGACCTCGAGCGCTGCCTCGACTTCATCCGCGGCATCGCAGACCGCGCTGCGAAGGTGAAGGAGCCGTCACGCTACGGCGTCGCGCATCTGCACCCGGACCTGCCAGCCGTCTGGAGCCGCAACTACCTGTTCGCGACCGAGAATCTCGACGATGCGAACGCAGAAGCACTCGCGGCCGAGACCGACCGCATCCTCGGCGGCCTCGGCCTGCGCCACCGAAAGGTGGAGCTGGTCGATGCAGCGGCCGGCGATCGGCTCGAGCCGGGCTTCCGCGAGCTCGGCTGGGACTCGGAGTGCGACGTAATCATGGTCGCGAGACGAGATCCCGACCGCGAGGTCGACACATCGATCGTCGACGAGGTCGGCCTGGACGAGCTCGCCGCGGCCTGGTCGGAAGGATGGCGGGCCGAGCCGCGCGTCGAGAGCGAGGACGTCGTTCGGCAGCTCGTCGACAACCGGCGCGTGATGGCACAGGCCGTCGACACGAGGTTCTTCGCGGCCCGCGTCGACGGGCAGATCGGGAGCTACTGCGAGCTCTACTTCGACGACGAAACCGGGCAGATCGAAGACGTGCTCACGCTCGAGCCCTTCCGCAACCGCGGCCTCGCGCGGGCAACCGTCTCGCGTGCGCTCGAGGAGTCGCGCGCGGCGGGCCACGACCTCACGTTTCTGATCGCCGACCGGGACGACTGGCCGACGAAGCTCTACGCCAAGCTCGGCTTCGACGAGATCGGGCGCATCTGGGAGTTCATCCGCCCTCCGCAGAGCGCTTGAGAGCGAACCTCCCCGTCGGAGAAGCGTCAGCTAGCGTCAGGGCGAGCGGGCTGTTCGCAAGCGGCTCCTGACAGGCGGCGAAGGTTTCGGTCAGATTCGGAGTAGCATTCCGATGCCTGAAAGGAGGCAGCGAATGGGTCTGAAAGAGTTTTGGCAGAAACTGACCGGCGGTGACTCGGCCGAGCGCGAGCTCGAAGAGATTCGGGAAAACCCCGACGAGGTGCCGCACAAGGCCGAGGACTACGAGGACATGAAGGACAATCGGCTGATCGACCAGCGCTACCCGGGCACCGAGCGTCTGTCCGACGACCACCTCTAGCGGAGCGTCTTCAACGCAGCGGTCAACGACTGCTTCGTCGTCAGCACGTCCGCGAACAGGTCGCCGTGCTTCTCGACCCGGCGGAGCACTTCCTCCATCGTGAACGCCGCCGGGTCGAGCGACGCGTTCACCTCGTCCCAGCGCAGCGGCGTCGAGACCGGCGCGCCCGCCTTCGGGCGCACCGAGTAGACCGACGCGATCGTCTTCCCCTCGCCGTTCTGGTTCGAGTCGATCAGCACCCCGCGGCGCTTCGCCTTCGTCCACTCGGTCGTGACGAGCCCGCGGTGCGTGCGCGCGAGCGCGTTGGCGATGATCGCCGAGAACTCGCGCGTGTCCGCGTACGTGTGCCGGCGAGCGATCGGGACGAGGATGTGGATGCCCTCGGAGCCGCTCGTCTTGACAACGCTCTCGAGCCCGAGCGTCTCCAGTGCCTGCTTGACGAGTAGCGCGACCTCGATCGTCTCCGCGAACCCGACGTCGGGCGACGGGTCGAGGTCGAAGAGCACCCAGTCGGGGCGCTCGGGCTTGTCGATCCGCGAGTACCACGCGTTCAGGTCGATGCAGCCCATGTTCACCATCCAGAGCAGAGCTAGCTCATCGTTGACGAGCGGCGCGTCGATCCGGCGGCGCTGGCGTGGCTTGTCCCGCGTCGTGACGACGATCGACGCCGTCGAGATCCAGCCAGGCATGCCTTTCGGCGCGTCCTTCTGGAAGAAGAACTTGCCCTGCCAGCCGTCGGGGTAGCGCTTCAGCGTGAACGGCCTGTCCTTCAGGTGCGGGATCAGCACCGGCGCGACGCGCTGGTAGTAGGACAGCAGGTCGCCCTTCGTGATTCCCTCGTCCGGCCAGAACGGCTTGTCGACGTTCGAAGGCTTGAAGACCCGCTTGCCCTTGCGAATCTCGGCCGGGAACGGCTCCGGCTCCGCACTCTCGCGTCGCACCTCGGTCGCCTTCTTGTCCTCGCGCAGCCCTTGGTACGACGGCGCGCGCAAGTGGCCGTCGTGCGTCCACTCGACGAACTCGACCTCGGCGACGAGCTTCGGCTCGACCCAGACGACGTCGCCCTTCTTCACGCGGGGCATCTTGGGGACCTCCTTGAACGGAGGCGTGTCCCGCTCGAGCGGCTTCAGCTTGGAGAGGAGACGATCGATCTCCCGGTCGCTGAACCCGGTGCCCACGTTCCCCGCGTAGACGAGGTCGTCGCCGTCGTAGGTCGCGAGCACGAGCGAGCCGAGCGTGCCCTGGCGCCGGCCCTGTCCGCGCGTGTAGCCGGCGATCGCGAACTCCTGGCGCCCGTGGCCCTTGACCTTCAGCCACTCCCGTGACCGCCTGCCCGGGAGGTACTTCGAGCCCAGCCGCTTGGCCATGATCCCTTCGAGGCCCTGCTTGTTCGCCGCCTCGAGCAGCGCGTCGCCGTCGTCGAAGGTCTCCGAGTAGCGGACCGTCCTGTTCCGCTTGTCGAGGAGCTTCTCGAGTCGTTTGCGCCGCTCTTCGATCGGGAGCTCGATCACCGGCTCGCCCTCCACCTCGAGCAGATCGAAGACGAAATAGACGATCGGCGTCCCGGGCGCGCCCTGCTGCATCGCGGAGAAGCTCGGCCGGCCCTCCTCGTCGAGCGCGCAGACCTCGCCGTCGACGACGCAGTCGGGTGTCTTGACCGCCTTCACGAGCTCCTTCGCGACGTTCTCGAAGCGTTTCGTGTAGTCCTGGTCCTTGCGTGTGCGGAGCGATGCTTCGGCGCCCGCGACCGTCGCGACGATCCGGTAGCCGTCCCACTTGATCTCGTACAGCCAGTCGCCGCGCGGGACGTCCTGGGCGGGCGTCGCCAGCATGGGCCGGTAATTGCCCGTCGCGTGCGCGGTCGGCGCCGAGTCGTCCTTCTTACGGAGGATCAGCCAGTTCTTCGGATCGCCGGAGAGGTTCGCCGGAACGAGTGCGTAGGTGCCCTTGAGCCGGTCGCCGTCGAGCCGGACCGTGAGGCCGCCGTCCTTCTTCTCCTCGACAAGCTCGTACGTGCCCTTGTCCCAGATCTCGACGGTGCCCGCGCCGTATTGGCCCTTCGGGATCTCACCTTCGAACGTCGCGTACTCGAGGGGGTGGTCCTCGACGTGGACGGCGAGGTGTTGCTGCCCGGGCTCGAGCGGCGGGCCCTTGGGCACCGCCCAGCTGGCCAGGGCGCCGTTTCGTTCCAGCCGGAAGTCGTAGTGGAGGCGCCGGGCGTCGTGGCGCTGGATGACGAAGATCGGCTTCTTGCCGCGCTTGGAGGAGCCGAAGGGCTCCGGCGTCTTCCTCGGGTCGCGCTTCTTCTTGTAGTCGGCGAGCTTCGCCTTGGCCACCTAAAGCACCGCTCGCGGTGCCGTCATCAGGACGGATGGGCTTTGCCCGTGCGTCCGTCGGAAATGACCGGTCGACACGACTGAATCAATAGCGAAACGGCCGAACCTCAGCTTGCCTTGCGGGAGGTCCTCTTTGCTCGCTTGCTCTTCTTCTTCGTCTGGTCGACGGACTCGCGAAGCGCCGCCATCAGGTCGACGACCTCGGCCTCCTCTTCCTCCTGGGGCTCCGGGAGCTTCTTGCCCTTGGCCTTCGCGCGAATCAGGTCGAGCAGCTCCTTCCGGTACGTGTCGTCGTACTTCTCCGGCCTGAAGCTTCCGCTCAGGTTCTCGACGAGCGTCTTCGCCATCTCGACCTCGGCCTTCTGCAGCCTCGTCCTGCCGTTCACCGAGTCCGGCTTCCGCACCTCGTCCGCGTAGTACATGGTCTCGAGCACGAGCACGCCGTCGTGCCCGCGCAGCGCGGCGAGATGCTGCTTGTTTCGGATCACGACCTTCGCGACACCGACCTTGCCCGTCTCCTCCAGGGCGCGGTCGAGCAACCGGTACGGCTTCTCGGCGCCGTCCTGCGGAGCGAGGTAGTAGGCCTTGCGGAAGTAGATCGGGTCGATCTCGTCGAGGTCGGCGAAGTCGAGGATGTCGATCGAGTGCGTCAACTCGATGTCGAGCCGGTCGAGATCCTCCTCCTCGATCGGCACGTACTTGCCCTTCTCGATCTCGAACCCGCGGACGACGTCGTCGGGGTCCACGTGCTCGCCGGTGTCCTTGCGCACCTTGTCGTAGCCGATCGGCTGCAGGTCGTCCTTGTGCAGGAAGTGGAAGCGAAGCTCCTTCGACTGGGTCGCCGAGTGCATCTGCACCGGGACGCTCACGAGGCCGAACGAGATCGTTCCGCTCCAGATCGGTCGCATGTCTTCTCTCCTACCGAGGCGACGCCCGGGAGAAACCCTCGACAAATGTTTCGCGATTCAGGCCACGGGAAGAGACGGCGTAGAAACGGGACGCGTACGTTCCGAAATGCTCATCCCTGACCAGGGGGTCACACTCGGGGCCGGCCTTCGTGTCGGCCTCGAGTTGTTCGCAGCGGTTGAAAACACTGTGGATGCTGTGGATAGACGGATCGACAGCGTCTGTGGAAAACCCTCAGGAACCGCCTCGTAGAGCGGGTTCTGTCGCGCCGGCGGTGTAAATCCCGATGCGCCGGTACCGCTCGCGACGTTGTTCACGAAGTTCCGCTCCGGGCACCGAGGACAGCTGGTCGAGGGTCCGCCCGAGCGCGTCGCCCAGCAAGCGTGCCGCCTCGTCCGGATTGAGGTGCGCGCCGCCCTTCGGCTCGCTGACAATCTCGTCGATCACGCCCAGCTCGAGGCAGTGGGCCGCATCGGGCTTGAGCGCAAGCGCCGCCTTCACCTTCTCTGCGTCGTCGCGCCAGAGGATCGCGGCGCAGCCCTCGGGCGAGATGACGCTGTAGATCGCGTGCTCCTGCATCAGGACTCGATCGACGAGCCCGATCGCGATCGCGCCGCCCGAGTTGCCCTCGCCGATGATGCACGAGACGAGCGGGATGGTCAGCCGCGCCATTAGCGCCTGCGACCGGGCGATCGCACCGCCCTGCCCGTGCTGCTCTGCCGCGACGCCCGGGTAGGCACCTGGCGAGTCGAGGAACGTGACGATCGGGAACCCGTGCCTTTGCGCGACCTCCATCAGGCGCATCCCCTTGCGATACCCCTCCGGATGCGCCATTCCGAAGTTGCGGCGCGTGCGCTCGTTGATGTCGCGACCCTTCTGCTGGCCGATCAGGGCGATCGTCCGGTCGCGGAAGCTCGCAAGGCCGGTGACGAGTGCCGGGTCCTCCGCTCGCGCGCGGTCACCGTGCAGCTCGACGTAGTCCTCGAAGAGGCGCTCGACGTAGTCGAGCGTGTACGGCCGCTCCGAGTGGCGCGCGAGGTCGACGGATCGCCAGATCTCCTGGTCGGACGGCTCGGGCTCCTCGATCCGCTCGAGCTGCTGCTCGAGGCGTTTCGCGTCGCCCGACAGCCGCGTGCCCCGGAGGAGCGGCAGGCCGCGGAGCTTCGTCAGGCGCTCGCGAAGATGTCGTTCGTCGTCAGCGGCCATTGCGGAAGAGTCGCAGAGCGCGGCCGAGGAAGGGCTTCAGCTCGCTCCTGGGCAGGATCGCGTCGAGGTGGCCGAAGCGGAGGTTCGACTCGGCGAGCCCAAAGTCGTCGGGAAGCTTCTCGCGGGTCGTCTGCTGGACGACGCGCGGGCCCGTGAACGCGAGCAGCGCTCCCGGCTCGGAGACGATGATGTCGCCGAGGCTCGCGAAGCTGGCCAGGACACCGGCCGTCGTCGGGTGGCTCATGACGGTGACGAAGCCGCAGCGTGCGTCGCGCAGGTCCTCGATTGCGCACACGGTCTTCGGCAGCTGCATGAGCGAGAGAATTCCCTCCTGCATCCTCGCGCCGCCGGATGCGGTGACGGCGACGAGCGGCACCTTCCGTTCGATTGCGCTGTCCGCTGCGCGCGTCAGCTTCTCGCCGACGACGCTGCCCATCGAGCCGCCCATGAACGCAAAGTCCATGACCGCGAGCTCACACGCCTCGTTCTCGATCGCTGCGCTCCCGATCACCATTGCGTCGCCGAGGCCGGTCGAGACCTCCGCCTCCGCAAGCCGCTCCGTGTACGGGCGGAGGTCGAAGAAGGCGAGCGGGTCCTCGGAGCGCAGCTCGACCGCTTCTTCCTGGAAGGTTCCTGCGTCCGCCAGCTGAGCGATCCGCTCACGCGCGCGAACCCGAAAGTGGTGCCCGCACTGCGGGCAGACGCGGAGGTTCGCCTCGAGCTCGTCGTTTCGGTAGTGCGACCCGCACGAGGGGCACGTGTTCGGGTGCTTTCCGGCGCCGTCCGAATTGTCGGGGCGATGCTTGTGCTCGATCGAGACGTCTATGCGTGGCTCGGCCAAGGCCCCTCGATTATCGCTCAGATTTCTCGAAGATCAGGTTCGTCCGCTCGACGTGCATCCCGGCCCGCTCGTAGACCCGCACCGCCCCGGTCGGGTTCTCGGCATCGACTCCCAGCCCGACCGCCTTGAAACCGCGGCTCGCGAACTCGGCGAACGCGTGCTTGAGCAACGCCTGTCCCAGGCCGCGCTGCCGGTACTCGGGCAGGACGCCGAGGATGCGAATCCACCCGAGCCCGGGCTCGTTCTCGGGTGCCCGGGAGAGGATGATCCCGGCAAGGTCGCCGTCCTGCTCGGCGAGGAACCAGAGGGAGCGGTCGAACGATGGTTCCTCGACCATCCAGTGCAGCCAGCTCTCGTACGGGTCGCGGGCGAACATCCACGTGTCGGCGAACGACGCCATCTGGGCCTCGTAGACGCGGCGCTCCTCGCTTTCGCGCATCGTGCGGACCGTGAAGCCACTGGGCCAATCGGGTGCGGGCTGACCAGGTTCGAGGGCGATCTGCATCCGGAACGAGTGGCGCGCACGCCGGTAGCCAGAGCTCTCGTACAGATCGACCAGCGGCGCGTCCTCAGCCGAGGTGTAACCCCAGAGCGCCTTGTCTGGCTCCTTGGCAGCTGCGCGTTCCTCAATTGCCTCGAGGAGTGCTGGGAGCGCCTCCGGGTCGGTGCCTCTGACGTCCAGCCAGACGCTGCCCCCGTAGACTCCAAGGTCCGCGTAGCCGACCAGGCCGTCGCTGTTCTCGGCGAGCAGAATGTCCCGGCCGAGCTCGACGTCCGGCGACGTCCAGTAGAGGAGTAGGTCGGCAGGCGTGACGTCGTCGGTGTCGTGAAGCCGGCGAGAGTGCTCGTTGAGCAGCTCCGCCGCTGCTTCGACGTCCTTTTCGCGGGCCGGACGGATCTTCATCACGCCGGTACGAGCTCCTCGAGGGTGTCGGGTAGGGCCGTGAGGTCGGTCAGCTCGCGGTCGGGCTTGGGCTCGGGCTCTTCGCCGAGTCGGTTGATCCAGACCGTGCGCAGGCCGAGCTCGCGGGCTGGGGCGATGTCGTGGAAGAGGCTCGCCGCGACGTGGACGTGGCTCTCACGGTCGGCTGTCGTCGCCTCGAAGAAGCGCTTCCAGTGCCCTTGTGCGGGCTTGTACGAGCCAACGTCCTCGGCCACGATCGCGAGGTCGACCGGGACTCCGAGCTGCTTCTGCGAAGCGGCGATCAGGTCGCGGTCGGTGTTGGAGAGGAGGGCGAGCAGCCAGCCGCGGTTGCGCAACTCGGCGAGTCCCGGAGGGACGTCCGGGAACGGAGGCCAGTCGGGCAGCGACCTCGGGAGCGCGCCGGCCTCGCCCTCGGGGAGCTGAACGCTTTCTTCCTGGGCCAGCCGCTCGAGCGCAAGCGTGAGCACCTCACGGTAGGTGTGGAACGGCTCGGCCTCGAGCTCGGGCTCGAGCTCGTGGTAGCGATCGAGCAAGCGTGGCGCCTCCTGGACGCCGAACAGCCGCTCGAGCTCCGTGCGGATTCCGAGGTTCCAGTCGATCAACGTGCCGTAGGTGTCAAACGTTGCCCAGCGCGTAGCGCTTGTCCGTGAGGTCGGCGAAGCCGGCATCACGGACCAGGGAGGGGGTCTGGGGGAACGGGAGTTCCCCCAGCGGACAAAATCTCGTCAGCCATTGGAGACACAGTAGTTAAGGCGCGCCCAGCCTCCTCCCCACGACGAGCATATTGAGAAAGTCGTGACGTGTCCGTGCCGATTCTGCGCCGAAACTCAGTCGGCCAACTCGCGAATCACGATGCACGCGTTGTGGCCGCCGAAGCCGAACGAGTTCGACACGGCCACCTTCACTTCGGCCTTCCGCGACTCGTTCGGGATGTAGTCGAGATCGCACTCGGGGTCCGGCGTCTCGTAGTTGATCGTCGGCGGCAGCGTGTCCGTGTTCACGGCCATCGTCGTGAAGATCGCCTCCACCGCGCCGGATGCGCCGAGGCAGTGTCCGGTGGCGCCCTTGGTCGACGAGACCGGCGTCTTCGCCGCCGCCTCGTCGCCGAGCGCGAGCTTGATCACCTTCGTCTCGCTCGCGTCCCCGAGCGGCGTCGACGTCCCGTGCGCGTTGATGTAGTCGACCTCCTCGGGCTCGATCCCAGCGTCGCCGAACGCCATCCGCATGGCGCGCGCCGGGTTAGCGCCGCTTGGATCGGGCTCCGTCACGTGCGCCGCGTCCGAGGACAGCCCGTATCCGATCAGCTCGGCGTACAGCTTCGCGCCGCGGGCGCGCGCGTGCTCGAGATCCTCGAGGACGATCACGCCGCCAGCCTCGCCCATCACGAACCCGCTCCGCTCCGCGTCGAACGGACGGCTCGCCCGCTCCGGCTCGTCGTTGCGCCGCGCCAAGGCGCGCATCGCGCTGAAGCCGGCGATCCCGACCGGAGTGATCCCAGCCTCGGTGCCGCCGGCGAAGACGACGTCGGCGCGTCCGAGACGGATCATGTCGGCGGCCTCCCCGATCGCCATGTTCGACGCCGCGCAGGCCGTGCACTGCGAGGACAGCGGCCCGCGCGTCCCGAGCTCCATCGAGACCCAGGCCGCACCCATGTTCGGGATGATCTGCGGGATCGAGAACGGGTTCACGCGGTCCGGCCCGCGCTCGAGGAGCACCTCGTAGCAGTCCTGGAAGGCCTTCAGGCCGCCGATCCCGGTCGCGATCGATGCACCGATCCGCTCCGCTTCCGCCTCCACGTCGAGGCCCGAGTCGACCTCGGCCTGTCGCGCCGCGGCGACGATCATCTGCGCGAAGCGATCCATGCGCCGTGCCTGCTTGTGGTCGATCCAGGTCCGCGGATCGAACTCCTTCAGCTCGCAGGCGAAGGTCACCGGGTACTCGCTGGCGTCCCACTGCACGATCGGCGCAGCGCCGGACTTCCCTGCGATCAGGTTCTGCCACGACGTCTCGGCGTCGTTGCCGAGCGGCGTCACCGCCCCGATGCCGGTGATCACGACCCGGCGACGTCCGTTTTGTGTGTAGTCAGTCACATTCCCAACCCACCATCGACGAGCAGAACCTCACCAGTGATGAACGACGCCTCGTCTGAGCACAGAAACCGTACCGCTCCGGCGACGTCTTCAGGATCTCCGAGCTTCCCGAGCGGCGTGTTCGTGAGCATGGCGTCGCGTGCCTCCTCGGGCAGGACATCGGTCAATCGCGAGTGGATATACCCCGGAGCGACGACGTTTGCACGTACGTTTCTGCTCCCGAGCTCGCGCGCCAGCGACTTCGTGAACCCGATGATCCCGGCCTTCGAAGCCGCGTAATTCGTCTGGCCCGGGTTCCCGCGCAGGCCGACGATGCTCGAGACGTTGACGATCGATCCGCCCCGTCGTCTCATCATCGGACGTGTCACCGCGCGGCAGGTGTAGAAGACGGCGCTCAGGTTCGTCTCGATCACAGCGCGCCAATCGTCGTCGCTCATGCGGGCGAGCAGCGTGTCTCGTGTCAGGCCGGCGTTGTTGACGAGGATGTCGAGGTCGCCGGCCTCCTCGATGAGCCGCTGCGCGCCCGCCGCGCTCGAGACGTCAGCCTGCAGGGCGCGTCCGCCGATCTCGCCCGCGACCGCCTCCGCCTCGTCGCGGCCGGCGTTGTAGCCGACGACGACCGAGGCCCCGGCCTTCCCGAGCTCGACCGCGATCGCCCGTCCGATGCCGCGCGACCCTCCGGTGACGAGGGCCGTTCGCCCTTCCAGCGACGCGAACTCAGGTGGCAGAGACGGTCTCCTCCGCCTTCTTGAGCCCCGCGAGGTTGTTGACCGAGATCGTCTTCACGGTTCGGTCGATGCGCTTGACGAGCCCGCCGAGCACGTTCCCGGGGCCGACCTCGACGAAGACCTTGGCGCCCTCCTCGACGAGCCCACGCGCGGCCTGCGTGAACCGAACCGGCGCCGTCAACTGCTCCACCAGCAGCGACGCGAAGCGCTGCGCAGGCTCGATCTTGGCGGTCACGGTCGACATGAACGGCGCGATTGGATCGCGGAAGCGCACACGCTCGACCGCGGGCCGCAACCGGTCCGCGGCGCGGGCAACGAGCGGGCTGTGGAACGCACCGGACACCTTGAGCTTGACCGTCCGCCGCGCTCCGAGCTCTTCCGCCTTCGCGCAGACCTCGTTCACGGCCTCCTGCTCGCCGGAGACGACGATCTGGCCGGGACAGTTGTAGTTGGCCGGCCACACGCCCTCGACGTCGTCGCAGAGACGCTCGACCAGCTCGTCGTCGAGGCCGAGGATCGCCGCCATCGAGCCGTTGCTGATCCGGGCCGCCTCGGCCATCGCGAGCCCACGCTCACGAACGAGCGCGATCGACTCGAACGGCGTCAGCGACATGGTCGCCGCGAGCGCGGTGAACTCGCCGACCGAGTGGCCGACGACGTAGTCGGGCTCGAGCCCTCGCTTGCGAAGCGCCGCCAGCACGGCGAGGCTCGTCGCGACGAGCGCCGGCTGCTGTACCTC
>Ga0066695_10000400_pt1 | contig 13262 bp, 12 predicted proteins | sample GraSoiAngelo_144_FD_66452 | JGI IMG/M metagenome (GOLD analysis project Ga0066695, IMG submission 66452) | Grasslands soil microbial communities from the Angelo Coastal Reserve, California, USA - 14_1009_02_40cm | ecosystem: Environmental > Terrestrial > Soil > Grasslands | place: USA...
CATCGTAGTACTCTCTCCACAGAGAAACTCCATGACGAAGGTGGAAGATCGCTATTACTCTGATGAAGTACTGGTGGAGATCATTAAGCAATATCGTGCAGTTGTGAGGTTGGAGGCTATTGCTCCAGGTACAGTCGATTACACCTTGGAACAGCTATTACAAACAGCCGGTGAATCTGCTATTTTTATTATAGCGACAGTGAACGCACACCTGGATGAACAGCAGGCGGAACTTGTGCGACATCTCCTCTTGTCAGGACGGCGCGTCATCGCTATAGCCGTACGCAATCCCTATGATCTCCTTGCCTTTCCGGAGCTTCGTACCTACCTTGCCACCTATGAGTTTAGCCGGCCAGCCCTGGTCGCCGCCGTACGCGTCCTCTTCGGGGAGAGCCAGGCATCCGGACATCTCCCTGTGACCATTCCTGGCCTTAATCCTTGATAGTATCTCACCCCTGTTTCACCATGTCGAGAGCGAAGTTCCGTTTCGCTTCTTCGACGATTAGCTCCGCGATAGCCAGTGACGAGGTTGCGGCTGGCGAGGGAGCATTGCGTACATGCAACGTGTCACCTCGATGATTTACGACGAAATCGTCCACCAGCGTCCCATCGGCGGCGAGCGCCTGTGCGCGCACCCCTGCCGGTCCTGGCAAGAGATCACCGGCTCTCAGCTCTGGCAGGTAGCGTTGCAGCGACTTGAGGAACCCGGCCTTGCTAAAGTCCCGGTACATCTCTTCAAAACCAACTCGCCAGTACTTGAACGCCAGCTTCCAGAAACCTCGATAGCACAAAGTCTCCCAGAGCTCTCCTATATTGATATCGCAGCGACGATATCCCTCGCGTGCAAATGCCAGCACAGCATTGGGGCCAAGCCAGACATCACCATTCATCTGCCGGGTGAAATGCACGCCGAGAAAGGGAAGACGTGGATCCGGTACTGGATAGATCATCCCGCGCACCATTCCGGTGCGTTCCTTGCGTAGAATATAATAGTCGCCACGAAACGGGACAATTTGAGGTGTACGCTGCATACCATTTAAGCGCGCCACACGGTCGGCATAAAGGCCAGCGCAACCGATCACATAGCGAGCCTCGACAGCGCCAGATTGAGTGTTCAGCCTGTAGCCACCGTTGCGCTGCTCAATAGCAATTACCTCCTGACCAGTCAATATTTCCCCTCCGTGTGAGGTGACTTCGCTGGCATACGCTCTGGCAACCTGTCCAAAATTGACAATACCGGTCATAGGAGCATAGAGTGCTTTGACGCCCACAGCATACGGTTCGATCTCGCGCAAGCGTTCAGGGCCGATCATTTCCAGGCCTGCCACTCCATTGGCAAGACCACGCTGGTACAGTTGCTCCAGCCTGGGCAGTTCCTCCTCGCGTGTCGCAACGATCACCTTACCACACAACTCATAGAGGATGCCATGTTCGTCACAGAAACGGAGCAGTCTCGCCCTCCCCTCTACACAGGCTTTTGCCTTTAAAGAGCCTGGGGCATAATAGATGCCTGAATGGATGACGTTACTGTTGTGCCCCGTCTGGTGCTGCGCAAGTTCCCGTTCCTTTTCAAGCACCACGAGTTTGAGGGCCGGGTACTGGTTGAGCAACTCCATCGCTGTCGCCAGCCCCACGATCCCTCCCCCAATAATCGCGATGTCATATCCCTGTTGCTGCAATGTTGCACTCCCTTTTGTTACAGAGCCTTCACTCATTCCAGGTGAATGGCTATGTCCTGCTGGCACTTGAGCCTGAGCTTGTGCTCAAGTGAGCCATTACCAGGGTTTGTTTTTATGGCGTGCGCGGTAACGGCGTGCCTTCAAAAGATTAGCACATTTATCAGATGTACAGTAAAGCTTGGTACGACTCTTACTCTCATCATAAAAGACCCCACGGCAGTTGGTATTTGCACATATTTTGAGACGTCTGGGATCCTGGTTAGCCAGCAAATGAGCGAACGAAGCCGCGACCTCCGCCTGCACCCAGTCCCAATCCCTCTTCAGTGGCACCATTTCCAATCGATATCCCTCTGTGTCTTTCATTAGGCGACGATTCAAGGGCATCTTGAACAGAACAACATTGAGTGCTGCCTGATCATGGTCTGCGATCTGTCCCTCAACCAGGGCCTCTATCATAGAGCGCAGCAGGGTTCGTAGTGCAACAAGAGTGGTTATTGTAGCTGCGTTGGGCGAGCGATCAACCTGTAGTCCCCATTTGACGAGAAAGTGTTCCAACCAGCCTGGTTGCTGGAGATCATCCCTTACCCACCGGCCACGGAAATCGCGAAACTCGCTATTGATGAAATCAAGGCATATCGAATCCATTGTTCTCTTAGCTCCCACAGAGTCCTACAGGCATTGGCTCCGCCTCCATCATGACTCTTACCACATATAACGGTTGAGAAAGAAAGAAGACCAGTGTAACTTTCTAAAAAATATTGACAGTTACATGATTTACATGGTATTCTATTAGAAATAACCGTATTAAGCAACATTGACAGTTACAATACCAGTCCTGTTCCCTTTATTGTCGCTCAAGACTTATCCTCAAGAAAGGGATTCGCCGATGATGCGTGAACAAACTCAAACTGGTGCACTTATGGGATGCCCCTCTCGCCGTGAAGTTCTCCGGGGTCTGGCAGGATTTATGATAACCATGAGTCTAGGAGGATGTGCTCAATCTCTTTCCTCATCGTCAACTTCGGTTCCCATTCCTACCCCTCGTCCTCGAGGAAGTATACTTTATACCTATCGTGGTCATACCAATCGTGTAACGACGGTAGCATGGTCGCCCAACGGCAAGTACATCGCTTCGGGATCTTTAGATCAGACCGTGCAGGTGTGGGCCGCCAACCCCGGCGATCATGTTCAACCCTTTATTTACCACGGTCATACTGACGGGGTGCAAACAGTGGCATGGTCACCAGACAGCAATCGCGTTGTCTCAGGTTCCATCGATAAAACGGTCCAGGTGTGGGATGCGATTACCGGAGAGCATGTCGCTCTCTATCGTGGGCATACCGGTATCGTGAACACGGTCGCGTGGTCACCGGATGGCAAATACATTGCCTCTGGCTCTGAAGATGGCACCGTGCGTCTGTGGGATGTCGCAACTGGCAAGCAGAAGTACGTCAATCGTGGCCACCAGGCGAGCGTAAACTCGATCGTGTGGTCGCCCGATAGCCAGCGGATCGCCTCTGGCGCTTCGGATAAGACTGTCCAGATCCTGGATGCCGCGACCGGAAATAATACGTACACCTTTCGTGGCCATACTGACGTGGTAAGCTCGGTTTCCTGGTCGCCTGATGGGAAGCACATCGTTTCCGGATCGTGGGACAAAACGGTGCAGGTCTGGGACGCGGCGACCGGTGCTGTTGTCTATATCTATAGTGGGTACAACGTGCAAGCTGCGCAACTTAATCCTACCAAGGGGGTACTCCCTGACCTCATCTTTGCTGTTGCCTGGTCACACAATGGGAAACGCATCGCGGCCGTAACCCAGGTCTATTGCGGTGATCTCTGTGCAGTCGTGTTAAGCTGGGATGCGTATACCGAGCGCAATTTCTCCTCTTACCTGGACGTGCCGGTCTTAGCAATGGCATGGTCCCCTGACGACACGCGTTTCGTCACCTCAATTGTTGTTTCAACACAGGGACTCCCCCTCGGGGGGGCGGGGGTGTACCCGCAGGATGGTTCATTTGTGCAAATATCGCAGGCGTAAGTCTTTTTCCGGTGCCTCACATTGTCACCCCTTCACTTCGTTCAGGGCAAGCTCTGAGCGCCGCGAAGGGTCTCTCTCGATCGGCAGCAAGATGCTTCGCTACGCTCAGCATGACAATGCTACGCTCAGCATGACAGGGCTTTCACCCCTCCTGCCTCATGCCCTACTTCCGCGAGGCTGTACTAGTGGATAAACGCCGCCAGCAGCATAGGCAGAGTAATGATGATAGCGGTCATACCCAGTCCCCACGTGGCTCCAATCGCTTTCTTAGTTTTCTTCGTCTCATGCCACTTGTTGATTTTCTTGAACGCAACGATGATCGATGTCGTGTAGGCGACAGCCGCCAGGATCAAGCCAATGAACGCTACAAGTATCACATATTGCTGCTCGACGAAGAAACCTCCTGAGGCCGTCAGGTTGCGAACGAATGCGATACCAACAAGTGTGGCAACTATCGTTACCGATAGGAGCGCCAGGGGTGTCAAAACTACTGCCACGATGTGCACGACATGTCCCAGGCTATAGCGATCATGAGCTTCCTGCTCGGGATGCGTACTGGACTTCGACTGGGTAGATTCGGCAATTGGCGTCATGTTTTCACTCCTTGTTGACTCTTGTTCACACTCGCCAGGCGTACTTCACTTGTATCCGCTCCTAATGCCTGTGTAAAAAATGTGACCACGCGGTTGACGTAGACTACTCCCATAACCTTGAAGGATTGGATATGGTCGGCTCCCTTTACCTGCCAGGTCAGGACATGCGCTTGAGGGTTAGAAGAAGCCGCCACAGCGAGTACCTTCAAATTGGAAGACGGGACTACCCTATCAGCTGTCCCCTGGATGAAGAATATGGGACGAGGTGCGATCCTGGCAACCATATCCACCGGCCGTGTTGCATAAAAATCTATGCCATACAGTATGCGCGTCGCAAGCAGCACGCTCGGGATAAACGCGCCCGGGATCTGCGTGTTGCTCTCCAGGAGAGGGACAATGGCGGCAAAGCCGCTGTCCGAGACAATGGCCCGGATGGCCTGCTCATGGACGGCAGCCAGAATCATCGTTGATGCTCCCATCGAGTCCCCCCAGCCCGCAATTACGTGGGTACGCCCCAGTTCTGGATAGGGTACAGGCCCTGAACGAAGAAAGTCGACCGCCCCCAGCACATCGCGCTGTTCAAAATATCCCTCCGACAGCGGAGCAGGGGCTGATTCGCCCATGCCTCGCATATCAAATGCAAGAATAGCAAAACCGCGCTTCGCCAACGCACTGCCAAGACCAAGCAGGAGCGGAGCAGCCCGATTGGAGCCTGTGCCATGCACCATAATGATTGTGCGCTGAGACGTCAGATGCCCATCAGGAAGAACGCCGGGGATGAACCAGCCGCGTAAGCGGAGATGATCCACGCGGCTGTAAAAAGTCACGTCGCGGTAAGCAAGTCCATATGCTGCTGGAGTACTTGTAATGGGCAATGGTGGCGTATTTTCGACCCGCATAGCAACAAAAACCGAAAGCCCTGCGTAGCAAAAAGTGAGGATCTCTGTAATCACGATGAGAGCCACGATAAACTTGCGAAGACGGTGGCCAGGGGGCCTGGGAGCGGAAGCCTTAGTAGTAGCTTTTGCACGGGCATGTATTGTTGGGAACCACAGGGACATAGAATTGTTTGACCATTCAGGAGTTAATCGCTACTTTATCGTCATTTTTCTTTACATTAAGTGATGATATACTTTATTGTATCTCTCCAACGAAGACTCTGTCAAACTGATCGTCGGTTGGTTGATTGGCAGTCAGCCGCACCGTGAGGATAGCCCTACTAGTCGCGGCCCTCAATGAGAATGTGACGTTCCCAGAAGATGGCAACGTGCCAGCATAGGTGGAATCGTCGAATATACCATACAAATCAATTTCTACCCTCAATACATTACCGTCCCGGCAGAAACATTCAAATCCTCTCCCGTAATAGAAGCAGCCTTGTCAGAAGCCAGGAAGACAACCGCGTCGGCGATATCGCCGGGAGGGACCAGCCGGCCAAGCGGCGAACTGCTCGTAAATCGCCGCCGCGCCTCATCTTCGCTGATTCCCTCCGCCTGTGCCTGGTTGCGAATCACCCGCTCGACGCGCTCCCCTTCGATCGGCCCCGGCGAGATAACATTCACTCGTATCCCATACGGCCCTGTCTCCCACGCCAGCGTTCTCGCCAGCCCGACCAGTGCAAGCTTACCTGCCGCATACGGCGTTCGGCCAAACAGCGGTCGCTTTCCTGTCATCGAGCTGATGAAGAGGATAGAGCCTGAGCGCCGCTCAATCATAGAAGGCAGGAAAGCCCGGCAGCAAAGATAGGCGCCGGTGACATTAACGGCAAAGGTCTCCTCCCACTCAGCAGGCGTAATCTCCCACAGGGGAGCAGTTGGACCGGTAATACCAGTGTTATTCACCAGGATGTCGATGTGGTCGAAACGTGCCAACGCCTGTTCCGCTAGATTACGTACGCTATCCTCGTGACGAATGTCGGTGGGAACAACCAGGGCCTTGCGTCCGAAGCTCTCCACCTCGGCCCTCGTTTCTTGCAAAGCCTCAACTGAACGGGAAGCCAGTACGAGATCGGCTCCTTCTCTCGCACAGGCTAAAGCAATAACTCGTCCAAGTCCCCGACCTCCTCCAGTTATAACAGCGATTTTATCTTTGAGCATCGTTCACCACCCTCTTTATTTTTGCATGGCCCTGTATTCGTATGATAGTATTATGCCACCTTGCGACGCAGGACAAACATCATACCCACTCCAAGTAGTACCCAGGCAACCAGGATGAAGGGAATGAGGTTGAGAGGAGGTGGTGCCGGAGCAATCAACAATAGGGCGAAGATGCCCAGGATGAGCAGCGTGCCGAGCACGGGAACGATTCCATGGCGCAGTATATTAAAATGCGAGCGGCCCTTGCGCCAGAAGAACCTGATGCTGGCAATACACACCAGGGCATAGATGATGAGGACAAAGAGTGCATCCAGCGTTCCCAGGAAGCCAAAGGCTTCAATTGGCGTCATGACAAAACCGAGAATGAGGCCGATTATCAGTCCGAACACACAAAACGCCGTGACAGAGCCTACCGGCGTCCGGCGGATAGGATGTAACCACGCGGTCCAACGTGGAAAGATGCCATCACGCCCCACAGTATACATAATGCGCGCTCCCGCATTGATAATCGCCAACGCCGCCCCAAAAAACGACAGCACACCGACGAGGTCGATCAATAAGACGAGAAACGGCCCGCTGTAGTGACGGCCAATCGTATCGAACGGTGCAGCATCATTGGCATAGCCTGTCACCATATTGTTTATCCCGTAACCGACCGTGCCAACATAGGCCATAAATACATAGAAGAGTCCGACGACGATCATCGACCCGTAGACGGCGCGGGGAATGTTGCGGCGGGGGTTTCGCGTCTCCTCACCCAGCGCGGCAGCAGTCTCAAAGCCAATGTAGCTCAGCACGGCCAGTACGATTCCCACGGTGATGTCACCGCCAGCGGGAATAGCGCTCAGACTAAACGGAACGGTCGTCAGTCCTCCCTGCTGCCCGACATGGAACAATACAATCGCAGCCAGCACCAGGCATACCCCTATCTCAAACGCCAGGAAGGTGAGATCGACATTTAAAGACTCGCGGATGCCCCAGTAGCAGAGGGCAAACGCAATTCCCAGAGCCAGCACGAACCAGAAGCTCCAGTGCAGGTTGATGCCAAACCAGCGTACCATCAGAGCCTGTAGATTGGCGCCCAGCAAAATAAACGAGTAGGGCACACCAAGCGCAACAGCGATCAGTCCAACCCAGGCGGTCATAAAACCCGAACGTTGACCAAGTCCCTCCGTCACGAATGTATATGCTGAACCACTGGAGGGTATCTCGCGTGAAAACTCGCTATACTGATTGGCAACCAACAGCGCCACGACGAAGCCAATGACATAGCACAGCGGTACGGCTGCACCTACCTGCCCTGCCTGGGGAATGGTGTTGAAGAAAATAGAGGCTGCTGGTGACATGACCGCCACTGAGATCACAATGGCATGGCGCAAGCCGAGCGCATTGTGCCTTAGTGTCGGGGCCGACGTCGTTTCAGAAGAGGATGTGACCTCGCCCATAAGATAAATGCCCTCCTTGTGTGATAATGTGCATTATCGTGCCCCGTTTCGCGAAAAGGCCTTTACTCCAAGTCTTGTTCGCGTTCCTTCTGCCCTACGGGCGAGACACCTGAAAAGCCGGCAGAATCCTCTGGCGCATCGGCATCGAACAATGCACGCAGGTAGCCATTGAGAAACATGCCCTGCGGATCAAGGGCGGTCCGAATGCGGCGAAAGTCATACCAGCGCGGATAGAGGGCGCTGAGTTCTGCGGCGGTTCGCGTGTGCATCTTGCCCCAGTGCGGACGTCCCTCGTAGCGCTTGAAAATCTCTTCGATACCGCGGAAATACGATTGATAGGGCATCCCCCGGTACATATGCACGGCGATATATGCCGAATCGCGTCGATAGGCCGGACTGAGCCAGATATCATCGGCGCGCACAAAGCGGCACTCTACGGGGAAGTGCACCCGGAATTGATATTGCTGGATACATTGTTGTATCTCGTTGATGACCGCGTTCATATGCTCCGCCGGAATATTGTATTCCATCTCCTGAAAGCGTACCAGGCGCGGCGTGGCAAACAGACGATGACTATAGTTGATCTCGTCAATATTGGCGATGGATAGCGCCGAAATGCGACAGACCGTTTTGCAGAAACTGGGAAAGAGCCGGCAGAACTCCGAGAGCAACCAGTAGACGCCATTCTCCAGCACAATCTTGTTGAAGTCAGCCCATAAGTTACTTTTACTTGGTGGGTCGATAGTTTCATTCATGAATTTGGCCTGTACGCCATCCGTATAGGGTAACCAGAAGAATTCAAAGTGGCTATTCTCCTGCTTGTACTGCTCCAGATTTGCCAGGCAGTCGCTGAGCTTCTTGCGATAGCCCTGGTAGTGCAGGCGTTTAGCTGGCACTACGCGCAACGTCACCTTCGCGATGATGCCAAGAGTCCCCAACGACACCTGTGCCGCCTTAAAGATGTCGGGATTGCTTTCGTTTGAACATTCCACTATCTCGCCCGCTGCTGTTACCAGGGTAATGCCCTCTACCTGCGTTGACAGGGTGCCAAAACACACACCAGTGCCATGTGTACCTGTACTGATAGCTCCAGCGATACTCTGCACATCAATATCGCCTAGATTCTCCTGCGCCATGCCCTGCTCGAAAAGCGCATCTCCCAGGAGCTTGAGCCGGGTTCCTCCCAGCACCGTTGCCCTTCCAGCGGCCGTATTCATACTTTCAATACCCTGCATTTCATCCAGTGACATCAGCACATCGTCTGCCTGTACCAGCGGCGTAAAAGAATGGCCTGCCCCTACCACTCGTACATGACGGCCATCTCGCCCATAGCCCTTGACCAGGTGTGCCAACTCATCTATATTTCGGGGCTTGACGACCTGCTGAGGTTCACTCTGCACCGATCCCGACCAGTTGCTCCAGCGTTCTCTGGTACTCATACGTATCCTCCTTAGTTCTCCGGCAAATCTCAGATGAAGCACTGCCCGTCACCGCGGTAGGTCGTAACCTCTTCCTGAATAGCGCCATCCATGACCAGCAGCAGGTGTGTGAAGCGTTCGCACAGCTCGCCAGCTTTGCTGTGGCGTATGAAAACCGGGTCACCAGGCCGCAAAGAAATGTCTCCCCTGTACCTGATTGGTGTCTGCACTTCACCCGCGCCCTCGAGCGCCTCCAGCCGTGCGCCCCGCGGCAGATAAGGCTGCGGTTGTTTTTCTGGGCCGACTGAGCCAGAGGCAATATAGCCACCACCAAGGCAGGTGTAAATAGTTGGTTGCGGCTGGCGCACAATCTCGATCGCAAATCCGGCAGCGGGTTGGTAGCGGAAATCCCTGTAATTGTCGAAGAGGGCCGGAGCATAGAAGGCCGATCCAACCGTGATCTCAGTCACGCCCGCTTCCGCGCCTGTAGTGACGATACTGCCCGTTCCACCACCGTTAATAAAGCGCAGCGGGAGTCCATAGCTTTCAACCAGCTTGATCAGCGCCGCGCGGCGATCGGCAACCTCGCGTATTGAGCGCCGCTTCAACCGCTGGACTATGGTATTCTTGATTCTGTTTCCTGGGAAATTGTCACCTACACCGGCGATCTGCGCCTCGTAGCCCATCAGACCATCCAGCCAGGTATGTGAGGACGCCTTGATGCGCTCGATAGCCGGACGCGCCTGCTCAGCAGTACGAATCGGGGAACGCCACACGCCAAAATGCAGGCCGGGAAGATCCAGAGACATATCCATTTCAAGACACAGGGGCAGGCGCACTCCGTGTTGGCTTGCAACAGCTTCGATCTGCTCCACATGTTCGACGCAATCGACCATCAGCGTGATATGCGCGCCCGTCTCCGTTGCCCTTGCTACAGCCGCAATATCCTGCTCATTCCAGGCTGGATAGCCGACCAGCAAATCATCGAAGCCCTGCGAGGCCAGGTAGACAGCTTCCCGAGTTGTGTAACACATTATACCCTGGAAACAGGGATTTGACTCGAGAATGCGCCTGATAACAGCTACGCTGCGCAGCGACTTCGAGGCAAGACGAACGCGCTTGTCATCCGCACGAGCCACCACCTGGCGAATGTTCTGGTCAAGCAAATTAAGATCGAGATAGGCGAACGGCATACGACGATCCGCAAAGACCTGCTTGTAATAGGCATAATCATACGTCCGTGTAGCGGTAACGGGAGCTTCGCGCGCAATACCCTTGTTAGTTCGCTCTGCTTCTGCCGCAAACTCGTGGACCTGTTCTTCCATTAGGTGCAGTTGTTCTTGTTCTTGCAGTTGTTCTCTCTTTTCTCGCCGTCCTTCCAACTGTTTATCCCGCATAGTTGCTCCTCCTTGCCTTCTTTGACGCCTCGTGAGATTACATGGAAGGTCTTCCTTCCGCCAGCACAATCACTGCAAAAATCAAATTATCGAGATCGTGGCGTGCTCGAACGATATCACTGAAGGGCTTTTTCAATCTCTTCTTGCCACTGGTAGAAGAAGAAGATTTTGATGGCGTTTGTTGACTCCGTAGTTGAGGACATGGAATCATTCCCCGTCTATGTGCTCCCAATAAGGGATGGGATTAATAGGAGTGCTTTTTGCTTTTGTATGAGTATACTCTTTTTTTAATGGTAGTATCAAGCTTGTGGCGACGGATAGAGGGAAGAGGTTGTTTTTCTGCAGCAAAAGGGCATTGGCCTTGCCACCCGGCACGGTAATATCCGCGACCATTCGCGCTGCTGAGTCAGCCTGGATATCCAAAAACTCATCACAACACCAAATTATATGGTATAATAAGCATCGTGATAAATGTTTAAAGGATACGAAGTAGCATCCCATTGTTGGGAAAGCTTGTAAACCTCTCTTATTCTACGTAGTCGTGGATAGCACTCCCCCTGATTGAACACCAGCGATTGCATGTGCGAAGCAGCACTCCTCCAATACCTACGATGGTAAAACGCCTGAGAAGAACACGCTCTGACATATGAAGAGCGAAAACGTCGTGAAAGATACCCTACGCCTTGTAAGGGCCTGTAGGGATACGATAGGAGAACAATAATCTTGGAAAAATGTAAAAAGATTGCCCTCGTGGCACATGATAATAAAAAACATGATCTTTTAGAATGGGCGGCATATAATAAAAATCTGCTGACCCAGCACTTCCTGTATGCGACAGGAACAACAGGCAAGCTGTTGGAGCAGGAACTTGGCGTTGAGATTCATAAACTCCAGAGCGGCCCACTGGGTGGTGACCAGCAAATCGGGGCCAAGATCTCTGAACAAGAGATTGATTTACTGATCTTCTTCTGGGATCCGCTCACGCAGCAGCCGCATGATCCAGATGTAAAAGCCCTCTTACGAATTGCCGTACTCTGGAACATTCCCGTTGCCTGCAACCGGGCTTCCGCGGACTTTATGATATCATCGCCGCTGATGACAGGGATCTACCAGCGCCAGCTCCCTGATTACGAGGATTATACCGCGCGTGTAATAGCAGACGTCTCTATATGAGGTAAACGGAGACAGAGAAGATTGTGCCTCTGCTACAACTGGGCCAAGAGGACGCCACCCTGAGTGATATTCTTAATTACTAGGGGTGGCGTTCTGAAGGGAGCGACGTTGAGGGATGCATCTCAAACCCACGTACCACTCTGTGCGCTGCGGAAAATTGCTTCGATCACCTTCATATTGGCTACAGCATCTTCGATCGGCGTTGGTACATCGCTGTCATTGAGCACCGCCTGTGAAAACCGATCGCCCTGGATGGTATATTGGTTGCAGGTATCCAGCAAGATCTCCTCGACATCGTCTCCCTGTTGGTGCCAGATTTTGCAAGGCCGATCGTGGGGAGCGTTGAAGGGAATCTCGATCTCAACCCGGCCCTCGGTACCGAAGATGTTGACCCGTTGATATGACGCTAATTGCGTCCCACATGTGAAGGTTGAGGTTCCGAGCTCGAAGTCCATTACGCCCGAGGCGAGCCGATCAACCATGTACTGTGCATCGTACTCTACAATGCCAAAGACGCGCCTGGGCTCATCGCCAAAAATAAATCGCGCCAGCGAAACCGTATAGCAGCCGATATCCAGCATGCCCCCGCCGCCGGTGTCGGCTCTGTTGCGCACGTTGTGCGGATCATCAAGATAGTACGAGAAGAATGACTGGATCGTCCGCAATTTCCCGATCTTTCCTTCGTGGACCAGTTGCCGGGCGCGCTGCCATTGCGGGTGAAAGCGATACATGAACGCTTCCATCACCTTCAGGTGCGGATTCTGTTTGGCGACATCGACCAACGCCTGCGCTTCGGCAGCGCTCAAGGCTATCGGTTTTTCGCAGAGCACATGCTTGCCCGCCTGTAGCGCCTTGATCGACCAGGGTACGTGCAGGTGGTTAGGCAGGGGATTATATATCGCGTCAATCTCGGGGTCAGCCAGTAGTTCCTCATACGAGCCATAAGCCTTCAGGATACCCAGTTGCGTTGCAGCGGCCCGCGCTTTTTCCAGCGAGCGTGAAGCGATGGCGGTAATGTCACAGTACGTGCCCTGCTGCATCGCGGGAAGAACCTTTCCGGTAGCAATATTGGCAGTGCCCAGGACGCCCCAGCGAACTTTTTTCATGATATTTCTCCCTCATTGAAAGAACAATTGATGACCAATATTGTACCACTCATCCACTTTCCCGCGATGCAGCAGCGCCAGGACTTTTTCCAGGCCATCAAAGCAGGTACAGTCAAAACGGAAAAAGATCAGCCAATGACCTATGCCCAGGTCTGTCCCCCATCTATCGTCTTGAGAAGGAGGGAGGAACCATTGCCTCGGGCGCGGACGGCCCATCCAATGGTATCCGACACAAAGTCGAGCTGGGTGACGTTCGTGAAGTTCGTGTTGGCGGCAAGCCTGATCCAGTGCTGCCCCCCATCGTTCGTTCTGAA
>Ga0066695_10000403_pt1 | contig 13223 bp, 12 predicted proteins | sample GraSoiAngelo_144_FD_66452 | JGI IMG/M metagenome (GOLD analysis project Ga0066695, IMG submission 66452) | Grasslands soil microbial communities from the Angelo Coastal Reserve, California, USA - 14_1009_02_40cm | ecosystem: Environmental > Terrestrial > Soil > Grasslands | place: USA...
TCCTACCGGTCGCGCATCAAGATAGTCGAGGGAGATGTCCTGGATTATTGTGCGGCTACCGACGATGACGTGTTTTTCGTCTATCGGGCCTTCTCGGTGGAGTTCTTTCGTAGGGTTCTCACAAAATTGGCCGAAGGGGCGACGCGCCGAAGGCGACCGCTCACGATTATCTACACTGAGCGGCTGAGCTGGCCTCCGAGTGATGGAGTGAAGGTGTTTTCGGAGGACCAGACCTTTCGGAAGGTCGACGAACGCTCCATGTTTGGGCAGGCATTTCATGTCTACGAGTGCAGCGCGAAATCCTGAGAGGAAGCGAGCGATACGGGCGTTAGCTCTTGGATCGCCGGCGCGTTCGTTTCGATCTCGATGACGCGCTGGGCGAGCCGCGCGGCGGACTCTGGTGAAAGGGCCGTGTAAAGGGGAAGCAGCGTCACATTCTGTGCCGCCCAGAGCGCGTTGGGAAACTGCTCGTGCTTGGATGCCTCCGGCAGAAGTCGCGGCCAGATGACTTGCAAGTACAGCCCCCGCTTCAGCGCGCGCCGCAGGATCTCCGATCGATCCTTCCCGAGAAAGGCGATGGGAAATCGCATCAGTCCGCCGTTGTCGCAACCTGGCGGCAGGAAGGTCGCTATCGGCGTGCCCCGAAACGCCTCCAGATAGATGGCCGCGAGATGCGCAAGCTGCTCGCGGATCGCCTCGATCCTCCGGAGCATGCGCAGCACCAGCTCTGCTTGATAGGGATGCATTTCTCGCGTGTAGTAAGGAGTCCGCGGGACAGGGCGTGCTTCTGCAGCCTGGTGGTCGGCGCGTCCTGGGGCGGGCTCGCGACGATAGCGCCTCAACAGTTGCGGCAACGTCTCCCGGAGCGGCAGCAACGGCCGCGTCAGCTTTCGATAGACCCAGGGGATGGTGGCGAAGTTCTGCACCAGCGCTTGCACAAGCTCGCGGACCGGCATCGCACGTTGCGTTTCAACTAGACGGCGAGACCCAAGCTTCACCGGATCGAGAATGTCACTGTTGTTCACGACAATCACGGCGCCCCGAAACGCCGAAAGACGCTTCGATTGCTGGAAACTGAAGACGCCAACGTCGGCGAAGGTGCCTAGAAGGCGCCCGTGACGCCTGCCCCCGAACGCAGGCACGGCGTCCTCGATCGTCACGCAGTCCCGGCTTCTTCCCAGCTCACAGATAGCCTCGATGTCCGTTGGGACTCCATACACATGGGCAGCCAAAAGGATTCGCCCGGGTCTGGCAGCTTCGGCAAACTCGGCCGACGTGGCGTTGACACTGTTCTTTCCCGCATCCACGTAGATGATGCGTTTGCCCGCAACCTGGGCGGCTCTCTTCACCTCGTGGCACATGTAGGCCGGCATCACGACTTCGCGCTGGGGGAGCAGCGAGAGGACTTGGGCGATGGCGCATTGACCAGACGGAGCGAAGAGAATGTGTTGTCGCCCCGTCAGCTCCCGCAAGGTATCTCGCACCGTCGCGAATGGGTCGGGGTGCGACGCCCACCCGAGCGCTGCGAGGAGATCCCAGGTGCGCGTTTCGAGCCGATTGAAGGCGACAATCGATTCGTCCCACGCGCTCATCTCGTCTCTGCGCCCCACTCCCGGCGCACTGTCTCATACAGGAGCGCTGGATCGTCGCAACGGCTGCCAACCATCTTCGATCCGCTGACGAGCGCCGCAACGTCGCCGACGACTGACTTGGCGACGGGCAGGCACGACTTCGTGATGGTCGTACAGCAAGTCTTGATGGGTAAGTGGTCCCACCACTTGCGCCGCAGGTAGAGGTACGAGCGCCAGAACGCTCCCGGGAGATATCGAATCCCATTGCTGTTATGAATGCAAAAGGCCGGGATGATGTAGCTCTTCATGCTCTGTTTTCTGGCTTGGACGCACAAATCGGCGCCGTAGAGATGGAAACCCGGCAATCGCTCGTCGAAAGACAAACCCGACGAACGCCGCGTGATCAAGAGGAGCTCATCAACCGTGAGGGCCTCGACGACACCTGCGAAAGGCGTCCCGAAGGTCGCTTGGAGACCGGTCGAGTAAACAAAGCCGTTCGGCGCTCCGGCGTTGGCGATTCCAAAGACTCCCAACACTCCCCATTCCGGATCGACTCGCTGCAGCTGATCGAGGGCGGCGGCGAGGTCACGGACCCACGTTTCTGGCAAGTACACATCCTGATGAGCAAATACCATAACGTCGTTCGTGGCCTCGGCGATGCCGGCGTTGTAGGCCCTTCCGGCACATTTGAACCCCCGCCTGATGATGACTTGGCATCGCTCGTCGATGGCCGGGGACTTCAAGAGGGTCTGATTGAGGACGCGGTCATCCGACACAGCGACGATCAACGACCAGTCGGGGTGTCCTGGTCTAGCCCTTGATGGCAATGGCGAGGATCCCGCCGCGGCGATCAATGCCGATAACGCGCCAGATGAGGTTTCTCATTCCAGTCAGCACTCGCCGAAGGGGCGACGAGAAGTTATAGATCACTCCGTAAATCTCAATCTGGTCTCTCGCAAAGCCGACGCCCCTGAGAATCGCGTAAAGATCGTCCGGCGGCCAATGCTGCTTGTGGCTGACGTCCGAAAAGTACTGCGTGGGATGAAAGGGATTTGGAGTCGAGATGAAGAGGCGTCCCTCCGGCGCGAGAAGGCTATACGCCTTATGGAGGAGATCGTCCACCTGCTCATAGGGCAGGTGTTCGATCAACTCGAACATGGCGATGACGTCGAAGTATCCTTTTACGTTGTCGATGTTATCGAAGTCGTGCGCCGTCGAGTTGTCAATGTCCAGGCTGGAATACATACACGGAAGGTTGGTCCGTGCGAGGGACCGCCCAAACGCCCGATCGTGTGCGCCGACATCCAAAACCTTGAATGCTTTTGTGCGACCGAGCTGGGCGAGGTGCCGCTGTAAGACGGCAGCGATCCTGCCGTGTCGTCCGATCAGATCATGCGTCACCGCTATCGTTCTCAGCGCCGGCGCTTCGATCCGATACCGAGCGATTTCGCTGAACGAAGGCGCTGGCATTGTTTTCAGCGTGGGCAGGTAGTTCAAGTGCTTAAGGTCCAGCTTGCAGCTCTGGGTGATCGGAGCGTGGCCGCATCGATGATTCAGTTATGCTTCTTGTGGATGTAGTCTTGCGCTGCGCGTGATAGTTCGTAGGACAATTCTTCGCCGTAGCTTTGCGCGCCAAAGTGATGGATATAGCTCTTCTGGGTCCACACCACCCGGATACCCAGCTTCAGTATCCGCCGACAGAGCTCAAACTCATTCCCATAATCAGGCAGGTTCGGGTCGAACCCCCCAAGGTGCTTCCACAGACCGCGTCGAATGAAAAAGGCAAAGCCCCCGACTTGAGGCAGGTCAACCCATGATCGAGGCTCCACCGCTGCAACATATTCCTCCGCGAAAGCACATATCTGGCTGTCGTTCCAATAGTGACGACACAGCATCGCGCGGCCAATGGTCTGTGCGGTGCCACAGTAGCTGGTCGACGGACCAGTTACACCGATATTTGGATCACTCTCAAACGCGTCTTTCGCTGCCCACCAACCCCAGGGGGTCACAACCGTATCTGAGTTCAGCAGGCAAAGATAGGGTCTCGTGGCGATGCGAGCCCCGGCCTCACAGGACCTGCTGTGCCCCATCGACTTCTCGTGGCGGATGTATGCCCACTGGTTTCGACCGCAAAAGTCATGGAGGACTTCGACCGTTGCCTGCAGTTCAGAACCGTCGTCTACAATGATGACCTCGGCCCCTGGCGCGAATCTTTCTAGATTCACTAGACATCGACGTGTGATGGCGGGGGCGTCTTTCACCGGAACGACTATCGACATGTCTCTACTGGCCTCGATCTCGCGCTGCGGCTGGGTGAATTCAGCGGCACGTGGCAGTCCAATGCTCAAGAGCTCTGCCCTGATGTCACGGCACGTTTTCCTCAGCGGCTCCGGTATCCTCCTCTTGAATGACAATGGCAGTCCGATCCTCCGGTACATCCTTCGCAGCGGCTTTGGTATCCTCCCCCTGAACGAGGGCGGCGGTCCAAGAATCAACATTTGTCGCAGCGACGCTGACACGTGCGTCGTGAATGAGAAACGTACAGTCCTGGTTGCGCCCAACTACTATCCTCTGGTGGATTGCTGAGTCACAGGTGCGTGGCTGGCTGCCTGAATCAATCGGAGGCGTGGATCGAGAGCAGGATCATCGCAATCGCTGCCAGTAGACGCCCGTCCAGTCGATCTCGCGTATCGGCTCCGTTATGCCGTGGGCGGCCCGATAGTCGTGGACGGCCTGGCGGCACGAGGGGATAGCTCCGAAGTCGTCCACGATCAGATACCCGCCGGCGGAGAGTTTTGGATAGAGGCTTTCAAGGCTGTCCATTGTTGATTCGTACATGTCTCCATCGAGCCGCAAGACTGCGAGCTTTGTTATGGGAGCGCTCGGCAATGTGTCTCGGAACCAGCCCCTCAGGAAGTGGACTTGATCGTCCAGCAAGCCATAGCGCTCAAAGTTGCCCTTGACCTCTTCTAGGGATACCGCGAGCTGTTTGTGGAGGTGATGGGTGTCTCCGGCATCGGCCGGAAACCTTCCCGGACTCGGAGGGGGGAGGCCCGCGAAGGAGTCCGCAACCCAGACCTTACGGTCACTGATGCCGTAAGCCTTCAATATCGCCCTCATCAGAATGCAGGCTCCTCCGCGCCACACGCCAGTCTCAATGAGGTCTCCTGGAATCTCACTACGTAGGACATCCTCGACGCATGCTCGCAGGTTGATGAGTCGGCCCGCACCGATCATGGTGTGAGCGAATGCGGGCCAAGCGCGTCCTTCCGTACAGGCTGACCGATCGATAGGTGTGACGCGCACGACCTGGAGGCCACGTGCAAGGATGGCGCGATGGACCCGCCTTCGGAGAAATCCAATGGGAGCGGCCGGTTGAATGCTGACTTCCGCCTCCCGATAGATCTCGTTCGTAAGGGAGCGTGCAAGGAGACTGAGATAGAGGTCGCGTATCGTGTGCAGTGGATCCGTTGAATTCGCGATCTCAGGCAAATGGAGCATCTTGGGTCGTCCAGGTGGACTGGGCAATGATTGGGCCATAGAACGGCTGATAGGGCTCGCCGTTGCCATAGTTATTGCGCCAGCCGACCTCGAACCAGGCAGCATTGTGAAGTCCGTCAATGACATCGTATTTGCTGCACACGCTGAGGCTGACAAGGTAACGACCGCTTCCGAGATTCAAGCGAGGCAGAATGCATGTTATGCGGCGGGGGCTATCGATGTCTGGGAGTCTGTCGCTCTGGAAGTAGGACGCGAGGGTCATGATTCTCCTCCCGAAGCAATCCTCGATCGCGAGGGCGACCCTCGGGTCGCGGATTGGCTTAGGCGGTACTACCGTCACCTCTGCGATGAGGGTATCGTCGGGATAAAAGATGTGGTCGGGGTGGATGTTGGAAGACCGCAGCGTGAGGTGTCGAATAACCGGTAGGTGTTCGCGGGATCGCGCAGGGTGTTCGGCGAGGTCGAAATTGCCATCAGGGGAGGCGGTGGCGTCACTGAGGTAGTGTTTGAGCACTTCAGTGGTCGTGGCTTGTTCGACGAGATGGCCGTGACCAAACAGAAGGGCGCGCGGGCACAGCTGTTCTATGGCCGACATGTTGTGGCTTACGAAGAGTACTGTTCGTCCCGCAGCCGCGACGTCGCCCATCTTCCCGAGACACTTTTTTTGAAAGTCTGCGTCGCCTACGGCGAGGACCTCGTCGACGAGCAGGATTTCTGGCTCTAGGTGTGCGGCGACGCCAAAGGCCAGTCGGACGTACATGCCGCTGGAGTAATGCTTCACCGGGGTATCGACGAACCGCTCAACTTCAGCGAACGCGACGATCTCGTCAAACCGCCGCTGGATCTCGGCCCTCTTCATGCCCAGAAAGGCGCCGTTCAAGTAGATATTCTCGCGACCGGTGAGTTCAGGATGGAACCCGGTTCCGACCTCCAACAGGGAGCCGACGCGTCCGTGGAGCTCGGCGAACCCGGTCGTGGGCTCGGTGATACGGGAGAGGATTTTCAGCAGTGTGCTCTTTCCGGCCCCGTTTCGACCGATGATTCCGGTGACTTCGCCGCGTTTGATTTCGAACGAGACGTCCCTCAACGCCCAGATGAACGCGGATTCTGAGATGGTGGGGCTCACGCCATTGCAGCCTAACAGGCACGACAATTTGGAGAACGGGCGGGTCAGCGCCTCGGTGAGGGTGTCACGAAGAGTGTAATATCGCTCCTGTCTTGCACCGATGCGGTAGAGCTTACCGAGGGCCTCAACGCGAATAATGGCTTCGCTCATATGGAATCTCTAGATGACATCAGCGAACGTTCTCTCCATTCGGCGGAAGTAGAACGCGCCGGTGACGAGGATCGTCAGTGCTGCGAGGGACGAGGCAAGGATGGTCGGAGTGGGCAGGGACTGAGTCCCCAGTAGTGCCCAGCGAAAACCCTCGACGACCCCAGCCATGGGATTAAGCCCGTACAACGCCTGCCATTTCTCGGGAACCAGACTGCTCGGGTAGGCGACGGGTGTGGCGAAGAGCCAGAGCTGAGCGAGAAAGGGGACGGTATAGCGCACATCCCGATATTCGACGTTGAGCGCTGACAACCATAGGCCAACGGCCAGAGCCGTAGCCATGGCAAGTAGGAGGAAGAGGGGGAGGGCAACGATAGCGCTCGTCGGAAAGACGCCGTAATAAAACATCATCGGGAGCAAGAGGATAAAAGCGATCGCGAGGTCGATCAGCCCCGAGAAGACCGGAGAAATGGGAATGACGAGACGGGGAAAATAGACCTTGGTGATGAGTTGTTTGTCGGCAACCAAGCTGTCCGCCGATTGCGTCAGCACGTGGGCAAAGAGCTGCCATGGAAGGAGAGCGCAATATGCGAAGAGTGGATATGGAATGCCATCGGAAGGAACGTTTGCAAGACGGCCCAAGAATACGCTGAACACAACCATAGTGAGGAACGGTTGAAGAATTGCCCAGGCCGCGCCCAGGACGGTCTGCTTATAGCGCACCTTGAGGTCACGCCACACGAGAAACCAGAGCAATTCTCTATACTCCCACAGGGCCCCCAGGTTGAGTGAAACCCAGCCGCTGGAGGGCTGCACGCGGATGACAGGAATGGAAAATACCGGTGACGAGTCTGTCGACTTCATTTCATGTTCGCGCGAGTGCCATCGCACGCTCCGGTTTGCGAGCCAAAGCACACAGCTCTTCACCTAGCCCCGGGAAAAGGGGCCTCAGCACACTCTCGAGTCGCTCGAAGACAGTTCCCCCGATGGAAGGCAGCAGGGCAAGGTTGGTATGTCCGTGAAGCCGGATTTGCTGGCTCGCGCAGTAGATAAATGCGGCGCCGGCAGGGCGGGGCACGCACCGAAGCACGCGAAAGCCCGTGTCCCGAAGCACCTTGCTCAGCGTGGCGGCGCGCCAGAGGCAGAGATGGCGGGGTGGATCCAGTGCCAACCAATGTTGCCGAAATATACGGTGTCCCAGACTGCCTAGATTCGGCATGGCCAAGACCAGGTGGCCGCCTGGAGAGAGGAGGCGATAGCACTCCTTGAGAAGTGACGTGGGGTCGGGGACGTGCTCGAAGACATGGTTCATCGTGATGGCGTCGAATGACCCTTCGAGGAGCTGAGCCTCCTCGAGAGTGCCGACGAAGACCGGGAGCTGGCGGTATTCGCGGGCCACCTTGGCGGCTTGCGGATCCATCTCGACTCCCATCGCGCGCCAGCCGACGTCTCTTATTTGAGCGAGATAGGACCCGTTTCCGCAGCCGACGTCGAGAAGGCGTCGTTCGCCATACCAGGGAGGGAAGAGGGCGAGGCCGAACGTCGCGCGGCGACGGAGAAGGGGGACCATGCTCAGAAATCGCCCGGCGAGAAGTCGGGGCACCTTGTGTCGGCTTGGCTGCGGCCAGCCGTAGTGGGCCTCGAGGATGAGGCGCCGCAGTGTCTGACGCCATGCGCTTGGAGGTCGGCGGTTGGGCCGCTGGTCGTCGGGGGGCTGACGCGCCTCATGGGTGAAATAGTTCGTGTAGCACTTGGGAATGTCTTCCCGGATCGGCCGCGGGTTGAGCCAGACGAATCGGCACTCCGGGCATTGGGAGAAGCTGAAAGTGCCAGGGACGCCGAAAAGGCGGTCTTGTAAGCCTCCATACAGTGGAGCGCCCACGGCGCCGCACAGGAAGCAACTCGATACCGATTCCATTCGCAGTGCTGTCACGTGTTACTCCCGGTCTTGGTCACGATGTCCTCGTCGCCTTCCGTCGCCACCGCGATCACGACGCCGTCGCGGGTTTTTGAGCTCCTCGATCTTGGTGGTCAACTTCTCGTACGTGGATCCCTGCGGGCGACCCACGAAGTGTCGGCCATGCCAGATGCGGCGCCCGCCGCTGCTGGAGGCTTTGGGGCCAACTCTGGATGGCGACAGGCGGGACAGCCGGCGCAAGAGACCCGGAGGAGCAAGACCTTTACTTCCGCCCGAAGATTGCTCTCAGCTTGAATCTCTGTGCGTTAAAGATCGGGGCCTTTCGTATCGCATCCCTGAGAGACACTAACCGCGGCACAAGGCTCGGGCTTATCTGCAGGAGAATGTACTTCACCAATACGCCAATGGAAACGCGGCACTTCATCGCGAGAGAGATTGCTTCCATCGACTTGGCATAATCTCGATTGTGAAGATACCAATTCGCCCATGCGCTGTGAACGCCACTCAGATCTTTGAGAATCGTCCTTCGGACGTATCGAGGCATCCCCTCACTCAATCGCAACTGCTTTTCATAACGGTACTGGTTCTGCTCGAGACGAAAGTCAATTCTGTCCCATACAGCATTCGGCCCCGTGTGCCTTGCCTGGGCCGGCGATCTATCAACTACGACCAGTGGTTTGTTGACGAAGCAAAAGCTCGTCTCGCGCGCAAGCCTAAAGAGGAATTCCTCATCCTCACCGAACCGCAGCTTGGGGTCAAAGCCTCCAACTGCTCGAGCAAGAGCAGTCTTCGTGACTAGCGTTGGCACCCAAACGGGGGGCGTTCGTGCACGGTCTAGCAAAAGCTCGATGGAGTCTAGAACCAGCCCGGTCATCCCTCTCCTTGCTTCGCCACGGAGTTCAAACACGGTTGACTTGACATCCGAGGCGCCCATGAACTGGACATCTGTGAAACAAGCGGCAGCCAAGCTATTAAATTCGTGTAGAGCGAGGACTTGGTACTCGAGTTTCTCGGGCAGCCAGATGTCGTCCGAATCCAGAAAAGCGACCCATTCGCCGATCGCTTGTTCGAGGCCTTTGTTGCGTGCCACGCTCTGCCCTCGGTTTGGTTGACGAAAATATCGCAAAACGTTCGCCATGCGAGGGTTGGCCTCACACACTCTCTCTAACATCACGTGGGTATCGTCGGTCGAGCCATCGTCCACGACGACAATATCGTCCACCGCAGACGTTTGGACCAGAACGCTCTCGATGGCATTGATCACTAGCTTGGCGCGGTTATAGGTTGGGATGACTACGGAAACGGTTGGTCGCACTCTCGGTTCCTTCCGGATCGACGCGGAGGACAATACACAGAGGTTGTCCAGGACTGCAGCTTAGCTCACACGCTGACTCCGGGAGTCGTGGGACCGCCGATTGTCGATATCATGGAAGAGACTTAGCACCGCCCATCTAACCTCCGGTATTTTGGCTTCGAGCTGCTTGCGCAAAGCATCTCGGCGGTCGTAGGCGCGTTCGATCGAAGCGAGAACTTCTTGGCGGCTCATCTTGCGCGCATCCATGACGAGCGATGCGAGTCCGAGAGTGCCCATCACCCCGACGAATTTATCGCTATAGGCGATCGAAACTGCTGGAACGCACTGCGAAACGGCTGCGATGCAGGCGTGCATCCGGGAGCCGACGAAGAAGTCGCAGGTACCGATGATATATTTGATCTCGCTCGGATCCGAGACACTACCAATGAAGGCGACGCTATCGCGGTATTTGCGCCTCAGGACGTCGTAGATGCGTTCACTCGCCACCGAGTCGCTTTCAGGGTCTTCTTCTCCTCCCAACACGTGAGGGATCAGGAGGACGCGGGCCTTTTTTCTGTCGATCAGGAATTCGGCCAGGTCGTAGATGAGCGTCTCGTAGTCGATCGTGAGGCCGAACATGTTGTTTTTGGTGTGGCCGCCAGCGAGCAGCAGCCCACTGACATTCAGGCCGACCAGGACCGAATCAATCGCCTCTCGCGCCGGCATCCCCAGGAGGGCCTGGCTTTCGGGCATCCTCGGTTCAACGGCGAAAGCAACATCATAGCAAAATCCGACTTTCTCGCGGGTGTACTTCCGGGCTAGGAGCCTTCGGACAGTTTCCTGGCTTGTAAAATCCCTCGAGTAAATAGGGTCGGCGCGCGCCAGGATATATTTGGCAATGGCCCGGGAGAAGGTCCGCCGGAACGGTCCGACGGTCTGCGGAAGAAGGACCAACTTTCTGCCAGACAGCAGCACCAGGATCTGCGGCAGCGCGACGTAGAGCAGGCGACCGAGACCGTAGAAATCACTGAAGCTATCGCCGCCGGCGATCGAAGCAGCGAAATCGGCTTCGTGGATATGTCGGAGACAGGAGTTTGCGAGGATGATCCTCTTGCGGATGCCCTTCCAAGGCAGGAACTTCAGCGCCAACGCGAGCAGAATCAGCAGGGCGACATTGTTCGCTAAATAGAACTTCTTGGAGAACCTCATGTTGACGAACTGGATAGGGATGCACCTGTCGCGAAACCGGAAGGGGATCGGCAGACCCTCGCGGCCGTAGTCCAGCAGAGAAATTGCGGCGTCCGGATACCGGTGCAGGATGCATGCGATCGTTCCCGCGGTAAGCGCGCTGACTCCCATATTCCCGGTATCGAACGTGGCACCCAGAATGCAAATTCTGGGTTGTGGGTCTGGCAGTGCTCGAATGGCGGTTGCGGGATCTGTCAATCGTGGGTCTGTATTGTCTGGGCTTGCCTGGGTCGGCTGCCCGAGGACGACTGCTTATCGGACGGTGGCGTTCGTAGGAGGATTCGGGCGCGAAGGAGCGAACTGATAGGCTCCGCGCGAGGAAGTTCTGGTTACGCTGTCTAGGTCGATATTGTAGGGCGACGCGAGCGGATTCCAGGCTGACGTGTCCTTCAAGAGGTGAAAATCGGTTGCTCCCAGATTCTGCGTGACGTTCTTGAAGGGGTTGCCGCTCGCGTTGAGCTCGCTCGGATCACCGCTCCCAGACAAGGGCGTCGCGAAGTAGGCGTTGTGATCCCAAATTTGCGTCACGAGGCCACTCAGGCCTGTGCCCGGCGGCGCGATGGCGTTGACGCAGTTGTACCAGATATTGTTCCGGACGGTGAGCTTCTCGACGCGGGTGTTGACGGACCCTGTGGCAAAGATAATCCTACAGGACCCCGAGGCCAGGGGACCGTTATCGAGGGTACTAATCGTGTTGTTGTAAAAGGAGAAGTCGCCGGCAATCTTGATGGAAAAGATCTGGAAGATACCAGCGGCTTTCGGCTGCCCATTGGATTCCGCCGCGTTGTAGGAGAAGATGTTGCCGTAAACATACCAATTGGAGGAGGTAGGACCGGTGAGCCCGAGGTTAACAGGTGTACCAATGTATGCAGTCCCATCGGCGTTTTCAAAGCGGTTATAGCGGATCGTGAGGTTGGTGTTTCCGAGACCAGAAGGAGCGCGAAGGGCGATACCTTCCGAGTGGCAGAGCGGTGTACTGTGGTTGTTCCTGAACCAACTATATTCGATGATCACCTTGTCGTCTCCGTCGAGGACCATCCACAGGCCGCCCTGATCGTGCACCCACACGTGGCCAAAGTAGAGATCGTGGTTGGCGGCCCGAGAGAAAAAACCACTGTCGTTGATGTTGTTTGGGTCGAGCGCCGTGTTGGCTGTTCCCTTCACCTCAATGTATCGAAAGGTGACGTTCCCCACCCCGCCTTCCAGTTGAACCGCGCTCCCCGCCTGCCCGCAGCCCGTCGTTGCGGTCTTCGAGGCGTCGACTCTGAACCCACACGTAGCGCTCGGACCACAACCGTACACGCCGTCTAAGGTGTAGTAGCCTGTCGTGAAGACCCACGTGGTGGCGGCGGGTGCATTCGCAAAACTCGCTTGTCCGACGTAACCGGCAGACCACCCGGTGTTCGTGCCGTGGTCGGCGAGGGTTGCCGCCTTGACCGTGATCACGGACGTTCCCGATTCAGCGTCGCTGAAGAAGTGGTAACTGTAGCTTCCAGTGGCGACGTAATAGGTGTCCCCGCGGACCAACGACGCCGGAAGGTCGGGGTAGGCGTTGGTCCAGTCGGAACCGCTACCGTTGCCGATTGCCCCCGCGCGAACGTAACGATTCGCAGCCCAGGACGCAGTCGGCAGGACGAGAGCTGCTAGCCAGACAAGGACCAGGCATCTCAAACACGTTCTTGCCACGAGGTGATAACCCATTTCCATCCCTCTGAGGATCCCAACAGCAAGGGAACTGCCAGTCGAGGCATGCATTCTATCTATCTGAGAACATTCCGGAAAGGTTGGGCGGCTCGTGTCTCGGGCGTGTCAAATTGACTTACCTCCATCGCTCGCGAGGGAGGGCGCTGCTTTACCTCTGAGTCGATCTCGCCAGACCTTTTTAGCTTTCGTGAGAAGTCCTGCTCGAATGAGAACTCTTCTTGCCAGGCGATCCGCCAGCATCATAGAAGCCGTGAGAAATCGCAGGCGTACCCCGCGAAGCGTGGGAGAGAACAGGTAAATCGAGGATTCCTGCCATTCGCGATTGCCAAGGAAGGACTTGTACTGTGCGTCGCCGAAGCCCCAGTCGATCTCTCGCACACGCTGGTTACCGTTGGAGCCGCAGAACTCCTCAATCACTCTCATGAAGAGGAACATCCCGGGTGAATACTTTGCGTAGCTCGGGTCATAGCCGGTGTAGCTACCATAGAATGTGTCCTGGTAAAGAGCTCCGAGCCAGAAGGCACACGGCTCATCGGCGACATAGAGGACATACGCTCGGAGCCAGCCTTTCTGGGCCTCAAAATGCAGGCGCTCCTGCATCATCGAGCTGTCAGTGAAACCCACACTCAAACCACGCTGGTAAGTCCTCTTCGCGACTTCCTCGACATCCTGCACGGCGCGCTCTAGCTCGCCCGTGCTCCGAAAGCACCTGAC
>Ga0066695_10000406_pt1 | contig 13203 bp, 12 predicted proteins | sample GraSoiAngelo_144_FD_66452 | JGI IMG/M metagenome (GOLD analysis project Ga0066695, IMG submission 66452) | Grasslands soil microbial communities from the Angelo Coastal Reserve, California, USA - 14_1009_02_40cm | ecosystem: Environmental > Terrestrial > Soil > Grasslands | place: USA...
CGATTCATGCCCTCGATGATTCCGACCTTGACGCCAAACCTGGCGAACACCTGGGCCAGCTCGAGCCCGATCGCTCCGCCGCCGAGGATCACGAGCGAGGCGGGCAGGTGCTCGACCTTGACGGCTTCGCGGTTCGTCCAGTACCTGACATCGGCGAGCCCGGGAATCGGAGGGATCGCCGGGGAGGTGCCGGTGGCGATCACGACCGCCCTGGTTGCCTCGTAGGTTGTGCCGTTCACGGAGACCTGGCCCGGACCAGCAAGTCTGCCGGCTCCGCGAACGAAGCGACCGCCCTTCTTTTGGAAGCGCTCCACCGCGACCCGGTCATCCCAGTTATCGGTCGCTTCTCTTCGGATCCGGCGGGCGACCGGATCCCAATCCGGTGTCACTGTCGAGTCTCCGGCAAATCGCGGAATGCGACGACCCTCCGCCAGCATGTCGTCCGCGCGGATCATCATTTTGGTGGGGACACAGCCGTAATAGGGGCACTCGCCGCCCACCAGGTGGCTTTCGATGCCGACCACCTTGAGTCCATGCTCTGCCAGAGATTCGGCGACTTCCTCGCCGCCCACACCCATGCCGAGAACGATGGCGTCGACGCGTTCAGTCATTCCGGCGATCTTCGCTCGTGGTTGCGCCTCGAGCCGCCGCCACCGCCTCCTCCAGCGCCTGATCGAGGGGTAGCGTCTGGCCTTCGGCCCAGACTCTCTCGGCGTCGTCTTCGCTCAAACCTTCGCGTCCGGTGCGACCCTCCTGCTCACTCAGGAGCCGCCCGATGTTGATCCCTTTCGACCGCTGATACAGTTTCGCCGCGCTGGCCAGGCGGGTCGCCTTCACCGGATCCCCATCAGCTCGAATAATCTGCGAGAGATTGTCGAGCTGTAAAACCATCCCGGAGACATCTCCGTCGTCCCTGAACAGCTGAAGGGCCTGAAGAAAGTCCTTGCGCGCCGTCTCGGTGTCCCCCATCTTGAGCGAGACGAGTCCGTGTGTATGGAGGGCCCAGCCGAGGCCGAACCGATCGTCGATCGTTCGGAAGACGGCGTGGGACTCTTCGAGCGTTGTCTTGGCCGTCGGGTAATCACGATCGAAGTAGTAACCATTGCCGAGTCCCCAGAGCGTCCGCCCGACGCTCGATTGGTCACCGAGCTCTCGGAACAACGGCAGGGCCTCGAGTAGTAGGGCCCGGGGCCGCTCCGACTCACGCATGTTCACCACATTGGGGAAGGCGGCGTTGTACAGCGCGTTGGCCAGAGCCCGTTTGTCGCCCGTTTCGCGGGTCAACTCGAGGCACTCGTCGTAGAAACGCTGGGCTGACTCCATGTCCGCCTGCCAGTAGGCGAGGCCGCCCGCGGCTTCCAGTGCCTGCAACCGCTCCGGCGGGTAATCCCGGCTCCTGGGCAGCGCCAGGGCGTGAGCCACCCGGGCGCGACCTTCATCGAAGTGGCCGCGCATCTGCCAGAAGCGCCACAACACCCCCGACAGCTGCATGGCGTTTTTTGCATCACCCGTGGCGAACGTCCAGTCAAGCGCCGCGCGGAGATTGTCGTGCTCCATTTCGAGGCGGTCGAGCCACTCCTTGCGCTGGCTGCCGAACACATGCGCTTGCGCCTGTTTCGCCAGGGCGATGAACGCCGCGACATGCCGGTCCTTGATCGCTGCCGCTTCATCACTTTGCTCAAGCTGCTCCGCCGCGAACTCGCGGATCGTCTGCAACATCAAGAAGCGTGGCTCGCTCAGGTCTGGAATCCGGCGGACGAGACTCTGGTCCGCCAGCTGGTCGAGCCCATCGATCACGTCGCCGCCGACATCCTCCGCCGGGCCGCATACCGCTTCGACCTGTTCCAGGCTGCCGCCCCGGGCAAAAACGGAGAATCGGGCGAGCAGGCGCCGGCCGGGCGCATCGATCATGTCGTAGCTCCATTGGATTGCGCCACGAAGCGTCTGCTGACGGCCTGGAAGGTCGCGAGCCCCGCTGCCGAGCGCAGTCAGCGATTTCTCCAACCGAGTCAACAGCGCCTGCGGAGAAAACAGTTTGACGCGCGCCGCCGCCAGCTCGATCGCCAGCGGCAGACCATCCACCCGCTCGCAGATGCCGGCGATGGCGGGGGCATTTTCGTTGGTGGCCCTGAAATCCGGCTTGACGGCAACCGCCCGTTCGATGAACAGCCTCACCGCCTCGAACTGTGAGAGGGCGGACAGGCTGGGCAGGGCCTTGAGGTCGGGCAGCGCCAGGGGCGGAACGGGAAACTCCTGCTCGCCGTAGACGCGCAACACCGCTCGGCTGCTGACCAGCACCCGTAGACCGGGGCTGCCCTCTAACAGCATCGTCGTGATGGGCGCTGCCGGGAGTAACTGCTCGAAGTTATCGAGCACGAGGAGCGTGCGTTTGTCGCGGAGGTGGTCGAGCAGAGAATCGATCAGGCGGCGGCCGGCGGTCGAGGAGATCGCCAGGGCTTGCGCGATCGACGACGGCACGAGTTCCGGGTCCTGGACCGCCGCGAGCGGCACGAAGTAGACGCCGTCGGGGAACTGATCCATCACGTCGGCGGCGATCTGCAGGCTGAGGCGCGTCTTGCCGGTGCCGCCCGGGCCGGTGAGCGTCAACAGCCGCGATCGGGTCAGCAGTTGCCGGGCCTCACGCACCTGGTCGTCACGGCCGATAAAGCTCGTCAGCTGCGTCGGCAAGTTATTCGGTGTCGCCTCGAGGGTCCGGAGCGCCGGAAATTCGCCTGGCAGCCCGTCGATCAAGAGCTGGAAGAGTCGTTCTGCGCGAGCGAGATCTTTGAGGCGATGAAGCCCGAGATCCTTGAGGGTCAAGGTGGGTGGCAGAACGTGATCCACAAGCGCGCGCGTCGTTTCCGACACGAGCACCTGGCCGCCGTGCGCGGCACTCGCGACTCGCGCGGCGCGATGCACGTCGAGGCCGAGGTATTCGTTCCCGACGAGCGTGGCCTCGCCGGTGTGCAGCCCGATACGCACTCGCACCTGGCCGCCGTCCGGCCAGGCGTGCTGCGCCAGCGCTTTTTGCGCCTCCGCTGCGCCGCTGCAGGCATCGAGCGCGCTGCCGAACACGATGAAGAACGAGTCGCCTTCGGTGCGCAGCTCATTCCCGCCATGCGCGGCCACAGCGTTGCGAAGCAGCGTGTGGTGGGCCAGCAACACGTCGGGGTAGCGCTCGCCGAGCTGCTGGATCAGCCGGGTCGACCCTTCGATATCACTGAAAAAGAAGGTGACGGTACCGGTGGGCAGGCTCATGCCGGTGAGGGGGAAGGGCTCAGCACGGGATCCAGGATCTCGCCCAGCTGACGTTGGTAGTCGGTCCCAGTGAAATCGATCAGCGGATGCGGTGGCAGTAAATGCTCGCCGACGAGGCCGTTCTTGCGCAGGTAGACGGCGGGATACGGGTCGCCCTGACCGTTCGACTCCAGCGCGACGGCAACGGCGTCCGGCCCACCCGAGTCGATGAAATGGGCCAGGGGCAGGATCCCCTCGTCGCTGATGCCGCGATCCCGGTCCAGGTGCACCACCCGCGCCAGGTAGGAACGCTGCTGCCAGAGCTCGGGTCCGTGGCTCAGCTCATTGAGCAGGTAACGGACCGTTTCGGCGGCCTCGAGCTGCGGCCGCGGGATGCGCACATCGAACCGTGACTCGGCCAGATGGCGGGCCAGCACCCGGGCGTTGTAGCGATACCCCTGGACGGCGCCCGAGTTGCTCGGAATGCCGTGTTTCTTCAGCCCACCTGCGCCCTGGGTGATGGTGCCCGCGAAGAAGATGCCGGGAACCGTCGCACTCTCCCAGAACGGTGTTTGGGCGGGGAGGCGGCTCTGGCCGAAGGTGGCAACACCGAGCGCGGGCAGGTCGCCCAGCGGGGCGATGAACCCCGTGGCGGCGATCACGTCATCGGCCACCATGGGCAGTTCTCGACCGTCGGTCGCATTGCGGGTCCGGACGACGAATCCGGCACCATCCCTGCGGACTTCTTCGATCGTCGTGTCCAGGATGATCACCCCACCCGTCAGCGCGGCATCCTCGTAGGGCTGGACGTAGCGCGCCCGAACGCCGACGAGCGTTCGGGTGTTGACGGACAGCTTCGTCGCGCTGGGCGAGGCGAGGACCAGCTGGCGCGCCCAGGGCAAGAGGCCGGTCGCGATCTCAAAACCTGAATTCTGTTTGCCCACGATAAAGACCCGGTGATCCTTGTAGCTCTCCACTGAACGGCAGTCGCCATAGTGCGCCACCTCGTCGAGCCCGGGGATCGGCGGCCAGTAGGGCTGCGCCACGCCGACCGCGAAGACCACGACCGGCGCGCGATATTCGCCGTCCGACGTGGTCAGGACGAAATCGTGGTGACCTTTGTCCTGTCGGGTCGATTCCCAGTGACAGTCATAGCGAACCCGGATCCCAGTTCGCTCGGCGAATGCTTCCAGCCCCTTCTGCATTTCGGGTCGGGATGGGAAGTACGACGTCCCATCCATCAGGCCCGGCATGATCGCCCGGTGCGCGTCGTCGTCTGGGATCAAGCTGTTCCAGTCGTATCGTTCGTACTCGCGGGCGGTGCGCTGTACGCCGGTGAACGGCTTGGTCCAGCTGAGCATCCGCTGGAAGACGGGCCAGCGGCGGAACATGCCGCCGGGTGCCGGGTCGTCGGACAGCACGGCATGGTCGATGCCCAACCGGCTCAGGGAGTAGCTCAGTTGCAGTCCGCCGGGCCCGCTGCCCACGAGTACGAGTCGATAGCGACCTGGTGGAAAGGGCTTTGGCGCTAACTCAGCCACTTGGTTGTGTTTTTGAGCTTCCGCGCCTCCCCCTGCAGCAAGCGATACATGACTTTTGGATGTGCCGTCAGGAAGCCCTCCAGCTGGCTGGCTGGCAACAGGAGACAGCGAAGCGGTGTCGCGGCGACGATATCGGCGACCGGCACCTCGCCGAGCAGGCAGGAGATCTCACCGAAATAATCGCCGGCCTTCAGGGCGCTGCGGTCGACTCCGTTCACCCGGACGGCTGCGCTGCCCTCGAGAATGATGTAGAAGCCAGAGCCGCTGACACCCTGGCGCATGATCCGCTCACCTTCGCCAAAGAAGGCCTCGTCGAAGAGGTGCGCTACCTGCTCGAGTTGAGGACCCGTCAGGTCGGCGAAGAGCGAGAAGGCCGCGATGGTATTGACGACGTCGTCTCGAACGGCCATCAGGCGGGCTCCTCGGCGGGAGGCCGCGCGGTTCCGGGCTGGACTCGCGGCCGCAGAGCGGCGGCCGATTGCGGATTGCGAATGCCGACGGCGTTCACGATCGCCCCGGCCAGCAGGAGCGCGGCCCCCACGAGCATGGCCAGGGGGAAGGCATCGGTCGAGGCGACCCGGACAATCGTGGCCAGCGCTGGATCGCCGGAGGGGTTCAGCGGGCTGACCAGCTGACGGAAGCCCGGGGACGTCACATCCAGGCCGGGTCGCTGCGCGGCCAACCCGTTGTAGAAGCTGATCGTGATGAAGATGAAGATCGCGGCGCCGGCCAGCTGCGGCCCGACCCGGGAGATCGCGTTGTTGATCGCCGACGCCAGGCCGGAGTTGTGCGCGGGGACCGACCGCATCAGGGCGGTCGTCAGCGGTGCGACCGTCATCATCAGGCCGATGCCGAAGAGGATGCCGCCCGGGAGCAAATCGGTGACGTATGAGAGAGGCGGCACGAATGTCGCCGGGTTGCCCGGCTGGAAGTGCCACGGCGCGCTGGTGGCCGGAATGCGGGCGAACCAGATCACGCCGAGCGCCATGATCGCCGGGCCGATCGCCATGAACCAGCGCGGCCCGTACCTCGCGGCGAAGCTGCCGAAACGCGCCGAGAAAAAGATCAGGAACAGTGTCCCCGGGATGCCGGCCAGGCCGGCGCCGGCGGCCGTGTAGCCGAGCGTGCCCTGCTGGAAGATCGCCAGGTAATAGAAGGTGACGTACAGCGACCCGTAGATCAGCAGTGTCGAGATGTTCGTTACGGTGAAGTTGCGCGACTTGAAGAGGCCGAGGGGAATCAGCGGATGCCGCGCGCGAGCCATCCAGAACGGGAGTACCGCGGTGAAGACGATGCCAACGCCCAGGGCGATGAAACCGACCGGGTCATGCCAGTCACGCTGCTGGCCATAGATGACCCCAAAGGCAAGCCCGCCGACCGCGAGCGCCACGATGATCGAGCCGATCCAATCGAACACCCCGGTCGCCTCCTCGTCACGGCTCTCAGGAACGTGCACATAGGTGGCCCAGAGTGCGACCAGGATGAGTGGCACGTTGATCAGGAAGGCGGCGCGCCATGAGATCGAGTCGACGAGAAACCCGCCCACCACCGGGCCGAGGATAGTGGTTGCTCCCGAGGCGCCGGCCCAAACGCCGAACGCCCGCCCCTGCGCCTCACCTTCGAAATTGGCGGTGATCAGCGCCAGTGACCCGGGCACCAGCAAGGCGCCGGCGGCGCCCTGGAAAATCCTGAAGAGCACGAGCAGCTCCATGTTTGGCGCGAGCCCGCAGAGCACCGAGGTCGCACCGAACCCGATCAGGCCCCAGATGAACATTCGCTTTCGGCCATAGAAATCGGTCAGCGCGCCCGCCAGAATCAGCAGGGCACTGAGGGTCAGGAGGTATGCGTTGTAGACGTACGACTGGCCTTCGAGGACGCCGAACCAGAGTCGCGGCAGTTCCCGCCCGATGCGTGGCAGCGCGACATTGACGACAGTCGAGTCGAGGAACACGATGCCGGATCCAAGTACGGCCGCAACCAGGATCCAGCGGCGTCGATCAGTCATTCGTCCCCTCCTGCTCCGTGTACGGTCTGCGCAGATTGTAGGGCGGGCGTAGCCGCAAGGTCATGTTTTGAATAACGCGAAAGACACCGCCGGCATCATCCGCGGAGGGACATCAGCGGCTCAGGGCAGCCGGTTCGCGCATCCCTATCGGGATATTCTCCAGCCGGACCTGGCCCCAGCCCTCGCTGAGGTGAGGATCGATCCGGAGTTTCCCATCGACGGCATCGAGACCGAGCGCAGTGCGCAGGGCGAGCAACGGCGCGCCGGCCGCCCACGCCTGGGGTCGGGAGGCGGTCGGGTAATCGACCGGTGCGCCGGTCTCTTCCCGCGGAAACCCCGCGAAGACTTCCGGCAGACGATACTCGAACGCCTCCGCCGCCTGGATCAACATCAGCGCCAGGTGGGACGCCTGCTCGCGGTGGCCGTAGCGGCGCATCCCCTCGGCGATGAAGGCAGTGTCGTGAGGCCAGATGGTGCCGTTGTGGTACTCGATCGGGTTGTAGCCAGCGTCCCTGGCGGACATCGTCCGGATTCCCCAGCCGGTGAACATCTCGGGCGACATCAGACGCTTTACCAGTAAGGTGGCGCGATCGTTCGGGACGATACCGGACCACAGCAGATGCCCGACGTTCGAGCTCATCGCGTCGACCTGGCGCTTCTCGCCGTCGAGCGCGATCGCGTAGTAGCCGCAGGCATCGATCCAGTAGTCGCGGTTGAAGCGTTCGCGCAGGGTCGCGGCCTCGTGTTCCAGTCGATCGGCGAGGGACGCGTCGTCCCAGATCTCACGTGCGAGCCTGGCGGTCCGGATGCGTGCGTCGTAGGCGTAACCCTGGATCTCGCAGGTGGCGATCGGTCCTTTTGCCACAGTGCCGTCGGTGAAGAGGATGGAGTTCCACGAATCCTTCCAGCACTGGTTGACCAGGCCTTCCGTTGAGCGGGTCTGATACTCGAGGTAGCCGTCGCCGTCGGGATCGCCATGCCGTTCGATCCAGTCGAGCGCCTTCATGGCAGCCGGCCTGAGCGTCCGCACGAAGTCGTGCTCCCCCGCCCACCGCTCGTACTCATCGAGCAGGATCAGGAAGAGCGGGGTTGCGTCGTGGGCGCCGTAGTAGGGACTGTGCGGGCGCTCAGCCAGCATGGTCAGCTCGCCGCGCCGCAGCTCGTGCAGAATCTTCCCCGGCTCGGCGTCGCGGAAATCGTCGAAACCCGTCGCCTGCAGCGCGGTCAGTGCCTCGAGGCTGGTGCGCGCCAGGTGCGGCTGAAAGGGCAGCGCCTGGTAGGCGGTGATCAGGCTATCGCGTCCGAATAGTGCCATGAACCAGGGCAGACCCGCCGCTGGGAGCGAAAAGGATAGGTCCTTCAACGGACGGAATCGAAGCGCCGCCAGGTCGATCAGGCTTTGCCGGTAGGTGTGGCGCAGCACGTCGTTGTCGGTCTCGAGCGTGGGTGCTTGGGCCATCCACTGTTCAAAGGTGGTCGGCATGTTGGGTTTGGGATTTCCGAAGGTGCGCTCGCCATGGTGCAGGCGATTCTCGGTGCCGTCCGCGACCGGGACCACATCGATACACGTCTGCCAGGTTCCGCGCGCCGAAAGGTGCAGCTCGACACGGGCGCTTCGCTCGCCGACCTGAAACTCTTCGCTGAACCCGACGACCGTGTCCCGGCGAAACGCATCGCGGCTGTAGATGAGCGTGGCCGCGTTCTCGCCGAGCTCCGTGCGGAGCTGCCCTCGCTTGGGCTTGCGGTCCTTGACCTCGAACAGGTCGGCGAAATCCGCCCGGTACTGCACCTCGATCATGACCGTCTGCGGACGGCCACTGTGGTTCTGAACGGTGACGTCTTCGTGCACCCCGCTGGCGATGAAGCGGTCTCGGCGGATGGAGATCGGGGGGTTCTCGCCGACGCTGACACTGGCCAGGGTGCCGAAAACCGACGCCGAGTAATAGTCGACGGTGCGGCTGGTGAGGACGTGGACCGGTCGGCCATCGACCAGCAGTTGCCAGTTAGAGAGATGGCGCATGTCAGCGTGGAAGAACCCGTTCGCGGTCTCGCCCGCCTCGACATCGCCTGCCCGATCAGAGACGAAGAAGGTATTCCCGTCGAGCACGGTGAGCTCGTCAGCCATCGACCAAGACTACGCTCAGCTGCCGGCAGAGCCGAAGACGAAATCGCCGGAGTGGGCGTCGATGAACACCAGGTTGAAGGTCGCGCGGACAGGAGCGCTGCCGGGCGGTCCATAGGAGGAAACCATGGAAGCCGGGAGGCTGACGACCCAGCACAGCCGCGGTTGCTTCGCGCCGGCGTTCGTTTCGACGACTTCGGCCAGGACTGACTGCAGCACGGTCGCGCCGGGGGTTTGCTGCAAGGCCAGCCGCTCGGCCTGGGGTTGGGTGATCTCCGGGCGGTCCCATGGAAACGGATTCAACAAGACGGTTCCAGACTCCGCCAGCCGGTCGGCCGAGACCGCAGCGATCGATGGCCCAATCGCGGGATGCACGAGCCGGGTGGCGGCAAAGAGCACAATACCGGCGAGGGCAATTCCGGCCGCCACGCCGGCCCGTTTGCGCGACACAAGTTTCAAACGCACAGGCGTCACTAAAGTTCCATCGTTAGCGCTGAGAAGCAAAGGGAAGGTATCCGTGGCAAGAGCAAGCCTCGACGTTCGTGCGCTGCAGGCTCCGATTCGCGAGCGATACAAGCGGGAACCACAGGCGGCCCAGATCCGGCTACGCGTTCGCAGCGGTCCGAGCGACCTGGGCGACCCACTGCATTGCGCTGTCGTGCCTGAGTCGGCGCCTGCCGTCTCATGGAGATCGGGCGCACACCCGGCAGTAGGCGGTAGCGGCGATGTTCCCTGTTCCGGCGATGTGCTGCTTGGCGCCCTCGCCGCCTGCCAGGAAACGACCCTGCGGATGGTGGCCGCCAATATGGGGATCGAGCTGGAGTCGCTCGAGGTGGAGATCGAGGCGGACTGGGACGCTCGCGGCACGCTCGCGATGGGCGACTATCCGATCGGGCTGACCGCGATCCGGTGCAAGACCCGCGTCACGGTTCCTCACGACGTCCGGGGTGAGCGCGCCGAGCGCCTCCTGCGGAGCGCCGAGAAATATTGCGTCGTGCTCAATACGCTGCGCAACGGCGTGCCGGTCGCGTCGAGCTTCGCACTCGCCCAGCGTCCGTCGAGGGCGGAAATCTGATCGAACTCAGACCAGCCGGCGTGATTTTGGTCTATGGTTCGAAGAGTTATGGGGGAGGGGTTCGTTTCGCGAGGGTTCTTCGGCCGGCGCCGTCAACCGGAGCAGGCCGGCCGCATCCCGCCCGGCCAGTACCTGGTCGATGATTGGCCAGTGCTCTCTGCCGGGCCGACCCCCCGGATTCGACTCGATCAGTGGCGCTTCGCCATCGAGGGGTTGGTCCGGCAGCCGGTCAGCTGGACCTGGGATGAGTTTCTCAAGCTGCCATCGAAGACGTACGTCGTCGACATCAGCTGCGTCACCAAGTGGACGAAGCTGGACATGAAGTGGCAGGGCGTCAGCGTCGACACCCTGTTCCAGGCCGCCTCGATCGATCCGCGGGCGGCGTTCATCACGGCGTACTCGTACGGCGACTACACGACCAACCTGCCAATCCCCGACCTCATCAATGACCAGGCCTTCATCGCCTACCAGGAGGACGAGAAACCGTTGACCCCGGAGCATGGCGGCCCGGCGCGGCTGGTCGTGCCGCATCTGTACTTCTGGAAGAGTGCCAAGTGGATCCAGGGCTTTCGCCTGGAAGAGCGGGAGCGGCTCGGATTCTGGGAAACCCTCGGCTACCACCGTCGCGGCGATCCCTGGAAGGAAGAGCGCTACAGCGGCGACTGATGGCGGATGCCCTGCGCTGGCAGCTAGGCACGGTCACGGAAATCCATCAAGAAACGCCTCGAGCCAAGACCTTCACCATTGCGCTGCCCGACTGGACCGCCCATCATGCCGGCCAGCACTACGACATCCGCCTGACGGCGCCTGACGGATATCAGACACAGCGCAGTTACTCGATCGCCTCTGAGCCCGAACGACACGGCATTGTCGAGCTGACGGTGGAACGAATCGATGACGGCGAGGTCTCGCCATATCTGCACGATGTCGTGCAGGTCAAAGACCAGATCGAGTTGCGCGGCCCGATCGGCGGCTACTTCATCTGGGACATCGGTCTTGGCGGCCCATTACTCCTGGTGGGGGGCGGCTCGGGTGTGGTGCCGTTGATGGCGATGATTCGACACCGGGTCGCGGCGCGCTCGTCGATCCAGACGCGCCTGCTCTACAGCGTACGATCGCCGGACGATGTGCTGTACGCGACCGAGCTGCAAATGCTGCAGGATCACGGGGAGGGGGTGGACGTCGTCTACACCTACACCCGCCAGGCGCCGGCCGGTTGGACCGGCTACCGCCGCCGGATCGACCGAGGCATGCTGAAGGAGGTCGCCAGTCAGTTGGAGGCGGGGCTGCGACCGTACGTGTGTGGACCGACCCTACTCGTGGAGGCAGCGGCGAACAACCTGCTGGAGCTGGGCATTCCGGCGGAGCGGATCCGTACCGAGCGGTTTGGCCCAACCGGCACCTGAGGAGGCTTGCGATGGAAGACCAGGACGGCGATCTGAATCGCGCGCTGATGCTCGATGGCAATGCAGCCGGCGGCATGCTGTACGACATCTTTACCGCTGAGATGACCGGCGCTCCAACCGAGTGCGCCAGCTGCGGCCGCAGCGGCGAGGTCGGCAGCCTGCTGGCGTTCGTCCAGGCGCCTGGTCTCGTGCTGCGCTGCCCCGCCTGTGAGAGCACCATGGTTCGGATCGTGCGCGCCGGGGACGTGACGTACCTGGACGCTCGCGGCGCCGTCTATCTGCGGATCGAGCGTTGACCGGCGTGGGAACCTTCCCGGCGGCCCGGCGGTATCGGGGGAGTGAACCGCAAGCGGCTGATCATCTTCGGGGCGACCGCCGGCGCCGGACTGGTGCTGCTCGGCATTCTCGGAGCGGCAAGCTACGTCGCGGGTCAGCGAAAGGCTGCCGCCTTTAGCCTGAAACCGACGACGGCCGCCGCCACCGTCGCCCCTTCGGTGGCACCGAGGAGCCTGCAAGCGGCATGTCCCGCACCGTCCTCAAACCAGCGAGGCGGCGAGCTCTGGGTAGCGGGGGCCGGAACCCAAGCCGGCTTCCGCGCCCACGAAGTCTTCATGGATATCAGGCTGCCCCACGAAGCAGTGGCTCGAACCGACTCGGTGGCCGGCCAAATGTTGATGCGGCGCGTGGACGGGTCTCACGTCGCGATTCAGAACGGCTGCTTTGCCGTTGAGCTCAATACGCTGACCAGTGTGGACACCCTGCCCGGCATGGATGCCCACGACCGTGACCAGTTCTATCCCGATGCCCTCGAAACGCGGCAACATCCCTTCGCCGTCCTGGCTCTCGATCACGCCACGATTCCCATCTTTGGCAGCCGGCCGCAGCACCTGACGCTCAGCGGCGAGCTCACGATCAAGGGCACGACGCAGCCGGTCAGCATCACGGTCGACGCGCAGACGGTTGGCGGCGGCGTGCAGGCAGTCGGCTCGATGGCGATCGATGCCCGCGACTTTAGCGTGCACGTTCCCGGCGAAGGCGATTCGCCGGTGGCGGTAGACCCACACCTGACGTTGGAATTCCTCCTTGTGCTGAGCGCGCTTCCCGCCGCGGGCCAGGCCGACTAACCAGAAGGTCTTCCGTAGAGCACGTTGATCCCCTCGATGTCGGCCGGCTGCGGCCAGGCCTCGTGGCAGCGGCTCCAGGTGTCCGAAAAGTTCGGCGTCATGATCGGGACCGGACAGCGTTCGGGCGCCGACCCATGACTCAAGCCGAGCCCGTGGCCCATCTCATGCGTCATCAGGCTGACCCGCTGGTCGAACGTGAAGCCATCGGTGTAGTAGGTGTTGTAGTAGCTGATCACGCTGGCAAACCGACCGTGATCGCAGGTCCAGCGGGTGAGTCCGTACACCTGCGTTGGGCCGAGATTCGCCATTGCCACGGTCCAGGCCGCCGCTGGCACCGCTTGCAGCTGAACGGCCGCGGCGCTGAAGCTCCAATGGCGTGCCGCGGCAGCGGTCGCCCGACCATACCGGCCGGTGTCGTCCGTATAGGCAATGCGCGCACTGGGCCAGCGGCACCCGGAGAAGGCATAATCGCGCGTGTGCCGGCCAGGCCCTGGCAGGATGATGGCCGCGGCCGTCGTCAGCAACAGCATGCCTGTGGCGAACCGCTGCATGCCCGTATACCGCGGAGCCACACCGGTCGTTCCGTCCGCCTTTTATCGCGCGAGGTTGGAACCAGCCGGTCGATCAGCTGGTATGAAGGGATAGCAATCGATCCGTGGAGGGCCGGCCACTGGACGACACCGATCTCGTCGA
>Ga0066695_10000414_pt1 | contig 13171 bp, 11 predicted proteins | sample GraSoiAngelo_144_FD_66452 | JGI IMG/M metagenome (GOLD analysis project Ga0066695, IMG submission 66452) | Grasslands soil microbial communities from the Angelo Coastal Reserve, California, USA - 14_1009_02_40cm | ecosystem: Environmental > Terrestrial > Soil > Grasslands | place: USA...
GGCGTCGCCGGCTACATCGCGCCCGGCGATTACATCGACATCATCGCCACGGTCAACACGCAGCTCATCAATCCCGCCGTCATACCGCACCAGGTCACCAAAACCGTGTTCTCGAATGTCCAGGTGCTCCGCGTCGGGCCGCAGAGCGACCTGCCTCGGCAGGGCCAGGTCCAGGGCGTCTCGAGCAGCGTCACCGTCTTGATGTCTCTGTGCGACGCCCAGTACCTGGAGTGGCTCCTGGTCAACGCCACGCTCAAGTACGCGCTCCTTTCCTATAAGGACTACGCGGCCTCCCAGCCTGCGGCGGACGCAAGCTGCAAGCCGACGGCCATCCCCTCCGACGTCATCGGGCCGAAGCTCGTCGAAAAGCGATGGGGGTTCCTGAACGGGTGATGACGAGAGCTCCGCTCGAGTGGAATCGACCCGCTCCCGGCCGCCCCGTGCTCGCCGAACGCCGGCCGAACGAGGGGCCGAAGCGCACGGAGCGCCCGGCGCCGGCGTTCCACGACATGATGTCGCGACTCGCGACACTCGAGCGTGCGCCGGTGTTTTTCAGCGTCCAGGAGGCGACGCTCCGCGCGCTCGCCAGGCGGCTGCGGCGCGTGAAGGTCGCGGCGGGCGAGATGATCCTCTACCAGGGCGAGCCTGGAGACACGATCTTCTTCATCGAGCGCGGGCGGTGCCGCGTGGTGATCGAGCGGCCGCCAGGCGCCGTCACGGTCGCGCTGCTCGCCGACGGCGACTTCTTCGGCGAGGCGGCCTGTCTGTTGAGCCGGCGGCAGCAGGCGTCGGTCTACGCGCAGACCGACTGCTACCTGCTCGCCCTCGACAGGCAGAGCCTGCACGGGGCCATGACCAGCCGCGAGCCTGAAGCCCTCGACGAGCTCCAGAAGCTCGCCGACCAGAAGCAGCGGACCTTCGCGGACATCACGGTCCAGGCGACCTGGGGGTTGCTGCTGCACGAGGCGACCGTGGTCGGCGTGTACTCCCCGAAGGGTGGGTCCGGCGGCACATGCATATCCCTCAATCTCGTGGGGGCACTGTCGCGGCGCTATCCGGGCGAGGTCCTGCTGCTCGACCTGGATTTCCCTTACTCGCATTCGGCGCTCCTTGCCGGTCTCGTTCCCACCAGCTGTCTGGCGCGCATGTCGTCGCTGCCGCAGGAGTCGTTCGAGGAAGTTTTGCTGAGTGCCGTCCTCTACCACGCCGGCGGCCCGATGATCCTTCCCGGCGCGCTGCGGCCGGAGGAGGCTGACGAGGTGACGCCCGAGCTGGTCACCCGCGCGATCGCCGTCCTTCGCAAGAGCTTCCGTTACATCGTGGTCGACCTGGGCGTCACAATCACCGACTCGACCCTCGCGCTGTTCGACCTCACGCAGCACGTGGTGGTCGTTACCGCGCCCGAGATGTCGGCGGTCAAGAGCGCGGCCGACGCGCTTGACATCCTCGTTCAGCTCGGCGCGCCCCACGACCGCCTCACGGTCGTCCTCAACAATCGCTCGATCAAGCCGGCGGTCACGAAATCCGCCGTCGAGCGCAGCCTCAAGCGTCCGGTCGACGTCGAGGTCGGCTTCGACGCGACGCGGCCGGAGCAGGCGGCGGTCGAGGGCGTGATCCTCAGCCTGACCAACCCCAAGAGCGAGGTCGCCAGGGGCGCTGAGGCCCTCGCCTCGCTGCTCGACGTCAAGCACAGCCGCGAGGGAGCTGAGGCCGTACCGGCCGTACCGCCCGGCGCGGGCGGCGCGGAGGAGCGGTGATGCGCACCGCCTCGCCGGCGAGCCTCGTCCGGGACGCGCACACGAGCGTGCGCCGGTCGTCCCTGCGCCGCCAGCTGCAAGGAATCGTCGACGGGAAGACCGACGCAAGCGGCCTCGACCTCGATGACGCCCGCCTCGACGCCGCCGCGGTGATCGAGAACATGACGCGCAAGCGCTCCATGCAGAGCTCGACGGTGCAGCGCCTGGTCGTCGCCTTCAAGAGCAGCGGCGTGGCCGACGACGTGGTCGAGAGACTCGCCGCGAGAAGCCCGCAGCAGCGCGTGCAGAGCGCCCGCATCGTGGGTGCGCTGCGCATTTACGAGGCGGTGCCGTGGGTCGCTGGGCTCCTGGAGTCGCGTGATCGCTCGGTTTCCGATGCGGCGGCGCGCGCGCTCGGCAGAATCGGCGGCGCGAGCAGCGCCCGCGCCCTCGTCAAAGCGATCAACCGCAAAGGCCTGAACCGCCGGCTGGTCGCCGAGCTGGCACGAGCCGCACCCGACCTGTTCGTCGAGACCGCCCTCGGCGAGCCGCAGCCGCAGTCGGTTCGACCGGCGCTCGCCATCGCGGCCGGCCTGCGCCGGCGTCGAGCGGCGATAGGGCCCCTCATCGGGCTGCTCCAGACCGGCAGTCGTCGCGAGCGCGTTATCAGTTGCCGGGCGTTGGGCTGGATTCGCGCCACGACGGCGGCGCCCCTGCTCGCTGACGCCCTCCTCGACCGCGACTGGAAGATCCGCATGTCGGCGGCCAAGGCGCTCGGTGCGCTGCGGGCTCGGAGCGCAAGGGACGACCTCAAGTATCTGCGGATCGACCGCAACGCGCGCGTCCGCAAGGCCGCCGAATATGCGCTCGGCAGGCTGGGCTGACGCGGTGGCGCTCAAGGACCGGCTGGACGCGCGCCGTCAGCTGCAGGGCAGCGATGGGCCCATGACCGAGGCGACGCTTGCGGTGATCGATGGCGGACGCCCGGTCGTCGCCGGCCCGCCGTCTGCGACAGGCGCCGGGCAAGATCAGGGACAGGGGTCGAATCGGCTCAACGAGACCGTCGCGTCGGCCAAGGCGGCCATCTTTGCGGTCCTCGTCGAGCGTCATGCCGACGAGATCGACATCACCGACCGGGCGGGCGTGCGCTCGCGCATCACGACCCTCGCCGAAGAGCACGTGAAGGCAACGGGCATCTCGCTGAACCGGCTCGACTATGGCCACCTCCTCGAGGCGTTGCTGGACGAGGTGCTCGGCCTCGGTCCGCTGCAGGTGCTCCTCGACGACCCGGCGACAACCGAGATCATGGTCAACAACCCGCACCAGATCTACGTCGAGCGTGGCGGACGGGTGACCCAGAGCCCCGTCGTCTTCGAGAGCGCCGCCCAGATGAGGCAGGTCATCGACCGGATCGTCAGCACGGTCGGGCGCCGCGTCGACGAAAGCTCGCCGATGTGCGACGCGCGCCTGCGCGACGGATCACGTGTCAACGTTGTCCTGCCCCCGCTGTCGATTGACGGCCCGTGCCTGACCATTCGGAAGTTCTCGCGCGACAAGCTGCGTCCGGAAGACCTGCTCGCAATCGGCAGTGCGAGCACCGGGATGATCGAGTTCTTGCGCGCTGCGGTGCGCAGCAAGCTGAGCATCCTGGTCTCCGGCGGGACGTCGTCGGGCAAGACGACGCTCCTCAACATCCTTTCCGGATTCATCCCGTCGGACGAGCGGATCGTAACGATCGAAGACTCGGCCGAGCTGCAGTTGCGGCAGCGGCACGTCATCAGGCTCGAGTCGCGTCCGCCGAATGTTGAGGGTAAGGGCGTGGTCGAGATCCGCGACCTCGTGCGCAACGCGCTGCGCATGCGTCCGGACCGGATCATCGTCGGCGAGTGTCGCGGCAGCGAAGCTCTCGACATGCTCCAGGCGATGAACACCGGTCATGAAGGGTCGATGAGCACGGTCCACGCGAACAGCCCCTACGACGCGTTCGGACGCCTCGAGACGATGGTCCTGATGGGCGGCGCCGACCTGCCTGCGCGGGCGATCCAGAAGCAGATCGCGTCCGCCATCGACATCGTCGTCCAGGCCGAGCGCGTGCGCGGCGGCGCCCGCAAGATCGTCAGCGTCGCCGAAGTCACCGGGCTCGACAACGGCGAGACGCAGTTCCAGGAGCTGTTTGCGTTTCGCCGGACCGGAGTCGACGACGAGGGCAACGCCGTCGGCCTCCATTCGGCGACCGGGAAGCGCTCGATCCACCTCGAACACTTCGCCGAGCGCGGCGAGATTCTCTCGGAGGCGATCTTCGAGGCGAGATGAGCTGGATCCTGCTGCTTTCCCTGGCCGCGGCAATGGGCGTGCTTGTCGCGGCGCTCGCCGTCGCTCTGCCCGTGGCGCAGGCCGTCGACGAGCGGCCCCGGTGGGAGCAAATCGCGGCCCCGCGGCCGACGCTGCGCTCGCGCCTCAACCGGCCGTTCCAGGCGCTGGCCGAGCGGTCCAACCGGCAGCACCGCCTCAACGGCGGCCTGACGCTGGCCGAGCAGCTGGCGCGCGCGGACCTGAAGTTCCGCAGCTCCGAGTTCGTGATGATCCAGGTCGGCTTCATGGCGGGTGGGGCGCTCCTCTCTTTCTGGCGCTTCGGGTTCTCTGCCCAGTTCGTGTTTGCAGGCGTCGTCGCCTACTTGCTGCCCATGCGGTACGTCAGGTGGCGGCAGCGCCGCCGGTTGAAGGCCTTCAATTCCCGCCTGCCCGACACCCTGAGCCTGCTCTCCAACGCCATGAAGGCCGGGCTCTCCCTGCCGCAGGCGATCGAGTCGGTGGCGGGGAACGGGTCGAAACCGATCTCGGAAGAGCTGGCCCGAGTCGTCCGCGAGACCAAGCTCGGCACCGCGACGCCGGCGGCGCTCGCGAACATGGTGCGTCGCGTCGGCAGCGAGGACCTCGACCTCATCGTCACCGCGATCACCATCCAGTCGTCGGTTGGCGGCAACCTGGCGCGAATCCTCGACAGCATCTCGCACACGATCCGTCAGCGCGTCCAGATCAAGTCCCAGATCGGCGCGATGACGGCCCAGATGCGCGCGTCGGGCTGGATCATCACGCTGCTGCCGATCATCGTCGCGGCCATCCTCAACATCATCACGCCGACCTACTTCCGGCCGATGTTCACCGAGCCGCTGGGCCGGCTCATGCTCGTGGTCGCGGGCGTGGCCATCTTCATCGGCAACATGTTGGTCCGCCGCATCACCAACATCAGGGTCTAGGCGGATGGCTTTCCTTTACGTCGCGACGGTCCTGGGTGCGCTGGCCGCGTTCGGCGTGATGGTCACCTTCTGGAGCTTCTTGCCCAAGGCGCCGACCAACGCCGACGTCGTCGAGGGCCGGCTTCGCGTGTACGAGACGGGGATGCCGCTGACCGTGGCCGAGATCGAGTTGCGCCAGCCCTTCATGGACCGGGTCATGCGGCCCGCGGCGCGTCGCTTCGGGCGGCTGATCGAGCAGACGATGCCGGAAAAGGCTCGGGCGCAGATCCACAACTGGCTGCACGTCGCGGGTCGCCCGGGCGGGATGAGTGCAAGCGATTTCATCGCCATGCGCTACGCGCTGGCGGCGTTGCTCTGCATCCTCGGCATCCTCATCGGCGCGATCACGCAGAACCGTGTGGTGCTGGCGCTGGCGGCGGCGATCGGTGCGGTCATCGGCCTGTACGGACCGATGCTGTGGTTGCGCCTGCGCCTGAACTCGCGGCGGGCGGAGATCCAGGCCGACCTGCCGGACGTCATCGACGTGCTGGTCGTGTGCGTGGAAGCGGGCCTGACCTTCGAAGCTGCGGTCGAGCAGGTCGTCGAAAAGTACGACCACGCGCTGGCGAATGAGTTCGGGCGCGCGATGCAGGAGATCAGGCTCGGCCGCCCACGGCTCGAGGCCCTGAACGATATCGGACAGCGGACCGGCGTCGAGGAGCTCAACAACTTCGTCCAGGCGATCATCCAGTCGGAGCAGCTGGGATCCGGCGTCGGCAAGATCCTCCGGATCCAGTCGGACGAGATGCGCCTCAAGCGCCTGGTCACGGCCCAAGAACGTGGCGCGCGGGCCACGCTGAAGATGCTGCTTCCGATGCTGGGATGCATCTTCCCGACGCTGTGGATCATCCTGCTCGGGCCGGCGGCGCTGCTGGCGGTGAAGTTCCTGGCGGGCGGCTAGGGCGATGCCGCGGCTGGACCTGCATGGCGGGCGGCGCGGTCAGTCGTCGGTCGAGTTCGCGGCCTCGGCCATCGTCCTCTTCCTCTTGCTGTTCGGCCTGATCGATCTCGGCCGGGTCTTCTATTTCGACGTCGGCCTGTCGGGCGCGACTCGGGAGGCGGCGCGCCTCGCGAGCTGGTTCGTCCTGCCGGCCGCCGGCAGCGGGCTTCCCGGTCTGAACCCGAGTCTCTATGACGACGATGGTTGGACCCAGGATCCCTGCCCCTACGAGCCGGGCGGCAACCCGACCGGCGATCCGAATCCGAATCAGGGCATCAAGCAGTCCGTCGACTGCAACCTGAACAAGTACCACCTGCCTTCCTCGGTCCTCCAGAACCCTGCCACGACGTGCCCGACGACGACCGACGGCAACGGCTCGTTCAATCCGCCTTACGTCGACTCGACATACTCCGCGACGGTCAATCAGCCGCTGCTCTTCATCTGCTACGCCAACACGCCCGGGCTGGACCTCACGGCCGCCCCGGCCGACAACTCCTACAGGGGCGTGGACGTGAACGTGATCCTGATCATGACCTATGGATTCGCCGGTGGGTTCATGCCCAACGTCGTGGGCAGCTCGATCCACATCGTGGCCAATACACACATGGTCGTCGGCGGTTACTGATGAGGCGATTCGAGGACGGCCAGCGCTCACAGGCGATCGTCGAGTTCGCCATCATCGCCCCCGTCCTGCTTCTGCTGATCTTCGGCGTCGTCGACTTCGGCCGCGTCATCTACATCTACGCGACCATCAACCAGGCCGTGAACGAGGGCGCGCGAACATCGATTCGCGCCTCGGCGCTGCTCCCGACCAACGCCGACGTCCAGACGTCGGTAAGGCAGCACGCCGTCGACGTGTTCCTCGCAAACCCCTGCCCGAACGGGCCGATCGTGTCGAGCAACGTCCCACCGGCAAACCAGGGCTGGATCTACATCACCGAGCCGGATGCGCCGTCCTCAGTCGAGCCGCTGTCACCGTCGCTCGAGAATGCGCCGGGCGGCCAGGTCTGGGCCAACGCGACGGCGTCGTGCAGCGCGATCAACCCGACGCATGACCACGCTCCGTTGCAGGTGACCATTCGCTACAACTTCGTCCCGTTCACGCCGCTGATCCAGCAGGTCACCGCCAACCACATCGTGATCAGCGCCTCCGCGACCTACAAGACGGAGTACTGAGGTGCGAGCGCAGAGAGGACAGGCGATCGTGCTGGTCGGACTCCTGCTCGTGGTCCTCTTCGGGTTCGTCGGACTGGCGATCGACGGAGGGCGCGCCTACCTCGAGCGCAGGCAGCTGCAGGCGGCGGTCGACGCCGCATCGCTGGCCGCGGCCTACGACTACATGGTGAGCAACGACCTCGCCCATGCCGACTACGCCGGGCGCGATGTGTTCGCCCGCAACCTGCGCCTGTACAGCGTGCCCGCCTGCGCGATGTCGGGCGCGATGCTGACCTGCCCGTTCGGCGACCTGGCGGCCAACGTGCTCACGATCACCTCCGCGGACCATTCGATCGCCGGCGTCACGTTCACGGCTACCTCGACCCACCAGATGGGGACGACGGTGATGCAGGTGCTTGGCGCGGCGCCTATGGTGGGCCTGGGGGCGACGGCGACGTCACTCGCCCGCAGGCCCGGCACCAACGGCGCCGCGGTTCAGACCCTGAGCCCGTCGTGCACGAACTCGCTCGCGTTCGGCGGCAGCGGGACAGCCAACCTGGTCGGCGACGTGTGGTCGAACGGCAACGTGAGCGGAGGCGGCAGCTCGACGGGCTCGGTGACCGGGAACGTCGTCGGCGTCTGCTCCAACCCCTCGCCGCCCTTCCTGCCGGCGCCCTGGTCCGTCTCCGGCGCGCAGGTCAGCGGCTGGAACATGCCGGACCCCGGCTATGCCATGCCGGCTTTGAACGCAGCGAACCCGAACTGGAACTCGCCGGGATGTGACGGCGAGTGTCCGGGGACCTACCTCGCCGACCCCCACCTGTCCGGCAGCGCGGGCTGCTACTTCCTGGAAAGCGGTGTCTACAGCTTCAGCCAGGGATTCACGCAGCAAGGCGGCCTGGTCAGCAATGAGCTCCGACCGCCCGACGAGCCGAACGTCTATGCGCCGGGAACACCCAACACGAGCACGCTGACCGCACCGATGCCCAGCGGCACAAGGCCCACCACGATTCCGGTGAGCGCCATCCCTGGAGCGCTGCCGAACGGAACCGTACTGACTGTCGGCGGGCAGGACTTCATCCTGACGACGGCTGCGGCCGCAGGTGATACCACGCTCAACATCGTCAAGCCCGCGTCCCTGCCCTCGACCATCCCGAGCGGCTCCTTCGTCTCGTTCCGCGCGCTCCCGCAGTTCTGGGACGCCGTCTCGTCCTGCAGCGGCTCCTTCTCGCTCTCGGCCACCGGCAACACCAACAACCTCGCGGGTACCTGGTCGGTTGAGGTCACGTCCGTGCGCTGGGAACCCTACACGTGCCGCGGGCAGGCGGCGCCGAGCGCCTCGTGCTACATCCGCGAGAGCGCCCCTTCGCTGTGCAAGACCGTCACCCTCGGCAGCAGCACCAACATCAAGGTTCAGGTCACCGCCGCCGTCCCCGGCGCCGAGTACCTGAACGTCTACCTGGCCGAGAACGGCACCTGCACAGGGCTGGCGTACCTCACCAGGGTCCAGAACGCGGTCAACTCACAGCTCGTGATCAACAACGGCAGCTTCCCGACGCCCACCTGGCCAGTGGGCTACGCATCGCCGCCCGACAACGAGAACCCGCCCGTGGCGGCCACCCTGCCGAACGCAGACCCGGCCGCCGGCACGCCCCCGCACGGCGACCTCGCCAACGAATACCAGTGCGTCGATCCGTCGACGGGCGCAAACACCACGTGCGGACCGTCGACCATGACCCCCGGCGCGGTCATCTTTTTCGTCCCGGCGACGGGCTGCGTTTCAATGAACGGCGGCGGCGACATCTACATCTTCAGCGGCTACCAGTTCGGCCGGATCATCCTCTTCGAGCCGGGTCCCGAGCAGTCGAGCTTCCCAAACATTTGCTCCAACACCGTGAACGGTCACGACTTCACGAGCTTCATCGGCATCTTCTACATCCCGGCCGCGGACATCAAGCTCAACGGCACGAGCCGCGTGCGCGCCACCATCGCCGGCGGCCTCATCGCCTGGACGGCGACAGTCCTCGGGAGCGAGAACCTGGCCATCACCGCCGACCCGTCCCTGCGGGCGTGGCCATCCACAGTGAGGTTGACGCAATGAACGAGCTCATCCCGTTGTCCGCGAACGACTACTCCCGTCTCGGCCCGATCGGCGAGCTGCTCGCCAACCCGAGGGTGACCGAGATCATGGTCATGGGCGCGCGCGAAATCTACGTCGAGGTCGACGGCAAGATCCTCCTCACGCCGTTCCGCTTCGAGACGGAGGACGACCTCATGGCGGTCATCCGTCACATCGTCGAATCGATCGGCCGGCGGATCGACGCGTCGACGCCGCTCGCCGACGCGCGGCTCGCCGACGGGTCGCGCGTCCATGCGGCCATCCGCCCCGTCGCCGTCGACGGCCCGCTGCTGAACATCCGCAAGTTCGTCCGTGGCCCGCTCGACATGGGCGACCTCATCCGCCTGGGCAGCTGCAGCGAGAGCGCATTCGGGTTCTTGAAGGCGTGCGTCATGGCAAGAGCGAACATCGTCGTCAGCGGAGGCACCGGCAGCGGCAAGACGACGCTGCTCAACGTCCTGTCCGGCTACCTGCCCGACGACGAGCGCATCGTGACGATCGAGGACGCTGCTGAGCTGCAGCTCCGGCAGAGGCACGTCGCGCGCCTGGAGGCGCGGCCGGCCGGACCCGACGGCAAGGAGGTCACGATCCGTGACCTGGTCACGTCTTCGCTTCGCATGCGCCCCGACCGGCTCGTCGTTGGCGAAGTCCGCGGGCCGGAGGCGCTGGACATGCTGCAGGCGATGAACACCGGTCACGACGGCTCGATGACCACGCTCCACGCCAACAAGCCACGCGACGTGCTGGCCAGGATCGAGACGCTCGTCCTCATGGCTGGCTACGACCTGCCGGTGCGTGCGATCCGGGCCCAGATCACGAGCGCCATCAACGTGATCGTCCACCTCGAGCGGATGCGCGACGGCACGCGCAAGGTGGTGCAGATCAGCGAGGTCACGGGCATGGAGGAGGACGTGATCACCATGCAGGACGTATTTCGCTTCATCCGTGCCGGAGTCGACGGTCAGGGCCGGGTGATGGGGCGATTCACGGCTGGCGGGCTGCGGCCGCGGGTGCTCGACCGCCTCGACGATCTCGGCCTGGCCATGCCGCCCGAGATCGCGCCCCTGTTCAACGAAGCGGTGGAGTCGTTGAACTGATGGACACGCAGATCGAACAAAGGAACGACTCCCGCCGGCGCGAGGCGGAAAGGCGGACCGGCGACCGGCGGGCGGGTGGCGAGCGCCGGCAGACCGTGATCGAGGTCAGCTTCGAGCGCAGGGCCGCCGGCCGAAGGTTCCTCGAGCGACGCGCCGAGGTGCGCCGGCGCCTGAACGACCGCCGCCACCTGCTCGCGTAGGTTTTCGCGCCTCCGCACGGACCGAGTTGTAAGCAAGGTGCAAGACCGGCCCTGATGGGCCGTTAGCCGTCCATACGCCCGGCGCCTCTGCCGGGAACTGACGGGGACGGCGCCGCGAGCTGCGGCGCGGTTCCGCAAAGGGGGACGGCGGATGTTTCCGAGGCCGGTGCTTCTGCTCGTTGGCGTCGTCGCGTGCCTTGCGCTCGGCGCCCTTGTGCTCAGGCCGCTCGACATGGCGGTTGTCAGCCGCACTTCGGGGCATCAGGCCAAGGCGCCGGCGACGACGACCAGCCAGATCCCAGGTCCGGGGCCGAGCCACGGGGTGCCGACCGCGCTGGCGACGCAGGCCGCGTCCACGATCCTGGTCCGCTACAAGCATGGACTTGGAAGTGCCGCCGCCGCGAAGATCGAGAGCGGCCTGCGGCTCGGTCTCGTGAAGACGGTCCCGGGCATCAATGTCAGGGTCCTCAAAGCCACCGGTGGCGGTGACGCACTCGACGCGCTGAAGGCCCTGCGGCAGCGCCACGACGTCGATTTCGTCGAGAGCGAAGGCTACTTCCAGGCCAGCGACATCATCCCCAACGACCCGTACTGGTCGAACCAGTGGTCGCCGGTCAAGACCAATGCACCCGCCGCCTGGTCGCTGACGACCGGCTCGCCGCAGGTGATCATCGCCGACCTCGACAGTGGGGTCACCCCCGTCAACGACCTGCCCGCCGGCAGGATCGTGGCCGGCTACAACTTCGTCGGCCAGGGGGACACCCTCAACACCGGCGCCCCGACCGACACTCGTGACGACAACGGCCACGGCACCTGGGTGGCGGGCGTGGCCGCCGCGCAGACCAACGACTCAATCGGCGTGGCTGCCTACTGCTGGCAGTGCTCGATCATGCCCGTCAAGGTGCTCGACTCGAGCGGCAACGGCTCCTGGTCGAACGTTGCTGCCGGGATCACGTGGGCCGCCGACCACGGGGCCAGGGTGATCAACATGAGCTTCGGCGGCCCGTCAGGCAGCAGCACCGTCCAGAGCGCGATCGACTACGCGCACGCCAAGGGCTGCGTGCTCGTCGCCGCCGCGGGTAACAACTCCAGCTCGGCGCCGTTCTATCCCGCCGCCTACCCCGGAGTGATCGGCGTGGCGGCGACGACCAGCGCCGACGCGCTGGCCACGTACTCCGATTACGGCTCGTGGGTGATGGTCGCGGCGCCGGGCGACAACTGGTCCGTCGCGATCCAGAACGGTTACTACGTCGAGTTCCAGGGCACGTCCTCGGCCACGCCGGTCGTCGCCGGGCTCGCCGGCTTGGCCCTGTCCCTCGCGCCGTCGAGCACAAACGCGCAGGTGGAGCAGGCGATCGAGGCCGCCGCCGTCAGCGTGGGCTCGATCGTGAGGTACGGCCGGGTCGACGTGAACGCCACGCTGCTTGCCCTGGGCGCTGTCCCGGCGGGCGGCCCCAGCCCGTCACCGGCACCGGTCCCCAGCCCGTCGCCCTCTCCGAGCCCGACGCCTGGGGTCCAGACGCACACCTTCTCGGGCACTCTGAACCCGGGCAATCCGACGCGCAGCTACACCTTCAGCGTCGGCTCCGGGACCACATCCGCCCGGCTCTCCTTCACGAAGTGCGCGTCGCTGACGCTCACCTTGACCGGCTCGGCAGGCGAGTCGCTCGCGACCTCGACGGGGCCGAGCGTCCTCCCCCTGAGTGCGCCCCTGACAGCCGGCTCGTACACCTTCGTGGTGGGCGGCGGCCGGTGCTCATTCACGTTGACCGTCTCGTCGCCGGCGCCCTGACCACAAAAGTAGAGGGGCCTCCGCGCCGAAGGCCCCTCTCTCCCTGATTCAGGTCAGCAGGCGAACGCCGCCTGGTTGTTGATCGCGTCGAACGTGTTCTTGGCGAGCTCCTGCGTCGACTTGTTCTGGCCGTACCACGAGGTCCCGCCAGAGTTGGACTGGCTGGAGGCGTAGGCCAGGATGTCGCTGACGCTGAGGCAGGTCGCCCCGCCGAACGCCGCGCTGACGTTCTGGTAGGAACCCGTGCAGCTGCCGCCGCCGGTGCCGTCCAGCATCTTGCAGATCTGGGTCAGGTCGACCTTGACGCCGCCCAGCGACGTCGGGGCGCTGATCCTGTTTCCGCCGAGGCTTGGGGTGCTGAAGTAGACGTCGAGCGCGGTGGCCAGCATCTGGGCCTTGAGCATCGGGTTCATCGACGTGCCGCTCGAGTTGGCGGCCTTGATGAGGTTGTAGACGTAGGTGGCGATGCCAGAGCAGGTAGTGCTCGACAGGTCCTTGAACGGGTTGTAGCCGGTCAGGTAGGTGTACAGCGAGGTGCCGCTGGTGCCCGCGCAGTAGCTGGTGATGATGCCCTGGCCGTTCTTGTTCTGCCAGAAGCCCATCGTCAGGCCGCCGACCACGCCTCCGCAGACGGTGACCGACTTGCTGGCGTTCTGCCCGGTCTCGGTGATCGTGGCCGTGTTGTCGTAGGTCACGCAGGTGTTCTGGGTGACCTGGATGATCCGTGAGTAGTGGAAGTCCACCGAGGTGAAGGGCTGGCTGTTCGTGGCGGTAGCGGTGCCGAGCGCGCCCCCGAACGTGTCCGTGACGTGGATGGTCTTGTTGACGGTGGTGGT
>Ga0066695_10000423_pt1 | contig 13111 bp, 12 predicted proteins | sample GraSoiAngelo_144_FD_66452 | JGI IMG/M metagenome (GOLD analysis project Ga0066695, IMG submission 66452) | Grasslands soil microbial communities from the Angelo Coastal Reserve, California, USA - 14_1009_02_40cm | ecosystem: Environmental > Terrestrial > Soil > Grasslands | place: USA...
CGGCGAGGAAGCGCTCGGCTTCGAGCGCGGCCATGCAGCCGGTGCCCGCCGCCGTGACGGCCTGGCGGAACACGGAGTCCTGCACGTCGCCGGCGGCGAAGACGCCGGGCACCGACGTCCGCGTGGTCCCCGGCTCGACGCGGACGTAGCCGCTCGGCAGCAGCTCGATCTGGCCGCGGAAGACGGCCGTGTTCGGCTCGTGACCGATCGCGACGAACAGCCCGTCGACGCGGCGCTCGGAGTGGGCGCCGGTGACGACGTCCTCCAGCAGGACGGTCGTGACCTTGCCCGCCGCGGGGTCGAGGATGTCGCGGACGACGCTGTTCCAGATGAAGGAGATCTTCGGATGCGCGAAGGCGCGGTCCTGCATGATCTTCGACGCGCGCAGCGTGTCGCGCCGGTGGACGACCTCGACCTTGCGGCCGAGGCGCGCGAGGTAGAGCGCCTCCTCGAGCGCGGAGTCGCCGCCGCCGACGACCATGATGTCCTGGTCCTTGAAGAAGAAGCCGTCGCACGTCGCGCACGTCGACACACCGTGGCCCATCAGCAGCGTCTCGGACGGCAGCCCGAGCAGCTTCGCGGAGGCGCCGGTCGCGATGACGACCGTGTGCGCCTCGAACGACGCGTCGGCGGTACGCACGACGAAAGGCCGGCGAGCGAAGTCCACCGCCACGACGTCCTCGGCGATCATGTCCGTGCCGAAGCGCTCCGCCTGCTTGCGCATCGTCTCCATCAGCTCGGGGCCGAGCACGGGATCGACGAAGCCCGGATAGTTCTCGATGTGCGTGGTGAGCATCAGCTGACCGCCCGACTGCACGCCGCTGATCATCAACGGCGCCAGGTTCGCGCGCGCCGCATAGATCGCCGCGGTATAGCCGGCGGGGCCGGAGCCGATGATGATCACCTTACGAGTCGTCGCCATGTCGTCGCGTCCTTTCGCGTCTTGTGATGCAGGCGACATGCCGGGAGATGCGAGTCGTTACTGCAATCCCAGGATGGGCTCGAGGTCGATGAGGTCCCGGATCTCGTACTCGGGCGGCGCGATGCCCTCGGGCAGCGGCTCGCGCGCGGGGTTGATCCACGCGGCGTCCATGCCCACGCGGTGCGCGCCCTCGACGTCGATGTCGGCGCGGTCCCCGACGAACAGCGTGCGCGCCGGGTCCGCGCCGGTGGCGACGAGCGCGCGGCGAAAGATATCCGCCCGCGGCTTGCGCCAGCCTACGGCGTCGGACACGATCACCGCGGCGAAGAGGTGCAGGACGCCCGCGGCCTCGAGGATCCCGGTGGCGGTCGGCGTGTAGTCGAAATTCGAGACGACGGCGAGGCGATAGTGCGCGGCCAGCCTCCGCAGCAGCGGACCGTAGTGCGGGGGAAAGGACGCCGCTTTGGAGAGTTCGGCCTTGTGCGCCTCGATCAGGACGGTGGCCAGGTCCGGCGAGAGCGTGGCGTGCTCGAGCGCCAGCCGGCTGAAGAAGTCGCGGAAGCGCTCGGGGGCGCCGACCTCGCGGTGGTCGATCGCGCGCAACCGCTCGGCCTCCTTCCACGACGCGGCGAGCGCGTCGTAGCACTGCGCCAGGCTCACCGAGGGCGCGTGCGGCTGCAGCAGCGCGTGCAGACAGCCCGCCGTCGAACGGATCGTGCGTCCGTCGAGGTCGATCTGCGGGAGTCGCTCGCGGTCGAAGTGCACGAGCGTGTCGAACAGGTCGAAGAAGATCGCGTCGTATCGCCGGACGGTCACGCCCTGCCTCGCCCGGGGCCGAGTGGCTTGCGGCTGGCATAGCCTTCGTCGAGACCGTGCCAGTGCGTGACGCTCTTCTCCCCGTACTTCCAGCAGAGGTTGACGACGCGGCCGCCGCGCCGGTGCGGAAAGTCGACGAGGCCGAGCGCGAGATCCTTGATGGTGCCGCCCATGCCAGTGATCTCGGCGAGTCCCGCCTTCACCGTCTCCGTCAGCTGCGTCAGACGCTCCGTGTCGGCCTTCCACGCGACGCGATCGATGATGCCGCCGCCGGCGGCGCCGATGCGCTCGCGCTCGGCCTCGAAGCGCCCCGCGATGGCCGTCGCCTGCTCGTTCGCGTGCATGATGGCCGCCATCAGGCGGGTCAGCGTCGGGATCAGCGTGTCGACGTCTTCCGGCTCGAAGTAGCGCTCAGCCATGAAGTCCGAGACCTCCATCGACGAACAGCGCGTGGATCTCCTTGGGCCCGTGCACGCCGCGCGTGAGCGTCAGCTCGATGTCGGCGGTGCGGCTCGGCCCAGTGATGAAGTTGATCACCGCGCCGCGTTCCGCCGGCGCGGGCCCCTCGTGCCAGGCCTCCAGCGCGAGCCCGACCTGCTCCAGCGATTCCACGAGGGCCGTGCGGTCGAAGACGGCGACGTGGCAGGGCGGCAGCAGCGATGTCGAGCGGGGGCGCCCGGCCGCGGCGACGAGCACGAGCGTGCCCGTCTCGGCCACGGCGAGATCGGCGCCCGTGACCCCGACGTCGGCCTCGGCAACCGCGGCTCGGATGCGGAGGCGCTCGGCGTCCGGCGGGACGGCGCGCGGCATCGGCTCCACCGCGATGCCGGCGGCACCGAGGACCGGCGCGATCGCGACACCCAGCTCTTCCGACGGCCACGAAACGACGCGTCGTGCTCCGCGTTCTCGGCAGATGCGTTCGAGCGCTGCGGGCACGTCCGCGGCCGTCGGCACGCGGTGGAACACGCCGGCCACGTGCTCGAACTCGGCGCGGAAGCGCTCGAGCGTGTGTGGCCAGCGCTCGCTCAGCTCGCGCCGCAGCAGCTCCAGGCGCTGCCGCGGCTGCGCGGGACGCTCGGCCGGCGCGGCGACGAAGAGGCCAGGCGTCTTCGCCATCTCGCCGCGGACGCGCGCGAGAAACTCGGCCTTCGTCGTGCGGGCGCCAGCGCGTCGGGACGAGGACGCGCCGTCGTCGGGCCCGAGCTTATGAGAGGTCACGCCAGCGTTCCTGGAACGTGCGCGCGGCGATGGACGGCAGGTCGCGCGTCTTCGTCCACTCCCCGAAGAAGGACGGCAGCGCGCGGATCCGGCCGTCGCTCACGAACGGCCGCTGGGCGGCGCGGCCGATCCGCGCCGCGAGCCGATAGAGCGTCGGCGATCGTAGAAGGCGCGCCAACGCCTTGAACACGATGCGCTCCGACCGCGGCGCGATTCCGCGCACGTCGACCTCGCGCCGGAGCTCGATGAGCATGCGCGGAATGTCGATGCGCACCGGACAGGCGTCGGCGCAGGCGCCGCAGAGCGACGAGGCATGCGACAGGTCGCGAACCGAGGCGGGCCCGTTCAGCATCGCGGTCAACAAGATGCCGATCGGCCCCGGGTACGTGTAGCCGTAGGCGTGGCCGCCGATCTGGCGGTATACGGGACACACGTTGAGGCAGGCGCCGCAGCGCAGGCAGTAGAGCGACTCGCGCAGTGGGCCGGCGAGCTGCGCGACACGCCCGTTGTCGAGCAGCACCAGATGGAACTCGTCCGGCCCTTCCAGCTCGCCCGGGCGACGCGGCCCCTGCACCAGCGTCGTGTACACCGAGAGCTTCTGGCCCGTCGCGCTCTTGGCCAGGATGGCCAGGAATACCGCGAGGTCGGTCATCGACGGGATGACCTTTTCCACCCCCATCACCGCGACGTGCACGCGCGGCAGTGACGTCACCATCCGACCATTGCCCTCGTTGGTGACGAGCACGACGGTGCCCGTGTCGGCGACTGCGAAGTTGGCCCCCGTGATGCCGAGATCGGCTGTTAGAAATTTCTCGCGCAGTTCCTCGCGCGCGATCTTTGTGAGCACCTCGGGATCGGCCGGCAGTCCCGGCCGGCGCAGCTCGCGCGAGAACAGCTCGGCCACCTGCCCTTTCGTCTTGTGGATGGCCGGCGCGATGATGTGCGAGGGCCGCTCGTGCGCCAGCTGGATGATGTACTCACCGAGGTCGGTCTCCACCGGTGTCACGCCAATGGCCTGCAGCGCGTCGTTGAGGTGGATCTCCTCGGTGGCCATCGATTTGGACTTCACCGCCATGCGCGCGCCGGTGCGGCGCGCGATGTCCAGCACGATCTCGCGCGCCTCCTCGGCCGTGGTCGCGAAGTGGACGTGGCCGCCGAGCCGCTCGATGTTGGCCACGAGCGTCTCGAGATGCGCGTCCAGGCGCTGCAGCGTGGCCTCCTTGATGGCGCGCGCGCGATCGCGCAGCGCCTCGCCCTCGGGGAAGTCGCCGAAGGCGTCGCGGCGCAGCGCGATGAAGCGGGTCGTCGCGATGTCCAGCGCCTCGTGCAGAAACCGGTCGCCCAGCGCCTGCGCGGCGCGCTCCCGCAGCGGCGTGGTGATCAGGGGCTCCGTCATGATTTTAGAACCTCGGCGAGGTGGAGGGCGCGCAGCGGGGAGTTGCGGCGCGCGAGGCCGCCGCGGATCTGCATGAGACAGCCGGCGTCGCAGGCCACCAGGCAGCGCGCGCCGGAGGCCTCGAGGTTCGCGAGCTTGCGCTCGAGGATCGAGGTCGAGACCTCCGGAAGGCGGACCGAGAAGGAGCCGCCGAAGCCGCAACACTCGTCGCTGCCCGGCAGCGGCACGACCGCCGCGCCCGAGAGGTTGTTGAGCAACGTGCGCGGCGTGGCGCCCTCGTGCAGCCCGCGCAGCAGATGACACGAGTCGTGGTAGGCCAGCGGACCCTCGACGTCGCTCTCGAACGTCGTGCGCCCCAGACGACGCACGAGGAATTGGGAGAACTCCCACGTGCGGGCGGCGAGCCGCTCGGCGTCGGCCGCCTCCGCCCGGCCGCGCAGCAGGCCGGGGTACTCGTGCTTGACCATCCACGCGCACGAGCCCGACGGCACGATCACCGCCTCCGCGTCACGGAAGATCGTCACCGTGCGGGCGGCGACCGCGGCCGCCTCGTCGTGATAGCCGGAGTTGAAGAGCGGCAGGCCGCAGCACGTCTGGCCCGTCGGCAGCGTGACCTCGACGCCGAGCCGTCGCAGCAGCCGCACGATCCGCTCGCCGACCTCGGGATAGAACATATCGGCGAGGCAGGTGATCATCAGCGCGACGCGTGGCGTCGCGCCGGCGGCCGCGGAGACGCTCATGCGTGGGGCGGTGGCGGCGCCATCAGCACCAGCAGCAGCAGACGCTTGCCGGAGTCGTTGACCACACCGTGCTGGCTCCCCGCCGCGGCCACCAGCGCCTCGCCGGCTTCCAGCGCTTGATCGGCGCCATCGAGCGTGAAGCGCCCGCGCCCCTCGAGCACGACGTACACCTTGTCCTGGCCGTCGTGAGCGTGGACCTTCTGGCTCTGGCCGGGCTCGAGGCAGTACAGGTCCACCTGGGCGCGCGGCGTGGACGCGAGCGCGATCTTGGCCATCTTGTCGGGCTGGTACTTCGCACGATCGGCGAGCCGGATCTTCATCGCTCCTCCCATCGCAGCGCGCGCGCCAGCAGCGTGACCGGATGCACGACCTCGAGGTCGAGCCCGCGCTCGCGCGCGCCGCGCGCGATCTGCAGCAAGCAGCCCGGGTTCCCGGTGGCCACCGCGCGTGCCCCGGTCTCGACGATCCGCGCGATCTTCAGCGCGAGCAGCTGGTCGGCCATCTCGGGCTCGAGAACGTTGTACACGCCCGCACTGCCACAGCAGAGCTCGCTGTCGGCGAGCGGCACGAGCGTGAGGCCGGGGATGCGACCGAGCGCCGTGCGCGGCGCCGTGCGCACGCGCTGGCCGTGCGCGAGGTGACACGGGTCATGATACGTCACGGTCAGCGGCAGCGGGTTCAGCGGCAGGTCGGCATCGGCCAGCAGCTCGCTGACGTCGCGCGTCCGCGCAGCGAGGCGGCTGGCCGCCGCGTCGTCGCCGACCCAGTGCGCGTAGTCGCGCAACGCGGAGCCGCAGCCCGCCGCGTTGGTGACGATCCAGTCGACGTCGCTCGGGAAGGCGGCGGCCAGCGCGCGCGCCCGCGCGCGAAAGGCGTCGAGACGGCCGCCGTGCAGCTCGAGCGCGCCGCAGCAGCCCTGGCCGCGCGGCGCCACGACGTCCCAGCCCGCGGCCGCGAGCAGCCGCATCGTATCGAGGTTCACGTCGGCGAAGAGAAAGCGCTGCACGCATCCCACGAGCAGCGCCACACGCCCGCGCGCGCGACCGCGCGCGGCGAGAAACTCCGGCAGCTCGGAGTCCGTCCTCGGCACCTCGGGCAGCAGCGCGTCCATCGCGGCGAGCCGCGGAAAACGACGGAGCAGACCCGCTCGCCGCACGAGCGCCTGCAGACCCCATCGGCGGTAACGACGGAGCAGGCCGAGGGCGATGGCGAGCCGCTGCGGGTACGGAAACACGCCGAAGACAAACGCGTCCATCAGCCGCCGCCGGATGGGGCGACCGGCGCGCTCGATGTCGGCGCGCGCGGTCTCGAGCAGCGAGCCGAATGGGACACCGGCCGGACACGCGGTTTCGCACGCGCGGCAGCCGAGGCAGAGATCGAGGTGGCGCGTGTACGTGTCCGTGATGTCCAGGCGGCCCTCGGCCACCGCGCGCATCAGATAGACGCGGCCGCGGGGAGAGTCCATCTCCTCGCCGAGCGTGCGATACGTCGGACAGACGGGGAGGCAGATCCCGCAGTGGACGCACGATCGAATCGCGTTGATTGTAGCGGGGTCCGCGAGGCCGGCTTTAGCCGTGGCTGGCCTGTTCGAGATGGTTCGTGGCTCCGTCATGCCCGTTCTACCGTTTCTTGACGTCACAATCCGCCGACGAAGCGGCCGGGGTTGAGGACGCCGCGGGGGTCGAACTCGTGCTTGAGCGCGCGCATCGCCTGCAGCGCAGGGGCGGGCACGGGGCCCCACGGATCGAGCCGCTCGCGAACCGCGCGCGGCGCGCGTTCGACGATGACGCCACCGCCGACCTCGCCCACGCTCGCGCGGAGCCGCTCCAGCGCGGCGCCGAGCACGCCGGCGTCGGCGTGCGTGACCAGCGCGTGGAGCGCGCCGACGCCCGCCGCCCCGGCCACGGCGGCGCCGGGCAGCACCGCCTGCACCGCGCCGAGCATCGCCATCAGCCGCGCCGGCACGGTGCCGATTCGCAGCACCACGCCATCGAAGCCGGCGAGCACGCGATCGTAGGTCCTCCAGAACGAGGTGCCCATCGTCTCGACGCTGCCCTGAGCGCCCCGCGCGATCGTCTTCACGACGCCCTCTTGCGCACGGACGGCCGGCTCGACGGTGCCGATCGCGATCGCCAGCGCGGCCGCGCTCGCCGGCAGGCCGCACGCGGCGAGCGCGCGCTCGTCGAGGAGCTCGATGCGATTGGGCTGCACGGTGGAATCGAGCAGCGACGCGACACAGTCCTGCGCGTGCGCCGGCGTCCGAAAGCTCGCCAGCCACGTCGCCTCGTAGTCCGGGGCCGGGTGCAGCCGCAGCGTGAGCTCGAGCAGCACGCCGAGTGTCCCGAGCGCGCCCACCATGAGCTTCGGCACGTCGTAGCCGCTCACCGATTTGACGACTTTTGCCCCGCCCCAGGTCAGCACACCATCGGCCTGCGCGAAGCGCACGCCGAGCAGCAGGTCGCGCATCCCACCGTAGCGCTGTCGCAGCGGCCCCGTCGCCTGCGTCGCCGCGAGGCCGCCGAGCGAGCGGCCTGCCCAGCCCGGCGGATCGAGCGGCAGGAGCTGACGGTGCGCCGCGAGGCGTGCGGCGAGCGCGCCGGCGGTGCACCCGGCCTGCACGGTGACGGTCAGGTCTTCCGGCTGGTATTCCAGCACGGCATCCAGGCGCCGCATTTCGACGACGAGATCGACGCGCGCGGGCGGATGGCCGAGCTCGAGCGCGGTGCCGCCACCACGCGGGACGACGACGAGGCCCTCGTCGTATGCCAGCGCGACGAGCGCGGCCACCTGCTCGATCGTCGCCGGCGCCGCGCTCCAGCGGGGCACGACCCCGTCGACGGCAGCGCCGCCGTCACAGACGCGCTCGGCGCCGATGATCGCGCGCAGGCCGGCGAGCATCGCCGTCGTCGTCACCGCCACTGCGCTACACCCACGTGCCCGCCGGCAGCGTCGGACGCGACGGACGAAACCCTTCGCCGCACGCCGGATGCGACGGCAGCAGCTTCGCGGGATTCATCAGGCCGTCGGGATCGAACACGCGGCGCAACCGAAACATGAAATTCAGATCGGCCTCGCCGTATTGCAGCGGCAGGTTCTTGGCCTTGTCCATGCCGATGCCGTGCTCGCCGCTCACGCTGCCACCGAGCGCGATACACGCGTGCAGCAGCTCTTCGTTGGCCTGCTGCGCACGCTCGAGCTCGCCGGGCTTGCGGTCGTCGTAACAGATGAGCGGGTGCAGGTTGCCGTCGCCGGCATGGAACACGTTGGCGAAGAGCAGGTCGTAGCGCCGGCTGATGGCGACCATCTCGCGCATGATCTGCGGCAGCTTGCTCCGCGGCACCACGGCATCCTGGAGCAGATAGGCCGCGGTGATGCGTCCCACAGCGCCGGCGGCTTCCTTGCGCCCCTTCCAGAGCAGCGCGCGCTCGGCCTCGTCGCGCGCGACGGTGACGACCAGCGCCTGGCGCTCGCGGCAGATCGCGGCGACGCGCTCGGCCTGCGCCTCCACCTCGGCGCGCGGGCCGTCGAGCTCGATGAGCAGCACCGCGCCGGCGCCGTCGGGATAGACCTTGCCCACCGCGGCATTCACCGCGCCGATCATCGCGTCGTCGAGCATCTCGAGCGCGGCGGGAATGATGCCGGCGGCGATGATCGCGGAGACGGCCTCGGAGGCTTCAACCAGGCTCGCGAACGACGCGAGCGCCGTTTTCACGGCCTCGGGCGCGTGGAGCAGCCGCACGGTGATCGCGGTGACCAGGCCGAACGTCCCCTCGTTGCCGACGATCGTCCCCGTGAGGTCGTAACCCGGGCGATCGGCGGCCTTGCCGCCGACGCTGACCACATCGCCCGTCCCCGTGACGATCTCGAGCCCGAGCACGTGATTCGTCGTGATGCCGTACTTGAGACAGTGCGGGCCGCCCGCGTTGGTCGCGACGTTGCCGCCGATCGAGGAGACCATTTGACTGGAGGGATCGGGCGCGAAGAACCAGCCGCGGTCGCGCACGGCATTCGTCAGCCACAGATTGATGAGCCCGGGCTGCACCGTGGCGCAGCGGTTGGCGAGGTCGAGCTCGAGGATCTGCGTCATGCGCGTCATCGAGACCATGACGCCGCCCTGGGGCGCCGTCGCGCCGCCGATGAGGCCGGTGCCCGAGCCGCGCGGGACGATGGGCACGCGCGCTTCGCGGCAGAGCCGCACGATGGCTTGCACCTGCGCGGTGCTGGTAGGCAGGACGACCGCGTCGGGCGCGGCCTTGTACAGCGTGAGCATGTCGCTCTCGTAGGTGAGGCGACCCTCGGGCGTGAGCACGACTCCCGCCGCACCGAGCAAGCGCTGGAGCCCGGCGATTACGCTGGCGGAAACCGGCACGGCGGAACGGCGATCAGCCGATCTTCCAGGTGTCGCCCGAGACCAAGAGCTTCGCGATGCTCCCCGCCCCGCGGTCGGAGATGGCTCGCTGCTCCTGCTCGAGCATGACCTCCTCGTAGATCGGTGCCTCGATCGCCTCGAGCACGCCGATCGGCACCGGGAAGTTCGGTGCGAACAGATCGGCGAGGATCTTGGCGGCGTTCACGTTCTTCTCGTCATGGATCCACAGCGCGCTCTCCGGCACGTCCTTGACGTCGGCGACCTTCGGAGTGACCCCGTCCATGATCACCGCCTTGCGCGCGTCGGGCGGGCCGTACACGAGCGGCTTGCCATGCTCGAGCCGCAGCTCGTAGGCGAGCTTCGAGGTCTTGTCGTAGATGACGTTCCAGGCGAGGTCGTTGTACACGTTGCAGTTCTGCAGGATCTCGATGAAGCCGGTGCCGCGATGCGCGGCCGCGCGCTTGAGCATCTCCTCCATGTGCTGGATGTTGCGGTCCACCGTGCGCGCGACGAACGTCGCGCCGCAGCCCAGCGCGTACGCCAGCGGGTTCACCGGCCGGTCGGCCGAGCCCATCGGCGTCGACTTCGTCACCTTGCCCAGCTCGCTCGTGGGCGAGTACTGACCCTTGGTGAGCCCGTAGATCCGGTTGTTGAAGAGCAGGATCGTGAGGTTCACGTTGCGGCGCAGCACGTGCAGCATGTGGTTGCCGCCGATCGACAGCCCGTCGCCGTCGCCGGTCACCACGAACACTTTGAGATCCGGGCGCGCCACGCGAAGACCGGTGGCGATGGCCGGAGCGCGGCCGTGGATCGTATGGAAGCCATAGGTGTTCATGTAGTACGGGAACCGGCTCGAGCAGCCGATGCCGGAGATGAACACGATCTTCTCGCGCGGAATGCCGAGATCCGGCATGGACTTCTGAACGGCGCTGAGGATGGCGTAGTCGCCGCACCCCGGGCACCAGCGGACGTCCTGATCCGACTCGAAATCCTTCTTCGTGTATTTGGGCGTCGGCGCGGCCGCCGCCCCGGCTCCCTGGGTGCTCATGCCTTGCTCCCGAGCAATTGGTTGATGTCTTCCAAGATTTCCTCGCTCGCCAGCGGCAGCCCGCGCACGCGATTGAAGCCCACCGCGTCGACGAGATACTCGGCGCGTAGCACGCGGACGAGCTGGCCGCTGTTGATCTCCGGAACGAGCACCCTGCGGTACTCGCGCAGAATGTGACCGAGGTCGGGCGGCAGCGGATTGAGATGCCGCAGGTGCACGGACGCCACCGATTTCCCCGCCGCCTGCGCGCGCTCGACGGCCGCGGAGATCGACCCGTAGGTTCCGCCCCAGCCGACGACGAGCAGGTCGCCGGTGGCCGGCCCGTTGATCGACGTGGGCGGAATCTCCTGCGCCACCCGACGCACCTTCTCGGCGCGCGTGCGGACCATGTGGTCGTGGTTGTCGGGATCGTAGGAGATGTTGCCCGTCACGTCCTGCTTCTCGATGCCGCCGATGCGATGCTCGAGCCCCGGCGTCCCGGGACGCACCCACGGCCGCGACAGCGTCGCGGGATCACGCAGGTAGGCGAAGAAACCTTCGGGCTCCGTGCGGAACTGGATGTCGATCGGCGGCAGCGTCGTGGGATCCGGGATCAGCCAGGGCTCCGAGCCGTTGGCGAGAAAGCCGTCGGACAGCACGATCACCGGCACCATGTACTTCGCGGCGATGCGCACGGCCTCGTAGGCGACATAGAAGCAGTCGCCCGGCGTCGCCGGTGCGAGCACCACGACCGGCGACTCGCTGTTGCGGCCATAGAGCGCTTGCATCAGATCGGCCTGCTCGGTCTTCGTCGGCATGCCCGTCGAGGGGCCGGCGCGCTGGATGTTGAGGATCACCAGCGGCAGCTCCGCCGTCACCGCGAGACCGATCCCCTCGCCCTTCAGTGCGATGCCCGGACCGCTCGAGCACGTGATACCGATGGCGCCGCCGAAGGACGCGCCGATCGCCGCCGTCACCGCGGCGATCTCGTCCTCGGCCTGGATCGTCCGGATGCGGAAGCGCTTGTGCATCGCCAGCTCTTCGAGGACGCTCGACGCCGGCGTGATCGGATACGCGCCATACACGAGCGGAACCTTCGAGCGCTCCGCGGCCGCGAGCAGGCCCCACGCGAGCGCGCGATTGCCCGTCATCGCGCGGTAGAGGCCCGGCGCCATCTCCGCCGGCTCGACCGTGTACGCCTCTTCGAAGAACTCTGCGGTCTCGCCGAACGCGTGTCCCGCCTTCAGGACGCGCGTGTTGGCTTCGGCGATATCGGCGCTCTTCGTGAACTTCTTGCCGATCCACTCCAGCGTGGGCTCGAGCGGCCGCGTGTAGATCCAGGACACGAGACCGAGCGCGAAGAAATTCTTCGTGCGGTCCTTTTCCTTGGTATCGAGCTTCAGGTCGGCGATGGCCTTGTGCGTGAGGCCCGTCATATCGACCTTGTGCAGACGGTAACGTTCCGCAAGCGCCGGATCGTCGAGCGGGTTCTGCGCGTAGCCCGCCTTGTCGAGATTGCGCTTTTCGAAGGCGGCGGTGTTGACGATCAGCAGGCCACCGGGCTTGAGATCGCGAAGATGCACCTTGAGCGCGGCGGGGTTCATCGCCACCAGGCAGTCGAGGCGATCGCCCGGCGTGTACACGCGCTGGCTGCCGAACTGCAGCTGGAAGGACGAGACGCCGAACAGCGTGCCGGCGGGAGCGCGGATCTCGGCGGGAAAGTTCGGCAGCGTCGCGATGTCGTTGCCGGCCCACGCCGATTCGGTGGTGAACTGCTCGCCCGTGAGCTGCATACCGTCGCCGGAGTCGCCAGCGAACCGGATGACCGCACGTTGCAGCTCGCGCCGCGCCTTGGCCGCTCCGACGGGCGCCGCCGTCTCGCTCATCGATCTCCTCTCCCGAGCCTGGACGTCGTCGTCCAGGCCCCGCACGCATAGCCCCCGTGCGTCGTCAGGTCCCGCGGGATTTGCACTGAGGCCGCCCGGCCGTCCAACGGCTCCGACGGGGCGTGCTTCATCTTAAAGGACCATCCCATATTCGGCAAGGTTAGTTGCGTGGTTAGCCCACTAAGCTGCTGTTATCCCGCGTCCATTTCGTGGGGACGCTTGAGCGTATCGCCGGGCGGCATGTTGAGCACCGCTTCCGGGAACAGCTGCGCCAGCCAATGAATCACGTCGCTCACGGTTACGATGCCGATCGGCCGCCGTTCGGTGTCGACGAGCGGGACCGTGCGAAATCCCGCGACGCTCATGCAGTGCACGGCGTACGCGACGCGATCGTGCGCGGTGAGCGCCACCGGGTTCGGCGTCATCACGTCGCGCAGTGCGGTGCGACGTGGCTCGCGGCCGGCGCCCGCGACCCGCATGAGGACGTCGCGCTCGGTCAGGATTCCGGTGAGCCGGCGGTCGGTGTCGACGATGAGCACGCAGGCCTGCCGGCGCTCGAGCATTTGCGCGATCGCGTCTTCCACCGTCGCCGTCGGCGGCAGGCAGATGGGCTCCGCGGGGCCGAGGGTGGCGATGATGTCGTCGAGCAGGGCACCACGCACGTGCTGCAGCTCGTCCTCGATATCTTGAGCGCGATCGTGAAACTCCATCATGAAGCTCCCCTTCCTTCACCGATC
>Ga0066695_10000425_pt1 | contig 13110 bp, 10 predicted proteins | sample GraSoiAngelo_144_FD_66452 | JGI IMG/M metagenome (GOLD analysis project Ga0066695, IMG submission 66452) | Grasslands soil microbial communities from the Angelo Coastal Reserve, California, USA - 14_1009_02_40cm | ecosystem: Environmental > Terrestrial > Soil > Grasslands | place: USA...
ACGATCACGGGCTCGCGCTTCACACGCTCTGCGGGCACACACCATCGCATCGCATTACTATGTTGAGGAGCGCCCCAAGAGGCGTTGAGAACGAAAACGTTGGATTGCGCTCGTGCCGGTCATCGCGGTCGTGGCGATCTTGATTTGGGCGCGGGCATCCGCTCCATCAACCTGACCACCCGGCACCTGCTTCAAATGCGATCGATCCTTCTCACGCTCGCGAGTCTGCTCAGCTATACGGTGGTCTCGGCAACCGCGGATACAAGCCAGCTCGAACATCTCGAGAGAGCGGTGATGGCGGAACCCGAGAACCTGCAGGTCGCGGCCGAGTACCGCCAGCGCGCGATCGCTTCCGCTGATTTCGACCGGCCGATTGCCGTGCTTGGCAAGCTCGCGAAGCGCGCGAACAGCGGTCCGAACATTCACATCAGCCTCGCGCTCGCTTACGTCGACAAGGTGCCGTCGTCTGGCGACATCAGACGGCTGTACCTCGGGCGCGACGCGATGAACGCGTTGACGCGTTCCATCGCGATGCGCCCGACGGTGCTGGCGTATTACATCCGCGGCGTGATCAATCTGTTCTACAACTCCTTCATTTTTCATCGCACCGACAAAGGCGTGGCCGACCTCACGCGCGCTCTCGCGATGGCCAATCCCGACACGCCGCCGGCGCTCGTCCTCAGCCTGTACGCCGCGCTTGGCGACGGGTACTCGCGTCTCGAGAATCTCGCCAAGGCGCGCGAAGTCTGGGCCACGGGCCTCGCGAAGTTTCCCGACGCCGCCGGGCTCACGACGCGATTGACGAAACAGGGCGTGGAGCTCGAGGACGTCGTGACGACGGCGCTAACCGCGAGCCGGCGTATGGACACGACCCTCAGCGGGTTCCTGCCGGTTCGGTAGAGTCCCTGGTGCCTGGTCCTTCGTACCGGGTTCGTCCAACGCCCCTCGTTCGTTCGTGATCCGTGGTCCGTGGTCCTTGGACGCGGACCAGGGACTATGGACCAGGGACGGACCGAGCACCAGGAACGAAGGACCAGGGACGGCGCGTCCACGCCTTCAGCCACAGCAGATAGTCGAACCGCTGCTTCTTCCCGTCGAGATACACGCGAGTCCCGTCGATGACGAGGTGATGACGGCCATCGGGATACGGGCTGCTCGGATCCGGCTCGAGACGCAGCGCCGGCGTTTCCCGGAACGCCGTCGGCGTGAGCGCCTCAACCTTCATCACCGTGACTGCGCCCCCGTACGTCTGACTGCAGTCCTGAGCCGGCCGATAGAGGCATCCACCCAACGTGAACGGCCGGCCCGCCGGCCGCGCCGACGCCAGATCCGACTTCAACGGGTTGAGCGCGTGCGCAGTCCACGGTCCGGCGAGCGTATCAGCGTGATAGCCGTGTAAGATCAGGTTCCCGATCTTGTCCCGATAATCGGTACACAGCAGCCACCAGCGGCCGTCATGCTGAAAGAACGTCGGGTCCACGACCTGTCGGCCCCGCAGCACATGATGTAACGGCCGCCACGATCCATCGTCCCCAAGGCGGTAGACGATGCAGCCATCCTCCTGATGGATTTCCGGTGCGCAGAGGACATGCGAGCCGTCCTCGAACGTGTACGGATAGGACAGATGGCTGTCGCACGTGATCGCCGGGACGAGCGCCGGCGACGATGCATCGACGGCATCGACCCGCGAGATGCGGCCGCGCATCCCTTTGGGATGTCCGTACTCTTCGACGAGCAGCCAGTCGCGGCCGTCCTGGCGGTAGGGAAACGGATCGGCGAGATAGTAAAGCGATGGCCGCGCCGGGAGCCAGCGGACTGCGCCAAGTGATTCGAGCTGCCGGAGATCGGTCAGCGGTCCGTCGAGCGCGGCGATCCCGACGTTCCAGGTATCGTACCGCGCGGCCTCCCGCCACCAGTGCCAGAGACGGCGCGCCGGTTGGGAACACAACCAGCGCAGCAGCTCAGCGTCCGGGGGATAGCGCTCTCGGCCTGAGGAACGCACGGACGGGTATTGCGGATCCGGGGCTGCGGATTGCGGAGTGATGCGGGCCGGGCGCCGCGTCAGCTCGCCCCATCCGCCGGACTGAATCTCAGCAGCGGCACGAGCCGGCCAACCGGCGAGCACATCGTGCAATCGCCGCTCGGTCACGCGATAATCGAGCGCGGCCGGCAACCAGCCGTCCTGCAGGACGACGCGCTCGCTGGCGACATGGGCGAAGAGCGTTGCGCGTACCGAGGGTCGGCCCCGCGTCGCCGATCGCCAGCCGATCGGCGGACCACCCTGCACTTCGAATCGCCAGATCCCGAACGGCGGCGGATCGAGGGCCGCGATCGCCGATGCGGGCGTCGCAAAGCACAACACGAAGTCCACCGGCGATCGATCCGTGACGTGAAGCGCACGGCTCCACCAGTCGGGCGCGTCGTCACGTAGGGCGACGCTTTCAGCGTCGCCGCGGCGAGCCTGAAAGGCTCGCCCTACATCAAAGCGCCGCAAGTACGCGCGCCACAGCCACGAAGGCGAGACGCCGACATCGCTCGGAGCCGCCCACGCCGGCCGGCCACACCCGGCGGCCTGGAGGCCATCCAGACAGGCGCGCTGCCACGCCGGAAGCGTCCCGTCGGGTGACGAAACGACCCCAAATCGCCTAAGCTGCCCACGTGCCAGGTTTGAGCCCACGATGAACGAACTACCGCTCGCAGGCGGCGCGCCGCCGACTTTCAGCCTCGTACGGAGTCTACCGGCTTTCAGGCCGTAGTTCGTTCAAGTGGTGCGCGTGGTGGGGGATCCCTCGTGAGTGCGGGCCTGATCGTCGTCACCGCCGCCTCGACCAACCACTTCGGACCGCTGCAGTATCTGCTCCGCTCGCTGCGTGCGCTTCGCGCGCGCGTCGAGTGCTACGACATCGGGCTCACCGCCGCGGAGGTCGCCGCCCTCCCCCGGTGGGACGGCTTCCTGTATCACATGTTCGATTTTGCCGCGCATCCGGCGCACATGAACGTGTCGATCAACGCCGGCGAGTACGCCTGGAAACCGGTGATCGTCGCCGACGTCGTCGATCGCGTGCGCGCCTCCGGCCAGGCCGCGGACGTGCTGTGGGCCGACGCGGGCACGTACTTTCACACGCTCGATCGCATCGCCGATCGGGTTCGGGGGAGCCGCGGCCTCTGGGTGCGGGCGTCGAGCGGCACGATGCGGCAGTGGACGCATCCGCTGATGTTCGAGTACCTCGCCGCCGATCCGGCGCTGTACGCTGATCGATCGAACGCCGATGCGACGCTCGTCGGCTTCGCGACCGGCAGCGCGGACGCCGGGGCGCGCGAGGCGCTGTATCGCGACGTCGTGCAGCCGTGGAAGGCGTGCGCGATGGCGAAGGCGTGCATCGCCCCCTCCGGATCGTCGCGCGGAAACCATCGGCAGGATCAGGCGGTGCTGTCGTACCTGGTTCATCACGCCGGTTATCCATTCGCCAGCGACACGCGCCGGACGCTGGGCGTCCGGTGCAAGTGCGACCGCTGGTTTTACCGGTACGTCGGCTTTCACGTGCCCACGCCGGTGTATGCGCGGTGCTGCCTCTATTGATCGAGATCTCCCTGTCCACGCATTACGAGCTGTACCACGACTGGCGGAAGGCGCTGGCGTTCTGCCGCACGCTGCCCGACGTCGGCCCGGGCGAACCGATCGCCTTTCATTTCTTCTGGCGCGAGCGAACCGGCCGCTTCTGGCCGAAGGTGCGGCGCTTCGGCCGCAAGCAGGCGCTGCCGGTGAAGGCGTTTTTCGCAACACAGGATCTCTCGACGTGCTCCCTGGTGCTCTGGTCCGATCGGGACCTGTCGGCGAACGAGTGGCTGCGGCCGTTTCTGCCGCGGCTCACCCTTCGCGTGTACGATCCGGCCGCCGAGGCGCGCGGTACGCCGCTCGAGGCGCATCCCGGGATCTACCGCGAACGTGACTCACGTGTGTACCGCGACGGCGACCTGTTCCGCATTCTCGTGCTGCACAACTACGGCGGCGTCTACGCCGACATGGACACGGTGTTGCTCCGCAGCCTCGGCGTCTTTCTGGATCAGGAGTTCGTTTATCAGTGGGACCGCTTCGACGACCTCTACGCCCCCGCGTTGATGCGGCTGCGCAAGGGGAGCACATTCGCCCGTGAGCTCGTTCAGGGGATCATCGAAATTCCTCCGGGCAAGTACAACTGGGGCCGCGAGAACGTGCGGCGCGCCATTCAGCTCGGCCGGTCCATCACCGTGTTTCCGTCGCCCTTCTTCAACACAGAATGGCAGGCCGACCCCGGCTTCAAGCCGTTCAGACGCACGCCGCAGAGCGCGAATCTCTACGAGGGCGCGTTCGCCTGGCACTGGCACAATCAGTGGGACGCGGCCATTGAGGAGGGCAGCAAGTTTCAGCTGCTCGAAGCCCATTTCGACCGGAGGCTCGCCGAGATGGGTCTGGTGTCGTGCGTCTGACGGTTAGTACACTCGCTCGTGCTGAGTTTGTCGAAGGACGAGCGGTTTGGCTCGTGGTTCGACAGGCTCACCACGAGCGGATTTCCAGGTATCTCGCTCGCAACCGAGCAGGTACCCGATGAACGCCACCGCCACACAGCTGCGCCGCATCGCGGCGGTCGTCTGGTCGGAACGCCGGTTGTATCTGACCGGCTCGATCTTCGTCGCGGTCAGCATCGGCACCGCGCTCGCGTACCCGCAGGTCATCCGTCTCATCATCGACGATGCGATTGCCGGGGGGCAGACTCGCCGGCTGAACCAGCTCGCCTCGATCATGATCGGCGTCCTCCTGCTCGAAGCGGTCTCGACCTGCGTTCGGGACTACTGTTTCAATCTCGGAGCCGAGCGCGTCGCCGCGGCCCTGCGGCGGCTCGTGTTCGGAGCGCTGCTCCGGCAGGACGTGCAGTTCTTCGACCGCCGCGACACGGGCGAGATCACCACGCGGCTCTGGGCCGACGTGCCGGCGCTGCAGCACGTGCTCGGCGAGGAATTCGCCGACGCCCTGCGGTTTTCGGTCTTCGCGGTGTGCGGGACTGTCCTGCTGTTCTACACCTCACCGCTGCTGACGCTGCTGACGCTGCTCGCCGTCCCCCCGATCGTGATCGCGACGTCGGTGCTCGGCCGCCGCGTCCGGAGTCTGTCCAGCGACGTCCAGCAGGCGCACGCCGGCGCCGGGGCCGCCGCGGCGGAAGTGATCGGCGGCATTCGCACGGTGCGCGCCTTTTCACAGGAGAGGGTCGAGGCAGCCCGGTATGAACGCCAGACGGCGCGCGCGCTCGAGCTCGCCCGCCGCAAGATCGTCGCGGCGTCGGCGCTCGGCGGCGTGTCGCTGGTCGCGGGCGAGTGCGCCGCCCTTCTCGCCATCTGGGTCGGCGGCCACCTGATCGTCGCCGGCAGGCTGACGACGGGGTCGCTGATTTCGTTCGTGCTCTACGCGCTCCTCGTCGCCCGCGGGTTCCGGAACGCCTCGCGGTTCACGGCGGAGTCGATGCGCGCGGCCGGCGCGACAGAATGGATTTTCGATCTCTTGTCCCGTCAGCCGTTGATTCCAATTGAAGGCGGGCCCGCACCCGGCGACTTCGACGGCTCGGTCACGATCGAAGCGGTGCGCTTCTCGTATCCCACGAGGCCGGAAGTGGAGGCGCTGCGGGGCATCGATCTGCGCATCGCGCCGGGCGAGGTCGTCGCGCTGGTCGGCAGATCCGGGTCCGGCAAGTCGACGCTGCTGAATCTGATTCTCCGGTTCTACGATCCCGGCGAAGGGCGGGTCCTCATCGGCGGTCACGACATCCGGCACCTGGATCCCGCCTGGTTTCGCGCGCACGTGGCCACCGTTCAGCAGGATCCGGTGCTGTTCTCGCGCACCATCGCCGAGAACATCGCCTACGGAGTCGCGGGCGCGGGTGCGACGGCCGATGCCGCGCGGATCGAGGCCGCGGCCGCGCTGGCCTGCGCCGACGAGTTCATCCACCGCCTGCCCGGCGGCTACGATGCTCCGATCGGCGATCGCGGCGTGCAGCTGTCGGGCGGACAACGTCAGCGCCTGGCGATCGCGCGCGCGGTGCTTCGGCGTCCGGCGATCCTCATCCTGGACGAAGCCACCAGCGCGCTCGACTCCGAGCTGGAGTCGGTCGTGCAGGACGCGCTCCGCGCCATCGACTATCGTCCGACCACCATCATCATCGCCCACCGCCTGTCGACCGTCGCCAACGTCAATCGTGTCGTCGTCCTCGACCGGGGCGCCATCGTCGAGAGCGGTACCCACGACGAGCTGCTGCAGACGTCGCCGTTCTACCGGCAGCTCGTGAATACGCAGCTCGTCGCACAATGAGCCGCGCCGTCGAGTGGTACCGATCGAACGCGCCCACGAGGAGCGCGAGCCTTTCAGGCGAGCGGGCTCCGTCCCCGCGTCCTTCGATCAGCCGGGCGATCCGGAATTGGCTGCGCGATCGCCTGCCGGAGCCGGACGTCCGCGACAGGACGCTCGTGCTGTATGCGCGGCGGGGACTCCCGAAGCTGTCGTCGTGGGCGGGGATGTTTTCCGAGTTTCACTCCGTGCTGGGCGCGCTGGCGTACGCCGAGATGCGCGGCGCGGCGGGCGTCTGCGTCGATTTTCGGAGCGCGCCGTACGTCGATCCCGAGCGTGGACCGAACTGGTGGACGTACTTTTTCACGCGGGCAGATATGGCAGTCCGGTCGTCGCCGTCCCTAGCAGCCGAGCTCCACCTGAACCGCGTGGTCGCGAAGTACGGCAGGCACGGAGGATTCTGCGACCTGGTCAACGGCGTCACGCCGTATCTGTATCCGATGACCTGGGGCGTGAGCCGTTCGGAGCTGCATCGCCTGGTGACGACGCACATTGAAGTGAGGCCGGAGATCCGGGACGAGGTCGATCGGATCGTCGCGGCGTCCTTCGAGCCGGGCGCCTACATCGTGGGTGTGCATTATCGCGGCACCGACTCGACGCACGGCCTGGCGGGTTCGTTGGTCGATTATCGAACCCATCGGATTCCTTACAGCGTCTACGCCGACGAGATGCGGCGGGTGCTCGCGGTGGCCGCGCCGCGCCGCTACCAGGTGCTGGTGGCGACCGATGAAATCGAGTTCCTCGACTTCATGCGCCGCGAGCTCGGCGATCGCGCGCTGTACCTGCAAGATGCCCCGCGCGTGCGCGCCGGCGGCGCCGCGATTCACTTCGACGACACGCTCCAGGTGTCGAACTACCAGAAGGGGAAGTCCGGCCTTGTGGATTGTCTGCTGCTCGCTGCCACGAGCTACCTCGTGAAAGGGCGATCAAATCTCTCGGACGCGTCGCTGGCCTTCAACCCGCGGCTGCCGTATTCGTTTTGCGTCCGCTAATTGTGAAGAAATACGACGTTGAACGCAGAACTCGCAGAACTCGCAGAAAGACCCTAAGCATTTTCTCCGCGGGTTCCGCGGTCTCTGCGTTGTACGTGATTTCTTCACAGGCTCTGAACCCTTCGCGCTACGACGTCCTGCAAACGGTCTTGACGCCCGCGCAGGATCCCGCGGCCGCCGAGCAGCGCCAGCGCGACGGCGCCGGCCGCCGTGCTGACGCCGTACGAAATCACGCGCCCGACGATCGTGATGGCGACGGCGGCCTCGACGGTCGCGCCGAACAGCATCAGCCCCGCGACCATGCTGCCGTCGATGGCGCCGACGCTCCCGACGGTCGGCACGAAGCCGCCGACGATGCCCATGATCGTGATCGTCGCCGATTGTTGAATCGTCAGCGGCACGCCGAACGCCGCGGCCACGACGATTTGCCGCGCGATGGTTTCCACCTGAGCGAGCGTCGCGCAGCACACGGCCCGCGCCGCCGGCGCGGGGCCGATGCGCAGGTGCCCGGTCCGCGTCCAGATCGAAGCGACGTGCGCACGCAGACGATGGCGCGCGAGCCAGGCGATCGCCATCCCCACGACGACCGCCGCTCCCGTCACGATCAGCGCGGTGTGCGATCGCCTGACCAGGCTTGCGATCGCCGGCGTCGAGAGCGCGACGACGACGGCGAGCGGCGGCACCTCCGACAGCCGGACGTAAGCAAACGAGGCCGTCGCCCGCGCGAGCGGGACGCCTTCAGCCCGCAGCAGCGCAATCCGGCTCGCGTCTCCGCCGAGACCGGTCGTCGGCGTCGCATTGCGTACGAAGATGCCGGCGAGGTTGATGAGCGTGGTGCGGGAGAGCCGCAGGGGGCTGCCGAGCGCCGCCACGACGCCGCGCCAGCGCTCGCCGGTGATGACGAGCCCGATACCGTTCAGCGCCAGCGCCAGCACGACGAGCGGGAGGCGCGCGTGCGCGAGCGCGCCGCCGACGCCGCGCAACGTGTCCATCACAGCGAGTCGATCATACACGCGTTGATACAATGCTGGCCTTGCGCGCGCATCCGATTGCGAAGGTCGGGCAGTTCCTGATTCTGTTCCGCGTGGCGGGACTCGCCGTCCGGTACCTCGTGCAGCCGACCGGATCGGCAGGCGCGCGCCTGGAGCTGTTTCTCCCCGCCGCCTCGGCGCATGTCGGCGCGCTGCTGATCATCGTCTCGTCGCTGCTGCTTCTCGCGAAGCGGGCGCCCGCGATCCGCCCTCCGATCGTGTTCGCGTCGTGCGTCCTGTGTGCCGTTCTGATGATCGCAGGCCAGGCCGATTTCACAGTCTCCGCGGTTACGGGGGCGCCGCTGACGCCGACGGTGTTCCGCACATTCCGGGGGATCCGCGTCATCAGGTCGAACGAGTTTCTCGAGCCGCTGAAAGCGCATCTCGCGCTGGTCGCAGGTGGGGTTGTATTCCTGGCTGGTGTGCTCGGGTGGATGGCGACCGTGATCTGCCGCGATCGCGGCGCGGATCGCGCCCGCGATCCCTCGTGGACGCGCCTGATCGCATGCCTCGCCGCGGGTATCGCGCTGCTGTGGCTGCCCACGCTCGTGACCTGGCCCGTGCCGCCGCCGCCGATTGAGGCCGCGTTCGCAGGAGAGTACCTCGGCCTCGACCAGACGCGGCTTCGCGGATCAGAGCAGGAAGCCATCCGTGACCTCCGCGAGCTCCTGGGGCTGCCTCCGCGGATGGCGTGGCTGAGCGACGACTACCCGCTGGTGTACGGTCCCGCGGAATCGGTCCGGCTCGACACCACGGGAACGGCGGTGATGGCGTCGCGTCGCAAACACGCAGTCCGTCTCACGCCGGACACCCGCGACGCCTTGCGCCGCGACCGGCCGGACATCGTCGTCGTCATGATCGAGAGTCTGAGGGCCGAGGATCTCGCGCTGGTCACGGGCGCGCGCGAGTCCGGGAGCCCCAACCTGGACGCGCTGGCCGCGCGCGGCGTGGTGTTTCCGGCGTTCACGTCCAACGGCTTCCCGAGCGCGCCGTCCGTGCTGTCGTTTCACTGCTCCGCCTGGCCGCACCGGCGGAAGGAAATCATCACGGATTTCGCGGACCGCCGTTTCGACTGCATCCCGTCGCGCCTGCGCGATGCCGGCTACGAGACGATATACGTCGGCGCCGACCCAGGCTTCGACAACCAGGATCGGTGGCTGCCGCAGTGGTATTCGACCGTGATCGATCTGGTCGCCCAGGGCGTGGCGGCCACGGATCACAACATCGTGACGCGCATGATCGGCGAGATCCGCCGGCATGACGCGTCCTCGCCGTCGAACCCGCTCTTCGCGTTCGTCTCGACCTACAGCACCCACTTTCCATTCCGCCTGCCCGACGATGCGGGAGAGCCGGCGCTGCCTTTGTCCGCGAGCTTGTCCGATCGATATCGGCAGGCGCTGCGCTACACGGATCGCGAGGTCGGCACGCTGCTGTCGTTTCTCGCCGCGCGGCGCCGCCACGAACGTACGGTGACGATCGTCGTCGGCGACCATGGCTTCTACACAGATTTGCGACGGACGTCGGGGCTCCCGGAGAACGACAACATCTGGACGGCGGCGATTTTTGCCGGACCGCCGGATCTCGTGGGACCGCCGCGCCGGATCGAGGGACCGGCGAGCCACGCGGACATGTTGCCGACGATCCTGGCGCTCGTCGGAGATGCCCGTCCGTCGGCGGCGCTCGGCGCCGATCTCTTCGGCGCGCCGCGCGGCGGCGGACGAAGCGCCGTGGCGATCCGCCCAGGAGGTGTGCGGTTTGATCGCGATGGGTATTCGGTGCTGGTCGATGCACGAACGCCGAACGTCTTTGCGACGGGCGTGTCGTTTCCCGGGCTGCTGCGGGCCGGCGCCCGGCCGTTGATCGATCGCGCGCGCGTGATGCGGCTGGTCGGCCAGGTGACCACCTGGTCGTACCTCATCGAGAAGAACCGGGTCTGGAATCGATCATTCCTGCTGTCGAATGGAGCGCGAGATGTTCGAATGGAACGCGAGTAGGGCGACCCTTTCAGGGTCGCCGGTAGCGCCACCGGCACCGCTGAAGCGGTGCCCTACCACTTTAATGTAATGAGGAAGTAGGAATCTGGAATTGAGAATGCGTAGCGAATTCCGAATTCCGAATTCCGAATTCCGAATTCCTAATTCCAAAGGCCTGATGATCGCGAGCCCTTCGTACGGTCTCGCGAACCGCTTGCGGCTGATGGGGAGCGCCAAGATCATCGCCGACGTGCTCGCGAAGGAGTTTCGCTTCATCTGGGAACAGAACGGGGACATGCCCGACACCCGTTGGCACGACCTCTTCGAGCCCTCGCCGGAATTCGTGGAGCTCGAGCTGCGGGGTCTCCGCGGCTGGCTGACGAAGGTGCTCTGGCGTTCGCCTTTCGCCGGCCCCGATCGCCTGCATGCGCTCGGGGGGTTGCCGGGCGATCGGTGGGCGGCGCACGAGAAGCTCCTCGGCTTCATCACCGACGAGAACACGCCGTACGCCTGCGTCTATCCGGGCCAGACCAAGCCCTGTTCGACGCACGCGGAATGCTCCGTCGCGCTCGATCCGCTCTGGAAGCACGTTGGACTGCGGGGGCAGTTCAACTACAAGCTCGTCGACATGAGCGACGAAGAGTACGTGCGGCGCATGCGCGCGTTCTATCGCGAGCTCCGGCCCGTTGCGGCCGTCACCGGAATCGTCGATCGCCTCACGCGCGACTTCGCCCCGCAGGTGCCGATCGAGAACGACGGGGACGTGGCGATCGCCGGCCCCGGGGGGTCGGCGCCGGTGACCGTCGGCGTCCATTTCCGGCAGACGGACAACACACACTTCTACGAAGGCGCCATTCCGCCCGCGGCCTACCACGCGCACATGGACTGCGTGATCGAGCGATTCCCGAACGCGCGGTTTTTTGTCGCGGCCGATACGGTGCAGGCGCGCGACGTGACGCGCCGCCGGTACGGAGAACGGATTCTGACGCACGTCACCGAATCGCCAGACGTGGATCCCCGGCTTGGCGACCGCTACGCTCGCCTCGGGCAGCAGGCGGCGCTCGCCGATCTGATCGCGTTGTCGAGGACATCCATCATCATCGGCACGCGCTTCTCGTCGTTTTCGTACGTGCCGGCGGTGTGGGGCGGCGTGCCGGTCATCGAGACCGGTCGGCATCTCAGGGTCATCCCGTGGACGTGAGCGAGAGAAAGTCAGAAGTCAGAAGTCAGAAGTCAGAAGTCAGAAGTCAGAAGTCTGAAGTCTGAAGTCTCAAGTACCGACGAGCCGGAGCGCGAGCCTTTCAGGGTGCGGACGGATATCAGCTTCATCACCCGTCAGGGCTCCACAGGGTGTCCGCAGGCGGGACCGGGATCCCGACGAGCTTATTTCGCTGGAGACACCGACGCCCTGTACGATTGTCGCGCGCGCACTCGCTGCTGACCGTCGACTTCAACCCTGATACCGTGCAGCGCGTCGTCGTGGAGAGTCTCGGGCGCATACCCGAGCAGATACTGGTGCGAGAGCTCGTCGAGCAGCTCGTCGAAGGCGTTGTGCAGCTCCTCGATCTTCTCCGTGAAAAGTGCGCGGCCGCCGGTCGGCTGCGCGAGCCGTTGCATCACCTTTTTCAGACGGTCCATCGACGTGCCGCGGCCCTGGCCGATCATGTAGAGCGTGACGTCGCTCGCCTGCAGGCGGCGCTCGACCTCCTCGATGGGCGCGTGGCTGCCTTGATCCTCGCCGTCGGTGAACACGATGAGCGATTTGCGTCCGGTCTCGCGTCCGAGCATCTCGGTGCTGCGGATGATGACGTCGTACAACGCGGTCGATCCCCACGGCATGAGCCGATCCACCGCCCTGGCGCGTTCCGCCGGATCGGTCGTGCGTCGCGTGAGCGCGAAGATCGTGTCGTTGAATCCGAGCAGCGTGACCGACGCCTGGCTCGGCACGGCGGTCAGAAATTGCTTGACGGCCGTCTTCACATTCGGCATCGCGGTCGTCATGCTGCCGCTGATGTCGAGCGCAACGATCAGCTCGAGCGGAACGTGTTCCGACGCGAAATGCGAGATGGCCTGCGGGCGCCCGTCCTCGAAGACGTGGAAGACGTTCTTCGGCAAGCCCGTGACGAAATGTCCTTTCCTGTCGACGACTGTCGCAGTCACCTGGACGACGTCGACGTCCACCGATTCTGCGTACGCGACGCCCTTGGTTCGAGCGGTCTGAGCGATGCGGCCGCCGCTCGCCAGATTCGCGACGACGCGTACCTGATGCTCCGCGACGGTCGGACCGGCATTCCAGTCGCAGTCAAACGGCGCATGCGTCAGAACGCAGATCTGTTTGCCATCGACATAGAACACCACCATCGATGCCGACCCTGCGGGCTCCACCCGGGCGCTCAGCATGGTCGTGCCGCTCACATACGCGTCTTCCCTGGGCGAGACAATCTCCAGACGCGGCTCGGCCGGTGCCGGACGGCCCTGCGCCGCGTGAACGATCGCAACCGACAGCGCGGCGAGCAGCACCACGATTGAGATGGAGACACCGGCGCGTCTCATTTCGGCCCATCCGGCAGGGCAGTCGTGACGGGGACGAGCGGTCCGCCGACCGCCGTGAGGGCGGCGAGGTAGTCTTCAATCCGCTCCTTCGAGACCGCCTGCGCGGCTCGCACGAGCGCGAGCCAGTCGTTCCCATGGACCGGCTTCACCTCATCGATGTAGTCCTGGGTAGCCGCGGCGAGAACCCC
>Ga0066695_10000440_pt1 | contig 12999 bp, 12 predicted proteins | sample GraSoiAngelo_144_FD_66452 | JGI IMG/M metagenome (GOLD analysis project Ga0066695, IMG submission 66452) | Grasslands soil microbial communities from the Angelo Coastal Reserve, California, USA - 14_1009_02_40cm | ecosystem: Environmental > Terrestrial > Soil > Grasslands | place: USA...
ATCTTGTGAAAGCGTCTCGTCGACGACGCCGATCGCCCCGAACCAGGCCGCGTAGTGACCGGTGTGCGGAGAGCCGCTGACGAAGAACAGCGAATCCACAGGGGGTGGAATCGGCAGCCAGTCGTCGAATGCACCCGTCTCGAAGCCGCCGTTGACAATCATGTTCGCGTGGGCCGCCGTACTCGACAGCAGCATCGTCAACACGACTGCGCCGATCCCGACCGCCTTGCGGTATACCAACCAACGAGTCATCGATGCCTCCTACAGTTCCCGAATTGATGAACGAAGGTGACCGCTTCGCGTTCACCCGCCCTCGGCTCGCGTGCAAGCCACTATTGAAAGGCGTGTGCCAGGCGGCGGCCGATCGCGTCTTGATGCCAAACCCCTTGTCCGAAGCGGTTTCCGGGAAAACGATGGAAGGTCGCGGCGAGTCCGCGTTCGCGAGTCTGATCGTCGGTCGCGACTAAATTCAGCGCACACGGGAACTAATGGCTGCGGGTCTGGTTCCAATCCCGACCCGCGGGGCCCGGAAACTCCTTTGTTGACGCACCTATTGGCGTCCCCGCCGGCGCCTTTAGTCTCCGGTACAGGTCTTGCCCCCGCAGCAGGGCATGAACACCATCCAGAGCGCTGATCTCCTGCGCCGCCTTCTGTTCAGTGCGGTGCCAGCCAGATTGAAGAGGATTGGAGGGAGCTGGCCATGCAGGCGATGATCGTTCCACGGGGCATGAACCCCAGCTACTACACGTTCCTGCGGATCACGGCCGAGGCCAACGGGCAGGAACTCTTCGTCGATCGCCGTCTTCGCGAGCGCCGTGCTTCACTTCAGACCGGCGTCGAACGCCGTCTGATCGACAGACGCGGGCCATTGCCACGGACGTGGACCGAAGACGGGTTCCTGCTGACCGAAGGATGAACATGGACAGTCCGGCCGCCGGCGGGACGCGAGCTTCGTGGTGAGCGTTTCGCACCTGCGCCTATAATGCCCTCACTTCGACTGGAGGCCAGATGACTGTTCTCGGTCGCCGCGAGTTCCTGGCTGGCGCAGGAACGCTCGCCGTTTCGGCACGATCGGTGTTCGCCGCGGCCCAGGCGGCTCGGCCCGGGGCCGTCTTTCCACCCTCGGTGCGCGCCGACTTCCCGTCCGTCGCGCTCGAGACCTACATGAACTCCGCCGCGATGCACCCGCTCGGCACGTTCGCCGCGCGCGCCATCGAACAAGGTCTGGCCTATCGCCTCCACGGCGCCGGCGCGGGACGCGCCGACTTCGGCGCCGACAGGCAACAGGACCTGAAGAAGCGCTACGGGCAGCTGATAGGCGCCACGGCCGGTGAGATCGCCTACACGGCCAACACGTCCGACGGCGAGAACATCGTCGTCATGGGTCTGGACCTGCCGAAGCGCGGCGGGAACATCGTGATCGACGAGCTGCACTTCACGACGTCGCTCTACATGTACAAGGAACTGGAGAAGAAAGGCGTCGAGCTGCGGATCGTGAAGCACCGCAACTGGGCGATCGACGTGAACGACATGGACCGCGCGATCGACAGGAACACGCGCCTGGTGTCGCTGGCGCTGGTCTCGAACGTGAACGGTTTCATGCACGACGCGAAATCAGTGAGCGCCCTCGCGCACGCGCGCGGCGCCTATCTGTTCGCCGACATCATCCAGGCGGTTGGCGCCGTCCCCATCGACATGCGCCGGCTCGGCATCGACTTCGCCTCGGCGGGTACCTACAAGTGGCTGATGGGCGAACGCGGCATCGGCTTCCTGTACGTCCGCGAAGATCTGCAGGGCACGGTGCTGCCGACGACGAGATATGGGCACCGGCAGGTGGCGAACTTCAACCGCGCCGAGCTCACGTGGGAGCCGCTGCCCGGCGCCGCGAAATACGAGACCGGCGGCATCGGGGTGCTGCTCGCCGCCTGCGTGTCGGAAGGCATCGACTACGTGCAGAAGCTGGGCCTCGACCGGATCCGCGCGCACGCCCGTCAGCTGACCGATCGACTCCAGAAGGAACTGCCCCCGCTCGGATACAAGCCGCTGACCCCGCGCGGTACCGAGACACCGATCCTCGCGTTCGAGCTGAAAGACGCGGCGGCCACCGCCAGGGCGCTGCAGTCTGGAAACGTGGCAGGGACGATCATCGCCAACGAGAACCGCCTGCGGCTGTCGGTGTCGGTGTTCAACACGCACGAGGACGTCGACCGCGTCGTCAACGTGCTCGGTGGCAGGCGGAATTCAGAATTAGGAATTAGTAGGAATTAGGAATTCGGAATTCGTTCCCGCATTCCAAATTCCAAATTCCGAATTCCAAATTCATGTCATTTTCCCGGTGACCGCCAGAGACACTGCCTGCAGCAGCCCGGCCGCGGTGCACGGCTTCTCGAGGAAGGCCTCCTGATGCCACAGCGTCGCCTTCTCTTCGAACAATTGATCGCTGCAGCCGGTGAGATACAGCACCTTGAGATCGGGATCGTTCAGGCGCAACCGCCGCGCGAGCTCCGCGCCCGTCATCTTCGGCATCGCGACATCGGTCAGCAGCAGGTCGAATCGGCCCTGCCGCGCCGACGCGGCGATGGCGTCGGCGCCGTCGATGGCGATCGTCGTTCGATAGCCGGCTCCGCTGAGCACACGATCGACGTATCGCCGGACGCCTTCTTCGTCATCAACGATCAGAATGCTCATCGGCTGATCCGAAGCGGGTGTGGAACAGTCGGTCGCGCGGCGCGTCACCGCCTGGAGGAGACTCGCCGCGATCGTTTTCATAAGGCAACCTCCTGCTTGACCCCATCGAAGAAGCGACTGGCATCCATCACGGCGGCGGCTTCAACCGACAGCCGTCGCCATGCCGCTTCCGCGGGCTCGAGCCGCGATTCGGCGCCCAGACGCTCGAGCGTCCGCGCGGCTTCGAGCAGCGCGCGGGCGGCGGGCAGGGCCGCGGCGGTCCCGACCAGCGCGCGCGCCGCCGCTCTCAGCCCATCGGCATCGCGCTCGTCGATGGCGGCTTTGATCGCGGCCAGCCGCGCGGGGCCCTCCTCGGCAAAGGTGCGGGTGACATGGGCGGGGACACCCGGCGTTTCGGGAGTCGCTGCCGCGTCCTGCTCGACGGCCGCGAACAGCATCGTCCGATCGACCGGCTTGGACAGATAACCGTCCATGCCGGCGGCGGCGCAGCGCTCGCGATCGCCGGTCATCGCGTGCGCGGTCATCGCCACGATGCGCTGGTGCGCGCCGGTCCCCTGCTCGCGCAGGCGGATCGCGGCCGTCGCGTCGAGGCCGCTCATCTCAGGCATCTGCACGTCCATGAGCACCAGGTCGAACGTGTCGCGCGCGAGCGCGGCGAGCGCCTCGCGCCCGTTCTTCGCCACGGTGACCGTGTGGCCCCGCCTCGTGAGCAGCTTGACCGCCACCAGCTGGTTGACGACGTTGTCTTCCGCCAGCAGCACCTTGACGCGCCGAACCGGCGCGGTGGGCGCCGCAGTCAGCGGCGGCGCCATCAACGTCGCACCGCGTGCCGGGGCCGGCGGCGGCAGCACGCGGCCGATGGCGTCGAGCAGGTCGGTGGCGTTGACCGGCTTGGTCAGGAACGCCGGGATCTGCAGGGCGCGGCATCGCGCCGCGTCGCCGTACTGCCCGCACGAGGTCAGCATCATGATCGTCGCGCCGGCCAGCTCGGGCCGCATCGCCATTTGTTCGGCGACCCAGAACCCGTCCTGATCGGGCATGTTGGCATCGAGCAGCACGAGGCGAAACCCATGGCCGCCGGCAGCGGCGTGCGCGAGCGCCTCGAGCGCCGCCGGCCCGGTGGCGGCGGCCGCCGGGACCATGCCCCACCGCGCGACCTGCTCCTCCAGGATCCGCCGGTTGACAGGGTTGTCGTCGACGATGAGGACGCGAAGCCCGTCCAGTGACAGGTCATGAGGCGCCACTGCGGGCGCCTCGGATGTGTCGAAGGACGCCGTGAAGTGGAACGTGCTCCCGACACCTGGCTCGCTTTCGATCCAGATCTGCCCCGCCATCATCCTGACGAGCGTCGCCGAGATGGTGAGGCCGAGCCCCGTCCCGCCGAACCGCCTCGTGGTCGAGCTGTCCGCCTGGCTGAACGCGTCGAAGATCGTGGCATGCTTTTCACGCGGCACGCCGATGCCCGTGTCGCTGACGCGGAAGTGCAGCCTGGCGCACCCTTCGGCGCGCGCATCTTCGCGGATCTCGACGAGCACGTGGCCGCGTTCGGTGAACTTGATGCCGTTGCCGATCAGGTTCCCGAGCACCTGGCGCACGCGCACCGGATCCCCGACGATCGCGGCCGGAATGGCTGAATCGAGATCGCAGAGAAGCTCGATCCCTTTCTCGTCGGCTTTCAGCGACATCGTCTTGAGCAGATCCTTCACCATGGCGGCGAGCGAGAACGGGATCGCTTCGAGCTCGAGCCGGCGCGACTCGATCTTCGAGAAATCGAGGATGTCGTTGAGGATCGAGAGCAGCGATTCGCCCGACGACCGGACGGTCGTCAGACAGTCGCGTTGGTCGGCCGTCAATGCGGTGTCCAGCACGAGCCCGGTCATCCCGAGAATGCCGTTCATCGGCGTCCGAATCTCGTGGCTCATGTTCGCGAGGAACTCGCTCTTGGCCCGGCTGGCCTCCACGGCGGAATCGCGGGCGCTCACCAGATCGGCGTTGGAGGCGCGCAGCTCGCTCGTCCGCGCCTCGACCGTCCGCTCGAGCTCTTCCTGGTGCTGCAGCAGTTTGCGGTCCCGTTCCTGAATCTCGTCGAGCATCTCATTGAATCCGCCGATCAGCTCGCCGATCTCGTCGTTGCCGCCGCTCGGGTCGGCCCGAATGTCGTACCGCCGCTCGTGTGTGACGGCGCGAGCGATGTCGGCGAGCCGCACCAGCGGCGCGGAGATGACGCGCTGGAGTCGTGACGCCACCACCCATGCGACCCCGGAGGCCCCGAGGAGCAGCACGGCAAGAATCCGGACGACTCCGTTGACCCGCGCGCGAAGCTCGTCGAGATCGGAGGCGATGAAGACCGTCCCGATGACGTCGCCATCGAGCTGGATGGCCCTCGTCACCTGCAAGGTGTTGCCCGTGAACGCATGCCATGGCGCGTGCGTGCGCACGGTCGTGGTGTCGACCAGCCGCGGCGGCGACACACCCGGACGCGCGAAATGCGCGAGCTCCTGGCCGTCGGCCCGCAGGATCGCCGCTGAGACGATGTGCGTGTTCAACGACACGCCGCGGAGCGTCTCGGCCGCAGCCTTCGTGTCTCCGAAAGTCAATGCCGCCGTGCCGCTGTTGGCGACCATGTTGGCGAGCAGCGACGTGTCGCCGAGAATGTCCGCCCTCGAGATGGATCGGTCGTAGGCGAAGAGCACCGCCCCGGCGATGACCAAGGAGCTCGCGCTCGTCACGATGCCGATCGCCGTGAGCTTACCGGCTAGAGACAGACGGTCAAGCCGTCGCTTAATGGGGGACATTGTTCTGGTCCTTGACGATCTTCGCCAGGCTGAGAAGCTTTGAGCTGATGTTCAGGCGCAGGCGCTGCGCCGACGCGATGTTGATCGCAAAGCGCATCCGATCGTTCTCGACGATCAGCTGGGCCACGCCGCCCGATTCCGCGAAACCATCGGCGTCACTCACCGTGAACATCGACGCGCCCCTGGCGCCCAGCAGCACGGCGGCCGATCGCTTCATCTCGGACGCGCTGACGTAGAGGAGATGGCACGCCGACGGGGATTCTCCGACCTTCAGAACGGTGACCGTCAGCTCGTGACCTTCCATCGCGCGGCCCTTGATGGTCTGACCGAGCGCGTCCGCAACCGCGGCGTCGCCGACGACGCACATCTCGAGCCGCTGGCCGGCTGCCAGCACGTCCGCCGGCCACTCTGAAAATTTCGCGAAGTTATAGAGGAACGCCGCCTTCAGCGTTGCCGCCGTCGCGATCTGCGCGGAGGCGAACGACGTGAACGCACACACCGCGATCGCGGCGATCCCGGCCAGACGCCGGATTCGTCCCCTGGAAGCGCGGCAGGAATCGCTCACCTCAGAACCGCCAGACCAGCTGAATGTCCGCGCTGCGCGGGACCTGGGTCGAGGCGACCGCCAGCGCGACGAACTCGGCGTGCGCCGGGTCGAACAGGTTCCGTGCGGCCGCGACCGCCGAGAGATGCCCGGTCAGCTTGACCTCGACGCGCGCGTCGGCCCGCGTGTAGGCGGGCACTCCGAGAGAGCGCTGCGCCCCGGTACGGAACAGCCCGGCGTCGACTTCGGTGCGTGGGCCCAGCGAGACGCTGGAACGCAGCTGCCACTGATGCGCCGGTGCGTTCCCGTCGAACGTGGCGGCGGCCTGGTCGCGGCTCGTCGCGTCGCGGTGCGGAGTGAAGCGGAAGCCGGAATACGACGCGTCCACGCGCCAGTTCGGCGCCGGCGCCACGTGCGTGGCAATCTCCACGCCGGCCGTGTCCGCCTGCAGGTGGTTCTCGAAGCGTGTGGCGATCAACACGTGTGGTGGCCCCGGTGTCGCCTCGATGACCGGCGCCTGGGGCTCGTTCGTCGTCAGTCCCGTGTAATGGCCGCGGAACGTCGCGACGTCGACCGACACTCTGGAGCCGAGATCGATCCGATACCCCGCTTCAGCGTCCAGCAACTCTTCGGTCTGGTAGTCGGGATTACCCAGGACACCGATCAGAATGGGCAGAGGCCGGGCGGCAATCGCCGCGACGTTCGCCCGAGCGGACAGATCCAGTCTCGACGGCGTCCGCAGCGCGCGTGACGCCGCCGCCCAGACGTGATGACGCGGTGACGGATCCCACATCATCCGTGCGGTCGGCTGCAATCCCCAACCGGCAATCGCATCGTGTTCGAGTTTTGCCCCGAGGGTCAGCCGCACGCGAGTGCCGAGGGCGATCTCGTCCTGGGTAAACACGTGCGTCACGGCCGTTTCGCTGGTCGCCGGAGTCAGGGAGAACGAGAATGTCTGGCTCGTGGTGTTGTCGACTTCGCGGTAACCGCCGCCGGTGACGATGTCGTGCCTCGCGCCGATCTTCGTGTGGTATTGCAGATCGACGTCGTAGATGTTCTCGTCTTCCGTCAACTTGTCGAGCCGGTGCGAAAACATGGCGAATGACTGCACCTGCAGCGCGGACCCGTTCTCGCGGCGGTGGATCCAGCGGCCCAGCACACTGCCGTTCCGGAACGACGATGTGCCGTCGGTTCGCCGAACCGCCGACGTGGGTCCTTCGAGCGTCTTCCAGAGTCCCCGGCCGTCGCCGGTTCTGACACTCCCGTCGACCGTCACGTCGTCGCCGCCGCGCGACCAGTCGGCGCGCAGGCCGTTGGTCAGCACGTTCCAGGCGTCGTCGGCCGGCGCCAGGTTCGCCAGGGTCGTGTCACGGCGGCCGGTCCACTGCGAATAGACGCGATATGCCGCATTCCCGAACGACCCGCCGTACCGCGCGGTGACGCCTGTGCCATCAAACGTGCCGCCTCCCACACGAACGAGCGCGCCCGGCGTGTCCTTCGCCGATTTGGTGACGACGTTGATGACTCCGTTGACGGCGTTGGCACCCCACACGGCGCCGCCGGGCCCGCGCACGACCTCGATGCGATCGATATCGTCGAGCACCACGTCTTCCAGATCCCAGAACACGCCCGACGAATTGCGCTTGTAAACCGACCGGCCGTCGATGAGGACCAGCAGCTTGTTCGAGAACTGATCATTCAGGCCGCGGATCGACACCGCCCAGGTGCTCGAGTTGATCTGCGCAACCTGCACGCCGGGCACCAGCCGGAACAGCTCCGGCAGCGTGCGCATCCCCGATCGGCGGATCTCGTCCTGCGTGATCACGGACACGGCCGAAGGCGTGTCGTCGGCGCGCTGCTCCTTGCGGGAGGCTGATGTGATCTGGATCTTCAAGAGATCCTCGAGCGTCGCCCGGCCGAGGTCCGTCGAAAGGGGTCCGGCCTGGGCGGTCGCCTCTGTGGCAATGCCGGATAACGCCAGCATGAGGACGAGTGATCGAGCGATTCGGTGTGGGTTCAACATGCGAGAACTTCAGACGATTCCGGTTGGGGCCCGCGGGCCGCATCCCAGCGCGCGAGGACGAGGTCGAGATTCGCGACCGGCGTCTGTGCGCCGGCCAGCAGCCGCGCGAGCTCGCCGAGGGTCGCCCGCGAGCACGGGCACTGCGGGTGCAGGAACAGCAGCAGAACCCGCGTGCGGGTGTCCCGCTCGACACTCGCCGCTGCCGGCCACGTCGCGTCCGCCGTCGCCGGCGGTCCCGGCGCGTCGGCGTGCGCCCAGAGGATCGCCAGCCCGGCGCCGATTGTCAGCGCCCACGCGGCAAGGCCTGCGCCGATCAGGAGCCGCACACCGCGAGGTGTCGCCGTCACTGGATCGCCTCCTCCAGCTCCCGGCGCGCGGCGGCGAACTCGCGATCGAGGCAAGCCGCCTGCGCCGCCGCATGCTCGATCGAGCCGGCGCGGCCGGCCTGCTCGATCGCTGCGCACAACGGCGCCATTCTCACGGCGCCCATTTCGAGCGAGCTGCCTCGCAGACGGTGGGCGATCTGCCACACCGATTCGCTGTCGGCGGCGGCGATGGCGGCGCCAAGCGCCGACAGGTGGATCGGGACGTCGACGAGGAACAGGCGGGCCACCTCCGCGTACACGTCCGGCTCGCCGGGATCCCCGAGTGCCCGGATCGAGGCCATCACGGACATGTCAAGCACTGGAACGTCAGATGCGGCAAGCACAGCCATGGACGTACCTCGAGCAACAAGGCGGCCACATCGACGCTCCCGTTCACCGGGCGTTTCGTCGCGCGGATCGTGCGGACGCACAGTGATCCGTGCGGACCGCACAGGGGCGCACACACAGGGGCCAATATTGACGCGCCCGCGTCCGCCACCTGCGTGGCAGCGCTCTTGCTCAGGTCAGGCTATATGAGAGCCCTGATCGCAGACGACGACCGCATCGCGACCACGAAACTGTCGCGAACGTTGGCCAAATGGAATTTCGACGTGAGCCTGGCGCACGACGGCGAATCCGCGTGGAGCTCGATACAGACTCAGGCGCCGCAGCTCGCGATCGTCGACTGGATGATGCCGGCGCTTGACGGGCTCGGTCTCTGCCGGCGGATCCGGCAGGATGCGACGACGGCGCATATGTACCTCATCCTCCTCACGTCACGCGACAGCCGCGCGGACGTCGTCTCGGGTCTCGACGCCGGAGCGGACGATTATCTGGTCAAGCCATTCGATCCCGAAGAGCTGCGGGCGCGGCTCCATGTGGGGGTGCGCGTGCTGACACTGCAGGAACGGCTCGCCGACCGCGTCGCCGAGCTCGAAGCCGCCGTGTTGACGGTGAAGCGGTTGCACGGACTGATCCCGATTTGCAGCTACTGCAAACGGATCAGATCTGACAGCGATGACTGGGAGCAGCTCGAAAGCTACATCTCCGAGCACACCGACGCGCAGTTCAGCCACGGCATCTGCCCGCCCTGCCTGGCAACCGCCTGCGCGGATCTGAAGACGCCGTAGCGACAACGTTCAAGTCTCAACGCTCAAGTCTCAACGCTCAGCGCGGAATTCAGCTGAGAGTTGAAAGTTGAGAGTGAAAGTTGAGAGTTGAAAGTTGAGACTTGAAACGTGTCAGGCCCGCGTCGACGCCGTCGGTGACGCCGTGTGCAGGCCGTACCGTTCCAGACGGCGGTAAAACGCACGCCTGCTGATGCCCATCGTCCGCGCCGCCGCCTGCTTGTTCCCGGCAACCGATCGCAGCACCTCGACCAGGCGATCGCGCTCGACGTTCTCAGAGCTCTCCGGCGCCAGACCGCGATCGAGTGCGCTTGCCTCCCCCGGTCGACGCGCGACGCTGTCACGGCTCACATCTCGATCCGTGAGGTACGGCCCGTCCGCCAGCATGCAGGCGCGCTCGATGGTGTTGCGCAGCTCGCGCACGTTGCCGTCCCAGGCCCGGCTCGCGAGGATTCGTTCCGCGGCCGGCGACACGCCGAGCACCGCCTTCTTCAAGCGTCGCGCGCAATCGGCGACGAACGCCGACGTGAGGTAGGGGATGTCTTCGGGGCGGTTCCGAAGCGGCGGCAGCACCACCTCGACGGCGTTCAACCGGAACAGCAAATCCGATCGAAACCGGCCGGCGGCCACCTCCTGCATGAGATCGCGGTTGGTCGCCGCAAACACGCAGGCGTCCACTCGACGCGAGTCGACGGCGCCGACGCGCTGAACCGCTCCGTCCTCGAGCACCCGCAGCAATTTCGCCTGGAGCGACAGCGGCAGCTCCCCGATCTCGTCGAGAAACAGCGTCCCCTCGTGGGCCGCCTCGAACAGACCCTGCTTGTGCTCGGTCGCGCCGGTGAACGCCCCGCGCACGTGACCGAACAGCTCGCTTTCGAACAGCGTCTCGACGACCGCCGAGCAGTTGACAATGACGAAGCGGCGGGACCGCCGCGGCCCCTGCCGGTGCAAGGCGTGGGCCACGAGCTCTTTTCCCGTCCCGGTCTCGCCCGTGATCAGCACGCTGCGGACGTGGGGCGCCAGGCGACGGATCAATGAGAAGACCTCCTGCATCGCCGCGCTGCGCCCGAGCATGCCGTGAAATTCCAGCTCGTGCGCCACGCGGCTCTCGGCCTTGAGCAGCCGCTGGCGGCGGGCGGCCTGGTCGCGCACGTCCTTCAGCAGCGCCGTCACCCGTTCGAAGTCGAGAGGCTTGGTCAGGTAATCGCGCGCGCCGAGCTTGACGGCCTCGACCGCGCTCTCGATCGTCGCGCGGCCGCTCATCAACACCACATCGCACGCAGGAAGCGTGTCGCGGATCTGACGAAGCAGGTCGATACCGTTGGTCTCCGGCATCAGCAGATCGACGAAGGCGATGTCGGCCGGACGTTCGGACATCCTCGCAATCGCCTCGGCGGCGGATTCGCACGCGACGACGTCGAATCCGGCCGGCTCCGCCAGACGCTTCACAATCGCGCACACCACCGGCTCGTCGTCGACGACGAACAGGACGGGGCGCGGCGTCATGCGGGTCTGCTCACGGGACCCGGCAGGTAACGATCGTCGAGGACGCTGCGCACGGTCGAGACCAACTGATTGGCGGTGAACGGCTTCTGGATGTAGGGCCGGCTGCGATCGAGCCCGAACTGCCGCGCCATGGCTTCGGTGGCATAGCCGGAGATGTAGACCACCTTCAGCCCGGGGTCGTCGACCGCCACCCGCAGAAACAGATCCGGGCCGCTCAAGCCGGGCATCAGCACGTCGGTGACGAGCAGATCAATCGAGCCGCGATTCCCGGCGAAGATCGACAGCGCGTCCTGTCCGCTCGCCGCATCGAGCACGCGATAGCCGGCATCCTCGAGAATGCGGCGCGCGAGACGGCGGACACCTGCCTCATCCTCGACGAGCAGCACGGTCTCCGACCCGTTGAATGGCGAGTCGGACTCGACTGCCGGGGCGTCGAGCTCGACGTGACTCCCGGCTCGCGGCAAATAGACCCTGAACGCCGAGCCCTGTCCCGGTTCGCTCTCCGCCCAGATGTACCCGTCGCTCTGTTTGACGATGCCGTAGACGGTCGCCAGGCCCAGCCCCGTTCCTTTTCCCCTCTCCTTGGTCGTGAAGAACGGCTCGAACAGGTGCCGTTTCGTGTGCGCGTCCATGCCGACGCCGGTGTCGACGACGGCGAGCATGACGTACCAGCCGGGGACCACTGTCTGATCCGGCAATCCCGACGTCGCGTCAAGGTGCACGTTGGCGGTTTCAAGCGTCAGGCGGCCGCCCTGGTCCATGGCGTCGCGCGCGTTGACGGCGAGGTTGATGACAACCTGCTCGAGCTGGCCGGCATCCGCCAGCACCCGGGCGAGATGCGGTGCAGACACGACGTCGAGCGTGATGTGCTCGCCGATGAGCCGGCGCAGCATCTCGCAGACGCCCGTGACCAGCTGGTTCAGATCGACGAGCGTGGACCGCAACACCTGCTTGCGACTGAAGGCGAGCAGCTGTCTGGTCAGGCTCGTGGCGCGCTGGGCCGCCTTGATGACCTCGTCCACATCGCACCGGCGCTGGTCGTCCGGCGCGAGTCCGTCGGCCGCGAACTTGGCGTATCCAAGGATGGCGGTCAGGAGATTATTGAAATCGTGGGCGACGCCGCCGGCGAGCTGGCCGATGGCCTCCATTTTCTGCGCCTGCCGGAGCTGCGCCTCGAGCAGCTTCCTTTCGGTCACGTCCGTGCTGACGCCGACGATCCGGGCGGTGGAGGGATCCGCCGCGTCGCCGCTCACGCGGCCGCGGCACTCAATCCAGCGCGTCTCCCCTCGAGACCCCACGGTGCGGAACACGATGGCGAGATCCTGCCGCTCGGTGATCGCGTGCTCGATCGCCCGCCGGACCGCTTCGCGATCGTCGACATGCGTCGCCGCGAAGAAGGTGTCTTCAGTACCGTTGACGCGTCCCGGAGCATCACGGTCGGACGCCGTCGTCCCGGACCAGGTGACCCGGTGTGTGGACAGATCGAGCTCCCAGACGCCCATGCTGGCCGCCTCGAGCGCCAGACGCCTTCGCTCGTCGCTCGCGCATAACTCGCCGGCGCTGCGGCTGCGGTCGGTGGCGTCCCGGGCGATGGTGGGCAACCGGATCTGGCCGTCCTCGGTCGCATGCGCGGGAACGCGCATGCGCTTCGGCCTGCGTGCGCTCGCCCTGGCGGCGGCCTTTTTCATGGTCGGGACATCTGGTTGGCCTGTTCCACCGGCGGGAACTGGTTGGCGCTGACAAGTCGGTTGAACGTATCGACCAGCCGGGCGAGCCGCCAGCCGCGCGCCACCTCCTGCCCAAGCTGCCGGGCGGCCTCCTCGAACGACACGGCCTCCTTGTACGGGCGTTCCGTCGTGGCGGCGTCGAAGGTGTCGGCGATGCCGATGATCTGGGCGAGCAGCGGAATTGCGTCGCCGGCCAGCGCGTCGGGATACCCGCTGCCGTCACA
>Ga0066695_10000446_pt1 | contig 12966 bp, 10 predicted proteins | sample GraSoiAngelo_144_FD_66452 | JGI IMG/M metagenome (GOLD analysis project Ga0066695, IMG submission 66452) | Grasslands soil microbial communities from the Angelo Coastal Reserve, California, USA - 14_1009_02_40cm | ecosystem: Environmental > Terrestrial > Soil > Grasslands | place: USA...
CAGCGTCTCATCGAGCCCCTGGAGTCGCGCTCGGACGATCAGTGTGACGACCGCCGTCGCGAACAATGAGTGACCTACCCATAAGCGGACCATCCCATAGCTGATGCCGGGGATGGGCGTGTGTGGTCCGAATGGTCCGCCGAGACGGACGTACCAGAGGAGGAGCGCGATGGCCTCGACGATCTCGGGTGTCACGAGGATCAGGAACACGAGTGCCAAGAACAAGATCGTCCACTTGCCCTTGCGCCTGGCCAAAGCGATCCCGGCGAACGACCCGAGGATGGTCGCGATGAGGGCGGTCCCCACGGCCGCAACGATCGAGGTCTTCACCGCGTCCCGGATGGTGGGATCGGTCAAGCCCGTCCGATAACCGTTCAGTCCGACGCCGTTCCACGTGATCATCGCCCGGCCGTTGTTGAACGAGTACACGACGATCACGAGGATCGGAAGGAAAAGGAACACGTACACGAGGATCGCCCATGAACGGAGCCCGACGTCGGCAAGGTCCCGGCGACGCCCTTTCCTGCCGGCTTCGACGGCGCTCACACGGCCTCCTCCGCGACCGGCGGGAGCGTGATCCTGCGGCTCGCTCGGACGATCGTGCGGATCGCGAGTGCGAACAGACCGAACACGGCGACCGTCCCCATGATCATGGCGATCAGGATCACCGCCTGCGCCGCTCCGAGCGCCCAGTCCTGCGCGACCGTGAACTGACTCGCGACCACGACGCCGGCCATGTTCCCTTTCGCACCCCCCAGCACCAATGCGGTGATGTAGTCGCCGGTCAGCGGGATGAAGACCAGGAGCAACCCGGCGACGATGCCGGGAGCCGCCAGCGGAAGGGTGATCTGGCGGAAGGTCTTCGCGCGGTTCGCGCCGAGGTCCTTCGATGCCTCGCGCATCGCGGGATCCAGCCGGTCGAGCGTCACGAAGAGAGGCAGGATCATGAGCGCCAGGTAGTTGTAGACGACGCCGAGTTGGACGGCTCCCCGGGTTTGCAACAGGTGCAGCGGCTCGCTGCGGACCCCCCAACGTTGCAGGAGACTCGAGACGGGGCCGGCTGGCGACAAGAGGATGAGCCAGCCAACCGTGCGAACCAGGAAGTTCACGAAGAACGGCACCACCACCAGTCCGAGCAGAACACCTCGCCATCGAGGTGACACTCGTGTCGCGAGCCAATAGGCGAACGGGAAGCCGATCAGCAAGCACAGGGTCGTGCCGATGATCGAGATCTGCAGTGTCTGCGAGAAGACGTGCACGAACGCCCGTGAGAACGCTTCGTGGTACGAATGCAGCGAGAGCTTGTCGGTCGCGATGGGGTGGTAGATGTCCGGTTTGTAGCCGAACGAGTAGTAGACGATCCACAACACCGGCAGCGTGAAGAAGGACAGGAACCAGACCCACGCGGGGAGCGCCATGACGAACCGCGGTGCCCGGATCCTCCGGGCACCGCGTTCGGACGCCGCTACCCGCTGGGCCACCTTCGAACCTATGCGCCCGCGGCGTTCTTCATGTTCAGGAAGATCTGCACTTCGCGGTCGAACGCCGAGTTGATCTCCTGCGCATGCATCGTGGCGAGCTGAGCGGGGTCGAAGAAGATCATGTCCAGGTAGGGGATCCCGGCTGCCTGGGCAGCCTCCTTCACCCCCGTGATCCCGGTGTTGTAGCCGTGGAACGCCAGGTCCTGCAGCGAGTTCTTCGGATCGAGGATGAAGTTGATGAACGCGTACGCCGCTTCGGGGTGCGGGGCGCCCTGCACGATGGTCCAGTTGTCCATCCAGAGCTCGGTGTTGGGCGAGCCGAGGCCCCAGGCATAGCGGCTCGGATCCTTGAACGAGTTGAACCCCTGCCGGGCGTCACCGTTCCACACGTGCGATAACCCGTATCCCAATTGAGCGAATTGGTAGCCGGGGTACGACTCGAACGCTTTGACGTGCGGCGCCATCTGGAGGGTCCACGCCTCGTACGCGTCGAGGTCCGCAGGGTTCGTGGTCGTCCAGTCGATCCCGTTCGCCCAGAAGTAGACGCCCATGACTTCGTTCTGGGCATCGAGCAGGGAGACGTTCCCGCTCGCCTCGGTCATCGCGACGTTGATGAAGTCCTTCCAGGTGTTGATCGGTGTCGAGATCTGGCTCTTGTCGACGATCCATCCGACCGTTCCCCAGTCCTTGCAGACCGAATGCTTGTTGCCGGGATCCCAGGGCTGGTTCGTGAATACGGTTTCGAGGTTCTGGAAGTTCGGGATCTTGGACAGGTCGAGCTCCTGGAGCAGGTTGTTCGCGACCATCTGCGGGATGTACGGGCCGGTCGGCACCACGATGTCGTACCCGCTGCTGCCCTGCGCGGCCACCAGCTTCGTGATCGCGTTCTCGTTCGACGTGTAGGTGTCGATGTGGGTAACGGGTCCCAGTTCGTTGGTGAACTTCTTGAAGAGCTTCGGGTCGTCGTACTGAGCCCAGTGGAAGAATTCCAGCTGATCCTCGAGGGTCGGGGATGCGGCGCCCGAGCTCGCGGCACCGCCTGTGCTGGTGCTGCATGCCGACAACAAGATGCTCCCCGAGAATGCCGCTACGACGGATCCGCCCATGAACGCGCGCCGACTGATCCGTTGAGCGCTTTCCACCGACGCCAGGATCTTCAGACCCTCATCTGAATCGCTCATCAAGTCTCCTCCTCTCGTACTGCCTCGATACCGCCTCAACCAGCGATCGCCGCGGCTTCATCGCTCGCCGGGTCGGCGAGCACGATCTCGGCTTGCTCTGCCCCGAACACGTGGGTGTGATCCGCCTCCCACGAGCACCACACTCGCCCACCGACGTCCAGACGCGGAGCGTCCGGGCGCGGGAGTCGGGCGATGACCTCCTTGCGACCGGGTGTGAGCACGACGAACTGGATCACGTCGCCGAGATGCGAGCTGCTCGCCAGTTCGCCGGAGATCGCGTTCTTTCCATCCAACGGCTGCTCGGCGGATACCCGCACCGCCTCCGGCCGGACGGCGGCGAGCGCGGCGTGCCCATCCACGGCGCCGATCGGAACGAGCGAAGTACGGAAGGTCCATCCATCCCCCTCGACGATGGAGCCCCCGTCGCGCGACGTGCCTTCGAAGAAGTTCTGTTTCCCGATGAACCCCGCGACGAACGCAGACCTCGGGTGATCGTAGACCGTGTCCGGGTCGGCGAGCTGCTCGACCCGCCCGTCCAACATCACCGCGATCCGATCGCTCATCGACAGGGCCTCGTCTTGGTCGTGCGTAACGAAGATGAACGTGATGCCGACCTGGGACTGCAGCAGCTTCAGCTCGATCTGCATCTCCTCGCGGAGCTTGCGATCGAGCGCGCCGAGGGGCTCGTCGAGCAGCAAGAGGCTCGGCCGGTTCACCAGCGCCCGGGCGAGCGCCACCCGCTGTTGCTGCCCGCCGGACATCTCCCGCGGTTTGCGGTTCGCGAGCCTGCTCATCTTCACCATTTCGAGCGCCTCGCCCACCCGCCGCCCGATCTCGGTCTTGTCCGTCTTCTTCTGGCGGAGGCCGTAGGCGACGTTCTCCGAGACAGACATGTGGGGGAAGAGCGCATAGTTCTGGAACACGGTGTTCACGTCGCGCCGGTGTGGCGGGACGCCTTGGACCGCCCGACCCGAGATCCGGATCTCGCCCTCGTCCGGATCCTCGAACCCCGCGAGCATCCGAAGCGTGGTCGTCTTGCCGCACCCGGATGGCCCGAGGAGCGAGAGGAACTCGCCGGGACGAACCTGGATATCGATCGCGTCGACCGCGGTCACCGTCCCGAAGCGCTTCGTGACGCCGAGTAGCTCCACCGAGCCGACGTCGGCGTCGATCTCGCCGACTCCCCTCTCAGCGGACATATCGGCAGAGTCTGGCCGAAGATGCCCTCGTGGCGCAAGGGATGGGTCGCGGTGGCGGGTCGATCCGAACTTCGAGTGCATCGTTCACAGGAAGTAGCGCCGGCTGAGCGGGACGTTCGAGACGGGTTCCGCGGCGAGCTCTCGGCCGTCGAGCGTCACGGCCCCGTCGGTCCGCGACACCTCGATCGGCGGGACGGCCGTGTTGGCGATCAGATCGGTCCGCCGGAGCCCTCGCGTCCCCCGGACGGCGACCACCCGCCGGCGGGTTCGGAGGGTGTGTGCGATGCCGGACTCCACGGCTGCAGCCGACACGAAGGTGGCCGCGAGGCCAGGCGGTGCGTCGCCCGTACCGCCCCAGTCGGGACCGAACCTGGTCGGCTCCGAACCGTGGACCGAGGCGTTGCCCTCGCCGATCGGCCCCCAGGCGATGGCCCCGCCCTTCATCACCGCGAGAGGCTTCGCGCCGAAGGACGACGGGTCCCACAGCACCAGGTCGGCCAGGTGACCGGGTGCGAGGGATCCGACCTCTTCGTGGAGGCCGTGGGTCCTCGCCGGCTCGACGGTGTGCTTCGCCAGATAGCGGAGGACCCGTCGGTTGTCGTCGTCCTCGATGGGAAGCGCGTCGGGCCATCCTTCCCCGGCCGCCGACGCGCGCCACGACTTCATCGCGTGCGCGAGCTGCCACGTCCGGCGGACCGTCTCGCCGATCCGCCCCATGCCCTGCGAGTCGCTGTTCACGATGGAGATCGCGCCGAGCTCGTGCAGCGGCCCCTCCGCGGCCATCGTTTTGGGGTGGATCCGCTCGCGCGCGGCCGCCACGTCCTCTGGGAGCGAAGGGTTCCCTTCGTGGACGATCTGGATCATGTCGACGTGCTCGGCGGCAGTCGCCCGGCCGTACGGGAGGCTCGGCGTCGTCGACGAGCAGATCACGTTCGGCTCGCGGACGATCGCGAGCAGATCCGGGATGTGTCCACCGCCGGCGCCCTCGACGTGATAGGCGTGGACCGACCGACCGGCGATCGCGGCGACCGTCTCCTCCAGCTCGCCCGATTCGTTGAGGCCGTCGGTGTGCAGACAGACGGCGACGTCGAAGGCCTCGGCCGTCGCGAGCGTCGCGTCGACGATCTGCGCCGAGGCGCCCCAGTCCTCGTGGACCTTCAGGCCGATCGCGCCCGACAAGATCGCACGCTCGGCGGACCCCGAGACATCCGTTCGGGCCGAGGCCTGCAAGCCGAGGTTCACCGGCAGGCGCTCGAACGCCTCGAAGGTGCGGATCATCCGCCACGCGGGCTCCTCGAACCCGGCCGTCACGAGGGTGGTGACGCCTGCCGACAGGGCGACGGGAACGAGTCGGGGGCTCAGCAGATGCACGTGCGAGTCGACCGCGCCGGGCGTAACGAGCAGGCCGTGGCAAGGGATCGGCCAGGTCCCGGGGCCGATCGTCAGGTCCACGCCGTCCATGATGTCCGGGTTGCCGGCCCTGCCGATACCCACGACGCGGCCGTCCTTGATGCCGACGTCGGCCTTGACGATCCCGACCAGCGGATCGACGACGATCGCGCCACCGATCACGGCGTCGAGCTCGCTCTCGGACGTCGCGCGATCGTGCTGGCCCATCCGCGAGCGGAGGTTCTTCGCGTAGCCCCAGAGCACTTGATCGGCGGGCTCGGTCAGGTCGTCTTCGATCCGGATCCAGAGGTCGGTATCGCCCAGTCGCACCCGGTCGCCGATCGTGGGTCCGTGTCGGAGCGCGTGTTCCTGCCTGGAGATGCGATCAGGCACCCGCCGAGCCCCCGAACTGCACCAGGTCGACGTCGCGGGTCTCGCCCGGGGCCCATCGCCACGAATCCCCGGCGGGGAGGTCCAGCCGGAACCCGCGCGCGGCATCGCGATCGAACGCCAGCTTCGCGTTCGCCTCGTCGAACGGGAAGTGCGAGGAGACGCGGATCGGGCGTTCCGACGTGTTGGTGACGGTGAGCGTGATGCGCGGTCGCTCCGGAGCGAGCAAGACGTCGCCCTCGGCGAATCGCATGGCCCCGGGTCCGTCATCGGAACGCGGGCCGAACGGCGCGCGGATCACGACGAGACGAGAGCCTTCGTCGAGCAGGACTTCCAAGCGGATCTCCGGCGCGACGTCGGCCACGCCGTCGAGTACCTGGTCTGGCGCGACCGCGACACGTCCCGCTTGGACGACGTCTTCGTACGAAGCACCCCCGCGCGCCGCGGCGTGCATCTCGTCGCAGGCGAGCGCGATCGCCTCGGGCGCGTTCAGCTGCAGACCTCGGGCGAGCGTCCGCCGGGCGAGCTCGGCTGCCGAGAAGATCCGGAGGCGATCTTCGTCGGTGGGCGTGAGACGCACGGCCGCAGACTAGTCCGCGCCGGTCAACCGCGGAGCACGACCGCGAGCAGCGCCGCGGCGGCTGCCTTGTCCAGCGGCTCGTTGCCGTTGCCGCACTTCGGCGATTGCACGCAGGAGGGACAACCGTCGCGGCACGGGCACTCACGGAGCCGCTCCAGCGTGGCGTGCAACCACCGTTCGACGTTCCGGAACCCTCGTTCGGTGACCCCGGCTCCTCCCTCGTATCCGTCGTAGACGAAGATCGTGGTGAGCCCGGTGTCCTCGTGCATCGGCGTCGAAACGCCGCCGACGTCCCACCGGTCGCACGTCGCGACCAACGGCAGGAGACCGATCGCGCAGTGCTCGGCGGCGTGGATCGCGCCGGGGAGCTGGCGGGGGCCGACCGCCGCCTCGTGGAAGAGGCGGCCGGGGAGCGTCCACCAGGTCGCCCGCGTGTCGAGGGTCACGGGCGGCAGCGTGAGCGGATGGTCCCCGACGAGCTCGTTGGTCGAGACGAGCTTGCGGACGTAGCCGACGACCTGGTTCGTCACGCGCACGTCGCCGAAGCACACCTCGGCACCACCGAGCGGACGACGTTGAACGACATCCACGATCTGGATGTCCGTGACGTCGCGCGCCTGCGTGTAGAAGTCGGGATCGGCTTCCGTGACGACCGCGACGCGGTCCGTGAGGTTCAGCTCCTGCACCAGGAACTGTTCACCCTGATGCAGGTAGACGGCTCCGGGATGCAGCGTGCCGAACGCCCGATGCTCGTCGGAGGTCCCGAGGAGCTCGCCGGTCCCATGGAGCACGATCCGGTAGACGTGACCGGAACCGGCGCGGATGTCGACCTCACGGTGCGGGGAGTCGCGGCCGACGTCGTGCAGCGTTCCGGCTTGCCGTCGCGAGAGCGCACCGTCGGCGATCAGCTCCTCGACCAACGGCTCGGCCTCCGGACCGAAGAACCTGCCGAGGTCGTCCTGCGTCAGGGGGAGCTCGCTTGCCGCGCAGCGCAGATGCGGTCCCATCACGTACGGGTTGCCCGGGTCGATCACGGCGTCCTCGGCCGGCCGGTCGAACAGCTCCTCGTGATGCTGCGCGAGGTACTGGTCGAGCGGGTCGTCCTGCGCCACGAGGATGGCGAGCGACTCGGCCTCGCGACGCCCCGCTCGGCCCGCTTGCTGCCACATCGACGCTCGGGTCCCGGGATAGCCCGTCAACACGGCGGCGTCGAGCGAGCCGATGTCCATCCCGAGCTCGAGCGCGCTCGTGGACGCGACCGCGAGCAGCTCGCCGTTCGCGAGCTGCCCCTCGATCGCGCGGCGGTCCTCGGCGAGGTAGCCGGCCCGGTAGCTCTTGACCCGTGTTCGCATCCGTGGGTCGGAGAGCCCACGACGGGTGAACTCGGCGAGCAGCTCGGCAGCACGCCGGCTCCGCGTGAACCCGATCGTGCGCGCGCCAAGGTCGACGAGCCCGGCCATCGCCCACGACGCTTCGGTCAGCGCGCTCCGTCGCGCCCCGGTCTCGTCATCGATCACCGGCGGGTTCCAGAGCGCGAAGAGCTTCCGGCCGCGCGGCGAGGCGTCACGTTCGATGACCTCGACGTGCAGTCCGGTGAGGCGAGCGGCGAGCTCTGCCGGGTTCCCGACGGTGGCGGTTGCGAGGCACCAGCGCGGCTCGCCGCCGTGCACCGCGATCAGCCGCCGGAGCCGGCGCAGGACCATCGCGACTTGGGAGCCGAAGACCCCGCGCAGCACGTGCGCCTCGTCGATCACCACGAGCGACAGGCGGAGGAAGAAGTCGGCCCACCGGGCGTGATCGGGGAGCAGCGACGCATGGAGCATGTCGGGGTTGGTCAGCACGAGGTTCGCGCTCCTCCGGATCAGTGGGCGCTCCGCCCGCGGCGTATCCCCGTCGTACACCGCGGCCTTGAGCTGCGGGAGCTTGAGCGACCGGACGGACCGGAGCTGGTCGCGCGCGAGGGCCTTCGTCGGGAACAGGAACAGCGCGGTGGCCTTGGGGACCGTGAGCGCGGCCTGCGCGAACGCCACCTGGTACACGAGCGACTTGCCGCTGGCGGTGCCGGTGGCAAGCATCACGTCACGCCCGTCCGCCAGCGCCGCCAATCCTTCGGCCTGGTGCGGATAGAGCCCGTCGATGCCGAGCAAGCCGAGGCGTCCGACCAGCACCTCAGGGAAACCCGCGGGGAACGGCTGCACGAGGGGTGGTCGTGCGGGGAGTTCCTGTACGTGCACCAGCGACCCGTCGACCTCGGGATCGGCGGTCAGGTGATCAAGGAACGCCTGCGGGTCCACCGGCCCAGGCTACGAGGGTCCGGCGACGTCACCCGACCGGCCATCTCGGAGAGGAGACCGGATCGCTGGTCGCCTCCGCGCGGCTCATCGGTTGCGAGACCCTAGCACCCCTGCGAGCATGGCCCGCCACATGGATTGGGTCTTCCTGGTCGCTTCTCTCTTGATCATCCTCGTTGCGGCGGAGCTCTTCACGAACGGCATCGAGTGGGTCGGCGAGGGGTTCGGCCTGTCGGAGGGAGCCGTCGGCTCTGTCCTCGCCGCGATCGGGACCGCCCTGCCCGAGACCCTGCTGCCGATCGTCGCGATCGTCTCGGGACACGAGGCCGGCGATGAGATCGGGATCGGCGCCATCCTGGGAGCGCCATTCATGCTGACGACGCTCGCGATGGTCGTGATCGGGGTCGCGGTCCTGTTCTACGGCCGTGGCGGGCGTCGGAGCCTCGATCTGGATATCGACCGGCGCGTGATACACCAGGATCTGGGCTATTTCCTGGTGATGTACGCCCTGGCGATGGTCGCCGGGCTGCTCCACGTTCGCACGATCGACGTGTGCCTCGCGATCGTGCTGGTCGTGGGGTACGCGTATTACGTGCGACGGCACTTCCAGGCGCCGCAACCCGAGAGCGAGGAGAGCGGGAACGACATCCGGCCGCTCCGCCTGTGGGTGGTGCTTCGGATGGGCGTGCGGACCCTCCCGGCGTGGACCCTCGAGCGCTCGACGGCCGCGCCCTTCGTTCAGGTCACCGTCGCGTTGATCCTCATGGTGGGCGGGGCGAAGCTCTTCGTCGACGCAGTGGGCAACCTCGGGAAGGCGGCGGGTCTGCCGCCGCTCGCGTTCTCGCTCCTGGTCGCCCCGCTCGCGACGGAGCTCCCTGAGAAGTTCAACAGCGTCCTGTGGGTGCGCCGGAACAAGGACACGTTGGCGATGGGCAACATGACCGGCGCCATGGTGTTCCAGTCGTCGTTCCCGGTGACGGTCGGACTGCTGCTCACTCCGTGGGAACTCGCGCATGAGGCGCTGGTCGCGGCGTGCGTCGCGCTGCTCGCCGGCTCCGTCCTGTACCTGACCCTTCGGATCCGGGGACGTCTGTCCGCACCGCTCTTGCTGCTGCAGGGCGTGTTCTACGGCGGGTACGTCGCGTACGTCGTGACGAAGCTCTGAGCCGGATCACCGCGGCTGGTTCGCGGTCGGACTCGGTGGCGCGTTCTTCTTGGAGACGATGCCGTCGGGGGTGACGTCCCGGAAGATCGCCGAAGCCGCCGCGGTGTTGAGCGCGACGGCCGAGAGGCCTCCGATCGACGCCGAAGAGCCTGGCAGGACGATGTTCTGAACGTTCTTGACCGGCTGTGCCGTCACGGTGTACGCGAGCTGCAGCACCTGGTCCACCGTGAGGGTCGTGCTCATGTTCGACAGGCCCGCCCCGATCCACGTCAGAAGGGCGCTGGGGTCCTTGTCGTACTCCTTCTGGAACTGGGCGAGTGCTGCAAGGATCAGCCGACCACCGTCTTCCTGCCTGCCGAAGTCGCCCGCCAGCAAGCTGTGGCGGTCCCGAGCCATCGCGAGGGCTTGCTCTCCGTTCAGCCGCTGGGCGCCGGCTTGGAGATCGACGCCCGAGTAGGTATCGAGCATCCGGAAGGGGACGTTCACGGCAAGGCCGCCGATCTTGTCGATCATGGCCTTGAAGCCCCAGAAGGTCGTTATCGCCCAATAGTCGATGTGCACGCCGAACCTTGACTCGATCGTCTGGACCATCAGATCGGGGCCGCCGGTCGCGAGCGCGCTGTTGATCTTGTTGCTGCCGTGGCCAGGGATGTCCACCCAGGAATCCCGCGGGATGCCCACCATCGTCGCGTGATGCTGATCGGGGTTCAGGAAGATCAGGTGCAGCGAATCCGAGAGTGAATGCAGCAGGTCCTCACCCGGCCGGGCGCCGCTGCCGACGGCGAGGATCACGATCGGCTTGGAGCCGGTGAGCGAGGGGGTGTAGTCGGCGTGCGCCTTCCCGATCAGGATGCCGGGGTTCGAAGCGGCGGCCGGAACCTGTCCGAGCGAGCCGGCGACGGTGCCACCGATCCAGGCCGCGAGGACGAGCACGATCGCCACGAAACGTCTGGTCACGTCGCCTCCGCGGTGGGTGAGGTGGAACCGGACGGGGCAGGAGCCGTCGTCGGCTTCTCCGAACGGGAGAGGCTGTACGCCTCGATCTTCCACGTGCCGCCGTCCTGCACGAAGATCGCGGTCCCCATCACCGTGACCGCCGAGTAGGTGCCGTCGTCGTGGGTCGCGAGCGCGGTGAACGTGAGGGCCCCCGACGCACGGATCGCGTTGCCTCTCGCGTCGGTCAGAACGCGGACCTTCACGGTGCTCGTTCGGGGGTCGACCGAGTCGTAGGTGTCACCGGCGTTCGGGCCGAGGGTAAGGGTCTTGATGTCGCCGTCGAGCTGATCCTGTGCGCTACCGGTGAAAAGGTCCTTGATCTTTCCCGTGTCGCCCCAGGTATCGGGATCCACGTACGCGGTGTCGAACAGGACGTCCAATCGCACCCGGAGGTCGTTGGCGGTGACTTTCGCCGCGTCCTGCTGCGCCTTCTTGTCGCCCTGGAGCTGCGTGGGTACGAACGTCGACCCCTTGAGCTTGAAGTCGACCGTGCCGGGTGGGGTGTTGTCGAGGACACGGCCACCCCGTGTCAACAGGAAGATGGCGATGAGCACTACCACGACAGCGACGACGCCGCCGATGATCCGATTCCGGGCTACCTTCGACCGATCGGCGGTCTTCGTGGTTCGCCCGGAGTTGGACGGCCTGCTCTCCCGGAGCGGGGTCTTGTCTTCGGTTGCCAAAACGCGACGAGGCTACCAGGGGTCTCGCCCGTTCTTGGCATCTGCGCGTTGCGAGTTCGTGAAGCCACCCGAGGACGCTCCTGGCATCCGTTGCGGGGTACGATGCACCGTCACGCAGGCGAGCCGGGAAGACTGGTCGGCATGGATCCTGACTGGGTAGGTGAGGCCGGCGATGACGAACAGCATGACCGTCTGGGGCTCGGGAGAGCGACGCCCCCTGCTCACGCCGTGGCGTCGCGAAGCCCTCCGCACGACGCTCTGGGTTGTGCCGACCGCCATGGTTGCGGCCGCGATCCTGCTGTTCGGGGTCACGTACGGCCTCGACCGAGCGATCGCGAACGGGCGCATGTCGCTGCCCGGATGGGCGATCGCCGGCGAGGCGGACGCCTCGCGACAGGTGTTGATCGGCATCGCCGCAGCCGTCATCACCGTCGCCGGCGTGATGTTCTCGATCACGATCCTGGCGCTGCAGCTCGCGTCACAGCAGTTCGGGCCCCGCATGCTGCGGAACTTCATCCGCGATATCGGGACCCAGGTGAGCCTCGGTGCCTTCGTGGCGACGTTCGTCTACTCGGTCCTGACGCTCGGATCCGTCGCGCACGGGTCCGCCGGGTTCGTTCCGCACCTGTCGGTCACGGTCGCGCTCGTCCTCACGTTGGGCGACCTCGGGGTCCTGATCTTCTTCATCCATCACGTCGCGACGTCGATCCAGGTCACGTCCGTGATCGCGGGGATCGCGCGCGATTTCCGATCGACGCTCCAGGCGCTCCAGGACGAGGCGGCGCGGATGCTGCCGGCGCGTTCTGGCCCGGACGACGACGCACGTGAGCTGTCCACGCGGCTCGAGGAAGCGAGCGAGCTCGTCAGAGCACGAACCGCCGGGTTCCTCCAGAGCGTAGGGCACGAACAGCTGGTGCGGATCGCGGCGTCCTCGAACGCGACGATCCAGCTGCTCCACCGTCCGGGCCACTTCGTCGCGGAGGGCCAACCTCTGGCGAGGGTCTGGCCCGTCGATGCCGCTCAGGTGGTCGCGGACACGCTGGATCGCGCGCACATCGTCGGGTCCAGCCGGACCCTGACGCAGGATCTCGGCTTCGCCGTGGACCAGCTCGTCGAGGTGGCGATCCGGGCGATCTCGCCGGCCGTCAACGACCCGTTCACCGCCCTGAACTGCATCGATTGGCTCGGAGACTGTCTGTGTCGGGTCGGGCGCGGGCCCCTGCCGAGCGGGCTCTACCGCGATCCCGAGGGTGTCATTCGACTGGTCGATCGGACGATCACGTTCGACGGGTTGGTGCGCAAGGCCTCGGACAAGATCCGGCAGTCGGCCCGTGGGATGCCCGCGGTCTTGATCCGGCAGTTGGAGAACCTGGCGAAGGTCGCCGTGGAGCTCGGGGACGATCGGGAGCGTGGGGTCCTCGGCCACGAGGGAGAGATGATCCTCCGTGCCTCCGAGGAGTCGGTTCCCGAGCCTGCGGATCGCCGCGACGTGCTCGCGGCGTATCAGGCGCTGGAGATCCTGCTCGGCGTCCAGGACTCCCCGCCCGTCGCGTCTGCCTAAGTCGCAGGTCAGAGCGCCGAGGGCTCGGGTATCCTCTGCGGGTTCCAGCG
>Ga0066695_10000450_pt1 | contig 12921 bp, 9 predicted proteins | sample GraSoiAngelo_144_FD_66452 | JGI IMG/M metagenome (GOLD analysis project Ga0066695, IMG submission 66452) | Grasslands soil microbial communities from the Angelo Coastal Reserve, California, USA - 14_1009_02_40cm | ecosystem: Environmental > Terrestrial > Soil > Grasslands | place: USA...
GGTCTTATCAAAGACAGCAATGTCCACCTCGCCAAGTTGTTCGATAGCTGCCCCACTTTTCACGATGATACCGTAATGGGCCGCGACATCGATCCCGGACATGATAGCGATGGGCGTCGCCAGGATGAGGGGGCAGGGTGTGGCGCACACTAAAACAGCCAGGGCAAAGACACTGTCTTTCGAAAAAAACCATGCCAGAGAGGCGAGAAGCAGCGCTGCCACAGTAAAGGCCACGCTGTACCGGTCAGCAAGTCGGTGAATGGGCGCCTTTTTTTCCTGCGCTTCCTGTACCAAACGCACGATCTGTGCATATTTACTCTCGGCGCTGCGTTTGCTGGCACGCACCTCTAAAACGCCATCCAGATTCACACTGCCCGAGAGCACAAGCATACCGGTCGATTTACGCACTGGTACAGGCTCACCGGTGAGATCAGCTTCACTCACGCTGGAGGAACCCTCTACAACGATGCCATCGACGGGGATCAACTCACCAGGTTTGACGACAACCTCCATATCGACTTCGACCTGTTCAGCCGGGATGTTGACCAGTTGTTCGTCTTGCCAGACGTGGGCTGTGCGCGGAGCGCGATCAGCAAGTGCCGACAACGAGCTACGCGCTCGTTGAAGCGCAAAGGCTTCCAGGGCCTCACCGCCTGAGAGCATGAGAACCACGAATGCGCCAGCCAGGTACTGGTCCAGGAGGAGAGATCCGGTGATGGCAAGCACGGCGATGAAGTCGATACTGACTTCTCTGTGCCACAAATGCTGCACTGTTTCCCATAAGAGTGGTAGTCCTCCCAGGAGGACAATCGTAAAGAGCACCCAGTTGGCCAGGTCGGTTCGCCCGAGAAGCCAGAGGACCAGGCTCACCAACAGGAGCGCCAGTGCTCCACTTGGCAGCGGATAACGTTTCAGAATATGCCACACTCGCAGGAAAGTTGAAGTTTTTCTCTGCACACCTGCTGTTTCTTTCATCTTTGTCATCATGGTGTTTTATCGCAATCGTGAGCAATGTGTCCTTTGATCTTTACTCTATCGAGCATATGATTACGGAATCACAGAGCAATCACTAGCAGAGTTTAGCTCATCTCAATCATGTCACAGCATCATGATCATTTCTCGTTAAATAACGCTGTATGCTTGCGTCAAGATGAAAGCACAACTTATACTATTGTAGAGTTGAATAGGTCAAATTTACAACTTTGTTTACCTAATATGTAGGAACATTGACAGCAACCCCGACAATGACGGACAATGACAACTGGATACCTACGGACAAGAACATGTTCTCCAATACAGCAGGAAGATTGGTGAAGGTAGTGCGCGTTGGAGAGATGATTAGCAATGAGGAAGTGATTATCCGCACCATGTATTTAGATAAACCCTTACAATACTACCTTGATGAACTGGCATCGGCGAATTCCACGCCTGGGGGTGGCTCTGCTGCCGCATTAAGTGGGGCAATGGGAGCTGCACTTGCCAGTATGGTTGCCCGTCTCACACTGGGAAAGACCGATTACGCGGATGCGGCGTGGATGCAGCCAGAGATTGAGGCACTGTTGCAACAAACCGAAAAACTGCGTGAGCGCTTTCAGCAGCTCATGCAGGAAGATATTGATGCTTATGGTAGGCTCTCAGCCTCCTTTAAGATGCCACGCACTACCCCAGAGGAGGTAAACGCGCGTAGTAAGTCTATTCAAGCGCACCTTGTCGAAGCAGCGCTTGTGCCACTGGAAATGGCCGAATGTGGCTCCTCATTGGTGAAATGCTGCTGTAGGATTGCCGAAATTGGCAATGTGAATGTACTCAGTGATGTAGCAACTGGAGCGCTGCTGGCTTCAAGCGCCGGAGCAGGTGCAGCCTGGATGGTACGGGCCAACCTGCGCGCTATGAAAGACCTGGAACTGGTAGAAGTATTGAGTAAGCGTCTCAGTACGGCTCTTGATGAGATCGCTGAATATAGCCAGCAGGTAACAAGCATAGTAGGGGGCAGAGCGTGACGGCACAGATAATTGATGGGCGTGCTATGGGAGCGGTAATCAAAGCAGAGTTACAAGATGAGATTCGCCGCTATATCCAGGTAAAGGGAAGGGCACCGGGACTGGTGATTGTACGTGTTGGTGGGGATGCCGCATCTGGTGTGTATAGCAAAGCGATTTTGCGTGTAGCTGAAGAAGTTGGTATAGAGGCTTCACTGGAGCAATTACCCACCTTTACCCCTGCGGATGAACTGCGCTCAATACTGCTGCGTTTGAATAATGACGAAACAGCGCAAGGAATCATTGTGCAGATGCCCTTACCTGCTCACCTGTCACAAAAAATGGTTGCTGATACCGTATCCGCGAGCAAAGATATTGATGGTATTAGCCCTCGAAGTGCCGGGAATCTCTTTCTTGGTTTGCCAAGCTTTTTGCCTTCTACAGCGGCAGCAGTGATGGAAATTCTCGAGCGCACGCGTACAGAGCTTGCCGGCAAACGCGTTGTCATTTTAGGGCGAAGCAACGTCGTTGGCAAACCCCTCATCATGATGCTGTTACAGAAAAATGCTACGGTTACCATTTGCCACTCGCGAACAGTCAACCTGGCCAGGTTCACGCGGGAGGCGGATGTACTTATCGCGGCTGTGGGCCAGGCGAATTTGATTAACGCGGATATGGTACGCTCCGGGGCGGTTGTAATCGATGTGGGGATCAATACGTCGCCAGAGGGGAGAATAGTTGGAGATGTCGATTTCGCATCGGTACACCAGGTGGCTGGATCTCTTACCCCAACACCTGGAGGTGTCGGGCCACTGACGAACATCCTCCTGCTAAAACAGTGCGTTCAGGCCGCATGGAATGCGCTGGATGTTGAGATGTTCAACCATACAAGCGGGAAATATCAGTCAGGTACCCCATAGCTACAAGCTAGGGGCATGTGTATTGTGGAGCACTTTCGCTCCGGCTGTTACATGCCTGGACCTGACCAGACTCAGCCACCAGGCGCAAGCCTGATGGGGCTACGTTACCGGCAAATACATAGGTACGTTGGAATGCCTCCTCAGTTCCAAGCTCTACGGTACAGGATTAAACAGGCAGACGGGGTTCGAGCCAGTGTTCTGTACACACAAACTGCCGGATAACTTTGTCGAGAGGAGCCGCTTCGAGCAATCGAGGCGCGTGACACAGGCCCTTACGGGCGCAGTTTGAGCGTTCTGCACCGAAAAACGCTCCCCCACAAGGGGCAAGACAGAAAGGAGGCGGCGCTTCCTCCCTATGCCTGGAAGGGCAGGGGCCTCCGCGCCGCACGATGGTGAACGACCATGGGCATGTCCGTTTGAAAGCCATCGCTGCAACTCTGACGTGCTGGATACATCCGCACTCTACAGCGCTTCTACTTACGGTCAGCAGCGATGCAGGGAGTACTGGATTCCGAAAGGAACCAGGTTTAAGATGATAGCACCGTGGAAATTACCGAGTACTATGGAATATCGGCCGCACTGCTTGATGCTACCTCAAGCTTTACCACTGCGACGACGGCGAGCAGCGGCGGCTTTTTGACGGCGTTCACGCCGGTGTTGCACCTTTTGCGTTTGTTGCTTCGAGTCAGATTCATCTGTTGAATCTAGTTTGTTAGTAACTGAACCATTGCGTTCTGGTTGCGCTGGGGTCTTTTGCGCGGTACGACGAGTATTGAGGATGGCCTGTCTGATGACGAACGCGGCCAATACAGCGGAGCCGAGAAGGACTATCAAGTAAAAGGGAACTACAATACTTTTCAGGCTACTTGGCAGCGTGTGGTTGTTGATATTGATGCTCATCAGAAAAACAAATGAGAGGAGCAAGTACTCAAGGCCTGTTAACAGGTTGATCTGCTTATACCAGGCAATCGTTTGTCCGCTCTTCTGAGCCTCTCGCCGGCGCTTTAAACCTATGTAAATGTTGTAGGCTCCGAGGAGGATAAAAACTATCGTAAAAAGTGTGAGAAATTGTGGATTATTCATCGGTTATGCGATCCTCCTGAAATATGTTTCTTCTGTGTACAGTTCAATGAACTATATCTTTCCTCTTTTTGTGTAGAATAAACGCAAAAGCACAGCCAATCCCAGGCAAATGAGTGGTCCGCTAATAAGGTTGAGCATAAAGGTAGTCTGATCCAGGATATGCAGAGTTCGTATCTGAATTGAAATAACCGGGCTTTGCAGGAGTCCCTCCAATCCCCTTACAATCCACAGGTCGGCAGGTAGCACTAAAAAAAGGCCCAGAAAAAGCTGAAGAAGGATATACATTGGCCAACGTATGGTGGAAGGTTGTTCAGAAGCCCCATTTTTTTGATCTCGTAAGGTTAAGAGGAGCATACCTAGCGCGGCACCATTGAAGATATAGGGCTCCAAAGCTTGTATATCAAACATTGTTGGATTACCGAGGAAGACAGGGATACGCCACAACTGCCATAAGAAAAAAATCATGGTTGTTGGATTATTGCTAGTAAGATTCGTAGCAAAGGGAATTTGCCAGGGGAGCATGGCACTGAGCAAACGCAGTGTCGGATAAGGGCCAGGGAAAAAGTGATTTATACTCAGCATATAATCAAAGGCAGCAGAAAAAACGAATCCAGCAATCGTGGGAGCCAGCCCAAGTAAGAGCACGGATATGAAATAGCCAACGAATAAACGCTGTTGCTCGCCTGGCTTAGGCTCAGAAGCGATGACCATGGTAGGTGAAGACGGGGATGGCTGAGTTCTCCTCTTCGTGGGAGGTAGGGGGCGCATAGGCGCGAAAGCCAGGTGTCCCAACGTTGCACCGATGACACTAAAGAGCAAGGAGAAAGCCGCTATCAATACCCAGGTGGTGAGGAAGCCAACTTTCTGATCAGCAGAGATACTGATACTATAGATGACGTTTGGATAAGAGATTGCTACAAGGAACTGGAAAAGTGCCAGGAACAGGCCTCCTAGAGCAGCTTCAAACAAGCCAGGGTGTTCTGAGGTGTGAAGTTTACGGATGGCAGTAACAAGTAAGCCACAACCTGTAGCACTCAGCACAGCGATAGGTGCAATTGACGTTGAAGGCTGGAGGTTGAGACGCGCAACCAGTGCAAAAAGCCCGGCGATCAAAATGACCACGACAAGAGCCAGCCAGTCAAAGCGTTCTGCACCTGTTTTAAGACCGGAAGTAGGCGCAGGTGCTGTATGTTGAACCGCCAGTACCTCGTCGCTTGATTTTGCTGTTGGTTCTTGAGATTCTATTGTAACCTCGCTATGATCTTGCCCTTGCATGGGTTAATACTGCTCCTTATGAAATCCTCATGACGGATACTAGCATATAAGCGGCAGAGGGGCAAGTCTCTTTCTCCAGGTAGTTTGATTGTGTACACGCGTCAAAAAGGAAGCTGTAATGGATCATAAAAGGTATTTGAGGAAAGTATAACATTGAAGTCCAGAAGAATGTTTTGTGAAATATTACCTGTTGGAACATGATCAATTTCCACCTTTACTTGCGTCTAATTACTATAAGTACACTCGTTTTTGGAGGGAAACTTCTACGAACATAAATGAGTATCGAAAATCGAAAAATAGCTGCTCTTGCGAACAGTCTGGTTTGGAGTATATATCTTCAAGGCAACACGCTTAGAACTTCTCGGTAAGCTTAACATGCGTGTTTTTCTCGTTTCCAGGAGAATAAAATGTAACACCTTAATGTTACATATAATGGAGTGTATTCTACCGGACATCCCCCAGTTGGGATAGTACTATTGTCTTGTTACCAAAGTGTAATCTCTTCCGTCCTATTGAGACATAAGGAACCTTATGTTCTCCCAAAAAAATATTCTATAAAACGTGCACATTCAAAGGGTATGTGTTTAGATGAACCAAATTTTAAGCAATTATCAACCAATCAATTCTTACGGAGTAATCGGCGACTGTCATTCAGTAGTCTTGATCAGTCCTGAAGGCTCAGTGGACTGGGGATGCCTGCCGGACTTTGATAGCCCTGCTCTCTTCTGTCGTTTGCTCGATGCGGAGCAAGGTGGCTATTTTCAAATTGCTCCTACCGATAGCGCCATTCCTGGATCACAGCACTACCTGCGTGGCAGTAATGTGCTCCAAACCAGGTTTGCCAGCACCACTGGTGAGATAGTGCTCACCGATTTTATGCCAGTGGAAACATTGAAGGCCTGGCCGTACCAGGGGATGAATAATAATACCTGGACACGCGAAGATGGCTCTTGCCATTGCCTGGTGCGCAGTGTGGAGTGTACACATGGTGAACTTCCAGTTACCATGACACTCAAGGTCAGCCCAAACTATGCAGCATCGCCAAGTGAGATATTCCTGGCTGAGAACCACCTGGGAGCGGTAATCACTGGCGGGAATCAGCATGTTGGCCTGGCAATTGTGGGTGCGTATCGTGTAACCTCCTTCTCAATGAGCGTTGAGCAGCATGAAGGGGTAGCACATCCATCGATTGTCGTACAGATGACCCTGCGCGAGGGTGAAAGAATCCTTTTCGCTGTTGGGGTGGGTCGTAGTCTACAAGCAGCTTGTCGTCTCGTGGAACATGAATTACAGCAGCGCAACTTCGACTTTGAACTTGCCCATACCTTACACTGCTGGCGTAAGTGGGTGAAAAGCTGCAGCTACGTTGGTCCATATGCCGACGCGGTAGAACGCAGCGCGCTCACGCTCAAGATGATGACCTACGCACCGACCGGCGCTATTGTCGCTGCTCCAACCACTTCTCTTCCAGAGTTCCTTGGAGGCACGCGCAACTGGGATTACCGTTATACCTGGCTGCGCGATGCCACGTTTACGCTCTATGCTTTGAACGTGCTTGGTTTTACGGATGAGGCACGCGCTTTTACTCACTGGCTGCGTCGCCTTTCATATGCCAACGGTGAAGACCTGCAGATTATGTATGGCATACGCGGTGAACGTGATCTGACCGAGCACATACTCACGCATCTCAGTGGCTACAGTAATACAGGTCCTGTGCGGATTGGTAATGGCGCGGTACTTCAGAAGCAACTTGACGTTTTTGGCGAAGTAATGGACTGCATTCACCTCTATCGCCGCCAGGGCTGTTTTGAGCGGTATGGCGAGACACTCGACAGCACCCTATGGACGATGTTGCGCGAGTTTGTAGAGCATGTTTGTGCGCATTGGCACGAGACCGATAGTGGCATCTGGGAGGTCAGGGGAGACCTTCGCCATTTCGTGTATTCTAAAGTCATGTGCTGGGTGGCACTTGATCGAGGAATTCGAGCGGCACAGCAACTCAATTTGGAGGCTGATCTTCCTCGCTGGTGTGCTGTACGAGATCAGATCCGTGCCGATATCCTTTCACACGGGTACAATACCGCTCTCGGCGCGTTTACTCAATCGTATGACGATGATACCCTTGATGCCTCAAATCTCTTGTTGCCGCTTGTGGGTTTCATTCCACCCGATGACCCACGGATGCGTTCAACAGTTGATCGCATTATAGAGCGTCTTACCGACGTGAACGGTTTCGTTTATCGTTATACTGCTAATGATGGGATAGAAGGTTCTGAGGGTACATTTTCTATCTGTACATTCTGGCTGGTAGATAACCTGGCAATGCAGGGTCGCGTTGACGAAGCCAGGTCGCTATTCGAGCGCCTGTTGTCCTATAGAGGCCGCCTCGGCCTGTTTTCTGAGGAGATTGACTCACGTAGTAAAATCGCTTTAGGGAACTACCCTCAGGCCTTTACGCATATCGCACTTATCAATAGCGCAATAAACCTTCAGAAAGCCGAATTGCGTCTCACCAAGCCGCATACAGACCCTGTGATCGCTGCGATTAAGTTGCACACTGATCATAAATAAGGTAGCCTGGTGGGATCAAGGCGCTCACGAATAAGCAGAGAGATGGCGAACCGCGGTTCGCCATCTCTCTGCTTATTCGTGAGCGCAATAGTCCATAATGAAGCATGGTTTTATGCGATAATACCCAAAACGCCTGAATAAAGAGAGAAACTATTGTGTCATTACCCGTTCGTTACCCAACTGCCAGCCTCAAACCTCGCCGCGAAGAGAGCCTCCAGAGCGGGCATCTGTGGATATTTTCTGGTGCGCTCCAACAACCCCCGCACTGGATAGAACACGGTGGGCTGGTCGATGTCAAATCATCTACTGGAGAGTTTGTTGCTCGCGGTTACTATAACCCGCGGACGGATATAGCAATTCGTATCCTGACACACGATGTTGAGGAAGCCATCGACGGCGATTTTTTCCGCCGGCGTATCCGCAGCGCAGCCGAGCTTCGACAGGTATTTGACCCGGAGCAGACCAATACCTATCGCCTGATTCACTCCGAAGGCGATGGCCTCCCAGGAGTAATCGTCGATCGCTACGCAGACATTCTTGTCGCACAAATCCACACTGCTGGAATGGAGCGACTGCGACCATTGTTGATCGATGCATTAATGGAGGAAACGGGAGTAGCGGGGATAGTGTCACGCAATGAGAGCCAGTCACGCCGGCGCGAGGGCCTGGGGTTAGAGGAACCTGTTGTAGCCGCCGGTGAGGTGCCAGAGCAGGTAGCAGTACAAGAAAATGGCGTACAGTTTCTTGTTGACCCATGGCAGGGCCAGAAGACCGGATTCTTTATCGATCAACGCGATAAGCGCGCGGCCTTGCGCAAATATACCAGGGACAAGCGTGTACTGGATTGCTTTAGCTACACTGGCGGCTTCTCTGTCTATGCAGCGCTGAGTGGAAAGAACACTATTGTGACAACCGTCGATATCTCTGGGTCGGCCATCGAGGCGGCACGCAATCACTTTACATTAAACGGTCTTGAGCCGGGCAAACATGAATTTCTTTTAGCTGATGTGTTTGACTACCTGGAACAGGCACGGCGAGATGGCACCAAGTTCGACGTGGTTGTCCTCGATCCTCCGGCCTTCGCTAAAACGCAAGGTGCGCGGTCGCAAGCTCTGAAAGCGTATCGCCGATTGAATACGCTTGGTATGCAGGTGTTGCGACCTGGAGGGATATTACTCGCCTGTTCGTGTTCAGGGGTTGTGGGTATGGACGATCTGTTAGGTACGCTTTCGCAAGGAGCGCGTTATCTTCGGCGCCCTGTACAATTGTTGGAAAGCTACACACATGGTGTTGATCACCCCATCAACCTGGCAATGCCTGAGACTGCCTACCTCAAAGCCGTTTTTTGTCGGGTAGGCTAAAAGCCGTTGCTTGTGGTATACTTGTTCCCACCGCCCCTACATTTTCAAGGACGTGATTACATCGAGGTAATTAATGGAGTATTTGTTCTATGGCTCAGAGCATTGAAGATGGTCGTGCGCAGCTTCTTATAGACCAGCAGGTACCAGAAGATGGACTGGCCCAGCTGAACCGCATTGCAATAGCTCTTACTTCTGAATTTGATCTGCAAAGGTTACTGAGCCTGATTTCTCCATTGTTGGTCTAGCTGCCAATGCTGAAGAGGCACTTATACTGATAGAGCGTTTGCGTCCAGATGTAGCGCTGCTTGATGTTCGGCTTCCAGGTGTGAGTGGTATTGAGGTTTGTCGTATTGTCACGGAGCGGTATCCCGAGACTGCTGTCATTATCTTGACCACCTTTACTGATGAACAACTCATAGCGCAAAGTATTCAGGCGGGCGCCAAAGGTTTTATCTTAAAAGATGTTGAGCGATTTGACCTGAAGCGCGGGAAAATGCGCGTCTTCACTTGTACGACTGTTTGTTGGAGGTGATATTTTGATTCCTGGTTCCTTCGATTATGTTGTAGCGAACAGTGTTTCCGATGCTGTCTCCCTACTGCAACAACACGGTGACGAGGCCAAAATTCTGGCTGGTGGCCAGAGCCTCATTCCCCTTATGCGATTCCGTCTCGCCAGTCCTTCGGTTTTGATTGACATCAATCGGATTGCTGATCTGGCGTACATTCGAGAGACGAATGGCACATTGTGCATTGGCGCACTTACTCGCGAAGCAGAGTTGGATCATTCGCCCCTGATACGCACTCGCTACCCGATACTGCTCGATACTTCTTCGATGGTGGCTGATCCTGTGGTGCGAAACTGGGCCACCGTTGGTGGGAATATTGCTCATGCTGACCCTGCCAATGACCATCCTGCTACCATGTTGGCTCTGGACGCCCTTGTGGTAGCTGTTGGCCCAGATGGTGAGCGTATCATACCTATTGAAGCATTTTTCACTGATTCGACCTTTGAGACCACACTGCGACCTGATGAGATATTGACAGAGATACGCGTTCCGGCTCCCAAGGAGCGTAGCGGAGGAGCGTATGTTAAGTTAGAGCGCAAAGTTGGTGACTATGCCATTGCTGGAGTCGCAGCATATGTCATACTGGATGGCGATGGACATGTCAACTATGCAGGTATTGGGTTGACCAATGTTGGGCCTGTGCCGGTCAAAGCGCGAGATGCCGAGCATTACCTGCTGGGTACATCTCTGGACGAAGCTAATATTCATCAAGCAGCTGATCTCGCTGCCGCTGCTGCTCAACCCACCAGCGATATACGTGGGCCTGCAGAATATAAGCGCGCGATGGTGCGCACTCTGGCGGTTCGCGCCTTACGCAGAGCATCCGCCCGTGCAAGAGGAGAGGAATAGCATGAGTACACATCATATTCGTGTCACCATCAATGGCACAGTTTACGAGGGTGATGTCGATTCACGAACGCTGCTAGTCCATTGGATACGTGATGACCTGCAATTGACCGGCACACATATTGGTTGTGATACAACAGCCTGTGGCGCCTGTACTATCATCGTCGATGGAAAGGCTACCAAATCCTGCACCATGTTTGCTGTCCAGGCGAATGGCCGCAAGATTATGACCGTAGAGGGCCTGGAACAGGGAGGCAAACTCCATCCCTTGCAGGAAGGTTTCCATGAGAAACATGCGTTGCAATGTGGGTATTGCACACCCGGAATGATGATGACGGCAGCGGCGCTCTTACAGCACAACCCAAACCCCACAGAACACGAGATTCGCGTGGGCATTTCCGGCAATCTTTGTCGCTGCACCGGTTATGTCAATATCGTCAAAGCTATTCAATATGCCGCAGAGAAATTGCAGGCATCCGAACAGGTCCCGGTCAGTGCTGGCGAAGGAAGTTGATATCTATCAAGGAGAGGCTAATCATGGCGACTGAAGCGTTTAAACATGGCCTGGGCGAAGCGTACAAACGTAAGGAAGATGCGCGCTTTATTCGTGGTCAGGGCAACTATGTCGATGATGTACAACTGAAAGGGATGCTCTACGGCGATATTGTGCGTAGCCCCTATGCCCACGCGCTTATCAAGCGTATTGATAGTAGTGCGGCAATGCAGGTACCCGGTGTGGTAGCAGTGATAACGGGGAAAGACCTGGATGCCGCTGGACTGGCCTGGATGCCCACCCTCTCGGGGGACACCGAGGCAGTGCTCGCACTGGATCGTGTCCATTTTCAAATGCAAGAGGTTGCTTTCGTCGTTGCCACCAGTCGCTATGCCGCCGCGGACGGCGTGGCTGCTGTCGAGGTCGAATATGAACCTCTTCAAGTGGTAGTTGACCCCAAAAAGGCGCTGGCACCTGATGCCCCGCTTTTGCGCCCGGACAAGAAGGACAAACAACCCACCAACCAGATCTACCATTGGGAGACAGGCGACCGGGCTGGCACCGATGCGGACTTCGCCGAGGCAGCAGCCAATGGCGTTGTTGTCAAGCAGGATATGTATATTCCGCGCATTCACCCGGCCCCGATTGAGACGTGTGGCTGTGTTGCAGATTACAACAAGGCGACAGGTAAGCTGACCGTCTGGCTCACGTCGCAGGCGCCGCACGTGGTGCGTACCCTCCTTGCCATCGTTGCTGGCCTGCCTGAGCACCGTATTCGCATTATCTCGCCTGATATTGGTGGTGGTTTTGGCAACAAGGTGCCCATCTACCCTGGCTATGTGTGTGCTGTTGTGGCCTCTCTCACCACGGGCAAGCCCGTCAAGTGGATTGAGGATCGCTCCGAGAACATCGCTAGCACAGGCTTTGCTCGTGACTATCATATTCACGCGGAGATAGCCGCTGACAAAGATGGTACCGTGAAGGCATTAAAAGTCCATACATTGGCGGATCATGGCGCATTTGATGCCGCGGCACAACCTACCAAATTCCCAGCAGGATTATTCCATATCTGTACGGGCTCGTATGATTTCAAACATGCCTTCGTCGATGTGGATGCAGTCCATACGAATAAGGCACCCGGCGGCATTGCCTATCGCTGTTCGTTTCGCGTGACCGAGGCCTCATACCTGATTGAGCGTATGATGGATACGCTTGCCCATGACCTTGGGAAAGACCCGGCGCAACTTCGCCTGCAAAACTTCATCAAACCAGAAGCATTTCCCTATCGTTCTGCCCTTGATTGGACATTCGATAGTGGAAACTATGAAGGCGCACTGAAGCTGGCAATGAAGAATGTAGACTATGAAGGGTTACGTCGTGAACAGGCCGAAAAGCGTGCTCGTGGCGAACTTATGGGCATTGGCATCTCTAGCTTTACAGAGATTGTTGGCGCTGGCCCCGGTAAACACTTTGATATTGCTGGTATCCAGATGTTCGATAGCTGCGAAATTCGCGTCCATCCAACGGGCAAGGTTCTCGCGCGCATCGGTGTGCAAACACAGGGGCAAGGCCATGAAACCACTTTTGCCCAGATCATTGCGGCGGAACTTGGCATGTCACCCGATGATGTGGATGTCGAGCATGGTGATACAGATACCGCACCCTATGGGCTAGGCACCTATGCCAGCCGTAGTACGCCAGTGGCTGGTGCTGCCACCGCCCTTGCGGCTCGTAAAGTGCGTGACAAAGCGAAGAAGATCGCCGCCTACCTCCTGGAAGTCGGTGAAGATGATCTCGAATGGGAGCCGGGCCGTTTCTTCGTCAAGG
>Ga0066695_10000461_pt1 | contig 12833 bp, 10 predicted proteins | sample GraSoiAngelo_144_FD_66452 | JGI IMG/M metagenome (GOLD analysis project Ga0066695, IMG submission 66452) | Grasslands soil microbial communities from the Angelo Coastal Reserve, California, USA - 14_1009_02_40cm | ecosystem: Environmental > Terrestrial > Soil > Grasslands | place: USA...
CCCAATTCCAGAGGGTCCCCCAACTTCAAAACCCCGGGCGGCTCAGCCCGGGATGTGCGCTTCTTCGGGCAGCTGCTCCCAGACGGGCTTCCAGGCCGGCACCTGCAGGCCGAACTTCTCGCACAGCCCGGCCACCTCAGTGGCGAAGGCCTGGCGCACCTCGTCGTTGTCACGCAGCTTGAGCCGGTAGCGGCGATAGACCGCGTTCTTGGGTGAGCCCGGGCGCCCGAAGATGTTCATCGTGCGGATGTACCACTTGGCGAACGTCGTCTGCGCTTCGTCGCGCGTGGCGGGATCGTCCGCCAGCTTCTTGACCCAGTACTCGCCGTGCCGGATGTGGAATTTCTCTTCCTTGAAGATCCCCTCGATGGCGCGCACCCAGGGCCCGTACGAGCAGCCGCGCACGTCCTCGAGCTGATGACCTGCCCCGCGGTCCATGCAAAAGTTGAAGAACACGAAGTCCTGCCACGTGTCGATCGGGTAATAGAAGATGTTGACGCGCTTGTCGGTGGTGATGCGCTTGGTGCCGATGTCGGCGTCGGCCCCGATGCGCATGGTGAAGATCTCGTCGTGCCCGCGCACGTGCGTGTCGACGTCGAAGCCCAGATCGGATAGCAGGCCGTACATGACGGCGGCGTGGCGCAGCTCGTCCTTGACGATCTGCGCGACGACGTGCTTTTCCTCCACCGTCGGCGCCTTCTGGATCCACGGCACGTAGCCGTAGCCGCCGGCGAGCTCGGAGTCGGCCTGCATGGTCATGAGGTGGACGAGGGCCTCGCGGTACTCGGCCGTCATCTCCTCGGCGGCCTCCAGGCGCTCGCCTCGCTCGATCCGGGCCATCATCTGGGCATGCTCGGTCATGGCGCGCCTCCTGGCTTCAAGTCTACCGCGTCCGCGGCGCGTTTCTCGATCACGCGCACCGCCTTGCCTTCCGAGCGCGGCAGGCTGCGCGGCGGCAGCAGCGTGACCTGCGCCGTCAGACCGATGGCGCTCGCCAGACGCTCGCGCACGCGACGGCCGAGGTCGAGCAGCGTGGGATGGCTCGCGTCGAAGCCGCCGCAGCGCTCGATCACCGCCGGCGCGGGCTCCACCTGCACCTCGAGCCGCGCCAGCGTGCCGGTCCGATCGACCACCAGCTGGTAGTGCGGCAGCAGCTCGTCCACGGCCAGCAGCGTGCTCTCGACCTCCGAGGGATAGAGGTTGACGCCCTTGACGATCAGCATGTCGTCCGCGCGCCCCTTGAGGCGTGCGATGCGCGCGCTGGTGCGTCCGCAGGCGCACGGCGCCTCGCTCAGCGTCGTGATGTCGCCGGTGCGGTAGCGGATGAGCGGCAACGCGCGCTTGGTGAGGGTCGTGAGCACGAGCTCGCCTTGCTCGCCCACTGGCCGCACCGCGCCGGTGGCCGGGTCGACGATCTCGGGCAGGAAATGATCGTCGGCCACGTGCAGACCCTCGCGCGCCTCGCACTCGCCGGCCACGCCGGGACCGACGATCTCGGACAGTCCGTAGATGTCGTACGCCGGCGCCCCGAACGCGCGCTCGAGGGCGCCCCGCAGCCCCTCGGTCCACGGCTCGGCGCCATAGAGGCCGTAGCGCAGGCCGAGGGCGCGCGGATCACCGCCCTGCGCCGCAAGCGTCTCGGCGATGTGCAGCGCGAACGAGGGTGTGGCGCAGAGCCCGGCGGGCCGCAGGTCTTGCAGCAACAAGATCTGGCGCGCGGTGTTGCCGGACGACGCGGGGACGACGCTGAGGCCGACGCGCTCGGCGCCGTCGTGGAAGCCCAGGCCGCCGGTGAACAGGCCGTAGCCGAACGCGTTCTGCAGCGTGTCGCCCGCGCGGGCGCCGGCGGCCACGAGCACGCGCGCCATCACCTCGCGCCAGACGTCCAGGTCGCCCGCCGTGTAGCCCACGACGGTCGGCTTGCCCTTCGTGCCCGACGAGGCGTGCAGCCGCGCGAGCTCGCCCGGCGGGACGGCGAGCAGCCCGAACGGATAGTGCTCCCGCAGATCGCTCTTGCGCGTGAACGGCAGCGCGGCGAGATCGGCGAGCCCGCGCAGAGCGCCGCCGCGCAGCCGCTCCGCGTAGAAGGGCACGCGCTCGGTGGCCCAGGCGAGCGTGACGCGCAGCCGCTCCCACTGCAGCGTCTCGCGCGCCGTTCGTGGCATGCGCTCGGCGGCGGGATTCCAGATCATCGGCGCGGATTCAGCCGAGCCGGCGCGGCGGGCGCGGGAACTGCTGATCGACGTCGCGGTGGTGACGCACGCCGACCGCTTCGCGCTGGATCACGAGCGTGAGTCGCGCGGTCTCCGCGGCGCGCCAGGCGCGCTCGTGCTCCGCAGCGAGTCGGGTGCGCTCGGCGCCATTGCCGGCGGCGGCGCGCCAGGCCTCGGCGAGCGCCGCCACCGTGGTCAGCGCGGCCTCCAGCCGCTCGCCGGCGCGCCCGAGCGTCACCGCCTTTTCCTTGACGATCTCGCGCACGATGCGCGCGTGGCTCTCGGCCGTCCCGTCTTTCACCGTCACTCCACCGCGACGGCGGTGACCAGCCACTGCTGGCGCTCGAGAAAGCGAGCGACGGCCTCGAGCGTGCGGGGATCGGCGGTCGCCTCCAGGCTGATGCGATCGGGCAGGATGTAGCGCACGTCGGGATAGGAGATGAGCACGCGGCGCAGCGTGCGCACGCGCGGGTCGGGCGTCAGCAGTCCCTGCCCCTCGGGCGCGGTGAACTCGGGCCGACAGCTCACGCGGATGGCGCGGGGCGCGGCCATCAACGCCGGCGCGCGTCCAGCGCCGCCGCGTACACCGCGAGCGTGCGATCCATCTGCAGCCGGACGTCGAACTCGCGCTCGGCGATGGCGCGCGCGCGCGCGCCCATGGCCGCCCGTCGCTCGTGATCGAGCAGCAGGCCGATGGCCGCCTCGGCCAGCGCGGTCGGGTCGCCCTTGGCGAGCACGCCGGTGAGGCCGTCGCTGACGACCTCATCGCACCCCGGCGCGATCACCGCGACCGCGGCGAGGCCGCAGGCCGCCGCCTCCGCGAGCACCAGGCCTTGCGTCTCCGTCTCGGAAGCGAACACGAACAGATCGGCGGCCTGGTAACACACCGCCAGCGTGTCGTGGGCGCGGGCGCCGAGAAACGTCACGCGCGCCGCGCACGGCAGCCGCGCCGCGAGCGTCTTGAGGTTGGCGGCCTCCTTGCCCTGCCCCACCAGCACGAGCCGCGCCTGCGGCAGCGTGGTGGCCACGTGGTCGAACGCCAGCAGCACGCGATCGACGGACTTCTCGCGATCGAGGCGACCCACGTAGAGCAGGAGCGGCTCGTCGAGCGACAGTCCGAGCGCCTGTCGCGCCGCGCGGCGATCGCCAGGCCGGAAGCGGTCGAGGTCGACGCCGGTGGGGATGACCGCCAGCGGCGCCTGCACGCCGTGGCGCAGCAGCTCGTCGCGCACGCGCGCCGAGGGCGCGATCACCGCGTCCGCCCGCCGCGCGAACCGCGCACTCAGCGCGACGGCGGCGCGCTCCACCACCGCGCGTGAAAGCGGCACGTAGTGCGCGTACTTCTCGTAGCGCGTGTGATAGGTGAACACGAGCGGCCGGTCTAGCCGCCGCGCCAGGCGCGCGGCCGCCGGGCCGAGCAGGAACGGATGATGCGCGTGAAAGACGTCGACGCCGAGCGCGCGCACGCGCGCGGCGATGTTGCGCGCGAACGGAATGGCCAGCGGGAACTCGGGATACGTGCTGGCCGGGATCGAGGGGTAGCGCAGCACACGCGGCGGATCGTCGGCGGCGCCCGGGAAGCGCGGCGCGAACACCCAGGCCTCGTGCCCGCGGGCTTCGAGGCCCCGGCGCAGCGTCTCCACCGAGATGGTGACGCCGCCACAGAACGGCACGTAGTTGTTCGTGAAGAGCGCGACACGCATGGCCGCGTCAGGCCTTGTTGTACTTCTCGAAGTCCTCCGGTTTGATGTTCTGCAGCCACTCGCGCAGCTGCTCCGGATCGTCGGTCTTCACCGGCTCGGCCGGCTCCTTCGCGACCTCCATCTTGCCCGCCTTTGGAAAGACCTCTTCCTCCACGAAGATCGGCGCGGCCACGCGCAAAGCCAGCGCGATGGCGTCCGAGGGCCGCGAGTCGACGGTGTACTCGGTGTCGCCGAGCTTGAGGTGCAGGACGGCGAAGAAGGTATTGTCCTTGAGGTCGGTCACGACGATCTTGAGCACCTGCGCCTCGAGCGACTCGAGGATGTTCTTGATGAGGTCGTGCGTCATCGGCCGCGGCGTCGGGATCTTCTCGAGCTCCAGCGCAATGGCGTTGGCCTCGAAGATGCCGACCCAGATCGGCAGCGAGCGCTTGTCGTCGTCGTCGCGCAGGATGATGATCGGCATGTTGGACACGGGATCGAGCGCAAGCCCGCGCACTTTCATCTCGACGAGCATACGGCCTCCTCGGGCGTCGACTGGAGCGCGGCCCGCAGGCTGTGCGGCAGCACCTCGGTCACCCGGGCGTGGACGACGTCGCCCACACGGACCCGGCCGAGGCCGTCAAAGTTCACGACACGGTTGCAGCGTGTGCGACCCGAGAGCTCGCCGGCGTTGCGGCGCGAGACACCGTCGACGAGCACTTCGACCACCTGCCCCGCCAGCCGCGCCGCGCGCGCGGTGGTGACGCGGTGGACGACCTCGAGCAGGCGGCGATTGCGATCGGCCTTGATCGCCTCAGGAATCTGATCGGTCATGTCGGCCGCCGGGGTCCCCGGCCGGCGTGAGTACCGGAAGGCGAAGACATTGTCGTAGGCGACGTGCTCGACCATCTCCAGCGTCGCCTCGAAGTCCGCCTCGGTCTCGCCCGCAAAGCCGACGATCAGGTCCGTGGACAGCGCGATGTCGGGCACGGCTTCGCGCAGCGCCGTGATGAGCTCCAGATAGCGCGCGCGCGTGTAGCCACGGTTCATCCGCTCCAGGACGCGGTCGCTGCCCGACTGCAGCGGCAGATGGAACCACTCGCAGACCTTCGGCACGTCGCGCATGGCTGCGATCATCCGCGGCGTGAGGTTGTACGGATTGGAGGTCGTGAAGCGGATGCGCGCCAGCCCCTCCACGTCGTTCACGCGCTCGAGCAGCTCGGGCAGGTCGGTCGGCGGCGTGAGATCACGGCCATAGGCGTTGACGGTCTGGCCGAGCAGCGTGACCTCGCGGCAGCCCTCGGCCACCAGACCGCGCACCTCGGCCACGATCGCCTCGGGCGGATGGCTGCGCTCGCGGCCGCGCGTGCGGGGCACCACGCAGAACGTGCAGTGCTTCTCGCAGCCTTCCATGACCGTCACGTACGCGCGCACACGGTCCGCCGACGGCGGCCGCGCGGTGATCTTCACGAGCGGTGCTTCGCCGGTGTCCAGCACGTGGCGCCGCTCGGTGCGCGCGCGATCGACGAGCTCGGCGACGCGCGAGACGGCGGCGGAGCCGAACACGAGATCGACGTAGGGGGCGCGCTTCTGCACCGTCGTCTGCTGCAGCTGGGCCATGCAGCCCATGACACCCAGCACCAGCTCGGGCTTTCGCGCTTTCAGCGCGCGCAACTCGCCGAGCTTGGAGAAGACCTTCTCCTCGGCCTTTTCCCGGATGGCGCAGGTGTTGACGAGAATGAGGTCGGCATCGGCCTCGCTATCGGTGAGCTCGTAGCGGTGCTCGCGCAGCAGGCCCGCGACCCGCTCGGAGTCGTACTCGTTCATCTGACAGCCGTAGGTGATGACGTGTAGCTTCGCCATGCGGATCCAGGAAATCCTTGTTTGACGCTGGCTTCGACCGTAGCACCCGCTCCTAGGCAAGTCAAATTCCGTAGGCTCCGGCACGTGTCGGGCGCTACGCAAAATGGGGAGGACACGGAGTCCGAAACGGTGTCGGGCGCTACGCAAACGGGGAGGAAACGGAGGGGGCCGTCCAGCCCCCTCCGTTGTTCAACGGGAGCGACGGTGCGCTCCCCCCACCGTTCAATCGATTTCGTCCGGGCGGCCGCCGGCGCGAGCGGCGGCGGGCTTCGCGCTGCCGTGGCCGTTGGCGCCGTTCTCCGTGAAGGTCAGCGGCGGCTTCACCTCGAACTGACGCTCGAGGCGCGCGCGGCGCTCCCTCCATCCCTCCTGGTATTCGAGCTCGTCCTCGTGCAGCGTCGCCGGCTGCTTGACGCCGTGCGCGTGACGGAACTGGATGGCGAGCTGCGAGGCGGTGCGGCGCACCTCGTCCCACGGCGTGCCGAGCGAGAACTGATCCGAGATCGCGCCGATGCGGCCCGTGTGGATGTTGCACGACAGCGTGATGGCCGACAGGATCGGCCCCGACCAGTACGACGTCTGCGAGTTGATCGGCATCGGCAGGATGTGCAGATTGTGGCTGCCGCGGCAGTCGCCCGCGACCATCGGCGCCGTCGCCCACGGCGAGGTGATCTCGCCCGGCGCCGGCCAGTCGCCCTGCGCGAACGCCAGCAGCACCGGATCATCCTTGCCGCCGTAGGTGAAGCCCTTCTTGGTCTTGATGTTGTGCAGCCGCTCGGCGGAGCAGACGTAGCCGAGCTGATCACGCTCGCCCTTCTCGTTGCGGCTCCAGACGCGCGCGATGACGAAGCGCGAGGACCGCGTGAGCCCTTCGATGTCGTAGAGATCCTCGGGCGCGCGGAGCGTGATGACTTTCTCCTGCAGGCCCTTGGCGAGCTCCTCCATCTTGCCGTCGAGCGCCTTGGGGTCGCGCGGATGCGCGCCGGCTTCGATCGCCTGCGCTTTCGTGTCGAGATCGACGATCTCGAAGATGTAACCGCGCTTCATCTTCGACGACGCGATGATGAGGCCGGTATTGAAGCGCGGCAGCATGTACGCGCCCGTCGCGTAATGGTTGAACGCCATCGGCTCGGTCTTGTCGGCGAACGAGACGAGCACGGTCTGCGAGGGATTGTCCTTGCGCACGGGGAACGGCAGGGCCACCGTGGCCGGGCCCGCGCCGCGCAGGTTGCCCGTGAACGCATCCGCCACCAGATCCTGCCCCGGCCCGTAGAGCCCGAGCTCCGCGGCCTTGGTCGCGCCCTCCTGCAGCGCGTCCCACATCAGCTCGTCCACGACCGACATGTCGACGGACTCCGCCATGATGCCGGTGACCGCGCAGTCATCGCCCGTGTGCGTGACGATCAGCGACGTGAAGATCGGCTCGCCGCGGTAGCCGTTGTTCTCGAGCACGAACTTGGCGATGATCGACTTCACCTCGTCGGCGGCCACCACGTGGCCGCCCACCCCACCCACGTCGGCTTTGGTCGCCTTGATGAAGCGGCGTACGAGCGCCGGGTTCTTCGCGAAGACGTACGACTTGTACGAGAAGATGTTCGGCGTGTTCGTGACCGGAATCTTCTCCGTGACCGTGACCGGCAGGCCGTCGAGCTCGTTCCGGGACTCGTGATAGGCGTCCATCGCGACGGGCTTGCCGTCGCCATACCGTGGTGCGGCCATTGCGCGCCTCCGTTAGCCTCGTGGGCGGTGGGGATTTTCGCTGTCGGACGGAAGGATATAGGGGTAGACTTGGCCCGTCAAGCAAGAACTTGACAATCATGAAATTAATTTCTCAGCCCTCGCGCGAGATCCGACAGATGGTCCAGTGCCTCGAGCTCTACTACAAGCAGGGGCGCAGCCAGAAAGACATCGCCGTCGCGCTGGGCGTGTCGGCGGCCACCGTGTCACGCCTCCTCAAGCGCGCGATGGACGAGGGCCTCGTGCGCGTCGAGCTGGATCTGCCGCGCACGGAGGAGCTCGAATCCGGTCTCGTGCAGACGTACGGATTGCGCGAGGCGGTGGTGGTCGCGTCGGGCGGACGCGGCGATCTGCGCGCCGAGCTCGGCGCCGCCGCCGCCGCCTACTTCGAAAAAATCGCCGAGAACGGGATGCGGGTCGGCCTCTCGTGCGGCCTCACCCTCTATCACACGATCCACTCGCTGCGCGAGCGCCGCTTCCGCGATCTGGCCCTCTATCCATTGTCGGGTGAGAGCACGCTCAAGCTCGTCGACATCTTCTCCAACACGCTCGTCGGCATGATGGCGGCCAAGTATCGCCCGCACGTCCGCGCGTACGCGCTGCCCGTGCAGCACCTGCTGTCGCTCACGGAGATCGAGCGCGAGCGCCGGCGCCTGCTGCGTGATCCCGAGGTGCGCTCGATCTACGACGCCGCGCAGGACGTCGATGTCGCGCTGGTCGGCATCGGCGTGATCGCCGAGCAGACGCCGGGCTTCTGCTCGCTCGCGGAGTCGTACGGTGTGAGCGTCAAGCGGCTGCGGCAGCTGGGCGTCGTGGGCGAGATCAACTACCAGCCCTTCGACGCCGAGGGCACGGTGGTGGATCGGCCGGAGCTGCGCGCGCTCTCCCGGCGGCTGCTGTCGGTCGAGGGCGATCGGCTGCAAGCGCTCTCGCGCGGTGACGATCGCTACGTGATCGCGGTCTCCGGCGGCAAGGCCAAGGTGGATGCGTTGCGCGGGGCGCTCGCCGGCCGCTTCTTGAACGTCCTCGTCACCGACGAGGACGCCGCCATCGCGCTGCTGCGCCGCTAGCGCGCGGCGCCGCCGGGGACGGACGCCTCTTCGAAGGCCCCCAGGCGACGGAACTTCTCGTAGCGCTCGGTGATCAGCGCCTCGCGCGACTTGCCGCTGAGCTGCGCCAGCTGGTCGCGCAGCACCGCGCGGAGATTCGCCGCTGCCCCTTCCCAATCGCGGTGCGCGCCGCCGACGGGCTCGGGGATGATGCCGTCGATCACACCCAGGCGCAACAGCTCCGGCGCTGTCGTGCGCATCGCCTCCGCCGCCTCCGGCGCTTTGCCGGCGTCGCCCCAGAGAATCGCCGCGCAGCCCTCGGGGGAGATCACCGAGTACACGGCGTGCTCCAGCATCAGCACGCGGTTGCCCATGCCGATGGCGAGCGCACCGCCGCTGCCGCCCTCTCCCGTCACGACGGCGATGATCGGCGTTGGCAGCGACGCCATGCGACGCAGGTTGCGCGCGATGGCTTCGGCCTGACCGCGCTCCTCGGCACCGAGCCCCGGATAGGCGCCGGGCGTATCGATGAACGTGATGATCGGCTTGCCGAACTTCGCGGCCAGCTCCATCAGCCGCAGCGCCTTGCGATATCCCTCGGGGTGCGGCATGCCGAAGTTGCGCGCGATCTTCTCGCGCGTGTCGCGTCCCTTCTGATGACCCATCATGACGACCGAGCGGCCTTCGAAGCGCGCGAGTCCGCCGACGATGGCGGGATCGTCGCGGAACAGACGATCGCCGTGCAGCTCCGTGAAGTCGTCCAGCAGCAGCTTGCACCAGTCGCGCGTGTGCGGGCGCTTGGGATGCCGCGCGAGCTGCGTGCGCTGCCACGGCGTCAGGCTCGCGTAGGTGCGCTGGCGCTGGCGCTCGAGCCGCTCTTGCAGCCGCGCGATCTCGTCGGCCTGCGCCGGGTCGTCGGTGGCCTGGAGCGCCGCGATGCGGATCTCCAGCTCGAGAAGCGGCTGCTCGAACTCCAGGCCGTCAGGCATAGTCGATCGTCATGGCGGCCGGGCCCAACAGCGCCTCGACCTCGCTCACGAGCTCCGGTGCGGCGTCGACCGAGCAGCCGCGTGCGCGGATCACGACCTCCTGCCCGGTCAGCACCACGTGGACGAACACGGGCACCCCGCCGGGGTGCGCCTCGCAGATGCGGCGCAGCGCGCTCAACCGGCGCTCGGGATCGCCGTTGGCGGCCACGCGGATGCGGCACGCGCCCGGCTCGCTGCTCGCGGCCCGCGGCCGCGCCGCGCCGCCCAGCGCCTGCTCGAGCAGCCGCACGTCTTCCGCGAGGATCACGCGCCCCTTGTCGCCGTCGTCCACGCGGCCGCGGACGACCAGCGGCTCGCGCGACCTTAGATATGGCGCGGCGACCTTGAACGGCTCGGGAAACACCGTCACCTCCACGGTGCCCGCCATATCCTCGAGCGTCACGAATGCCATGCGATTGCCGCTCTTGGTGGCGGTCTCCTTGAGCGCCGCGACGTGGCCGAGCAGCGTCACGCGCGCACCGTGGCTGCGGGTGGCCAGATCGGCGGACGTCGTGACGCCGAGCGAATCGATCACCGACGCGTATTGCGCGAGGGGGTGGCCCGAGACGTAGAAGCCGAGCACTTCTTTTTCGTACGCGAGCCGCTGATCGTCGGGCCATTCCGGGACGATTTCTGCGGGCTCGCGCCGCGCGGGCGCCGCCGCGGGCGGAATGAGCGTGTCGAAGAAGGACGCCTGCCCCTCGATGCGATCGCGCTGCACCCGCTGCCCCGCCTCGAGCGCGGCGTCGGTCTGCGCGAGCAAGTGAGCGCGCGGCAGGCCGAGCGAGTCGAAGGCGCCCGCCTTGATGAGCGACTCGATCACGCGCCGGTTGACCAGCCGTAGATCGACGCGGGCGCAGAAGTCGTCGAGCGTCTTGAACGCACCGTCGGCCGCGCGCGTGGCGAGAATGGATTCCATGGCCGCCTCGCCGACGTTCTTGATGGCGGCCAGGCCGAAGCGAATCGTGTCGCCCGCGACGCTGAACTGCACGTCCGAAACGTTGACCTCGGGCGGCGACACCGTGAGGCCCATGGCGCGACACTCTTCGATGTACTTCACGATCTTGTCGGTGTCGCCCATTTCCGACGTGAGCAGCGCCGCCATGAACTCGACCGGATAGTTCGCCTTGAAGTACGCCGTCTGATAGGCGACGAGCGCATAGGCGCCCGCATGCGAGTTGTGCACCGCGATGCCGTTGGCGATGAAGCTCGCCGCGCCGGGAACCTCGAAGTCGTACGTCGGCTCGGTGCCTTCGAGCACGTAGCCCGTTGGCGCCGCCCACGTCATCGGCGTCGTCGTCGGCGTCTGCTCACCGCCGCGTCGCCGCAATGCCACGCGCTCGAAGGCGGCCGCCACCGAGTCGAAGACGGCGACGCGGTCGTCGGCGGCGAGCTTCTCGGCGTTGACCCAGCCGCGATGGGTGAAGATCGGATGATCCGGCGTGCACCGTACGGCGAGACCGTTGGCGAGCGTGAGACGGCCGACCGGTCGCACCCCGCTGGGCCGCACGCCGCACGCCCGGTGCGGGCCGTCCTTGGTCGCGACCAGATCGCCGTCACGGATCGCCGTGATGGGCTTGCGCGTGCCGTCGGCCATCTCGATCCACGTGTCCGCGGCCAGGCACTTGTTGAACCCGTAGCCCGCGAACTTCTCCATCAATTCCCAGACGCGCTCGGCCTTGGCGGCGGCGGTGCCGCGATCCACGCATCCGGCGATGAACTTGTCGCGCTGCTTGGCCATGAGCTCGCGGTCCTTCTTGCCCATGGCCCGGCGCAGCGTGTCCGCCTCCCCCATCGTGAAGCCCGCCATCTCGGAGGCGATCTGCATGATCTGCTCCTGGTAGACCATGATCCCGTACGTCTCCCGCGTGAACTTCTCCATCGCGGGATGCTCGTAGGTGATCTTGGCCCGGCCGTGCTTGCGCGCGATGAAATCGGGGATCAGATCCATCGGGCCCGGCCGGTAGAGCGAGACCATCGCGATGACGTCTTCGAGCCGCCCGGGCTTCAGGCCGCGCAGCGCCTCACGCATGCCCGAGGACTCCAGCTGGAACACGCCGAACGTCTTCGCGTCGCTGAGCATGGCGTACGTCTTGGCGTCATCGAGCGGCAACGCGTCGAAGTCGATCTCGATGCCGCGCGACTGCTTGAGCAGCTTGGCCGTGTTGGCGAGCACGGTCAACGTGCGCAGCCCGAGGAAGTCCATCTTCAGCAGGCCGAGCTTCTCGATCGGCCCCATCGCGTACCCGGTGATGAGCTCGGGCCGCTTGGGATCCTTGTAGAGCGGCACGTGCTCGTCGAGCGGGTCGTCGGAGATGACCACCGCCGAGGCGTGCACGGAGGCGTGACGCGTGCAGCCCTCGAGCGTGCGGGCGATGGCCCACAGCTCGGTCACGCTCTCCTGTCCCTTCACCATCTCGGCGAGCGGCGGTGACTTCTGATACGCATCGTCGAGCGTGATGTTGAGCGGGAAGTTCGGCACGAGCTTGGCGAGGCGATCGACGTCAGTGTAGGTCATCCCCAGCACGCGGCCGACGTCGCGGATGGCCGCCTTGGCGCCGAGGGTGCCGAACGTGATGATGTGGGCGACGCGGTCGCGGCCGTACTTGTCGGCCACGTAGCGGATGACCTCATCGCGGCGATCGTCAGCGAAGTCGATGTCCATGTCGGGCATCGAGATCCGCTCCGGGTTCAAGAATCGCTCGAAGAGCAGACCGTAGCGGATGGGATCGATGTTCGTGATCGCCAGACAGTAGGCGACGAGGGAGCCAGCCGACGAGCCGCGCCCGGGTCCGACGGCGATCCCGTGCTCCCGTGCGTAGCGGATGAAGTCCCAGACCACGAGGAAGTAGCCGGCGAAGCCCATCTTCTCGATTACCGCGAGCTCGTGGGCCAGGCGCGCCTCGATCGCCTCGCCGGGGCTCGAGCCATAGCGCCGGCGCAGTCCCTCGCGGGCGAGGTGCTGCAGGTACGTCTCGAGCGTGTGGCTCTCGGGCACCACGTACTTCGGCAGATGGAACCGGCCGAAGTCCAGCGTGAGATTGCAGCGCTCGGCCACCGCGAGCGTGTTGCGGCACGCCTCCGGGAGCTCGGCGAACACCAGCGCCATCTCCTCGGCCGACTTGACGTAGAACTCCTCGGTCGAGAACTTCCACCGATCGGGATCGGCGAGCGTCGATCCGGTCTGGATGCACAGCAGCGCCTCGTGCGCGCGGCCGTGGCCGGCTTCCAGGTAGTGCGAGTCGTTGGTGCCGACGACGG